>Ga0082335_1000631_pt1 | contig 85137 bp, 93 predicted proteins | sample Subgrocontami58m_FD_72375 | JGI IMG/M metagenome (GOLD analysis project Ga0082335, IMG submission 72375) | Subsurface groundwater microbial communities from S. Glens Falls, New York, USA - GMW37 contaminated, 5.8 m (SPADES assembly) (version 2) ...
CCATTTCCAGATAGGGATCCACTTCATAATCGACGGTACAGAGATCTCCGAGTTCGCGGAGCCGCTCGATATAGTCGCGGAGGTTGTCGATCCGTTTCATTTTTGGAGCTTTCCCTGCGAGAGGCCTCGAACGGTAGCACCACTCCCTGACGTGTGCGAAGTCGCATCCGGCGGGATCGGCATGCCGCCCAGCGCCACCGGTCAACGATGCGACAGTCGCAGACAGGAACGGGGATGCCGAGAGTCGCGGCTGGATCGTGGCAGCGTCCTTGAGGGAAGCGGTGGCCGTGATCGCGCACGTGCCACCGCCGAAAGGGAGAGGCCGAATGGCCCTCCCTTTCCGGAGCCCCAATTCCCGCGGCACTCGGCTGCGGCTCCTGCGGCAGGTTCAACTTTCGCGCGTCACCGTGTGATAGGCCTTCGAGATCACCTGCCAGCGGCCGTCGACCTTGAGCAGCGTCAGGTAGTCGGTGAAGTAGCGCGGCGGGAGCTGGCACTCGACCTTGGCGAAGGCCGTGGCCGGGCCGGAGAAGTCGATCGACACGATGCGATCGGCACGCGGACTGCCCTTGGATTTGGCCGACGGACGGCTTTCCACCATCCTGAACCAGTCGGCGCGCGGCATGTCGGCGGCCTTGCCGTCGCCGCCCGCGGCATAGAGATGCGAGGCGGGATGGAACGCCTCGGCGAGTTTCCTGGTGTCGCCCTCGTGGAGGCCGTCGAAATAGACTTTTAGCACCTTCTCGATGTCCGCGACGTCGGATTGCATGGTCATCTCCTCCCTGGTTCAGATGGCGCCGTTGGGGCTCACCAGGATCTTGCCGTTGCGCCCGCCCCTGTCGGCGTGCGCCAGCGCCTCCTTGATCTTCTCGATCGGATAGACCGTGTCCACGGGGGCACGGAGCTTGCCGGCCATGACCTGGCCGGCAAGATCGGCGTAGATCTCCCGGATCTTTTCAGGGCTGCGCCTGGCGAGCCCTCGGCCCAGCATGAATCCCGTCAGACGAATGCCGCGATAGATGAAGTTGCTGCGCCCGACCCTCGGATCCTCGCCGCTCATCGAGCCGTAGTGTACGACCGTGGCGTCGGTCGCCACGCAGTCGACGATGCGGCCGGTCGCGGCGCCGCCGATCGCCTCGACGCCGAGCCTGATCGCGGCATCGCCCGTCGCCTTCGCGACCCGTGTCGAGAGGTCGTCGCCGTCCACGATCACGATGTCGGCGCCGAGCGCCTTCAGCTCATCGGCGAGCTCGGCGCGGCGCACGACATTGACGGTGCGCAGGCCGCGCTGCCTGGCCAGCACGATCAGCAACCGGCCGACCGCCGAATTGGCGACGTTCTGGATCACCCAGTCGCCGGCCTCGAGGTCGACGAAATCGGACAACATGAGCTGCGCCGTGGGCGGATTGATCCGCACCATGGCGGCCTGCCTGAGATCGATGCCGGCCGGCAGCGGAATGGCGTCGCCGCCCTTCACGCGCCGGCGCTGGGTCCAGTTCTCGCGCTGCAGGTTGATCACGAGGTCGCCTTTCTCGACGTGCCGCACCGCCGAGCCGACCGCCGTCACCCGGCCGACGCATTCCGCCCCCGGCGTCGCCGGCAGCGGCGGCTTCAGCCGGTAGCTTCCCTTGCAGAACCACAGGTCGGCGGGATTGATCGGAAAGGCCAGGACGTCGAAGACGACTTCGTCGGGCCCGGGGGCGCCGACGTCCGGCACTTCGGTGCAGCGCGCGACCTCCCAGGGCGTTCCATATCGGTCGATCGACACCTGCTTCACGCCGTCCCTCCGCGAGAATTCCCCGGGCCGCCTTGTTCGGGGCCGCTTTGTTGGCCCGTCGATTGCTTATAGGGTGATTCGACAGGGGATGAAATGCCGGATGGCCGCCAAGGCATTTGACGAGATGAACTCCGGGGTGACGGGCGAGGTCCGTACACCCTATCGCGGCGTTGCGAGCTGGCTCGCGCGCACGTCGCCCGAGCGGGTGGCGGCGACGCGCCACGAAGTCGACCTGTTCTATCGCCGCCACGGCATTACCTTCGGCGCCTACGGCGCGGTCGACGGCCACGAGACGACGATCCCCTTCGACATCATTCCGCGCGTCATCGCCTGGGACGAGTGGGAGTTCCTGCACAAGGGCCTGGTGCAGCGCGTGAAGGCGCTCAACGCCTTCCTCGCCGACGCCTACGGGGGGCGGGAGATTTGCCGCGCCGGCGTGATCCCCGAGGGCCAGATCCTGATGAACGCCGAGTTCGTGGCGATGGCGCAGGGCCTCGCCCTTCCGGGCGGCGTGCATGCACACATCGCCGGCATCGACCTCGTGCGGGTCGGGGAGAAGGACTTCTACGTCCTCGAGGACAATGTCCGAACGCCCTCCGGCGTCTCCTACGTCCTGGAGAACCGCGAGGTCATGATGCGGCTGGCGCCCGAGCTGTTCTCGGCCATGCGGGTGCTGCCGGTCGCCAACTATTCCGAGGAACTCCTGGCGACGCTGCGATCGGTGTCGTTCAGCGACGATGCCGAGCCCAACGTCGTGCTGCTGACACCGGGCCATTTCAACAGCGCCTATTTCGAGCATGCCTTCCTCGCCGACGAAATGGGCATCGAGCTGTGCGAGGGCTCGGACCTGTTCGTCGACGAGGGCCGCGTCTACATGCGCACGCCCCGCGGGCCGCAGCGCGTCGACGTCATCTACCGCCGCGTCGACGACGCCTTCCTCGACCCCCTGGCGATGCGGCCGGATTCCTTCCTCGGCGTCGCGGGACTCCTGGGCGCCCTGCGCGCCGGCCGGGTCAACATCGTGAACGCGCTGGGCAACGGCGTGGCCGACGACAAGTCGACCTACACCTACGTGCCCGAGATGATCCGCTTCTACCTCGGCGAGGAGCCGATCCTCTCGAACGTGCCGACCTGGCGCTGCGACCGCCCCGACGACTTCAAGTACGTGCTGGAGCACCTGGCCGAACTGGTCGTCAAGGAAGTGCACGGCTCCGGCGGCAAGGGCATGCTGGTCGGGCCGACCTCGAGCAAGGCCGAGATCGAGGCCTTCGCCGATTTCGTGCGGGCGCGGCCGGACAACTACATCGCCCAGCCGACGCTGGCGCTTTCCACCTGCCCGACCTTCGTCGGCCAGGGCGTGGCTCCGCGCCATGTCGATCTCCGCCCCTTCGTGCTGTCGGGGCGCAAGGTCACCATCATCCCGGGCGGGCTCACGCGCGTGGCGCTGAAGGAAGGATCGCTGGTCGTCAATTCGAGCCAGGGCGGCGGCACCAAGGACACCTGGGTTCTGGCGCCGGAAGCAGGGTCGGGTGGTTAGGTTCATGTTTCACACGACCATGAGCGCGCAAGATGCGCGCGCTCCGGAAGATCATGGGTCTTCTGGACCGCGCGCGTCTCGCGCGCCCATTCATGAGCGGGCGGCGCGGCAATGCTGAGCAGCACCGCCAAGAACCTCTACTGGATGGGTCGCTATCTGCAGCGCGCCAAGTCGACGGCACGGCTCATCGAGGCGACGCAGCGCATGGCGTTGCAGTCGCGCGGCGAGGAGGCGGCGGGGGTCGCGGCGATCTTCGGCATGGAGGACGAGTTCCGCCAGACCCAGCAGCAGGGCGGCCGCCTGGCCAGCCTCATCGACTTCCTGGTGCTGGACGAGAGCAATCCCTCCTCGATCGTGAGCTCGATCGCCGCCGCCCGCAGCAATGCCCGCGAGGAACGCAACAACATCACCGTCGACGTCTGGGAGAGCCTGAACGCGCTGTGGCTGGAACTCAGCACGCGCCTGCGCAGCGACCGCGCCGTCCTCGATCGCGGCGCGCTGATCGAATCGGTAAAAAAACAGGCGGTGATGATCTTTGGCGCGGCACAGGTCACTCTGCTGCGCGACGAGGCCTACCACTTCCTCCAGCTCGGCGCCTTCCTCGAGCGTGGCGACAACACGGCCCGCATTCTCGACGTGAAGTTCCACCTGCTGCGGCCGGACGGCAATCCGCACGCCGGCGGGCTCGACTTCTTCGCCTGGTCCGAGGTTCTGGCCTGCATCGGCGCCGTCCGCACCTATCGCCGCATCTATCGCAGTGCCCTCGATCCGGCGAAGGTCGCCGAGCTGATGATGCTGCGCCGCGACGTGCCGCGCTCGGTGCACCATTGCCTGTGGATGGTCGACCTCAACATGCGCGAGCTGGCCGATACCTACGGCACGCACGGCGAGGCCGACCGGCTGGCCGGCGAGCTGCACGCGAGGCTGCGCTACGCGCGGGTCGACAAGATCTTCGAGATCGGCCTGGCCAAGTTCCTGGGCGGGGTGCGCGACGACATCGCCACCCTGTCCGACGAAATCGGCCGCCAGTTCCTGCTGGATTGAACGATCATGCGCCTGGCCATCCACCACACGACGCGCTTCCAGTTCGACAAGCCGTCCGGCCATTCGATCCACGACGTGCGGCTCACGCCCAAGCCCGCCGCCGGCCAGCGCATCGTGTCGTGGCGCATCGACGGGCCGGGCAAGCGCTCCGAATGGGTCGACGGGCACGGCAACCAGGTGACGACCTTCTCGGCGGCATACCGGCACGACCGGGTCGAAATCGCCGTCGAAGGCATCTACGAATACAGCGGCGCCGATCAGTGGCTGCGCTATGTCGAAACGCCGACGCTTCCGGCGCCGTTCTGGCTGCGCAACACCGGTCTTGCCCGCCACGACGCCAGCTTCGATCCGGTGGTCGCGGGCCTCGCCGAGCGGGCGGCGGACGCCGGGCAGCGGGTCGCGGTCCTGCACGAGGTGATGGGCCGGATCGGGCAACGCGTCACCTACAAGACCGGCGTCTCCACCGTCGACACCACCGCGGCCGAAGCGCTGGCCCGCGGTGCCGGTGTGGCGCAGGATCACGCCCATGTCTTCATCGCCTGTTGTCGCCGGCTCGGCGTGCCGGCGCGCTACGTGAGCGGCTACCTGCGCAACGACGATCCCGACCTGCATGTCGGCCGCACCAGCCACTCCTGGGCGGAGGCCTGGGTTCCCGGCCTCGAATGGGTCGGCTTCGACCCGGCCAACGGCATCAGCCCGCACGGCGACAGCCTCAGGGTGGCGGTCGGACTCGACTATCACGACGCCGCCCCGGTCAGCGGCCGTCGCGTCGGGTTCGGCGACGCCAAGATGAGCGTCGATGCATCGGTGCGCGTCGTCGACTGAGACTTAACGGCGGTACGGCGCGAACCTACGAGAAATAGCCCTCGCAACGGCCTCCAGGCATCGCCCAGCCTTGCGAAAACAGCCCACCACCAGTACGGTCGCGCGCTTTTTCAATGCCCGAAAGGAGGCATCGCGTCATGGCTTTCATCGCCGACCGTCTGAGCCGCATCAAGCCCTCTCCGACCAATGCCGCCCAAGGCAAGTTCCTGGAGATGAAGGCGGCGGGCAAAGACGTGATCGGCCTCGCCGCGGGCGAGCCCGACTTCCCCACGCCCGACCACATCAAGGAAGCGGCGATCAAGGCCATTCGCGAGAACGACACCAAGTACACCGCGGTGCCCGGCACGCCGGCGCTGCGCCAGGCGATCGTCGCCAAGATGAAGCGCGACCACGGCCTCGAGTACAAGCCGTCGCAAACCGTCGTCACCTCGGGCGGCAAGCAGATCATCTTCAATGCGATGCTCGCCACCCTGAACCCGGGCGACGAGGTCATCATCCCGGCACCCTACTGGGTCTCGTATCCGGAGATGGTGCTGTTCGGCGACGGCACGCCCGTCATCGTCGACTGCCCGGAATCAACCGGCTTCAAGCTGACGCCCGAGGCGCTCGACCGCGCGATCACGCCCAAGACCAAGTGGCTGATCCTGAACTCGCCCAGCAACCCCACGGGTGCGGCATACACGCACGCGGACCTGAGGGCGCTGTGCGACGTCCTGCTGCGTCATCCGCAGGTCCACGTGCTCACCGACGACATGTACGAAAAGCTCGTCTACGACGACTTCGTGTTCACCACGCCGGCGCAGGTCGAGCCCAGGCTCTACGACCGCACGCTCACCATGAACGGCGTGTCGAAGGCCTACAACATGACCGGCTGGCGCATCGGCTATGCCGCCGGTCCGCAGAAGCTGATCGATGCCATGATCACCGTGCAGTCGCAGAGCACCTCGAATGCCAGCTCGATCAGCCAGGCGGCATCGGTGGCGGCGCTGAACGGCCCGACCGATTTCATTCCCAGGAACGTCGCCGTCTTCAAGCAGCGCCGCGACCTCATCGTGTCGATGCTGAACCAGTCCAAGGGCCTCAAGTGCCCGCGGCCGGAAGGTGCCTTCTATGTCTACCCGTCGTGCGCCGGCACGATCGGCAAGAAGACGCCGGACGGCAAGACGATCGCCAACGACACCGACTTCGTGAACTACCTGCTCGAAGCCGAGGGTCTGTCGGTGGTGCAAGGCTCGGCCTTCGGTCAGGGCCCGGCCTTCCGCATCTCCTACGCCACCGCGACCAACCTGCTGGAAGAGGCTGGCCGTCGCATCCAGCGGGCCTGCGGCGCGCTGAGCTGAAGCCGACATACGAAGAACGCAAAGGCCGGCCCTTCGGGGCCGGCCTTTTTGCTTGCGCCGAAATCGGTGTTGGCGCGGCAAGTCCTTTACTGTACAAATCGTACAGTAATATGGAGAATACCGACATGGCCAGATTGACCGCGGGTCCGGCCGAGATCAGGGCTCTTTCAAAGCAGACCAACGCCGCCGCCATCGTCCGCATCGCGAGCCAGTCTTGTCTGATCATCGCATTGGGCGCATTCGTTTGGTCGACGACGACGGCCCATGGTGTCATGGCAGCGCTACCACTGATGGCGGGCCAAGGCTTTCTCATTGCCTTCCTGTTCATGCCGATCCATGAGACGGCGCACAAAACGGCGTTCCGGACGCGGTGGTTGAACGTCGCCATCGGCCAGGTCTGCGCCGTCGCGATCCTCCTGCCCTACGAGCACTACTGCCTCTTCCACTGGGATCATCACCGCCACACCCAGGATCCGGCGAAGGACCCTGAATTGGTTGTCGCGCCGCGTACCGATTCCCTGGTGAACCTCTTGGTCTCCTTCAGCGGCCTGCCACAGGTCGCCGGTCGCGTCGCGAGCCTGCTGCGCCACGCCTTCACCGGCGAGGTCGTCGCGCCCTGGGTGCCGGAGGACAAACGTCGGCTGGTGGTGATCGAGGCGCGCATCTACGTGGCGATCTATCTGGCGCTCGCGACGGCGTCCGTCGCCTTTGCCACGGCGCTCCTGGCCTGGACGTGGCTGGTACCGCTGTTGATCGGTCAACTGTTCCTGCGACCCTATCTCTATTCGGAGCACACCGGCTGCGGGTATTCGCGGAGCGCACTGGAGAACACGCGAACAACCTACACAAACGGGCTCGTCCGGTGGTTCACCTGGAACATGCCCTTTCACGTCGAGCATCACGCGTTCCCGTCGGTACCCTTCCATGCCCTCCCTCGGCTCAACGATCTGGTCGCCGCGCGGATCGTCCATCAGGGCCATGGCTATCGGAATGTAATCCCCGCCGCCTGGAGATGGCTCCGCCTCCGGCAGTCTCAATGAGGCGTCAGCAGGGAGTCGACGAGCTTCCTCGCGTAGTCGCCGGACAGCGGACGAAACTGGAACAGGAAGCGGTAGAACAGAGTGCCGTAGATGCGGTCGTAGAGGTCGCCCGCGGGAATGGCTGCCGTGATGGAGCCTTCTCTCTGGCCGCGCTCGATGATCGACACCGCGGCCTTGCGCCGAATGCCGAGGTATCGCTCCGAGAACAGCCGGGCCGACCCGGTATTGGCGATGCATTCGGAGATCACCGCGAGCTGAACCGCGCCGAACTCCTCTTTCAACGCTTCGCAATAGGCTGCCGCATGCCGGCGGAGCGTGGCAAGGGGGTCGCCGTCCTCGGTCAACGGCAGCATCAGCGAAGCGTGCCGGAGAAAGGCATCGATCAGCAACGCTTCCCGCGACGGCCACCATTTGTAGATGGTCATCTTGGAAACCCCTGACGCCCGGGCGATGGCATCCATGGTCACCTGCCGCAGGCCTTTCGAGACGATCAGCCGGTAGGTGGCATCCAGGATGGCGACTTCCGCTGCCGCCGAACGCGGCCGGCCCCTGCGGTTCGGTCTCTCCTCGATGCGTGCCGCCACGATGCCTGCTTCTCCCGGTGCGTCATCGACTGTCGATAGATCATAGGGGTTGGCCACTCAACAAAACACACGGGCGTTCACCCGCCAAAATCTCATCCACAAGTCACGTCCCGCCGATTGACTCCCCCAGGCGGGGGTGAAACGATTTCCATGACAAGGGGCTTCGCTCCGACGCGGTCGTATCGGCCGTGTGACTCGTAGCGACCGTCGTCCGGGGCTTCTACGCGCGAGCTTTCGCGCAGAAGGAGGACGTTGTCATGACCGACCCAAAAACCGAGACAATCACCGGCGGCAGGCCAGGTAGCGGCGCGCATCGCGTGGTGGCGCTGTGCGGGCCGTATCTCTCGGGCAAGACGAGCCTGCTCGAAAGCATTCTCTACGCCACGGGGGCCATCGGCCGGCGCGGTTCGACGCGCGCGGGCACCTCCATCGGCGACGCCGCCGCCGAGGCGCGCAAGCGCGGCATGGGCACCGAGATCAATGTCGCCTCGGTCGACTATCTCGGCGATCAATGGACCTTCCTCGATGTCCCCGGTTCGATCGAGTTCCAGCACGACGCCTTCGCGGCGCTTGCCGTGTGCGACGCCGCCGTCGTGGTCTGCGAGCCCTCGCCCGAGCGCGTCGTGGCGCTGGCGCCGCTCCTGAAATGCATCGAGGACCGTCACATCCCGCACATCATCTTCGTCAACAAGATCGATTCGGCGGAGGCCCGCGTGCGCGACATGCTGTCGGCGCTGCAGTCGGTGTCGGGGCGCAAGCTGGTGCTGCGCCAGGTCCCGATCCGCCGCCCGACGGCAGACGGCGGCGAGGAGACGGTGGGCTACGTCGACCTCGTGAGCGAGCGCGCCTATCGATACAAGAGCAGCGGTGCCTCCGATCTGATCGAGATGCCGGCCGAGCTCCTGCCGCGTGAGTCCGAGGCCCGCCGCGAACTTCTGGAGACGCTCTCCGAATTCGACGACACGCTGCTGGAACAGCTGATCGAGGACGTCGCACCGGAAAAATCGCTGATCTACCGCGATCTCCACGACGAATTCGGCGCCGACCAGATCGTCCCGGTGCTGCTGGGCGCCGGCGATCGCGAGAACGGCGTCCGCCGCCTTCTGAAGGCGCTGCGCCACGACACGCCGTTCGCGTCCGAGACCGCCAAACGGCGATCCCTCGCCATCAACGGCACCGCGGTCGTGGAGTGCTTCAAGGTCCTGCACCAGTCGCACGCCGGCAAGCTCTCGCTATGCCGGATCTGGTCGGGAACGCTCACCGAGGGCCAGGCCCTCGGCGGTCATCGCATCGGCACGATGCTGCGGCCGTTCGGCCAGCGCCTCGACAAGATCGCCGAAGCCCGGGCGGGCGAGCTCGTGGCGCTCGCCAAGGTGGATGCGCTGTCGGCCGGCCAGGTGCTGGGCGCGAGCGGGATCGCCGCGTCGGCCGATTTTCCGGTGCCCGCACCTCCGGTGTTCGTCCTGTCGCTGGCCGCCAAGAACCGCAACGACGAGGTCAAGCTCTCGGGCGCCCTGCACAAGATCGTCGAGGAAGATCCGTCGCTCGCCTTCGAGGCGCGCGGCGAGACACACGAGCTGCTGCTCAAGGGCCAGGGCGAAATGCACCTCAAGGTGGCGGTCGACAAGCTGGCCGGTCGCTACAACGTCGCCGTCGAGACTGCGGCGCCGCGCGTGGCCTATCGCGAGACCATCCAGGCCGGCGCCCAGCAACACGCGCGCTACAAGCGCCAGACCGGAGGCCACGGCCAGTTCGCCGACATCAAGATCGAGATCAGGCCGCTGCCGCGTGGTTCGGGGTTCCGCTTCGTCGACAAGATCGTGGGCGGCGTGGTGCCGCGCAACTTCATCCCCGCGGTCGAGGAAGGCCTGATCGACTACCTGAAGGAAGGGCCGCTCGGCCAACCGGTCGTCGACCTCGAGGTCATGCTGTTCGACGGCCAGTATCACGCCGTCGACAGCTCCGAGATGTCGTTCAAGATGGCGGCGCGCATCGCCATGAGCGAGGCCATGCCGAAATGCCGGCCGGTGCTGCTGGAGCCGATCCTGAAAGTGACGGTTGCCGGACCGAGCGAATCGACGCCGCGCCTGCAGCGGCTGATCTCCGGCCGCCGCGGCCAACTGCTCGGCTACGATGCCCGCCCCGGCTGGAACGGCTGGGACGAAGTATCGGCGCTGATGCCGGAAGCCGAGATCGCCGACATGATCGTCGAGATCCGCTCGGTGACGCAGGGCGTCGGCACTTTCCGCACCGAGTTCGACCACCTGCAGGAGCTGGCAGGGCGCACGGCCGAGCGTATCGTCGAGGAGACCAAGAAACGCCAGGCGGCCTGACGCCCGGCGCCATTTCGGACACACATCCGGTCACAAGGCGGTGAGACAGGCCGCGAGCGCCTTCTCCGGCGGACGGGTTTCGACCACCGTGGCCTCGTGGAATGGGTCCACGAGGAGAGATTCCGATGGTCGGCAGACGATCCCTGATGGCGGGCGGCCTTGCGACGGCAGCCGCGCCGTCTTTGGCCCGCGTCGCGCAAGCCCAGGCGGGGCGGCCGACGCTGGTGTTCGTCGGCCATGAGCTTTGAGGCGGCTGCAAGATCTGGCGTGCCCAGTCCGAGCCGTTGCTTCTGAAGTCCGACGCCTACAGGAAACTCGACTACAGGGTCGTCCATCCCGCGGACCTGCCGCTGATCCTGAAGGCGGAGAGCTGGCCCGCTGACGCGCGCTGGGTCCTCACGGCCTTCCTGATGAGCGAAGAAGGCATCCAGCGTCCCAATGCCACGCCGCGATTCATCCTGGCCCGGGACAACAGGATCATCTTCACCGCCACCGGCAACGCCGGCTGGAAGGACAAGATGTGGCCGCGGGTTCTGGACGCAACCGGGGGCACGGCTTAGCTGCCTTCACCTCCGGACGGGCTTGCTTCATATTGGCCCCGAGGAAGACGCTCACGGGGGAATATGCGGATGTTCAACAGACGGTCACTGATGATCGGCGGCATCGCGTCGGTCGCGGCGGCAACTTCTGCTCGCGTCGCGTCGGCTCAGGCCAGCCGCCCGTTGCTGGTGTTCGTCGGCGACCAGACTTCGGAAGCCTGCAGGATCTGGCGCACCCAGTGGGAGCCCCTGTTCGTCGCCTCCGCAGCCTACAAGAAGCTCGACTACCGGGTGGTCAATCCGGCCACTTCCGCGCTGCTCGCCAAGCAGGAGAGCTGGCCCGCCGACCTGCGCTGGCTCCTCGACACCTTCCTGATGAGCCAGGTCGGGGTCCAGGAAGGCTTCGATGTTCCCCGCTTCTTCCTGGTGCAGAATCGGCAGGTCACGATGTCGACGTCCGGCAACAATGCCTGGCGGGACGTGATGTGGCCCACCATCCTGGATGTGACCGGCACCAGCCCCTAGGAGCGGCGCCGGCAACAGAGGAGGCACGCAATGGCCAACGACCTGTTCAGCCGCCAACTCGGCAGTTACGCGTCGGTGCATCGCGACTGGCGCAACAAAGCCACCCACTTCGTCGGCATTCCCGTCATCGTCTTTTCGCTGCTGCTGGTCCTCTCGCTCTGGCGCTTCGAGGTCGGCGGAGGCGAATGGACGATGTCGCTCGCCCTGACGATTGCGGCTGTCCTGGGCTGGATGGCGCTTGACCTCGGCATCGGGGTGATCATGGCCCTGGTGATGGCGCCGGCCTGGTACGCAGCCGAGGCGCTCGCCGGCGCGCTGGGGCCGGCCTCCGCCGTCTGGGTGGCGTTCTTCGTCCTCTTCGTCGGTGGCTGGGTGCTGCAGTTCCTCGGTCATCATTACGAAGGCAAGCGGCCGGCACTGCTCGACAACATCTTCCAGGGCTTCATCGGCCCGATGTTCCTGGTGGCCGAAACCCTGGTGGTCATGGGCCATCGCCGCGATCTGGCCGAGATCATGGGCGAGGCTGACGTCACAGCCCGGTGAGCAAGGTTGATTTGCGAAGGCCTTTCCGCCGCGTCATGACAGACCGGGGCGAAACAGGAGTTCGACGAATGCTGATCAAGCGCAAGCATGGCTGGGAATTGCCCGAGCGTCTGGCGACCCCGGAAAGCCACTACCTGCGGCGCCGGGCGTTGGTGCGGGCGATGGGTCTGGGCGCGGCCTCGCTCGCCTTGCCGGCCGCGGCGATCGGCCAGGACAAGGCTCCGGCCGATCCGTCGGCCGGACTCTATCCGGCCAAGCGCAACGACAAGTACGGCGTGCCGGCTCCCGTCACGGCCGAGCGGCTGGCCACGACCTACAACAACTTCTACGAATTCGGCACCGACAAGAGCATCTGGCGCGCGGCGCAGAAGCTCGAAGTCCGGCCGTGGACGATCAAGGTCGGCGGCATGGTCGAGAAGCCGTTCGAGATCGGCATCGACGACCTGCTTGCCAGGATGCAGCTCGAGGAGCGGATCTACCGCCATCGCTGCGTCGAGACCTGGTCCATGATCGTGCCATGGAGCGGCTTTCCGGTCCGCTCGCTGGTCGAGTTCTGCAAGCCGCTCGGCGGCGCCAGGTTCGTCGTCATGAAGACGCTGTCGAAGCCCTCGGTCATGCGCGAGCAGCGCGATCTCCTCTACCCGTGGCCGTACACCGAGGGCCTGGCGATCGACGAGGCGATGAACGACCTCGCCTTCATCGCCACCGGCCTCTACGGCAAGCCGATCCACAAGCAGAACGGCGCGCCGCTGCGCCTCGTGGCACCCTGGAAGTATGGCTTCAAGAACGTGAAGTCGATCGTCAGCATCGACTTCACCGACAAGAAGCCGGTCTCGTTCTGGGAGAAGTTGCAGTCCAGCGAGTACGGCTTCTGGGCCAATGTGAATCCGGCGGTCCCTCATCCACGCTGGAGCCAGGCGACCGAGAAGCCGCTGGGCAGCGACGCCCGCATCCCGACCCTGCTCTACAACGGCTACGCCGAGTTCGTTGCCGGCCTCTACTCAGACCGCAAAGCGGAAAAGCTGTTCATGTAGCCTCCCGCCTTTGCCTCGCCGCGCCGGCCCGCTACAACGGACGTCGGCCGATTGAGGTCGAGGGAGGTCTTTCGTGAAAATCAACCGTCGTTCTGCGCTTGCCGGGGCGATCGCCGCGTCGACGGCGGGATTGCCGTTTTCCCGGCCGGCATTCGCGCAGGATTTCCCGAGCAAGCCGATCAAGATCGTCGTGCCCTTCGCCGCCGGCAGCGCCACCGACCTGACGGCGCGTGGCCTCGGGGCAAAGCTGCAGGGCATCCTCAAGCAGCCGGTCATCATCGAGAACAAGCCTGGCGCGTCGGGCCAGCTCGGCGCCCAGGCCGTCGCGACCGCGCCCGCCGACGGCTACACGCTGCTGATGGGCACGAACACGACCAACGCCGCCAACGGCGCGCTGTTCAAGAAGCTCTCCTACGATCCCGGCAAGGATTTCGCGCCGATCATCCGCTGCGTCACCGGTGTCAACGCACTGGTCGTGAACAACGATCTGCCGGTGAAGACAGTGGCCGAACTGATCGACTACGCCAAGAAGAACCCCGGAAAACTCAACTACGCCGAGGCCAGCGCCTCGCAGCGTCTGTCGGCTGAAATGTTCAACCAGCTCGCAGGCGTGAAGATCGAGCGCGTGCCCTACAAGGCAAGCCCGCAGGCACTGGGCGACGTCGCCTCCGGCCAGGTCCAGGTCATGTTCCCGGACCTGCCGCAGGCGTTGACCCAGATCGACGCCGGCCGGGTCCGCGGACTCGGCACGACCGGCTCCAAGCGCACGACGGTCGCGCCCAACCTGCCGGCGATCGCCGAGACCGTCCCCGGCTTCGTGCTGGTCTACTGGCTGGCGGTGTTCGCGCCGGCGGCGACGCCCAAGGCGATCCAGAAAACGCTGCACGACGCCATCGCCGAGGCGGTCAGGGATCCGGCGACGGCCAAGGCCATGACCCAGGGCCGCATGGAGATCTCGCCGCTCGGCCTCGACGCATTCGATGCCTTCGTCAAGAGCGAGACCGCGTGGTGGACCAAGTCGATCAAGGCAGCCGGGATCCAGCCGGAGTGAGCAGACCATGAGCAAAGTCATCATCGAGAAGAACGGCCCGGTAAAAACCGTCTGGATGAACCGGCCCGAGAAGCGCAACGCGCTCGACAGCGAACTGCTGAACGAGATGATCGCAGCCCTGCGGGCGCCGGTCGCGGCCGACGACAGGGTCGTGGTGATTCGCGGCAAGGGCGATGTCTTCTGCGCCGGTCTCGACATGGCCGAACGCCGCGAGACCATCGGCACGGGCAGCGCCAGCGGCATCGAGGTGATGCTGCGGGCCATCGAGCTTTGCCCTCTGCCGGTCGTGGCCGTGGTGCATGGAGACGCCATCGCCGGCGGCAACGAGCTGGCGCTGCATTGCGACCTGGTGGTGGCGAGCCAGAAGGCGCGCTTCGGCATGTCGCTCGCCCAGGTCGGGCTCGCCCCCAACTGGTTCCTGGCCAAGAAGCTGATGGAAGTGCTGGGCCCGGTGACGACACGGGAGATGCTGTTGCTGGGCGATCCCCTGCCTTCGGCCAAGCTGCATGCGCTGGGGCTGATCGCCCGCTGCGTGCCGGCCGACCAGCTCGATGCCGAGGCGGCGAAGGTGATCGATCGCCTCGCCGCCAATGCACCGCTGTCACTCAAGGCCATGAAGGCACTGACCGTGCGCCAGCTCGAATTCCGCGACGCCATCAAGCACGACGATATCGACGCGCTGGTGCAAGCGGCGATGAAGAGCCAGGACGCACAGGAAGGCATGAAGGCACGGCTGGAAAAGCGCACCGCCAAGTTCCAGGGCAGGTAGGCATGTCGCTCAGGCTCCGCCTCGACAAGCCCTGGCGGCCTCTGACGGCCGACGAAGCCGCCCGCCTGCCAGGTCAGCTCGGCGTCTATCAGGTGGCCGACGCCGCCGGCGCCATCGTCTACATCGGACAGGCTGGCGCGCGCTCGCCCTTCGGCCTGCGCAGCGAGCTGCAGCGCGAGTTGCAGGACCGCGGCGCCGGCCATCAGTTCCGTGTCGAAGTGAACATGCAGTACCGCTCGCGCTGGTTCGAGCTGCTGATGGTCTACAAGGCCGATCACGACAGCCTGCCGCCGGACAACGCCAAGAACCCACCACCGCTGGGACGACTGAGCCCGGCCTGAAGAGGCAGCAATGGATTTCGAGCCCAGCGAAGAGCAGCAACTGCTGATCGACCAGGTCCGTCGCTTCGTGCGCGAGGAGATCATCCCGCTCGAGGCCAAGCTCGATCCCGACGCGTCGGAGCTGGAGCCGGCCGATCACGCCCGCCTGGTCGAGAAGACCAAGGCGATGGGCCTGTTCGGCATCGACATCCCTAAGGAGTATGGCGGCCCCGACATCGACATCGTGACGCGCGTGCTGCTGGCCATCGAGATGGCTCAGCATCGCGCCGGCCTCTATGTGCCCTGCTACGGCACCTTCGGCGGCGCGGGTCTGGCCCAGATCTTCGAGGCCAACGACGACCAGAAGGAGCGATATCTCTACCCGACGCTGCGCGGCGAGAAGAAGGCCTTCTTCGGCCTTACCGAACCATCGGGCGGCAGCGATCCGGCGCGGGCGATCCAGACCCGGGCCGAGCGCAAGGACAACGGCTGGGTACTGAACGGCGCCAAGATCTTCATCTCCAACGCCGACCGTGCGCAGTATGGCATCGTCTTCGCCCGCACCGACGTTTCGAAGGGCCGCGCCGGCATCACCTGCTTCATCATCGATTCCGATACGCCGGGCTTCCACGTACGCCGCGTCGTCCACACGTTGCGTTCCTCGCACTACGCGACCGAGCTCGAGTTCAAGGACTGCTGGGTTTCGGACCATCAGGTGCTGGGCGAGGTCAACAAGGGATTCGCCGTCGCCAATGACCGCCTGACGCGCCAGCGCATCCCCTATGCCGCCGGCTGCATCGGCGTCGCCATCGCCGCCCACGAGATGGCGATCGAATGGGCCAAGATGCGCAGCACTTTCGGCGAGAAGCTGGCCAACCGGCAGGCCGTGCAGTGGATGTTGGTCGACAACGAAATCGACATCCGCACCGCCAAGCACTTCACACTCGAAGCTGCCGAAAAGGCCCGGCGCGGGCTGCCCTTCCGCATCGAGGCCTCCATCGCCAAGCTCACCGCGTCGGAAGGCGGCGGCCGGGTGGTCGACCGCTCGATGCAGATCCATGGCGGCATGGGCATGACCAAGGATCTGCCGCTGGAACGCTGGTATCGCGAGATGCGCATCCGGCGCGTGGGTGAAGGCCCCAGTGAAGTGCAGCGCATGGTGATCGCGCGCGAGATCCTGGGCAGCAACCTGCGATGAGCGCGGGACCGCTGAGCGGGATCAAGGTCGTCGAGTTCGGCCAGAATCTCGCCGGTCCTTATTGCGGCCAGATCCTGGCCTTTCTCGGTGCCGACGTCGTCAAGGTCGAACGGCCCGAAGGTGACGACGCGCGCAAGTGGGGCCCTCCCTTCATCGAAGGGGACGCGGTGGGCTTCGTCGCGCTCAACCGCGGCAAGAAGTCGATCACCTGCGATCTCGCCAACGCCACCGAACGCGACGCCCTGATCGAGCGCATCGGTGCGGCCGACATTTTTGTCCATAATTTGCGAGCGGACGTGCCGGCCAAGTTCGGCATCGACGGCGCGACACTCACCCGACGCTTCCCGCGCCTGATCTATGCCGACCTCGGCGCCTTCGGCCATCTCGGGCCGTGGAAGGAACGGCCGGGTTACGAACCCATCATCCAGGCGGTCGCTGGCCTGATCTCGCTGAACGGCGATCCGTCGGGCCCGGAGGCGCGCATAGGCGTGTCGATCATCGACCTCTCGACCGGCATGTGGACGGCGATCGGCGTGCTGGCGGCTCTGGCCAAGCGCACGGCGACCGGCCAGGGCAGTCTCGTCAACACCTCGCTGTTCGAAAGCGGGTTGATGTGGGCATCGAACCACATCGCCTCATATTCGGCGACCGGCAAGATGGCGCCGCGCCAGGGGACCGGACATCCCTCCCTCACGCCCTACCAGGCGTTCGAGTGCAGCGACGGGCCGCTGATGGTCTGCCCCGGCAACGACCGGCTGTGGCGCAAGTTCGCCGAGGTGCTGGGCCATCCGGAGTGGCCGGACGAGGCGCGCTTCAAGACCAACGTGCAGCGCGCCGAGCGTCGCGAACTGCTGCTGGGCATGATCGCCGACATCATGAAGCACGAGACCCGCGCGCACTGGTCGGCCAGGCTAGATGCGCTGGGCGTGCCCAACGGACCGCTCAATTCGGTGCCGCAGGTGATGGACCTGGCACAGTTTGCGGCGCTCGGCATGTTCGCCAGACCCTACGCGGAGGCGGCGGCAATCTTCCATGGGCTGCCGCTCAGCATCGACGGCAAGCGCGCCGGCGGCGAGGAACGTGCCCCCAAGATTGGCGAAGACAACGGGAAAGCCTAGCCTAGACTAGCCTAGATAAGGATGACTCAAGGTTTGTCCGTCATCCGGGTTCGCGCGAAGCAACCTCCGCGACACGTCATATCTGCGTGAGCAAATGCTGGCAGTGCCTGCACGCTGCCGCGGCGACGGGTTCGGGATCGCCGGCACCTCACCCGCCGATTCAGCCCAATGCCTTCCCGCCCTAGCCGGCGAAGCTCAGGCAGTATTCGCGCACGCGTTCGATGGGAATGCGGGCGTGGCTCTGGACGATGATGAACTTGCCGCCGGGATTGGTCCCGTTGGGCAATTGAGCCATGCGCTCGAAATCGTCGGCACCCCAGACGCAGGACTTTCGCGAGAACAGCTGGACGTCGGCGTAGTAGCAGGGGTCCCAATGGGCGTGATAGTCGAACAGGTTCCCCTTCTGCTCCGCCACGCTGGTGTAAAGCGAATACTCCGTCCACGGGACCGTGTTGATCTTGCGGCCCAGCCAATAGCAAAGCGATGTGATGCCATCGATGGGGCCGAAGCGGAAATAGTCGAGCGCCTGCGCGGCAAGCGCCCCATGGAGAAGGTTCGGCGTGACAGAAAGGCCGTGTGACATGGGATCGTAGGGCACACCCACGATCTCGGAGGCGTGGCGCCACCAATCATGATGCAGCTTCGGTTCCCATCGCGACATCGCCACCCTGTCCATGACGAACGTCGTCGCGTCGAAATCCCCGACACAGCAGACATCGGAATCCAGCGTCAGGTAGCCGCCAAAGCCCAGCTTCGCCGGAACGTGGAGTTTCACGATCTGCTGCCGGTACCAACCCGTCATCAAATAGAACCGGCTGACCGCGGAGAAAAAGTCGCTTTCCGATCGCACCGAGACATCGATGTTCGGAAAGCGCGGCAAGCTGCTGCGCAGCAACTGGACGTCCTGGCGGGGTGCCACGATCAGGAGTTCGAACGGCTTGCGGTCGCGCCAGTGACGCGCCAGCGACTCGATCAGGAGGCCGGCGCGCTCAAGATCACCACGGCGCTTAATGCGGCGCAGAGCCAGAGGCAGAATTGCTTGGCGGACTTCGGTGAACATCGGTCTGGCTGGTGCGGAAGCTACATAGGGAGTGTTCGGACTTCCACATTAAATAGTGGGCGGGAGGCCCGTTTGCCCCAGCCAGCGGCATTTCGCCCACTCTCACCATCGCGCGGGAGACAAAAAAACGCCGGGCCAAAAGGCCCGGCGAGTTGAACAGGGAGGCTTCACGTCTGGGAGACGTGGGATCAAACGGATCCCGAGTTTCGATGACGATCAGAACAAACTTTTCGTATCGAAGACCTGATGGCAGCCTATTCCTCACCAGACGTATTGCTAGAGGCGATGTGGGGAACACTGGCATGCGATCAACGCATGCCTTTCACTGCCTATGCAATCCTGCAAGTCTGACACTCAGAATCGTGTTTCCGCGACCTTCCGAAGGAGGAAATCGCGAAACACCGCGATGCGCTTGGAGTGCCGCAATTCCTCCGGATAGGTGAAATACACATCCGTCGTGCGAACATTGAGGTCCGGCAGCACATTCTCGAGCTTCGTCGACTCGCGCGCGAGGTAGTCCGGCAGCGAGGCGATGCCGAGGCCCGATTCGACCGCCCGGAAAATCCCATAGACATTGTTGACGCGCAGCACCACGACCCGCGCCGAAGGGTCGACATTGCCTTCGCGCAGCAGCCAGTTGACGTCCTGCACGGGCGCGCGGGCGTCCTCGCCGAAGATGATCAGCCGATGCTGGTCGAGTTCCTCGACGGTCTTGGGCTTCCCGTATTTCTGGATGTAGCTGTGGGAGGCATAGACATGGCTGCGCACGGTCAGCAGGTGCCGCTGCACGAGCCCGGGCTGGCGCGGCATGACCATTCGGATCGCAACGTCGGCTTCGCGCATGCCGAGATCGAGTTCGTTGTCGGAGAGCACGAGGCTGACATCGATGTCGGGATACATCGTGATGAACTCGTGCATCTGCGCGGTAAGCCATGTCGAGCCGAAGCCGACCGCCGCCGTCACCTTCAGGCGGCCCGCCGGCTTGTCCTGGTTGGCCCGCAGCAGGGCCTCCGCGGTATTCACCTTGGCCGCCATGTCGCGCGCGGTGCGGTAGAGCAGCTCGCCCTGCTCCGTCAGGATGAGGCCGCGCGCATGACGGTGAAACAGCATGACGCCGAGCTGTTCCTCGAGCGCACCGATCTGGCGCGAGATCGCCGACTGGCTGAGCTTCAAGGTCTCGCCGGCGTGCGTGAAGCTGCCGGCATCGGCTACGGCCTGAAAGATCCGCAGCTTGTCCCAGTCCATGACATTGCCTCCCCTGCCCGCGCCGCCGCCTACTCCGCGGCTTGCGCGAGGCGCGCCTCCTGGCCGGCCAGCCATCTCTCCGCTTCAAGTGCCGCCATGCAGCCGGTTCCGGCCGCTGTTACGGCCTGACGGAAGATCTTGTCCTGCACGTCACCTGCAGCGTAGACGCCCTCGATGTCGGTCGCCGTCGAGTCCGGCCTGGTGATCAGGTAGCCTTCGCCGTCCATGGCAAGCTTGCCCTTGAACAGCTCGGTATTGGGCGAATGGCCGATGGCGACGAACACGCCGTCGGTGGCGATTTCCTGCTCGATTCCAGTCTTGACGTTGCGCAGGCGGACACCCTTGACCAGCGGCGCCGGCGTCCTCTCGCCCAGGATTTCCTGCACCGCGTGATCCCACAGCACCGTGACCTTGGGATTCTTGAACAGACGATCCTGCAGAATCTTCTCGGCACGGAACGAATCGCGGCGGTGGACCAGCGTTACCTTCGAGGCGTGGTGCGTGAGGTAGAGAGCCTCCTCGACGGCGGTGTTGCCGCCCCCCACCACGACGACCTCCTTGCCGCGGAAGAAGAACCCGTCGCAGGTGGCGCAGGCCGAGACGCCACCGCCCCTGAAGGTCTCTTCGGTCGGCAGCCCCAGCCATTTCGCCGTGGCGCCGGTCGATATGATGAGAGCGTCGGCTTCGTAGCGGTCGCCCGAGTCGCCGATACAGGCGAATGGGCGGCGGTTGAGGTCGACGTCGACGATGGTGTCGAAGAACAGCTCGGTTCCGACGTGCCCGGCCTGCTTCTGCATCTGCTCCATCAGCCAGGGACCCTGGATGACGTCGGCGAAGCCGGGGTAATTCTCGACATCCGTAGTGATGGTAAGCTGGCCGCCCGGCTGAATTCCCTGAACGAGCATCGGCTTCAGGCTCGCGCGGGCGGCATAGATCGCCGCTGTGTAGCCTGCCGGCCCTGACCCGAGAATAAGCACTTTACTACGATGAGTTGCTGCCATGTAAGTCCCGCATCCCGTCTTCCGCATATCTCTTACATATATGCAAACCTCGCCGCCGATGCACGGCCTAATGAGATTTCAGCGCAATTGTTCACAGGACATCCGCCGGTTCTCGCAACTTTATTGCGTGGCTGGCACGGTTCTGGCATAGAGCGCGGCCAACGGAGGAAACCCAAGATGGCTCGCGCAAAGCTCGATCGGATCGACCGGCGCATTCTCAGCGACCTGCAATCCAACGGTCGCATGACCAACGTCGATCTGGCGGAGCGCGCCGGTATTTCCGCGCCACCCTGCCTGCGCCGGGTCCGCTCGCTCGAACGCGCCGGCATCATCAAGGGCTACCACGCAGAACTCAGCCCCGAGGCGCTGGGCTACAGCGTCTCGGTATTCGCCTTGGTCGGGCTGAACAGTCAGGCCGAGGCCGACCTCAAGTCGTTCGAGGAACTGATTGCCGGCTGGGACGAGGTTCGCGAGTGCCACATGCTGGCTGGCGAGGCCGACTTTCTGCTGAAGATCGTGGCCGAGACGTGGGACGAATATCAGAAATTCCTGACGACACGGCTCACCTCTGCCCCCAACGTCAGCCACGTGAAGTCGATGATGGTGTTCCGCACCGCCAAGCAGGTGCCCGGAGTGCCGATACCAGCCGAGTGAGAGAAGGACCGATCATGGACGGAAATGCAGCGCCCGACGTAACCTTCGAACGCCTGCACGAGATCGCCGACGCCTTTACCCGCCGCGACGTCGACAGCATCGTCGGCTTCTTCGCCGAGGACGGCGAATTCCGCAATGCCAAGGGACCGGACCCCTGGGGCCAGAGCTTCAAGGGCAAGGCCGCCATCCGAAGCTATTTCGAGCCGCTGTTCGCCGCTACCGGCGACGTCAAATGGCGGCACACCGGCGAATTCATCTGCGGCAACAGGGCCGTCACGGAATGGCACCGCACCGCCACGCTCAGGAGCGGCGAGCGCCAGGAGTGGCTGGGTTGCGACCTCTATACCTTCCGCCGTGGCCTGATCGTGATGAAGGATACCTTCATCAAAGCCGTCGGCTGACACGGATTCCCCTTGAAGGGAACGCCGTGTATTTATAAATACACACCGTTGTCGTAACGAGGGCGGCGGAAGTCGCGAGCCATGAAGAATCTCTTTCAGGCGTCCCGGGCCCTGCTGCTCGACATGGCGTCGACGCTGCTCTTCCTCGGCGCGTATGTGCTGACGGACAACCTCTTCCTCGCCGTCGGACTGGGCATGGCGCTCGGCATCGGCCAGATCGGATGGCATTTCGTCCGCAAGCAGCCGGTCGAAGCCCTGCAATGGCTGAGCGTGATCATCATCCTCGCGTCCGGAACGGCGACGTTCCTCACCGACGATCCGCGCTTCGTGATGCTCAAGCCCAGCATCATCTACATCGTGGTCGGCGTCGTGATGCTGAAGCGCGGCTGGATGAACCATTACCTGCCGCCGATAGCCAAGGCGACCGTGCCGGACCTCGGCGTCACTTTCGGCTATGTCTGGGCCGGGCTGATGTTCTTCTCGGCCGCGCTCAACGTCGCGCTGGCTCTCGCTCTCGACGCGGCGACCTGGGCAGCCGCCAAATCGGTCTGGGCAATCGGCAGCAAGGTCGCCCTGTTCGGAATCCAGTACGCGGTCATGAAGTCGACCGGCATCCGTCGCGCACGGGCGATGATGGCGTCTAGTTGAACTGGACGCCGACCGCACGGGACGTAAGTCCCGTGGCCCGATCGGCCCCTACTTGAACTGGACGCCCACGACCTCGTAGGAGCGCGCGCCGCGTGGCGTCTGGACCTCGACCGTGTCGCCGACGGTCTTGCCGATGAGCGCCCGGCCGATGGGCGACGTCACCGAGATGCTGCCCTTGCTGAGATCCGCCTCATAAGGCCCGACGATCTGGTACTTCACCTTCTCGTCGGTGTCCTCGTCGGCCAGCCGGACGGTGGCGCCGAACTTCACGACCTTGCCCGTAAGCTTGCTGAAATCGATGACTTCGGCGCGCGAGATGATGTTCTCGATCTCGGCAATCCGGCCTTCGATGAAGCTCTGGCGTTCGCGGGCCGAAGTGTATTCGGCATTCTCGGAGAGATCGCCATGCTCGCGCGCCGCCGCGATCGCCTTGATGATCGAAGGCCGCTCAACGCTCTTCAGATGCTTCAATTCGTCCTCGAGGTTCTTCAACCCCTCGGCCGTCATCGGAACCTTTTCCATTGTCAGATCGTCCTCAATGAATCGTGCGGCGTCAACGGCCAACGGACCCGATCAGAGGACCTGCGGTGGGCAGGTCAGGCGGGATCAACCGGAATGGGTGGCCGGAAACGGGCGTCTAGAACGCCGTTTTGAAGTAGGATTGCAGGGGCGCCACGTCCAGAGCGCCCGCGCGCAGCGCCGCGATGCCTTCGACCGACGCCTTGGCGCCGGCGACCGTCGTATAATATGCAATTTTGTACATCAGCGCCGTGCGCCGAAGCGCAAAGCTGTCGGTCAACGCGCTCGCACCGTCGACGGTGTTGAAGACGAGTTGGACCTTGCCGTCCTTCATCAGGTCGACGATGTGGGGCCGCCCCTCGAGCACCTTGTTGACCCGCTGGGTCTCGATGCCGTGCCTGCGCATGAACTCGGAGGTGCCGCCGGTTGCCACCACTGTGAAACCGAGGTCGATCAGGCGCTTCAGCGGCTTGACCATCGCCGCCTTGTCCTGGTCCTTGACCGAGACGAAGACCACGCCTTCGAGCGGGACCTTGCTGCCGGCGCCGAGCTGCGACTTGGCGAAGGCACGGCCGAAATTGGTGTCGAGCCCCATGACCTCGCCGGTCGAACGCATCTCGGGACCGAGGATGATGTCGACGCCGGGGAAGCGGGCGAACGGGAAGACCGCCTCTTTGACCGCAACGTGCTTGCCGCGCGCCTTCCTGATGGCCAGCGCCTTCAGCGGTTCACCGACCATCAGGCGGGCGGCGTACTTGGCGATGGGTTGGCCGGTCGCCTTGGCGACGAACGGTACGGTGCGGCTGGCACGCGGGTTGACCTCGAGCACGTAGATCTCGCCGTCCTTGACCGCATACTGCACGTTCATCAGGCCGACGACCTTGAGCGCCTTGGCCATTGCCTCGGTCTGGCGCCCTATCTCGTCCAGGATTTTCGACGGCAGCGAATGCGGCGGCAGCGAGCAGGCCGAGTCGCCGGAATGGATCCCAGCCTCCTCGATATGCTCCATGATCCCCGCGACGAAGACGTTCTGGTCCTTGTCGGCGAGGGCATCGACATCGACCTCGATGGCATCCCGCAGGTAGGAATCGATCAGCACCGGCGTGTCACCCGAGACCTTCACGGCATCGCGCGTATAGCGCTCGAGCCCGACCCGATCGTAGACGATCTGCATCGCGCGACCGCCCAGCACATACGATGGGCGAATGACGACCGGATAGCCGATCCTCTCGGCGACGACGATCGCCTCCTCTTGCGATGTCGCCGTGCCGTTGTCCGGCTGCCGAAGCTTCAGCTCGTGGATCAGCTTCTGGAAGCGGTCACGGTCCTCGGCCAGGTCGATGGCGTCGGGAGAGGTCCCGAGAATGGGGATGCCCACCGCCTCGAGGGGCTTGGCAAGCTTGAGCGGCGTCTGGCCGCCGAACTGCACGATCAGGCCCAGCAATTCGCCGTTCCGGCGCTCGACCTCGACCAGTTCGATCACGTCTTCGGCCGTCAGCGGCTCGAAATAGAGGCGGTCGGCGGTATCGTAGTCGGTCGAGACCGTCTCCGGATTGCAGTTGACCATGATGGTCTCGTAGCCGGCCTCGCGCAGGGCGTAGACGGCGTGGACGCAGCAATAGTCGAATTCGATGCCCTGTCCGATGCGGTTCGGCCCGCCGCCCAGGATGATGACCTTGCGGCGGTCGGTCGGCTGCGCCTCGCACTCCGCCGGGTGCGTCCCATCGCCCTCGTAGCAGGAATAGAGGTAGGGCGTGTGCGACTCGAATTCGGCGGCGCAGGTATCGATCCGCTTGAATACCGGCCGGATGCCGAGACTGCGGCGACGGTCGGCCACATCGATCGCCTTCTGGCCCGTGAGTTCGGCGAGGCGGTCGTCGGAAAAGCCTTTCTTCTTGAGGTCGAGCAGGCCCTTGGCATCCTCCGGCAGGCCACCCGTCCGAATGACGGCCTCGGCCTCCACCAGTTCGCGGATCTGGCGCAGGAACCACGGCTCGTATTTCGACGCCTGGGCGACCTCTTCGACCGAGAGGCCATGGCGAAACGCCTGGGCGATCACCAGGATGCGGTCGGGCGTCGGCCGGGACAGCGCGCCCACGATGGCGGCCTTGTCGGGCGCGCCCTTGATCTCGATCTCGTTGAGGCCGGTCAGGCCGGTTTCCATCGAGCGCAGCGCCTTTTGCAGCGACTCCTGGAAGGTGCGGCCGATCGACATCGCCTCGCCCACGCTCTTCATTGAAGTGGTGAGCAACGCCTCCGCCCCGGGGAATTTCTCGAAGGCGAAGCGCGGCATCTTGGTGACGACGTAGTCGATCGTGGGCTCGAACGAGGCCGGCGTCGTGCCGGTGATGTCGTTCAGCAGTTCGTCGAGCGTGTAGCCGACGGCAAGCCGTGCCGCGACCTTGGCGATCGGGAAGCCGGTGGCCTTCGAGGCCAGCGCCGATGAACGCGACACGCGCGGATTCATCTCGATCACGACCATGCGGCCGGTTGCCGGATCGACGGCGAACTGCACGTTCGACCCGCCGGTGTCGACACCGATCTCGCGCAGGCACGCGATCGAGGCGTCGCGCATGATCTGGTATTCCTTGTCGGTCAGCGTCAACGCCGGCGCCACCGTCACCGAATCGCCGGTGTGGACGCCCATCGGGTCGATGTTCTCGATCGAGCAGATGATGATGCAGTTGTCGTGGCGGTCGCGCACGACCTCCATCTCGAATTCCTTCCAGCCGAGCACCGATTCCTCGACCAGCACCTCGCCGACCGGCGAGGCGTCGATGCCGCCCTGCACGATGTCGAAGTATTCGTCGCGGTTATAGGCGATGCCGCCGCCGGTCCCGCCGAGCGTGAAGGACGGCCGGATGATGGCGGGCAGGCCGACCCTCGCCAGCGCCCGTGCCGCCTCCTCGCGGTTGTGCACGACCTCGCTCTTGGGGCATTCGAGCCCGATCTTGGTCATGGCGTCGCGGAACAGCAGCCGGTCTTCGGCCTTGTCGATGGCCTCGGCATTGGCGCCAATCAGCTCGACGTTCAGCTTCTTGAGGCGGCCGTCGCGATGAAGCGACATCGCCGTGTTGAGCGCCGTCTGGCCGCCCATGGTCGGCAGGATGGCATCGGGTCGCTCCTTCTCGATGATCTTCGCCACCATGTCGGGCGTGATCGGCTCGACATAGGTCGCGTCGGCCAGGCCCGGATCGGTCATGATCGTGGCCGGGTTGGAATTCACCAGGATGACGCGATAGCCCTCGTCCTTCAGCGCCTTGCAGGCCTGCACACCCGAATAGTCGAACTCACAGGCCTGGCCGATCACGATCGGCCCGGCGCCGATGACGAGGATGCTCTTGATGTCTGTGCGCTTGGGCATGGGAACTCTACTTGCCCTTGCTCTTGTCGATCAGTTCGACGAACCGGTCGAAGAGGTAATGGCTGTCGGTCGGGCCGGGCGACGCCTCGGGGTGATACTGGACCGAGAAAGCAGGCCTGTCGGTGCAGCGCAAACCCTCGTTGGTGCCGTCGAACAGCGAGACGTGCGTGACCTCGACGCTCTTGGGCAGCGATTCGGGGACGACGCAGAAGCCGTGGTTCTGGGACGTGATCTCGACCTTGCCGGTGGTCAGGTCCTTGACGGGCTGGTTGGCGCCGCGATGGCCGCGCTCCATCTTGCGTGTCTTGCCGCCGAGCGTAAGCGCGAGGATCTGGTGGCCGAGGCAGATGCCGAACAACGGCACCTTTTTGTCGAGCACGGCCTGGATGGCAGGCACGGTGTATCCGACGGTTGCTGCCGGATCGCCGGGGCCATTCGACAGGAACACGCCGTCCGGCTTGTGCCGCAGGATGTCCTCGCCGGTCGCCGTCGCCGGCACGACCGTGACCCTGCAGCCGGTATTGGCGAGACAGCGCAGGATGTTGCGTTTGGCGCCGTAGTCGACGGCGACCACGTGATACCTGGGCTTGGTGAGTTTGCCGTAGCCCTTGCCCAGCGCCCACTTGGTCTCGTCCCAGCTGTAGAGCTGCTTGGTCGTCACCTCGATGGCGAGGTCCATGCCGTCGAGGCCCGGCCAATCCAGGGCGATCTTGCTGAGCTTGGGGATGTCGAACTTGCCGTCGGGCGCATGCACCACGACGCCGTTCGGCGCACCGCCATCTCGGATGCGCCGTGTAATGGCGCGAGTGTCGACCCCGCACACACCCGGCAGATTGTGGCCCTTCAGCCAGTCGTCGAGCGATTTGGCGGCCCTCCAATTCGCAGGCTCCGTGATGTCGCCGCGCAGCACGACGCCGCGCGCGGCTGGCGTCAGGCTCTCGATGTCCTCGAGATTTGTTCCGACATTGCCAATGTGCGGGAAAGTGAAGGTGATGACCTGCCCGGCGTACGAGGGATCGGTGATGATCTCCTGGTAGCCGGTCATCGAGGTGTTGAAGCAGACCTCGCCCACGGCATGACCGGCGGCGCCCACGCCCTTGCCCCAAAATACCGCGCCGTCCGCCAGCACAAGGGCGGCCGTGGCCCAACGCGGCGCGGCGTCTGTCGCGCCGGCGGTTTCAGGTGAAGTCATGATGAATTAGTCCGTCCGTGCGGTCCGTCCGGCCCCGCCCTAGCCCGGTATAGGCGAGGCGACCTGCGAACCGCGCGGGTTGTAACCAAGCGGTCGCAGAGGGTCAAGGCGCCCATCACAGCTAATTCACAAGCTATTTCAATAACTTATTTACTTTGCCAAAGGCACGCCGGGCGATTAGTTTCCGCCGCTTAGCCATTGGGATACCAATGGCGAGCCTATTGGGACCCAATCGATGCTGCGCGACAGACTGACCGAGGCCATGAAGGATGCCATGCGCGCCCGCGACGCAGCGGCGCTGGGCACGATTCGCCTAATCCTCGCCAAGCTCAAGGAAGTCGATATCGCTGCCCGGACCGAGGCCAACCGCGAAGGCGTGCCCGACGATCGCATCCTGTCGATGCTGCAGGGCATGATCAAACAGCGGAACGAATCGGTTGTGCTCTACGAAAAGGGCAACCGCGCCGACCTGGCCGACAAGGAAAGAGCCGAGATCACCGTCATCGAGCGTTTCCTGCCGAAGCAAATGGACGACGGTGCGGTCGAGGACGCCGTGCGCGAGGCCGTCGCCGCCGCGGGCGCCAAGACGGTCAAGGACATGGGCGGGGTCATGGCCGCGCTCAAGGCCAAGTATGCCGGCCAGATGGACTTCGCCAAGGCCTCGGCTGCCGTAAAGAAAGCCCTCGCCGGCTGACCATCCCCGTTTTCCCCTGCGTCATCACTGGCGCGGCGGGGCTGGCGTCGTCATTTTAGACGAATGGCGTTCCCACCGGGTTTCCTCGACGAATTGCGCGCGCGCCTCAGCCTGTCCGACATCGTCGGCCGCAAGGTGTCGTTGAAGCGCCGGTCGGGCAGCGAATACGCCGGCCTCTGCCCCTTCCACAACGAAAAGACGCCGTCCTTCACGGTCAACGACAAGAAGGGTTTTTATCACTGCTTCGGCTGCGGCGAGCATGGTGATGCCGTGGGCTTCGTGATGAAGACCGAAGGGCTGTCGTTCCCCGAGTCGGTGGAGAAGCTCGCGCGCGAGGTCAATCTGCCGGTGCCCCGCACCACCCCGGCCGAGCGCGAACGCGCCGAACGCGCGTCGACCCTGCAGGAGATCGTCGAGCTGGCGGCGCGTTGGTTCCAGAAGCAGCTTCGCCTGCCGGTCGGGCGCCACGGCCTCGACTATCTGCGCGGCCGTGGCCTCAGCGAGCAGACGATCGACGATTTCCGCCTGGGCTTCGCGCCCGACTCGCGCGACGGCGTAATCGGGGCACTGAAGCGCGAAAATGTCCCGATCGACAAGATCGTCGAGGCCGGGCTTGCGATCCAGCCCGAGGACAACCGCGAACCCTACGACCGCTTCCGCGGGCGCGTGATCTTTCCCATCGCCGACCGGCGCGGCCGGATGATCGCCTTCGGCGGACGGGTGATGGGCATGGGCGAACCGAAGTATCTCAACTCCCCCGAGACGCCGCTGTTCCACAAGGGCGCCAATCTTTACTGCCTCGATCGGGCTCGGCAGGCCGTGACCAAGGACCAACCGGTGATCGTGGCCGAAGGCTACATGGATGTGATCGCCCTGCACGGCGCGGGCTTCACCGGCGCCGTCGCGCCGCTGGGTACGGCGCTCACCGAAGGCCAGCTCGGCGAACTCTGGAAACTCGCCGACGAACCGTTTCTCTGTTTCGACGGTGACAATGCCGGACGCCGGGCGGCATCACGCGCCGCCGAGCGGGCGCTGCCGCTGTTGCGGGCAGGCAAGAGCCTGCGCTTCCTGACGCTGCCCGCCGGCGAGGATCCCGACAGCCTGATCCGCAGCCGTGGCGCCGATGCCATCCGACGCGTCCTCGATCTCGCCCGACCGCTGTCCGACGTGGTGTGGGAGATGGAGACCGAGGGCAAACCGGCCGACACGCCCGAACGCCGCGCCAGCCTGCAGCACGCAGTCGAACAGCGCGTGGCCGAGATCGCCGACCCCATGGTCCGGGATTACTACCGGACCGACATGCGCAACCGGCTCAACCGGATACGCCGGCCGGACGCGCCGGCGTGGCGGCCCGGCGAGCGGCGGCCGTTTCGCCGGCCGGGAGATCCTCCTCCCGCTCCCTTCGCCGCCGGCTCGGCGGCCCGCAAGTCGAGCGCCGAAGCCGATGGCTCGCGCCAGGAACGGGCACTCCTGGGTGCCTTGATCGAACGCCCGGCGCTCCTTCATGTCCTGGCCGAGGATCTGGCGGCGCTGCCGATCGCCAATCCGGACCTCGCCCGGCTGCGCAGCGGCCTGCTCGATGCCCTGTCCATGATCCCGCTGGGGGTCGACCCGGCGGCCGACGAGGCCGTGGTCCAAGGGGCCATGGTAGACGGGAAGGCCGGCGGGGCCTCCCTTGAAGCCCGCCTGATCGAGGAGCATCTCCAGCGGACCGGTCTCGGCGGGCTCGCCGCCGCGGCCCGCGCCAAGGCCCGGGAGGTATTCCGGGACGATCCGGCGGATAGCGACGGCCGGGTCGGCCAGTGGCGCCGGGCCGCCCGTCATTTGAGCCAGCTCACGGCCAATCCCGAGGAACTGAAGCGGGCCGAAGAGGCCTTGGCGGAGGACATGAGTGAAGAAAACCTGCGTCGTCTTCAGGCCATTCTCGACCGGATGCGGCGGGAAAGTGTCGAATCCGGCGCCGGATAGCAGGCTTGCAGCTGAATATGGGAGGCCACTCTATCGGCGCTTGAACTTAACTCCCATATAGTAGAAGGGTAGTTTTAGCGGGATCGCCCTTCCGCACCCCCTTCTTGCAGCCAAATCCACGGCCAGACCGGCCGCTGGACCCGTTTGTCGCACCCAAGGAACAGTAATGGCGACCAAAACCGCGACCGCAGCTCAGCCCGAAGCCACCGACGCCCGCGAAGAAGGCCCCGATGCGCCCCTGCTCGACTCCCTGGGCGCCGAGCTCAAGAAGCTCGTCCAGAAGGGCAAGGAGCGCGGCTACGTCACCTACGACGAGCTGAACGCCGCCCTGCCGCCCGACGAAGTGTCCTCCGAGCAGATCGAGGATACGATGGCGATGCTGTCGGAAGCCGGCGTCAACGTGGTCGAGGCCGAGGAGCAGGAAGAGGCTCCCGCCGCCACCCCGACCGAACCTGCCAAGACCGCCGTGGTCGCGGCCGAAGCGACCGGCGAGGACGAGGAACTCGGCCGCACCGACGATCCCGTCCGCATGTATTTGCGCGAGATGGGCAGCGTCGAGCTCCTGAGCCGCGAGGGCGAGATCGAGATCGCCAAGCGCATCGAAGCCGGCCAGGACAAGATGATCGGCGGTATCTGCGAGAGCCCGATGACGATCACGGCACTGCTGGCCTGGCGCGACGCGATCAACGAAGGCCGCATCCTGCTGCGCGATGTGATCGACCTCGAGGCGACCCAGGGTGGCGCGCCGGGCGAGGCCAAGGCCGCAATGGCGGCAAACCCGCCGCCGCCAGCGACACCCCGTCCGGCGATGCCCAAGCTCGTGCGACCGGCCGCCCCGGCGGTCAATGGCGCGCCGGGCGCACCCGGCGAGGCTGCCGCCGAGGGCGCCGAGGACGATGAAGAGAACGCGCTGTCGCTGTCGGCACTCGAGGAGAAGCTGAAGCCCGAGGTGCTGCGCAACCTCACCAAGATCGCCCGCGTCTATCTCGACATGTCGAAGGTGCAAAACCGGCGCCTGTCGACGCTCAACCGTGGCCAGAAGCCCAGCCCCGAATTCGAGAAGAGCTACGAGAAGCACCGCAAGAAGATCGTCGAACTGGTCCGCCAGATCCACATCAACGCCAACCGTATCGAGCAGCTGAAGCTCGCACTCTACGACCTCAATCGCCGGCTGATGATGCTGGAAGGCAAGCTGCTGCGACTGGCCGAAGGTTTCCGCATCCCGCGCCAGGACTTCCTCGACCACTACCTGACGCACGAGATCGACCCCAACTGGCTCGACAAGGTCAGCAAGCTGCCGGGCAAGGGCTGGAAGGACTTCGCCAAGAAGAAGGGTCCCGAAGTCGAGAAGATGCGCGAGGAGATCCGCAATATCTCCGACCACGCCGGCGCGCCGATCTTCGAGTACCGGCGCATGGTCAAGACCGTGCAGGACGGCGAGCGCGAGATGATGCGCGCCAAGAAGGAGATGATCGAGGCCAACTTGCGCCTCGTGATCTCGATCGCCAAGAAGTACACCAACCGCGGCCTTCAATTCCTGGATCTCATCCAGGAGGGCAACATCGGCCTGATGAAGGCGGTCGACAAGTTCGAGTACCGTCGCGGCTACAAGTTCTCGACCTATGCGACCTGGTGGATTCGCCAGGCCATCACCCGCTCGATCGCCGACCAGGCGCGCACCATCCGCATCCCGGTGCACATGATCGAGACCATCAACAAGCTGGTCCGCACCAGCCGCCAGATGCTGCACGAGATCGGCCGCGAGCCGCAGCCCGAGGAGCTGGCCGAGAAGCTCGGCATGCCGCTCGAAAAGGTGCGCAAGGTGCTGAAGATCGCCAAGGAGCCGATCAGCCTCGAGACGCCGATCGGCGACGAGGAGGATTCGCATCTCGGCGACTTCATCGAGGACAAGAACGCCGTGATCCCGCTCGAGGCTGCCATCCAGGGCAACCTGCGCGAGAGCACGACCCGGGTGCTGGCGACGCTGACACCGCGCGAGGAGCGCGTGCTGCGCATGCGATTCGGCATCGGCATGAACACCGACCACACGCTGGAAGAAGTCGGCCAGCAGTTCTCGGTCACCCGCGAGCGCATCCGCCAGATCGAGGCCAAGGCTCTGCGCAAGCTGAAGCACCCCAGCCGGTCGCGCATGCTGCGGAGCTTCCTCGACCAGGGCTGACGAGAGGCGGATGACGCGCGAGCGCGCCGCCGATCGGGTCGTCCATGTGGTCGGCATCGGCCTCGGAATCGCGGGCGCGATCGCCATCGTCTTGGTGACGGCGATCGACGGTGGCCCGGGCGACCTGGCGCCGATCCTGATTTACACCGCAGGCCTGCTCGCCATGCTGGGCTGCTCGGCGGCCTACAACGTCTTCCATGCGAGCGGTCGGCGCGAATGGCTGCGGCGCTTCGATCATGCCGCGATCTTCGCCATGATCGCCGGCACCTATACGCCCTTCACCACGCGCCTCGAGGGCAGCTGGGCTTTCGGCCTCACGGCCGCGATCTGGGCGGTCGCGGCGGCGGGCATCGCGCTGAAGCTGTGGCAGCCGCGGCGGATCGAGACCATCTCGGTCGTCCTCTACCTGGCGCTGGGCTGGATGGGCCTCGCCGCCGTGGGGCCGTTCCGGGCGGCGCTCGATGGCCGCACGCTCGCGTTGCTCGCGCTCGGCGGAATCGTCTACACGGCGGGCGTCGTGTTCCATCTCTGGCACCGGCTGGCCTATCAGAACGCCATCTGGCACGGCTTCGTGCTGGTGGCGGCAAGCGTCCATTACGTGGCGGTCATCGGGCTGATCGTGGACGCCTGAACGTCCACCAATCCCGAGTCCACCAATCGCGCGAAGCAGGAGTCGCGGCGGCGCAGGAAGGCCTCCAGCCGGGCCCCGTAGTCGGGCACGACGGCGGCCCGCACCGAAGGCCTGGCCGCAAGCGCCCGCCGCCACGCCCGGACTTTCGGCAACCCGTCGAAGACGCCGAGGTCGACGAAGCGGTCGAAGACGTCGAAGTAGCGGAACGCCGGCGCGAAGACGGCATCGACCAGGCTGAAAGCCCCGCCGGCAAAATACGGACCGGACGCCAGCTCCGCCTCCAGCCGCGCGAACTTCTCCCGCAACCGCGCCGCCGCGGCCGCGAAGGCTCCGCGGTCGGGCGTGGTCTCGACCGTCCAGATGTCGGCCAGGACGAAGGAGCCGAACGCCATCCAGGCGCGATGCCGCGCCCGCGCCAGCGGATCGGCCGGATGCAGCCGCGGCTCGTGCGTATCCTCGAGGTACTCGACGATGACGGCGCTCTCGAACAGCACCGCCTCGCCCACCTGCAGGAGCGGCACCTTGCCGAGCGGCGAGATCGCCCGGAACCACGCCGGCCTGTCGGCGGGATCGACGGCGAGATCGACGGTGCGGCGCTCGAACGGCACGCCCTTTTCGGCGAGCGCGATGGCCGCCCGCTGCACGTAGGGACAGAGATCGAAGGAAACCAGGGTCAGCATGGCGAACTCCATTTCAATGCAATTGCATCTAATATCCCGACCACCTTGATGCAAGTGCATATATCTATAGACTGCGGCCATGACCGCCCCCGTCGAGCCCGCCCCCTCGGAATCGGCGGTCCGCGCCTGGACCCGCCTGGAACGCGCCCACCGCGCCGCCCTCGCCGCCGTGGAAGGCCGCCTGAAGAAGGCCGGCCTGCCGGCGCTCGCCTGGTACGACGTGCTGCTGGAACTGGAGCGCGCCGGCACGGCCGGCCTCCGCCCCTTCGAGCTGCAGAAGGCGATGCTGCTCGCCCAGTACAACCTCTCGCGCCTGATCGACCGCCTGGAAGCCGAGGGCCACGTCGCCCGCGCTGCCAGCGAAGAGGACGGCCGCGGCCAGCGGCTCACGATCACCCACGCCGGCCGCGCGCTCAGGCACCGGATGTGGCCGGTCTATGCCGCCGCCATCGAGGACGCCGTGGGCGCGCGCCTCTCCGACGCCGAGGCGGGCACGCTGGCCGACCTGCTGGCGAGGCTGTACGCCCCCTCCACGAGGTAACCCCGGAGGGCGTGAGTTAAGGCTTCCGCCTCTCGCCCAGCGCCAGGGTGCCGAGCAGCCGCCGGCCGTCGCTCCCGTCGGGATGCAGGCCGGTGCGCAGGAACACGCTGGCGACGGCGGGCTTGCCGCTGCCCGTCCACGGCACCGCCGCGACGGGGAAATCCCAGTAGGCGAGCGTCGTGACTGGACCGGCCTGGTTGCCGGCCTGGCTCCCGACGGGGCCGCCGCCCGGGCTGCCGACCTGGATCTCGAGCCGGTCGCCGGGCAGCACGCGGTCCGGCGAGACGGCGACCAGCATCCACTCGCCCGCCGGCAGGGGCATCGGCTGATCGTGGCTCGCCGTGTATTCGAGCAGGTCTTCGAGGGTCGCGGGCCGCTGCTCGAGCAGCGCCTGGCCGGCCTTGAGCGGCACCGCGCGCAGGATGACCCGGACGTCGACCGGCGTCATCGGCATGGCCTGGAGCTCGTGGACCACGACGCCCGCGGCCGCGTAGCCGTAGTCGACCATGAAGGCGGCCTGCGCCCGCAGCCCCTCGATGTTCGCGAACTGCAGGACGCCGGTCAGGCGGCGGCCCGGGTCGGCGTGCCGCGACGGTTCGACCACGTTCAGCGTCACGCGGCCCAGCCGGAAGCCGTCGTAGCGGAACCCGTCGCCCTTCGGCCTGCCATCGTAGGACACCACCCGTGCCCCCGGCGCGAGCCGGGTCTTTGCGAGGCCCCGGGAAAGATCGCCGTCGCCGCGCAGCGTCTGGCTGACCGCCAGGATGGCCAGCGTGACATCGGCCGCGACGTCGCGGGCGTCGACGTCGGTCCGGCCGGGAAGCGCGACGATCTCAAGCCTGTCGGCCTCGAGCTTGTCGGCGCCACCCGCGGCCCCCGACATCAGCAGGCCGGCCACGAGCAGGGCGGCGAACGTGCCCTGGAGCGGGTTCATCGATGTTCTCTCATCGATCGAAGTTGAGCTGGAGGCCGCCCGGCTCGTAGGGCTGGCCGGGAGGCACCATCAGGCTGCCCAGGAACGACGGCGCCTTGAGCACCAGGGCGGCGGTCTTCTCCGACACCTGGAGCCTTTGCCCGGCGAGATCGGCCGAGGCGCCGACCGCCACCGGCCCGGCCGAAACCGCCGCCCTGGCGATGAACGACCCGGCGACCTTGTCGAACGCCGCGGCGTCGCCGGCGCCCGTGGCGATCGCCTCCCTGGCGCGCTGCGCGGCCGCCCGGTCGCTGAGGAAGGCCGCCGAAAGGCCCCGGACGAAGCCGGCAGGGCCCGCGACCATGGCCGAGCCCACGATGCCGCGCGGCACGGTCGCGCCGCCCGCCGCCGCCGTGGGCGGGGCGACGGCCGAGAGCGGAAACGCCACGCCGACCGCCGCGGCCAGGACGACCAGGCCCGCGTCGGCCGGGTTGGCCCTGACCCAGTTCGCCGCACTTTCGGCCGCATCGCCCGCCCGGTCGCCCGGCACCGGGCGGCCGATCACGAAGGTCGAGCGCCGATCAGCCGGCAGAGGCGCGGAACTCGCCTCCCACAGGTGGTCGGTCATGTAGGCTTCGAACGCCCGGACCTCGTCGCCCGCGCCCGGCACATCGAATGCCGGCGGCGGTGCCCTGGTGACCGGGAGCAGCGTCGCCGCGCTTTCCTTCCCCGCCCCGTCGGCCACGACGATCGTGTCGCCTTCCCGCCGCACCGAGACCTCGACCGGACCCGCAGCCGCCGGCGCCACGGCGACCGCGGACGGCGCACCGGCGGTCTGCGCCTGGACGGCAAGAGACGCCGTGCCCAGGAAGGCGGCCGAGACGAGCACGCGCACAAAAACTGTTCCCATCGTGAAAGGATTGGGGACAGCCCGTCCGCGCACCATGACGTAGATCAAGGGCGGCGCCGAGGTTCGAACCGGCGGCGGCCGCGTAGACACGATTTCTTATCGGAGCCCCTCTCCTCCGCCGTATGATGCTGGGCCGAGAGCGCCTATGAGCACGAGGCGCGGCGGCCCGCGTCTGGCACTTGCGATAGAATTTTATGCAACCTTCTCAACCATAGAGCGTTGAGGCCCTGCCAGTTCTCCTTGGCAGGAATGCTCCATGACCGACAGCGGCACGCGCGCAAATCACCACAGACTACATTACGGCATCATCGCCGCACTGTGTGTCGTCATCGCCGCGGGCAGCCTCTTCATTTTCAAAGGCGTCGACAGGTCAGCCGGCCGGCCGCCGGTCACGGTGGCAATACCGGTCGCACCGGCCGCCGAGCCCGCCCTCCCGCCGGCCGCAGCCCCACCGCCGGCAGCGGTGCGAACCAGGTTCTCGGCCATCCAGATCGAGCAAGCGCTGGCCCAGATCGACGAAGCGCGCCACCAGGCGGCGCGCGGCGACTTCGACGACGCCGAGGAGGCGCTGCGGAAGGCGGAGAGGATCGCGCCGAGATATGTCGAAACCGCCCTGGCGCGCCAAGAGATCACGATATTGCGCACGGCGCGCGGTCAGCTCGAGCCCCTGATTACCGGCGTGCATCGCGCCGTCGAGCGCGAAGACTGGATCTCGGCCCACCGGTCGCTCGGCGAGGCGGAGCAAATCGACGCCCTGTCGTCCGAGGTGATCGAAACCCGGCGCTTCCTGCACGCGGCAGAGAGGAAGGACAGCCGCGTCACGACGCTCGTCACGATGGCCCGAGCCGCAACCTTGCGCGGAGACCTTCGCGCCGCCAACGCGACACTCGACCAGGCGGAACTGCTCAATCCCCGAGATCCCGGCATGATCGAGGCGCGCGCCGAGCTCGAGGCCGCGCGATCGACAAGCCCGCCGTTCAACTAGTAGCTCGTCACCGTGATTTTGACCGTTTAAGACTTTGTCGGACCTGGGCCGGCTTCGACGCCAGAGACGGTGACCTGCCCAGATTCTTCGGACCACGGCTAAGTTGAGAGAACCGGCGTCTCCTGGCTGTTGTCTTGTCTCTTCAAGGGCGATGCGCACCCGCCGCGGAATTCGGTGTAGTCTCGCGCCGGGAAGATCTGCCGGTCGGAGCGGGAATGAAGGACATCGTCGAGGAATTGCACGGCGTGGCGCACGAGAGCGATCTGCTGTCGCGGGCGGCCGCCGAGATCGAGAAGCTGCGCCGGGCCTCGGCCATCGCCTGGCAGCCGATGCAGACGGCGCCCAAGGACGAAGGGCCGCTGCTGCTCTACTGCCCCGGCCTGGAGGGCCATGTCGCCCGCGAGATCGTGGTCGGGGCCTGGCTGTTCGACGCCAACCGCCGCGCCTTCGGCTACTGGACGAGCGACGTCGGCCGGCTCGACCTCGGCTTCGCCGAAACCGGTCCCTGGATCGAATATCCCGAGCTGCACCCGGAGCGCTGGGCGCGGCTGCCGCCGCGGCCCGCGGAGGCGGATTTCATCTGAGCGGGCGCCTCTCGCCAGAATCCCGCAATGGTCGTATATTGACGATACGATGAGCCGGGAGCGTTCCCCGCGATTGATCAGCGCCGGCAGGCGACAGGGCCATCGCTACCTGCGCACCGGCCGGCTGGTGCTGTGGGTCGGCATCGGCCGCGGCGGCGACTTCTGCGCCGTGTGGTGGCTGGACCGGACGCGGCGCGTCGTGACGAGCGGCCTCGCCGTCAAGCCGCCCTGGTGTCCGCCGCGCCATACCGAACACCACGGCCCCCGCCGGCCGCTGCTGAAACTGTTCGGCTGGCGCCTGCTGCCGGTTTACCGCGACGCCTGACGCCGCGACGCCCGACACCGTCCGGAGCGAGCCGCTTCGGGCGGGGTTGCGCCGGCGGCGACGGCTGGGGCAGGGTCGGCAGGTCCCTCCTCCCCGCTTTCCCCCGACGTTCGAGGCCCCCGTGAGTCCCATCCAACAAGCCGGAATTGCCTGCGCGCTCATTCTCGCCAGCGCGCTCGCGGGCGCCCTCCTGCGCAAGAGGCTGCCGGAGAACCACCTGACGGGCGATTCCAAGGACGTGATCAAGCTGGCCGTCGCCCTGATCGCCACCATGTCGGCGCTGGTGCTGGCGCTGCTGTTCGCCTCCACCCGCACCACCTTCGAGCGGACCAGCAGCTACGTCAGCCGCATGACCGCCGACGTCACCGAACTGGACAAGCTGCTCACGGAATACGGCCCCGAGGCCAGGCCGCTGCGCGCGGCGCTCAGGGCCGAGATCGGCCCGCTGATCGACTCGATCTGGCAGGACGACGCCGCCCAGCGGGCCGCCTCGGCGTCCACCGGGGCGAAGGGCCATGGCGACACGGTGCTCTACATGCTGCGCGAGCTGGCGCCGTCCAACAAGATCCAGGCTTCCCTCCAGGCGCGGGCGCTGCAGGTCAGCACCGACCTCGACCAGACGCAGCTCACCCTGCTCTCCCAGCCTTCCGATTCGATCTCCAACACCTTCCTCGTCGTGCTGGTCATCTGGCTCATGTTCATCTTCGCCGTCTTCAGCATGTCGTCGCCGCCCAATGCCACGCTCTTCACCGTGCTCGGCCTCTGCATCCTGTCGGCGTCGGCGGCGATCTACCTGATCCTGGAGCTGGGCCTGCCGTTCGGCGGGCTGATGCAGGTCTCCAACGAAGCGCTACGCAGCGCCCTGAAACCGCTCGGTTGAGCGGCCGGGCCGGTCGCCGTCCCGGCGGCTTGTCTTCGCCGGCGGCGGTGTCATAAGTCGGCGAATGGCCCTGGACGCTTCGACACTGCTCTTCATCGGCGTTCTCGTCAGGCTGGCCGCGGCCGGCGTCGCCCTGTTCGCCTGGTACATTCACCGCGAAGTCGTCTGCCTGCTCGGCTGGTCGGCGGCGATGCTGCTGAGCGCCGTCGCCATGGTCGCCGGTTCCTTCCGCGGCGCCGAGGGCGCGTTCCACGTGACCCTGACGGCCGACATCCTGTACCTCGCGGGATATGCCCTGATGTGGACCAGCATGCGCCGCTTCAACGACGAACGCCTGACGCCGGCCCGCCAGGCGCTTGCCGTGCTCGCCGTCTGCGGCGCCTTCGCCCTGCTGTTCACGCTGGCGTGGCAGGCGGGCCTGCCGCGGCGCGCGCAGTCGGCCCTGTTCGCGCTCTTCATCGCCGGCTTGACCCTGACCGCGGCCTGGGAAACCTGGCGCGGCTACCGGCAGGACGGGCTGCGCAGCCGCCACCTCGCCGCCGGCGCGCTGGCCTGCATCGCCGTCACGCGCCTGTCCCGCGTGGGCCTGATCGTCCTGCAATCCGCCGGCATCGTTTCGCCGCCTACCGGCGAACTCGTGCAGAGCTACACGCTCTACATCAACATCGTGTTCCTGCTGGTGGCGACCGCCGGCCTGGCGCTCATGGCGCAAGAGCGCATCGACCGGGGCGACCGCACCGCCGCGCGCGAGCCGCCGCCGACGGCGCCATAGACAGCGCCGCACACCAATATTGCAGAGCCCCGGCAACATCGAGAGACGCATCCTTCACGCACCGACGTCGAAGTTGTAAGCGACTCGCAATGCGAATGGTTTCAAGCCGGCGTGCACTTTGAGTGCACTAATAATGCTCGCCGTGGCACTGACGCCTGGCGACATTCCGTGTAGCGTCGATCGCGACGTTCATGAGCAGCGCGTGGATGAGCATCCGAATTCTGTTTTCCGTCACGGCCCTGCTAACGGCTTCAGCGACCGCGCACGGTCAGCAAGCCCTCTCCGAAAACGATCGCGTCGCCTTCTACTGCCTGGGCGCCCTTCAGGCGGCGACCGAGACGCTCCTCCAGATCTATCCGAGCGCCTGCCCGACGGGGCGCGAACGCGGCTGCGCATTGATGCGCGAGGCCATCGCGACGATCGAGGAGGAGCGTGCCCAGACGAGGCAGCATGTCACCGCCCGCATCGGCGAGCGGCGCCAGCTCAGAGGGCAACTCCTGCTCGCGATGCGCACCGGCGAGGTCGAGCAGAAGCGATGCCTGCAATGGCGGATCCAGAATGCCGACTTCCCCGCGGCGCGCCGGGAGCCCGGCTCCTGCAGGCGGACGGACCAGTGCAGGGACCTCGGCCAGCTGCCGGGATAGCGCGCTTGCCGGGCCAGGCATGCACGGTGGAGCGCCGGGTTCCGGCCGGCAGCGAGAGTGCGATCCGAGCCGAGCGGCGTCGGCGGCGATCTACCCGATCGCGGAACCGGGCCTGCCGTTCCGCCAAAAGCCTTCAGGCAGGCCGTTGGCAACGAGATTGCCGCCGCTGAAGCGCGGGTCGTCGGTGACCTCGCGGATCGCGAAGTCGGGCAATGCGAAGGCGGCCATCCGCTCGTCCGTGTCGAATTCGGCCTCGACCATCCTGAGCCCTGCGAGCTCGCCCTGGAATTCGTCGGCCGACAGCACGACACCCGGCGACGCCATCAGCCGGTGACGGATCTTCCTGATCCGCCGGCCGGGCAACGCGGCGGCAAGGATGGCGAACTCGTGCTCCGGCAGGTAGATCGAGGTGATCAGACGGGTGCGGTGGTCGGCGTCGGCCTTGCGGCTGAGCCGCAGCATCGGCGGCCCGCCGTCGAGGGCGCGCGCTTCCCTGAGGCGCAACCGGGCGCCGGTGACGTAGAGGTCGACGATGGTTTCGGTGCGGACGATCCGCTCGCGCGGCACCTCGCGGCAGAGCCAGCGGCGCTCGCGTTCAACCACCGTGTAGGCCGGCTTGGGAAAGCCGAGGGCTTTCGCAATCGACGGGTCGATGTCCATCCGCTCTTATGGCACAGGCCCCCTTCGCCCCCTACGGGGGCGCCTCCCCCACTACGTGGGAGCAGAGAGGAGGATCAGACTCCTCCCGCGCTTGCGCAGCGGAAAGGGTCCTATGCCGCCAGCTTGTAGAGCTCCGCCACGTTGTCGCGCAGGATGCGCTTGCGGAGTTCCGGCGCGAGATGGGCGGTCTGCTCCCTGAGCACATCCTGGCTCCACGGCCAGGTCGAATCGCTGTGCGGGAAGTCGCTGGCCCACATGAGCTGGTGCGGGTCGAGGTGATCGGCGAACTGGAACGCCGTAAAATCATCCTGGAAGGTGAGCGCTATGTGCTCGCGGAAATACTCCGACGGCAGGCGGGCGAGTTCCTTGCCCTTCATCCAGTAGCGGTGGCGCTTGTAGGCATGGTCCATGCGGTACATGAAATGCGGCGCCCAGCCGGCATCGGCCTCGACGCAGACCACGCGCAGCTTCGGATGGCGCTCGAACACGCCGGAGAACACCAGCATGCCCATGATGTCCTGGCAGCCGCGGATGATGCTGAGGAAGCCGTTGATCTTGGGGCCGCGCGGCTTGACGAGGGAATTGTCGCTCGAGCTCGTGAGGATGTGCCACGACAGCGGCATTTCGAGCGCGACGGCGGCTTCCCAGAACGGATCGTAGGCCTCGTGATCGTAGTCGAACTCGCCGGGGTTGCCCGGCATCATCACGCCCTTGAAGCCCATGGCCTTGATGCGCTCGAGGTCGGCGATGCCTTCCTTCACCGTGCGCATGGCGGTCTGGCCGAGGCCGATGAGGCGCTTGGGATCGTAGGCGACGTAGGTCTGGAGCCAGCGGTTGTAGGCGTCGAAGCAGGCCCTCTTGTAGTCGAAGTCGGGATGGTTGCAGATCAGCATGCCGACGGTGGGATAGATGATCTCGGCGGCGACGCCGTCCTTGTCCTGGTCGGCGAGCCGGCTCGTCGGATCCCAGCCGCTCCTGTGCAGGTCCTCGAATTTGGCGCCGCCGATGCGGATGTCCTTGGGCGCGACGCCGGCCGCAGCCACCAGCCCCATGGGCACCGGCGTCTTCATGCCGTCGACGAGATAGATGTCGCCCATGCCCTCCTTGTTGACGATGCGCGGGGCGCGCTCGCGGAACGCCGGGTCGATATGGTCGAGGTAGCAGTTGGGCGGTTCGGTGATGTGCGAATCGGCCGAAATCGGGCGCCAGTCCATGCGTTTCCCCTTCGCTTTTATGGACAAAGGGTAGGCAGAGCCGGAGCGCTGCGGCAAGCCACCGCGGAGCGTTCGTTTCGGCCGGCGGCAGCGGTTGAACCGCGGCAGGCCCTATGGCATACCCCGCCCGCGCCCGGTTCTGGCCGGTCCCGCGCGCTGCCGTAGCTCAGTGGTAGAGCACCCCCTTGGTAAGGGGGAGGTCCACAGTTCAATCCTGTGCGGCAGCACCATTTTCCGGAAGGACCGCCGAAAGATGCCCGTCAGCACGCCCACCAGAACGATCGCGCTCTCGCTCCTCCTGCTCGCGCTTCCGGTCGCCGCCCAGGCCGACCAGGCGGCCGCGTCGGCGTGCGCCGGCCAGCTCTCGAAGGACGGACGCGTGATCTATGACAAGGCCGCGCCGACGGTGACGGCCAAGACCAACATCAAGGATGCCGTCACCGGCGTCACCCGGCCGCTGGTGATGAACGGCACGATGACGCGTGACGCCGCCCGCCCCGCCGCCGAGGCGGCAGGCCAGTGCCTGCAGCTCCTGAAGTAGGGCAGCCCCTTAAGTAAGGCAGCTCCTGAAGGAGGGCGGCCGCGCGCTAGTTGCGCGAGAAACCTTCGACTTCCTTGGCCGCCCAGTCGAGCGTCTTCTCCATCGCCTCGCCCCTGGCGTGCCGGACGACCATCTGGGTCAGGATGGCCTGGACGTACATCTGCTCGCCGATCCTGTGCGGCGCCGGCGCGCCGGCGGTCGACAGGATCTGGTGGTTGTACGGATTGGGGTAGTGATAGAGCGTGCCCTTGGGCGGCGCCTCTTCCGCCCACACCTTGAGCGTCGTGAGGTTGGCGAAGGACGGCAGATCGTAGCCGCCGCTCGCGATGACCAGTTTCTCTATCGCGGACGGCTGCGACAGGTAGGCGATCAGGCTCTTGGCCGCCGACTGGTTCTTGCTGAAGTTCCAGACGCCCCAGAAATACGGCACGAACGGCGCGTAGCGGCCCTTGGGTCCGGCGGCGAAGCCGTGCGTCCAGAGCTGCTCGCAGATCTTCGGCGCGTCGCGCTTGGCGACCGCCCAGGCGCTGGGCGGATTCATGATCAGCGCGCCCTTGCCCGAAACCAGCCACTTGTTGTTCGAGGCATCATCCCACGCCGGCACGTCGACGGGCAGGAAAGCCATCAGCCGCTTGTAGTAGTCGAGCGCCTGGCGAACGTTGTCGCTCTTGACCGTGATGTCGCCCTTGGCGTTCACGAGCTGGGCGCCGAAGCTGTGGAAGATGGCGCCCGCGGTGTCGACATTGTCGCCGGTCGTGCCGAGGCCGATGCCGAACGGATAGCCGCCCTTGTGACAGGCCTCGGCCGCCTTGAGGAAGGCGTCGAGCGTCCAGGCGTCGGCCTTGGGCGGCGCGCCCGCCGGGTACATCGCCTGCACGTCGATGCCGGCGAACTGCTTCATCAGATCGATGCGCGTGCACGGTCCCTTGATCTGGCTGCCGATGGTCGCCGGCACGGCGAGCCATTTGCCGTCGACCTTGCCGAGATACTCGACGGTCGGGTTCACGGCGCCGTTCTGCTTGATCAACGGCTCCATGACGTCGTTCATTGGCACGAGCTGATTGGCGTAGCGCGACGGCAGCCAATTATTGAGCGCCAGGACGTCGTGGCCGGACTTGGCCTGGGCCTCGGCGGCCCCGGTCAGCAGCAGCTTGTTGCCCTGAGAGGGGATGTAGTCGATCGTGACCTCGACCTTCTCCTTCTCCGCCCACTCCTTGATCAGCGCCTCGCTGGTCTTGTTGGCGCCGGGAACCCAGTGGTCCCACAGGCCGAGCGAGAGCTTGCCCGCGGCGTAGGCGTCACGCACGAAAGGCGCCGCGACAAAGGCGGCCGAGGCGGCAGCCGTGCCGACGACGAGACGACGACGCGCGATCTTCGTTGAAGCCATGTGTTTCCTCCCTGAGCCATGGTCCTCCCCATTGCCGTCAGGGGAACCTTGGCGAGAACGCTAGGGAGGCTTCACCTTCCGGGCAATGGAATTCCGAAGAACGGTACAGAAAGTTGAACTATCTCGCGGGGCTGGCCGGGCCGGTTCTTCGCGCCAGCGCGACCTCGTAGGCGATCACCAGGCCGAGGATCGCGATGCCGATCAGGCGGGCCGCCACCATGCCGCCCACCCAGTCGTCGATCAGGTCGGGGAACATCAGCGAGACGCCGGCGGCGAAGCAGGCGATGCGCGCCGCCACGCCGAGCGGGCGGGTGATATGGCCCTGGGCGGCGAAGGCCAGCGCCACCACGCCGGCCGCCGCGCCGATCGTGACCCAGACGATCCAGCCCCAGGTCATGCCCTTGGGGAATTCCAGCAGCAGGCCGGCGCCGATCGGATCGAGCACGAAGATGAAGGGCACCAGGAAGGCCGGCAGCGCGTATTTCCAGCTCTGGAGCGTGGTGACGTAGGGATCGGCCCGCGTCAGCGTTGCGGCGGCAAACGGCGAGAGCGCGGTCGGCGGCGACACCTCCGACAGCACGGCATAGTAGAAGATGAACATGTGGGCGGCATAATCGGGCACGCCGAGCTTGATCAGCGCGGGTGCCGCGATCACGGCGCACATGATGTAGGAGGCCGTCACCGGCACGGCGAGCCCCACCACCCAGACGATCAGCGAGGTGTAGATCGCGGTCCAGAACAGCGAGCCGCCGGCGAGGTCGATGACGATCGAGGAGAACTTCAGCGCCAGGCCCGTCTTGGTGATGATGCCGACGATGATGCCGGCGCAGGCGCAGGTGGCGGCCACGCCCAGCGCCTGGATCGAGCCGTCGGCCAGCGCGCGGAACAGCCGGCCGGGCCACAGCGCGGTGTCGCTGCGCAGGTAGCTCACCAGGATGGCGAGCAGGATCGACCAGAAGACGGCATAGGTGGCCGAATAGCCCCAGATCATCAGCACGACGACCGAGATCAGCGACGAGAAGTGGAAACCGTAGCGCAGCATGAGCTGGCGCATCGTCAAGTCGAGCTCGGGATCGACGGCGCGCAGATTGTACTTGCGCGAGTCGATCTCGGTCATCACCAGCAGGCCGAAGTAGTAGAGGCAGGTGGGAATGACCGCCATCCGCACGATGTCGAGGTACGACATCTTCAGGTATTCGGCGATCAGGAAGGCCGCTGCGCCCAGCACCGGCGGCGACAGGATGGCGCCGAGGCCACCGGCGGCCAGCAGGCCGCCCGCCGCCGACTTGCCGTAGCCCGCCTGGCGCATGATCGGCCAGGCCACGGTGCCGATGGTGACGGTGGTGGCCACGCCCGAGCCCGACGGCCCGCCCAGCAGGAACGACGACAGCACGACCGCGCGTCCGGCGGCGTTGGGCTGGCCCTTCATCGCGAGCAGCGAGAAATCGATGAAGAAGCGGCCGGCGCCCGAGGCCTGCAGGATGGCGCCGAAGATGGTGAACAGGATGATCAGTGTCGCCGAGACGTCGATCGCCGAGCCGAAGATGCCGTTCAGGGTCATGTAGAGTTCGGCGATCAGGTCGACGACGGGATAGCCCTTGTGGGTCCATGGCGCCGGCAGGTAGTTGCCCCACAGGCCGTAGGCGAAGAACATCGTGGAGAGGATCGGCATGATCCAGCCGGTCGCGCGTCGCGTCGACTCGAGCACGAGCAGGAGCAGGACAGCGCCGACGGCCACGTCCATGTGGGTCGGCGAGACATAGCGGTCGAGGAAGTCGTCGGCGGCCTCCAGGCTGGTCCAGGTGCCGCCGGTCATCATGTACCAGATGACGGCAACGACCAGCGCCGCCGCGGCGACGTCCCAGGGCGCGACGCGATTGCGCCAGCCCTTCGTCGCCGGAAAGAGCAGGAACACCAGGGAAAGCGCGAAGGCGACGTGGATCTCGCGCAGGGATTGCTGATCGACCGTGCTGGCGGCTGCATAGAGATGGAACAGCGTCATCAGGAAGGCAATGAAGGTGAGGACCTTGCCGTACCAGCCGGCGAACCGGTGGATCGCGCCGTCCTCCTGCTCGACCAGTTCCTCGACCTTGCGACGCTCTTCGTCGCTCAGCAGCTCGGCCTGTACCGTCATGTCGTCCCAATCCCCAAATGGAAGGGGCTCCCGCCCTTGGCGGGAGCCCCGACCGGCATCTGCCGTCGTTACGAGAGCTTGATGCCCTTCTCGGCGAAGAACTTCATGGCACCGGGGTGGAACGGCACCGACGAGTTGGCCTGCTTCTGGTTGTCCGGCGTCATGTCGGTCACCGCCTTGTGGGTGGCCAGCAGGTCGGGATAGGCCTCCCACAGCGTCTTGATGATGGTGTAGGCCTGCTCATCCTTCATCGAGGCCGGCACGACCAGGATGTTCCAGATGGCGATCACCGGCACGTCGGCGTCGACGCCGGGATACGACTTGCCCTTGATCTTGCTCGCGGCGAACACCGGGCCGTACTTCTTGTTGAGCGCCGGCACCAGGTCGGCATTGGGGAGCAGCTTCATCTTCACGCCCTGGGTGGCGGCGAGGTCGGTGATCGCCGCGACCGGCGGGCCGCCGTTGAAGAAGTAGCCGTCGAGCTTGCCGTCCTTCATGGCGTTGGTGCTCTCGGCCGGCGACAGGCGCTCGCGCTTGATGTCGGCCACCTTGAGCCCGAGTTCGCCCATGATGCGCAGCGCCATCACCTCCGAGCCGCTGACCGGCGAGCTGGTCGAGATGCGCTTGCCCTTGATGTCGGAAAGCTTGTTGATGCCGGTGCCTTCCATCGTGACGAAATGCACCAGGTTCGGATAGACGACGCAGAGCGTGCGCGACTCGACGGGCTTGCCCGCGAACTTGTCCACGCCCTTGATGGCATCGTAGGCGGTGTCGCACTGTGTCAGCGCCATCTGCGCCTTGCCGTCGCGGATCAGGTGCATGTTGGCGACCGAGCCCGCGGTCGCCTCGGCGGTGACCGCCCAGCCCGGCACCTTCTTGCTGAGGATGTTGGCCATGGCGCCGCCCAGCGGATAGTAGACGCCGCCGGTCGTGCCGGTGACGATCGAGAATTGCTGGGCCTGTGCGAACGCTCGACCGGCGAAGGCACCCGTCAGGCCGAGTGCGCCGGCGGCGATAAACTGGCGTCGATTCATGTACATTTCCTCCAACGAACGCTTCCGGTCTTGCCGGGGGCCGGGGAAGAAACCATGGCTCCAACGGCCGGGCAACAGGCCGCGGGCCTTCCGCCGCCAACACGAGCCGACCTGCAAAAAGGCTGGCCAACTCGGACGGTCAAGGCAGGCCGCAAGGAAGCGTGCTAGGCCTCGCGGGCCGTGCAGAATCTTCCAGGACCGGAGCCCATGTCAGCGCCTGCCAAGCCGATCGACACCGGCGACACGCCTCGCCACACCATCGAGGTCCGGCTCTCGACGCTCCGACAGCTGTTCAATTCGCTGGATCCGTCGCCTTTTCACGAAAAGGATCTCGACGCCGATGCCGAAGCCTACATCTTCGAGTCGGCCGACGAGCATCCCCTGACCGAACCGATCGAACTGGTCGTTCATCTGCCGGCGGACCAGCTGGGCCTCCCGGAATGCCGCGATCTCGAGAAGGCCATCCGGAATTATTTCGCCTATCGCGCGCAGGAAACACGCCGTCGCATGCGGTTCCAGCTTCGCGAGGGCCGCTCCGCCCTCGCCATCGGGCTCGCCTTCCTCATCCTCTGCATGACCCTGCGTCAACTGGCGCTCGTCCTGCCGGGGGATACCCTGGGGCGGATCCTGCAGGAAGGGCTTCTGATCCTCGGCTGGGTCGCGATGTGGCGACCGCTGCAGATCTTTCTCTACGACTGGTGGCCCATCCGCCATCAGGCCCGGATCTACGACAAGCTGGCCCAGATGCCGGTCGCCGCCTTGCCGTACGAACAGACGGACTGACGACGGCGAACCGTGGCCAGACCTTCAGGCGTCGAGCCGCCGAAGGGCAGCCTTGTCGCAGATCACCACCGAGCGGCTGGCGGCCGCCAGCTTGATCAAGCCATCGCGGGCAAACTGCGTCAGGGTGCGCGATACCGTCTCGATCGTGAGGCCGAGATGGTCGGCGATGTCGGACCGCTGCATCGGCAGATCGAAGCTGTCACCCTTGGCGATCCGCTTCGACATATCGAGAAGGAAGGTTGCGATCCGCTCCTGGGCAGACTTGCGCCCGAGCAGCATCATATGGTCGTGGGCGCGCTCCAGATTGCGCATCAACGACGTCATCACCTGGTCGCCCAGCGTCGGATCGTCCTGGGCGATCGCCGCGAAGCGGCGGCGACGGAACATGACGACCGTAGCCTCCTCGACCGCCTCGGCCGAGAAGCGATGCTGCTCGCCAGGCTCGAGGCCGAAGATGTCGCCCGCAAGGTGGAATTCGTCGATCTGCCGGCGTCCGTCGCTCAGCAGCTTGTAGGTCCGGACAGTTCCCGACACGACCTTGTAGAAGAAGTCGGAAGGGTCACCTTCGGCGAAGAGTTCTTCACCCCTGGCCACGGTTCGCGTCACACCCGGGAGCGTGGCGGCCTTGTCCGCGCTGCGGGAGCGCATCACGGGAAACCCTTGCAGCACGACAGCGGCTGCGGTTGGCATTCTCGAACCATTGGTCGTGGTGTAAGCCTGCATCGAACCCTCCCGGCTGGATCATTGAAGCGGCTTCTGGGTAGCGCGTGGCCGGGAGGGCCACCATTCAGGTCAAAACCTAAGGGATTCTACGTAGGCGGGGAAAACTAGGCTTGGAAGCCGGCCCGCCATCTCGGCTTGGCGATCTCGAGAATCAAGAGAATCGCCACCCCGGAGGCCACGGACAGGCCAAGATCGTCGAGATGGAGCGGACCGAAGCGAAACAGGCTCATGGCCGGCGGCCACGTCAATGCAACAGCCAGGATCGCCGCCACGCCCGACAGCAGCAACCACAGCGACAGGTTCCGACGCCCAAGCGCCACCAGCAGCGATCCGCTGAAGGAACGGTTCACCAGAATGAGGCTGGTGTTGATAAGGACCAGGGAGACGAACACCAGCGCCCGCAGCTCGTCGTCCGGCATCTGCCGCGCGATCCCCGCAGCATAGGCGGCTGCGAGCGCGAGGAACGCCAGCCCGCCCTGGAGAAGGCCCCAGGCCGCCATCCCGCCGGACAGGAGACGGCTTTCCGGCCCACGAGGCGGGCGACGCATCACGTCGTCCTCATCGGGCTCCGCCTCGAAGACGATAGAGCACGCGGGGTCGATCACCATCTCGAGAAAGGCAATGTGGATTGGTGTCAGTATCAGCGGCAACCCCAACACAAGCGGCAACAGTGCCAGGCCGGCAATCGGGACATGCACTGCCAGGATGAAGGCCATCGCCTTGCGGAGATTGTCGTAGATCCTGCGACCGAGGCGGATCGTCCGAACGATCGACCCGAAATCATCGTCGAGCAGGACGATCGACGATGCCTCACGGGCAACGTCGGTGCCGCGCCCGCCCATGGCGATGCCGATGTGCGCGGATTTCAACGCCGGCGCGTCATTGACGCCATCACCGGTCATGGCAACGACCTCGCCATTGGCCTTAAGGGCGTCGACGATCCTGAGTTTCTGCTCGGGCAGTATCCTCGCGAAGACATTGGCCATGCGGACGCCGTCCACGAGGCTGGCGTCGTCGCGGCGAGCCAATTCCGCGCCTGAGATAGTATCCCCCGGCGGCAGACCGGCGGCGGCTGCGATGGTTTCGGCGGTCGCAGGATAGTCGCCTGTGATCATGACGACCCTGATGCCGGCCGATTGGCATTCGCGTACTGCGCCCGGCACATTCGCCCGCAGCGGATCGGCAAAGCCGATCAATCCGACGAATTCGAATGTGAAGTCCTGCTGCTTGTCCGGCAACTCATGACCGGCGTGAACCGCGCGGGCCACACCGAGGACCCGCTCGCCCTTTTCCGCCATTTCGTCGACGGACCGGCGCAACCAGGCAAACCGCTCCGCATCGAGGCCACAGAGCGCGCCGATCGTCTCCGGTGCCCCTTTGGCGCAAACTGTGGCTTCCCCGTCGTCAGGGCGGCGCCAGACGTTGGTCATGGCCGGGAAATCGGGGCGCAGGCCATATTGCCGGACGAGGTCCAGGCCCGCATAGACCGCGTCCACGCCACCAGCTCGCCGGGCCAACTCCGCGGCAATCGCCCGCTCCATGGGATCGAACGACTCACGTCCGCTGCCCAGCAGCGCCGTCTCGATCAACCTGCCGCCGTCGCCAAGCGCGTCAGGCGTCCGAATCTCGGCGATCGTCATGCGGTTCTCGGTAAGAGTGCCGGTCTTGTCGGTACAAAGGACGGTGGCCGCGCCCAGCATCTCGATGGCAGCCGCGCGCCGCGTGAGCACGCGGGCCTGCGAGAGACGCCAGGCTCCCATGACCATGAAAGCGGTGAGCACCAGCGGGAACTCCTCGGGCAGCATCGACATGCCAAGAGCGATGCCGCCAAGGACGGCCTGAAGCCAGTCTCCCCGCAGAAAGCCATAGAGCAGCACAGCAAGCAGGCTTGCGGCCAGGCCGATCATGGCAAAATTACGAACAAGCCGGTGAGTCTGCTGCTGGAGACGCGGCGGCTCGAGGGCGATTTTTCCGAGAGCCTGGCCTATCCGGCCGATCTCGCTCGACAGGCCTATCGAGCGCACGATTGCGGTTCCTTCGCCACGGACGACAAGCGTGCCAGAAAACACGAACGGCTGGTCTTCGCCTCCCGGGCGCGCCATCGGCGTCGGCCCATCGGAAGAACCGGCGCTCTTTCTCACGGGGACCGACTCGCCGGTCAGCAGAGATTCGTCCACCAGGAGATTGTGCGCGGTGGAAAGCACGGCATCAGCGGGAATCCGGTCACCCTCGAGGATGACGATGGCATCGCCGCGAACGACCTCTCGGCCGGGAATGCGCTTGCGCTGGCCGTCTCGGACGACCAGCGCGCGCGGGCTGGTCATGTCCCGCAAGGCCTCGAGCACGCGCTCGCTGCGCGTTTCCTGGATGACGGTGATCGACACGGAAATGGTCGCGAAAAGCAACAGGACGACCGCTTCGGTCAGGTCGCCCAGGACGAAATAGATCGCTCCGGCACCGAGCAGCAGCGAGAACATCGGCTCGCCCAACACGTCGCCAATGATACGCAAGAAGGTCCGATGGTCGGTCCGCGGGAGGTCGTTAAAACCTTCGGCGACCAGCCGACGTTGCGCTTCCTCCTCCGTCAGGCCCTTGACGACCGGTGCCGCGGGGGCAGATGGCGGCATCGGCGTTGCCTCGCGTCCTTTGGTCGCTTCGACCTCCACCGCCGTCAGGCGGGCGTCGCGAGGACCGATCGAATCCCTTCGACGAGGGCGCCGTCGGACAGAGGCTTCTCCAGCACCTGTCGGACGCCCGACTTTACCGCACGCCGGCGCAAATCGTCCGATACACGACCCGTAATCAGAATGACCGGTAGTTCCACTTTGCGCGCATGCAATTGGTCGGTCAATTGGAGCCCGTCCATGATGGGCATGCGATAGTCGATAATGAGGCAGCCACGGTCCGGTAGGCTGGTCTCGGCCAAAAGGGCTGCCGGCCCCTCGTACAGGCGAACGTCGAGCCCTTCGACTTCCAGGAGGAACTTGAGAGCGCTGCGGACCGCCGCGTCGTCATCGACGACGAGGACGGTTCCCGACATGCCAGGCATGATGCAGTATTCCTAATCCAACTCGATAAGCATAATAATTATTTAATGCGGGTCGGCTGATCGCGACTTGATCTGGCTCAAGATCGCGACCTGGGGCGGGAGAAGCCGCAATTAGGGCGAATAGCCTGAAAGGATCGCCATTCGCACGAGTTCCGACAGGCTGCCCGCCCGCATCTTGGTCATCACATTCGCGCGATAGACTTCGACCGTCCGGGAACTGATCCCCAGCTCATGGGCGATGATCTTGTTCGGTTTGCCGGCTACGAGGCCGGCAAGGACGTCCCGCTCGCGGTCGGACAGGGATTGCACGCGTCGACCCACGTCGGCAATCCGGGACTCGCGTTCGGCGTCGTGGACGTGACGGGCAAGTGCCGTCCCGATAGCTGCCAGCAGGACGTCGTCGTCGAACGGCTTTTCGATGAAGTCGACCGCCCCGGCCTTCATCGCCTGTACCGCCAGGGCTATGTCGCCATGGCCGGTGATCACGATGACGGGCAACCCCACTTTCAGCGTCCGCAGCTGCCGCTGCAGTTCCAACCCGTCCATGCCCGGCATCCGGACGTCGGTGACGACACAGCCGTCCTGCGCGTCGGGCAAGGCCTCTAGAAACGCGACGGCCGATTCATGGACGCGTACGGCATAGCCCGCCGTACTCAGCAGAAAGGCCAGAGACTGCCGGACGGCGACATCGTCGTCGATGACATGGACGATCTGACTATTCGACAAGGGACTGCTCCTCCCCCTTCGTGGAACGCAGGGTAAACCGGAAAACCGTACCGCCGCCCTCTCGTGAGTCGACCCAGATCTTGCCGCCATGCGCTTCCACGATGGTTCTGCAGATCGACAGACCGAGGCCCATGCCCTTGCTCTTGGTGGTGACAAAAGGCTGGAAAAGCCGCGCCATGACGTCCGGCGCGATGCCGCTTCCGGTGTCCGCGACGCTCACTTCGACCATGTCGTCGCCTGCCAACGCCGTCGCGATGTGCAGTTCACGCCGTTGGCCGCCTTCGGAAAGGGTATCGATCGCATTGCGGATCAGGTTGACCAGGACTTGCTGGACCTGAATGCGATCCGCGAGCACGAGATCGGCCGCCGGGTCGAGCTGGAAGGACACCTTCACGGCGTTTTCCTTTGCCCCGATCAAGGCCAGGGTGCTTGCGTCCTCCACCAGCTTCGGCAGGCTTTCGATCCGACGTTCACTTTCGCCGCGCGCCACGAATTCCCGCAGGCGTCGAATGATGTCGCCGGCGCGCAATGCCTGATCCGCTGCCTTGCCGACCGCACCGCGCAGCACAAGCGCCTGCTCACCGGCCATGCGTTCGAGCAGGCGCCGGCAACCCTTCAGGTAGTTCGCAATGGCCGTCAGCGGCTGGTTGATCTCATGCGCCAGGGTCGACGCCATCTCGCCAAGTGCCATGAAGCGGGACATATGCGTCACTTCCGACTGCAGCTCCCGCAGGCGGCTTTCCGTCATTTGCTGATCGGTCAGGTCGCGAATGAATCCGGTGAAATAGTGTTTGTCCCCCGACTGCAACTCACCGACCGTCAGATGCATGGGAAAAGTAGTCCCGTCCTTGCGTCGTCCGGTGACAACTCGCCCGATCCCTATGATTCGGCGTTCGCGGGTGGCCAGATAGCGTTTGAGATAGGTGCCGTGCTGCTCTCGGTGGGGCGCCGCCATGAGCATGTCGACCTTCCGGCCGATGACCTCGTTCTTGATGTATCCGAAAAGTTGCTCAGCCGTCGCGCTGAGCGATTCGACCTGACCCTGCTCATCGATGATGATCATGGCGTCGGGAACCGTTTGCAGGATCGATTGCAACCTCGCCTCCGCCGCCTCCAGCGCGGCGGTCAGGGTCGCGAGGTCTTTTGGCGTTGAGGTATGCGGTGTCATCGGCTCCGATTGCGTTGGTCCTACTATCAACAATACCACGCAACGGCCGCCGATTTCGACCGGATCCGATCGTCGGACGCCGCTAGGCGGCGTCGCCCTTTGCTATTCCCGAGGCAGGCGTCGATGCATCCCTGCTGGTCAGGCGATCGAAAGCGGCCAAGAGCGTACCGACGCGATTTGCCGACGACAACCACTCGGCAAGGCGCGGATAGTTGTCGACCAGCCAGTTGAACGCCCCTTGAACCGCGAAGAACGCTGCCGCGGCCTGGGTTACCTCTCCCAGCAGCATGGTGCCGTGGACATAGTGGGGCACGCACAAAATCAGGCCGACCAATGGGGCGAGCAGTGAATTCCCGTGGGAGACGAAGGTCGTGCGCATATGCTGCCCGCACAATCGCCGCCACTGGTCGATGACGTCGCCCAAGGCTGTTCCGACCGCCGCCGTCGTCGTCGCAAGGTTCACCCGCGTCGGCAGTATGGTTGCACTCTCGCGCAAATGGGCGACAGCGTACTTCAGTTCCGACTCGGCCTGATTCTTGCTTTCGATGACGTCAACCATATGACGACCGACAAGCATCATCGCGCCCGTCGTCGCCGCAGCATAGACCACCACCGAGACCACCAGATAGCCCGGGATCGCGAGGGACCACCCGAACAGCTTGATCTCCAGCGAGCCACCGACATTCCACAGCACGACGACGAAGGTCGCCGCGGAAAGAATCGAGGCAAGAAGACCGACCACGAGGTCGACCGGAGCATCAGTCGCCAACCGGGCATCCTCTGCAATACGATATTCCGCGTTTTGGTGTTCGCCATTCCAGAGATCGAGGCGGCGGTAGCGCTCCTCTCCGAGCCAGGCCTCGATCAAGTTCCTGGTGACCCATTCCCGCCACATTCTTTGGAAGGTCATGCGCCCCCATACGGCGATCACGCCAAGCCCGATACTCAAGGCAGCGAACACCAGCAGCAGGTAGGTCTGACGCCAGATCTCGCGGCTATCCCGGAATTCGAGTGCGTTGAAGAAATCGCGGTTCCAGAGGTTGAGCCTATACTGGACCACCAACTGCAGAACCGTGCACACGACCAGCATGGCCATCAATCCCCATGAGATCGCGGCCGAGCGTCCACGCCAAAAGCCCCGGGCACTGCGCCAGAAGCGGCGCAACGGCTCATAGCCGACTGGCGCAGGATTGCCGTCGTCAGACATGGAACTGATGTTTATCGTACTGGGCGAGCGCCGCCAATCCGAGGAAGGCTGGATCTGGGCGCACGATAATCCGCACGGGAATCCCGGCAAGATAACGTCCGAGCCGGCCCTTCGCCTCGAACCGGTCGCGGAACTCGGTGCGACCGAGATGCTCGATGATCCGCGGGAGGATGCCACCGCCGAGGAATACGCCGCCACGCGCCCCGAAGAGCAGCGCGACATCACCCGCAACCGCGCCAAGCACGCCACAAAACGTATCGAGCGTCTTTCTGCACGTGGCGCAAGTGCCATCAAGCGCCGCCCGCGTCACCTCGGCGGCGGTTCGAGAGGCAACATCGACTCCGTCGATCGCCGCCGTCGCGCGATAGAGATTGACCAAGCCGTCGCCGGATAGAACCCGCTCCGCCGAGACGTGCCGGAACTGCCGGCGCAGGATACCGAACAATGCCTCTTCCCGGGGTGTCGTTGCGGCGAGGGTGGCGTGGCCTCCCTCGCTCGCGATCACGGCTGAGCCAGGCGTCCCGGGAACCAGACAAGCCATTCCCAAGCCCGTGCCGGGACTCAGGAGTGCCATGGGTGCGCCGGACACCGGGGTATCGGGGCCGATGAGGCGGGTATCGGAGGACGCGAGCAGTGGAAGGCCCCAGGCAGCGGCCTCCTGGTCGTTGACGACGTGCACGCTCGCAATCCCGATTTCATTGCTCAAGGTCGAGGCGTCCGCGACCCAGGACGAATTGGTGAGTACGCAGCGACCATGTTCAACAGGGCCTGCCACCGCAAGAAGCGCCGCATTGATCGACGCACCATCGTCTCTTCCTGCCAGGAAGAATCGAAGCGCATCGGCCATCGTCGGATAGGCGTGGACATCCAGCGATCGGATTGGCCCCAGCTTGCCGGCGCTGAGTACGGCGAACCGGGCATAGGTCCCGCCGACATCGCCGAGGAGCACGTTCTTCATCGCGCTGCCCTGGTCAATTCCGACCGTATCAATTGCGCATACCAACGCGCCGATGCCTTGGGAGTGCGCCGCAACGTCCGATAGTCGACGTAGACGAGCCCGAATCGATCGGCGTATCCAGCTCCCCACTCGAAATTGTCGAGCAGCGACCAGACGAAATAGCCCCGGACATCGGCGCCCGCGGCAACCGCCTCGCGCAGGGCATCGGTGTAGGTGGAGAGGTAGCCGACGCGCTCGCGATCGTTGATCATCCCCGTCGCATCGGGCATTTCGACTGCTCCCGCCCCGTTTTCCAGAACGTAGATCGGCAAGCGATACCGCCGATGGACATCGATCAGCGTGTCGCGAAACGCGGCGGGATCCATCTGCCACCCGATCGGCGAGCGCAGCACATCGGCCGGGGCATCGGCCCAGGCAAAGCCCAACGGCGCATTTGCGTCCGCCCTTGCGTAGATGGGCGAGTAGTGATTGACGCCGAACCAATCGGGCTGGCGGCAGATCCGGGCGAGATCGCCGGGCTGCATATATGGTTCGATGGCGCGTGCCAGGGCCGGAGGATAGTGACCAAGGATCTGGGCCTCGGGAAAAGCCTTGTTCCAGTGCTCGTCGAGCAGAACGGCAGCGGCTTCGTCGGCGGCGGTGCTGCCAGCCGCACGGGCCGGCTGGACATTGTGGATCGCGCCGACAAGCGCCGACGGCGCATGCGCCCGGAGCGCATCCACGCCCGCGCCATGGGCCAGGTTCACGTTGTGGGTGGCCTTGTACAGGCCGGCCGGCTCGGTCGCCCCCGGAGGATGCCAGGCGAATCCATAGCCGAAGAGCGTGAACACCGACGGTTCGTTGAAGGTGGCGAACCGCCCGACTCGATCGCCGAACCGCGTTGCAATCAGCTGGGCATAGTCCGCGAACCAGCCGGCGATATCCCGGTTGAGCCAGCCACCCTGATCCTCCAGCGCCTGCGGCAAGTCCCAGTGGTAGAGGCAGAGCCAGGGCTCGATTCCCGCGGCGAGCAGCCCGTCGATCAGCCGGTCGTAGAAGGCCAGGCCGGCCTCGTTGGCCTGGCCGCGACCGGCGGGCAGCACCCGCGGCCAAGCAACCGAAAACCGGTAGGCGCCTACACCGAGGTCGCGCATCAAAGCGATGTCTTCTTGGTATCGATGATAATGGTCGCACGCGACGTCGCCGGTGTCGCCGTTGGCAATGTGGCCGGGCGACCGACAATAGGTATCCCACACGCTCGGCCCCCGGCCGTCTGCCTGGACCGCCCCTTCGATCTGATAACTCGACGTCGAGACGCCCCAAATGAAGTCGTGCGGCAACGACCTGCGCTTCACGTCACCCACGGCCCCACCGTTTCATTGTCGGCATGTTGCATCCCCCTTCAACATAGTCCGGCCAAGGCGAGATCGCGACATGCACGACTCCTTTGCGTCGATGGGAGAAAGGCTCGTGGGCCCCTTCGATCTGGTGGAGCTCGAGAGGGTGCGCAACCCTTGGCCCGAAATCGGCCCAATCTGACACGATGACGTCCGTCTGGCGACGCATGCGATCCTTGCGGCCAAGACGAAGCACTGTCGCGATCCCAGTGTAACCAATGCTGGCACTTTGAATTTGGACCAGAAGACACCTTACAAGACTAGCGCGACGACTGCGGCCACCCTTGATCTACAGCAAGGATCGACCCTCCTCGCCGTGGACAATGACTGTCGGCCGGCCGGTTGCACCCGGCCTCATCCTGGGAGGATTGAATGCGCGCAAAGCAGGTCATGACCCGGCAAGTCCACGCGGTGACCGCGGACGCCTCGGTCTATGAAGCGGCCCAAGTGCTGCTGAATGCCGGAATCAGCGCCGCTCCCGTCGTCGACGCCGACGGCACACTGATCGGCGTTGTCAGTGAAGCCGACCTGATGTATCGGTCGGAGATCGGCACCGTGCCCGGTAAGTCGTGGCTGCAGCGTCTTCTCTCCGACGATGCAATTCTGGCCAAGGATTACATCCGCGCGCACTCTCATCGCGTCGCCGATGTCATGACCAGGAACCTGGTGACGGCAGATGAAAGTGCGACCTTGGGCGAGATTGCGACCCTCATGCAGCGTCACCGTGTAAAGCGCATTCCGATCGTGCGCGATAACAAGGTTGTCGGCATCGTCAGCCGCGCGAATCTTCTCCAGGGACTGCTGGCCCGAGAGGCGGCTTCGTCGGAAGACCAGGCAACCAACGAGGCGGTTCGGACCCAGGTGACGACTGAACTCGCCCGGCACGGCTGGGCGACAAGCCAAACGACCTGCGTCGTTGCCGACAACGGCGTCGTGCACCTCTGGGGCTACGTCAACAGCGATGCGGTACGGGACGCCTACCGAATAGCCGCCGAAAACGTTCGTGGCGTGAAACGCGTGGAAAACCACATGAAGATCCTGCCCCCGGAAGTGCGTCTGGGCATCTAGCCGTCAGGCGGAGCAGGTTCCTACGGCCGCATGAAAACGAACGGCGTATCGTCGTCGAGATTGTCGGCGGCGCCAGTCAGCTCAGCGGCGATGTCATCGTTCGATCGCTTGGTCTTGAACAGGCGAATCGCCTCGGACAACAGACAACGCGCCACCACGTCGTCGGAAATGGACTGTGCAGCAGCTTCGTCCAATGCTGCCTGGACATGCTTGGAGACAAGTTGATGAACGCTCACGGTTGAAACTCCTTCTCTGGATCGGATCGCTGACCGCCCCTAGATGCCTCGCGCATGACGGCCTTCGGCGCCCGTATAGTAGCGATCGAAGGCGGCGCAGACGGACCGAACGAGGGGCCGCCCGCGATCGGTAACGGCCAATCGATCGCCGTCAATCGATATCAGCCCGTCCCGGACCAGCGGCGCAAGGCCGTCGATGGTTGCAAGGAACGCGTCGACGGCTGCGCCATGCTTCCTGCAGGTCTCGCCAATATCGGCGGCGTAGCGGCACATCAGCTGGCCGATAATGTCGCCGCGCAAGCGATCGTCGGGGCCTACGGCAACGCCTCGCACGGTCGCGAAGTCGCCCCGCTCCATCGTCGCCATGTATTCCGCCGGATCGGCGACATTCTGCGAGAAACCGCCAGGCAGGGATGAAATTGCGGACGCACCAATGCCGACAACCCACGACGAATCGTCGGCGACATAGCCCTGGAAGTTGCGCTTGAGGCGTTGGGTGGCTACCGCCTGCGCGAGCTTGTCCCCCGGCTTGGCATAGTGATCTAGTCCAACCCGTACATAGCCGCCGTCCACAAGCCGCTCGGACACCAATGCCGCCATCGCCGAACGCGCCGCTGCACCGGGTAGCGTCTCACCGGCGATCAGCTTCTGGTGCGGCTTCATCCAGGGGACATGGGCATAGGCGAACACGGCGAAGCGGTCCGGTGCCAGGACAAGTGCCAGGTCGAGCGTGCGTGCCAGCGTCTCAAGGGTTTGACTGGGCAGTCCATAGACGAGGTCGATGTTGATCCTGGTCATTCCGGCACGGCGTACCCTTTCGAGCGTGGCCACGGTCGTATCAAAGGACTGCACCCGATTGATCGCCCTTTGGACCGCCTCGTCGAAATCCTGGACACCGAAGCTGACGCGCGTCACGCCCATCTCGGCCATGGTCTGGACCGTTGCCTCGTCGCAATGGCGCGGATCGACTTCCATCGAGATCTCCGCATCGGACCGACGATCGAACAGAGTGTCGACGGCGCGGCCGATCGCCCGCAAACGGCCGGCGCCGAGTTGGGTCGGCGTCCCGCCGCCCCATTGCATCGAGCCGACCATGAAGTCGGGAGCGGTCCGCGCTAGGAGCGTGAGTTCGCGTTCGAGTGCTGCGGCATAGGTGTCGAGCGTCCCTTCGCGACGCATCGCCATCGTATGGCAGGCACAGTACCAGCAGAGTTGCCGGCAGAATGGAATGTGCAGGTAGAGCGCAGACTCGCCGCCCCTGAGATCGGCCAACCAGCCGGCGTGCTGCTCCGGACCGACGGCGGAGTCGAACTGCGCAGCCGTCGGATAACTGGTGTAGCGCGGCACCGGCCGGTCATAGGTGGCAAGGATAGTGGGTTCCATCGTCGGCAACTTCTGCCATGACCGGACGCGGACGCGATTGACCCAAGTCAAGCCGGTGCGTCGCAACGACCGCGACCAAGACTGCAGAACGTGCTGCCAGGCGCTATGATGCTTGGGATGGATTTCGTCATGAACGTGATTTCGGCCTGCAAGCAAGGCTTGGTGCACATGGCCGCACTGCCTGGGGGTCTGCCGGGTTCCCTGTTCCTGGCCGGCCTGGCCGGCAGCCTGGTGCATTGTGCCGGTATGTGCGGACCGTTCGTGCTGGGCCAAGTCATGGCCGATGCCGAATCCGGCAAGACCGGCGGCTATGGCGAATGGCGACGCCTCGCCGGCGCTTCGCTCGTCCCTTATCATCTTGGCCGTCTCACGACCTATACGGCGCTCGGCGCTGCCGCCGGCGCGGCAACCGCGGTATTCACCGCGACTTCGGCGTTCGCCTGGCTGTCGGGCGCCCTTCTCGTGATCGCCGCCGGGCTGATGGTGCTGCAGGCACTTGGCCTCGCGATGGCAACGGCTTCCCCCCTCACCTGGGGGTTGGCGCGCCTGGCTGGCCCGCTTTCATCGTCGCGCGGGCCGGCGGGGCGATACGCCCTCGGCGTCGTGCTCGGATTCCTGCCCTGTGGTTTGCTCTACGGTGCACTCGCCGCTGCCGGTGGAACTGCCTCCGCCCGCGATGGCGCGCTGGCCATGGCCGCCTTCGCCGTGGGGACGATGCCTGCCCTGGTTGCGATCGGCTGGGGCGGCCTGATCATCCGTCGGCGGCTGCACGATCTCGCACGCTGGATCGCCGCACCGCTGCTGCTCGCCAACGCCGCATTGATGTTGGCGTTGGCGAGTGGACGTCTGTAAACGTCAGGATGCCTTGATCTCGATCTCCCTCCCCTGGGCTGGCGCATTTGCCGCCTTGGGAATTTCGAGCGTCAGCACACCTTTGTTGAAGCGGGCATTGACGGCGTTGCGATCCGCATCGGCCGGCAAGGTGAAAGCGCGGGTAAAACTGCCGTAGCTGCGCTCCGAGTAATGCGTCTTCTCGTCGGTCCGCTCCACTTTCTTCTCGCCGGAGATGGTCAGAACGTCGTTCTCGACAAGAACCTTGACGTCCTTTTCATCGAGTCCCGGCAACTCTACCGAGACTGTGTAGGACTTGCCGTTCTCCTTCACCTCGACATTCGGCATGTGCTCGAAGGCACGTAGCGCGCGCGGCTCACCGGCCGTCGTCGGCTCCGGCCAACCGAACGGCCAGTTACGCATCATGCGATTGAAGAAACGGTCGAAGTCACCGCCAAAGGGCGTCAGGGCGGCGTTCTGCTGCGATCGTTGAAGAGAGTCAGCCATTGCAAACCTCCTGATGATCGGGGAACTCCCCATTTGTCATCTAGGCTCCAATCGGCCTTCGTCAATTGATGCAGGTCAATCCCGGTTTTATTCTTCGAAGTGTACGACGTCACGGTAGGCATGCCAGGTCGCATGCGCGACCAACGGCAACGTGACGACAAGACCGATCATTCCCGGCACCATGCCGAGCACCACCAGGAAGACGATCAGGGCCGCCCACAGCAACATCGGCCGGAGGTTGATCCGAACCGCCGCAACGGACGTTGCGATTGCCTCGAACATGTTCGAATTGTGCCGGTCGAGAAGGTAGGGAATGGAGAAGGCGCCGATGGCGAAGGCGACCGCGGCCAGCAACCCGCCTACGGCGACGCCCATGGCCAGGAACGGGAGACTGCGCGAGGACGTCCAGACAAGGTCCATGAAGCGATCCCACGATGGTATGGTCTGCCACTCGAACACGGCGAACAGCAATTGCGCCGTACGCATCCAGCCAAGATGGAAGAAAAGAAGAAGCGCGCCCATAAGGGCGATCTGCCCGGGGTTGCGACGCCAAGCGAACAGGGTGGTTTCGCCGTCGACGACAAGGCCCGCTTCCAGTCGGCGACTGACTTCATAGAGGCCGACCGCGATGAACGGTCCTACGAAGAAAAACCCTGCACTGAGAGGCAACACGAGATAGGGGAAATCGAGCCACAGGAATAGAGCGATAGCCAGCCAGCCAACCGCGACCAATGCCAGCCCATAAGTGAAGCTGATCCCTGGTGCAGCAAGCATGTCACGCCAGCCAGCGGCGAGCCAAACCCAGGGCCTGTCCAACGGGACCCGCCTGATCTGCGGTCGTGGCGCCGGGAATACGGCGATGGTCTCGCTCATGGCGTTTCTCCCCAACTGCGGGCAAATTGACGCTGGAATGCAGCCACGGGCTTTGATGCAGGTCAAAGTGAATCACCCCCGGCTCTGACATTGGTTTTCGGCGCCATGAGAGCGGGGAGATCGAATGTCCAGCAATGCCGCCCTTTCCGCCGGCCCGTCGCCGGCCCCCCGATATGTCGAGGATGTCATCCGCGTGGCGGTGATCCTGACGATGTTCTGGGGCATCGCCGCCTTCCTGGTCGGCGTCGTCATCGCCGCCCAACTGGTGTGGCCACAGCTCAGTTTCGACAGCGAGTTCCTCACCTTCGGGCGCCTTCGGCCGCTGCACACGTCGGCGGCAATCTTTGCCTTTGGCGGCACCGCGTTGATCGGCACCGCCTTCCACATCGTGCAGCGCACCTGCCGCGCCCGGCTGTTTGGCGGAGCTCCGCTCGGCTGGTTCGTCCTGCTGGGCTACCAGTTCTTCATCGTCATCGCCGCCACCGGTTATCTGTTGGGCATCACCCAGGGCAAGGAGTATGCCGAGCCAGAATGGTACGCTGATCTTTGGCTCACGGTCGTGTGGGTGGCCTACCTGATCGCCTATCTCGGCACAGTTCTGAAGCGCGAAGAGCCGCACATCTATGTCGCCAACTGGTTCTACCTCGCCTTCATCATCACCATCGCCATGCTGCACATCGTCAACAACTTGGCGCTGCCGGTGTCCATCGTCGGTATCAAGAGCTACGGCGCCTGGTCAGGCGTGCAGGATGCGATGATTCAGTGGTGGTACGGTCACAACGCGGTAGGCTTCTTCCTGACCGCGGCCTTCCTCGGCATGATGTACTATTACATTCCCAAGGCGGCGAACCGGCCGGTCTACTCCTACCGGTTGTCGATCGTGCACTTCTGGTCCTTGGTGTTCATGTACATCTGGGCGGGGCCTCACCATCTGCATTACACGTCTCTGCCTGACTGGGCACAGACGCTCGGCATGGCATTTTCGGTCATGCTGTGGATGCCGAGCTGGGGCGGCATGATCAATGGCTTGATGACGCTGTCCGGCGCCTGGGACAAGCTGCGCACCGATCCAGGCCTGCGCTTCTCGGTGACCGCGGTTGGCTTCTACGGTATGTCAACCTTCGAAGGTCCGGTCATGTCGATCAAGGCGGTCAACTCGCTCAGCCACTACACCGACTGGACCATTGGCCACGTTCATTCCGGCGCGCTGGGCTGGGTGGCCTTCATCGTGTTCGGTACGCTCTACTATCTCGTTCCGAAGATGTGGAACCGGCCCGCCATGTGGTCGACGCGCCTGATCGGCTGGCATTACTGGATCGCTACTATCGGCATCGTCCTCTACATCACCGCGATGTGGGTGAGCGGCATCATGCAGGGCCTGATGTGGCGTGCCTACGACGAACTCGGCTTCCTGCAGTACTCGTTCGTCGAGACGGTTGCCGCCATGAAGCCGTTCTACATGATCCGCCTGCTGGGTGGCCTGTTCTTCCTGAGCGGTGGCTTGATCATGGCCTACAACATGTGGCGCACGATCCGCGGCGAGTCCGAAGTGGCCTCCGCGCGTCCTCGCCCGGTACTCGCGGCCTAGGAGACGCGCAATGTTCATTCGCCACTCGACGATCGAGAAGAACGTCATCCTGATGGTCGTGCTGACCCTGATCACCGTGTCGATCGGCGGTCTGGTCCAGATCATCCCGCTCTTCACGATCGAAAGCACGATCGAGCGGGTCGACGGCGTGCGCCCCTACACGCCGCTCGAAGTCCTGGGTCGTAACATCTATATCCGCGAGGGATGCTATCTTTGCCACAGCCAGCAGATCCGCCCATTCAAGGACGAGGTCGAGCGCTATGGTCACTACAGCCTGGCGGCCGAGAGCATGTACGACAAGCCCTTCCAGTGGGGCTCCAAGCGTACCGGCCCCGACCTGGCCAGGGTCGGCGGTCGCTATTCGAACGACTGGCACGTGGCCCATATGAATTCGCCGCGCGCCGTCGTGCCGGAAAGCGTCATGCCGGCCTATCCATTCCTTGCCGGGCGCAAGCTCGAGTTCGACGATATCGCCCAGCACCTCAAGGCGCTGCGCGCCCTCGGCATCCCTTACTCCGACGAGATGGTCGCCAACGCCCGCGCCGACCTCGAGGCCCAGGTCAATCCGGACGCCGATCCGACTGCGCTGGAGAAACGCTATCCGCGCGCCGTTGTCGGCAAGTTCAATGCCGAGTCTCCGGAGATCACCGAGCTTGATGCTTTGGTGGCCTACCTCCAGATGCTGGGCACGCTGGTGCGCTTTGGCGACCTGCCACCCGACCGGCTGCGGCAATAGGGAGGCGGCCATGAACCTCGAAACCGTGCGCGAAATTCTTACCTCGATATGGACGGTGTGGGCCGTGCTGATCTTTGCCGGCATCGTGTTCTGGGCGTGGCGGCCCGCCAACCGCAAGCGCTTCGAAAAAGACGCGCGCATTCCGATGAACGACGAAGGCTGAGGGACCGGTCATGCCGACGAAGATCGAAAAGGACACTGTGTCGGGCCAGGATACCACCGGCCACGAATGGGATGGCGTGAAAGAACTCAACACGCCGCTGCCGACCTGGTGGGTCTATACATTCTGGGCGACCATCGTGTTCGCAGTGGTCTATTGCGCGCTTTATCCATCCTGGCCGTGGCTCAACGGTCATACTTCGGGAATACTCGGCTATTCGAGCCGTGCCGAGTTGTCGCGCGAACTCGATCTGCAGGCCAAGGCGCGCGCCGGCTTCGTCGACAAGATCCGCGCCGCTTCTCTTGCCGACATCCGCAAGGATCCGGAGCTGTTCAACTTTGCCCTGGCCGGCGGCCGTTCGGCCTTCCAGACGAACTGCATGCAGTGTCACGGCGCCGGCGGCGCTGGTAGCAAGGGCTTCCCCAATCTGGTCGACGATGACTGGATGTGGGGAGGCAAGATCGACCAGATCTACACCACCATTCAGCACGGCATCCGCAATACCGACGACAAGTCGCGTCAGTCGCTGATGCCGCGTTTCGGCGCCGACGGAATCCTGACGGCGGCTCAGGTCGCCGCTGTGACCGACTACGTGCTCAGCCTCTCAGGCCACGGCAAGGCCACTCCCGAGGGCGCCAAGGTCTGGCAGGAGCAGTGCGTTGCCTGCCATCTGGCCGACGGCAAGGGCAACCAGGAGCTTGGCGCGCCGAATCTCACGGACGGCATCTGGCTCTATGGCGGTGATCGTGACTCGATCTACCGGACGATCTACTATGCCCGCAACGGCAGCATGCCGGCCTGGGGCGGAAAGCTCGACGACGCTACGATCAAGATGCTTGCGATCTACGTTCATTCGCTTGGCGGTGGACGCTAGGCGCCCTGCGAGAATGACATGGATGCCAGGCTCAACGATGACGACGCAGTCTCGCTGCGTACCCGCAAAGCTGAGCTGCCGCTCTACATCACGCGCATCAAGGTCTATCCGCGCGCGATCAAGGGTCTGTGGCGGCGCGTCAAATGGGTGGTGCTCGTCCTTCTGCTCGGCCTTTACTATGTTGTGCCGTGGCTGCGCTGGGATCGCGGTCCCGACGCACCGAACCAGGCTATCCTGATCGATCTCGATGGCCGGCGCGGCTGGTTCTTCGATGTCGTCATCTGGCCGCAGGAAATCTATTTCGTCACCGGCTTCCTGATTCTCGGCGCCTTCGGCCTCTTCTTCGCAACGGCGCTGTTCGGCCGTGTGTGGTGCGGCTTCACATGTCCGCAGACCGTCTGGACCGACCTCTTCATGATGGTTGAACGCCTGATCGAGGGTGATCGCAACGAGCGCATGCGGCTCGACCGTGCGCCGATGTCGGCAGGCAAAGCCGCTCGCAAGACCCTGAAGCATGCGGCATGGCTCGCCATCGCAGCGGCCACGGGCGGCGCCTGGGTCTTCTACTATGTCGATGCGCCCAGCACACTGGTGAAGATCTTTCGCGGCGAAGCATCGCTGGAAGTCTATTTCTTCATCGGCCTCCTGACCGTCACGACCTACACGCTCGCGGGTTGGGCGCGCGAGCAGGTCTGCACTTATATGTGCCCATGGCCTCGTTTCCAGGCCGCGATGCTCGACGAACAGAGCATCATCGTCACCTATCAGAAATGGCGCGGCGAGCCCCGTGGCAAGCACAAGGCGGGAGCGAGTTGGGCCGGCCGGGGCGATTGCGTCGACTGCAATCTCTGCGTTGCCGTATGCCCAACCGGGATCGACATCCGCGACGGCCAGCAGATCGAATGCATAGGCTGCGGACTCTGCATCGATGCCTGCAATCAGACCATGCAGAAGGTCGACCGGCCACGTGACCTGATCCTCTGGGACACCCTTGCCAACCAGCAAGCCAAAGAAAAGGGGGCTGGTCATGCCGCTTGGCGGCCGGTGCGGCCGAGAACCCTCCTCTATGCGGCATTGCTTGTCGTCGTCACCGCGGTGATGCTGGGTGCGTTTTATCTGCGCACCGACACCGAACTCACCGTCCAGCGCGACCGCAGCCCGAATTTCGTGCGGCTGTCGAATGGCGACATCCGCAACTCCTATGCCGTGAAGATCCTGAACAAGAGCCGTCACGAACAGCACCTGCAGCTCGCCGTCGAAGGCCTGCCCGGAGCCACCGTCGGCTTCGTAGGCGCTGACGTCCGGGGCGGCGATGCTGGAACGCGTCTCACCGTCCATCCCGACAGCGTCGGCACCTTCCGGATATTTCTCACCGTTCCCGCCGGCTCGGCACCGTCGGGCTCGAAATCGATCGAATTCACCGTCGGCGATACGACCAATCGGAAGCGCGCATCGCACGACGCCGTTTTCGTCGGGCCTGCTCGCTAGGAGGTACCTGATGACCACCGCCATCACTTCCCGCAGCAGCTACATTCCCTGGTTCTTCGTCGGAGGATTCGCCGTCGTTTTCGGTGTGAATGCGATCATGATCTCCTTCGCGGTCGGCTCGTTCTCGGGACTCTACACATCCAAACCACGGGAACGGGGATTGCAGTACAATACCGTCGTCGCCGAGCAGAAGGCCCGCGATGCGCTGGGCTGGCGGATCGACACTGCCTGGCGATCCGACACCGGTCGCCTGGAGCTCGCCGTCTCCGATGCCGCAGGCCAGCCGCTCGCCGGCGCCCGGGTCTTCGCGGAACTGGTGCGGCCCGTCGAGAAGCGGCCGCCGATCGGCGTCACTCTGGCCGCGTTCGACCTGGGCAAGTTCGCCGGATACGTGACGTTGCCGGTCCGCGGCAATTGGGATCTCGACGTCATCGTCGAGCACAATGGCGACCGCTTCGCCCAGACTCGCCGGATTTTCCTGAAATGACCGATGCCGCCCTCTTCGCAACGTCCGCAGCCGCCCCGGCGGCGCGGGCGTGTGTGCATTGTGGCGAAACTATCCGAGGTGCGACTGACGCGACGTTCTGCTGTGCAGGATGCGCCGGCGCCCACGCCATCATCGGTGCGGCGGGACTCGGTTCCTTCTATCGCCGCCTCGAGGACATTCGAGCTCATCGCCCCGTGCCACTCGACATCGACTTTGCCGGCTATACCCGGCAAGCGGGGCCGGAGGAGGCCGAACTCGACCTGCTGGTGGACGGACTCGACTGCGCAGCCTGCGTCTGGCTGATCGAGAGCCTGCTGGCGCGCAACCCTGCCGTGGCGCGCGCGCGCGTCAGCCTGTCGACCCGCCGCCTCTCCTTGCGCTGGCGCGGTTCGGCCATCGATGCCAACAGTTACGCTGGGCTGGTGGCTGCGCTGGGCTTCCGGTTGGCGCCCTACGAAGCAATCGCTGCCGCGGCCGACGACGATCGGGACACGCGCGAACTGCTGCGCAGTCTCGCGGTAGCAGGCTTCGCCGCCGCCAACGTCATGCTGCTGTCGGTGGCCGTCTGGTCGGGCGAGGACGGTTCGATGGGCGATGCCACGCGCGCCCTGTTCCACTGGCTGTCCGCAGCCATCGCATTGCCCGCCGTTGCCTATGCCGCGCGGCCGTTCTTCCGGTCGGCCTACGCCGCCCTCAAAGCCGGGCGGACGAACATGGACGTGCCGATCTCGATTGGCGTCACGCTCGCCTGCATCATCAGCCTGCACGAAGCCTGGGTCGGCGAGCGCCACACCTTCTTCGATTCGGCGATCACGCTGGTCTTCTTCCTGCTGATCGGCCGCTATCTCGATCGCCGGGCTCGCGGTCGTGCCCGCCAGTCGGTGCGTGCCTTGCTGGCGTTGGCCAGCCGCAGCGCCACGGTCCTCGCCGCCGATGGCACGACCGCCTCGCGGCGTGTCGATACGCTGCAGCCGGGCGAGGTACTGCTAGTGGCCGCAGGCGAACGCCTGGGCGCCGACGGCGTGGTGAGCGAGGGAACCTCGTCACTCGATGCGGCGCTGGTGAGCGGCGAGAGCGTGCCGGTCAACGTCGCGGCCGGCGCCAAGGTTTTCGCCGGCATGGTCAATCTCGGTGCGCCGATCCGCGTGCGCGTCACGGCCGCAGGCGAGCACACTCTGCTGTCGGAGATCGTGCGCCTGGTCGAAGCGGCGGAGCGCGGCCGCTCGCGTTTCATCGCGATCGCCGACCGGGTGGCCCGCGCCTATGCGCCGGTCGTGCACCTGACGGCACTGCTTACGTTTCTCGGCTGGATGCTGCTGGGCGGCCTGCCGTGGGACCGGGCATTGGTGATAGCGACGGCCGTTCTGATCATCACCTGCCCCTGTGCACTGGCGCTCGCCGTCCCCGTCGTCCAGGTCGTCGCCAGCACCCGCCTGCTGCGTGCCGGCGTCCTGCTGCTCTCGCCCACGGCCCTCGAGCGCTTTGCCGGCGTGGACCACATCGTGCTCGACAAGACCGGCACCCTGACGCTCGGACGCCCGGAATTGGTCGCGGGCGGCGACGATGTCGAGGCACTGACGGTCGCAGCCGGCCTCGCCGCCAACTCGCGCCATCCGCTGGCCCAGGCGCTGGCGCGCGCCGCGCCCGACATTGCCCCAGCTCCGGATGTCCAGGAGCAAGCGGGCCAAGGCCTGCAAAGGGGGGATGTCCGGCTGGGATCGGCGCACTTCTGCGACGTTGCAGACACGGTCGATGACGGACGCTCCGAGTTTTGGCTGGCACGCCCCGGCCATATGCCCGTGCGCTTTGCCTTCGCCGATCGTCTGCGCCCCGATGCAACGGCCACAATCGCGGCCTTGAGGGCCACGGGCCTGCCGGTCGAAATCCTGTCCGGCGATCGTCCCGCTGCCGTGGCGCGCCTCGCGGCCGAGGCCGGCATTGCCGACTGGCGCGCAGAAGTCACGCCGGCCGACAAGGCCCGCCGTCTCGCCGAGCTGGCAGCCCGGGGCCGGCGCGTGCTCATGGTCGGTGACGGGATGAACGACGCCCCCGCATTGGCCGCCGCGCACGCCTCGATCTCACCGGCGACCGCAGCCGAAGCAACGCAGAACGCCGCCGATGCGATCTTCCAGGGTGATGCCCTTTTCCCAGTCGTCGAGACGCTGCAAGTGGCGCGGCGAGCAGACCGGTTGGTCCGCCAGAACCTCGCTCTCGCCCTGCTCTACAATCTCAGCGCCGTGCCGCTCGCCATCATCGGCGACGTGACGCCGCTGATCGCAGCAATTGCCATGTCGTCATCTTCCCTGCTGGTGATCGGCAACGCCCTGCGCCTGGGCGCACGGGTACCGGTTCGTGAGGTGCGCTGATGGACAGCTTGCTCATCCTGGTGCCGGCCGCACTTATCCTCGGCCTGATCGCTCTGGCGGCGTTTCTATGGGCACTGCGCAACGGCCAATTCGACGACCCCGACGGCGCCGCGGGCCGCATTCTGTTCGACGACGATTGAGGAGAGGGAAATGTCTCACTGGATCATGGGTATCGTGGCAGCGCTGTTCGGCTTTGTCGGCCTGTTCATGGCCTCGGGGGCCCGCGATGCAGGCATCCTGGGCTTCGGCCTGGCGCTGTCGCTGTTCGCCGTGCTGTTCTGCTGGTGGATGATCAAGATCGCCTACGACGAGGCGGAGCAGAGTCCGAACAACAACTGACAGTCGCTGCCCGGATTTGCCAGGAGCTGTTCACCCCAATCCGCGTTCCCAGAGCGCACGCTCGGCGGCGCGGCGGCGGACGAGGCCGGGCAGTTTGCGGGCGCCGGCGAAGACCCAGCGGTCGAACTGCGGGCCGGCATCGACGAGACGTCCGGCATTGACCAGGCGCCGCAGCGTCGAGGCAGACAGCGCACCTTCGCCGAGGTTGAAGGTGAAGCTCACCAGCGCATCGAAGCACATGGCCGCGAGCGGCACCTCGATCAGCCGGCATACGGCGCCTTCGTAACGCGGAAGATCGGCGCGCAGCAGCGCCTCGCCGCCTTCCGGCGAGAGCGGCACGTCGAACCGTTCGCCTTCCTGGACCACGTGCCCGTAGCCCACGGTCGGAAAGCCCGCCGGACAGATGTAGGGCACGGACGAGAAGCCCTCAAAGGCTCGGATCAGCGAAGCGCCGGCCTCGCCCGTAGCCCTTGGACTTCCCTGGGGGCTGCCATCGGGACTCATCCGCGGCCCCTTTCCTTGTTGAAGGTGCGATTGCCGAACCAGAAGGTGACGATGGCGGCCCAGACTGCCCAATCCTCCTCGCCCCACATCGACATGACCACCGATGCGTTGCTGTCGCCGTTGGTTTGCAGCAACACGAACTGCGCGACCTTGACGGCCGCATAGAGGCCGAAGAAGCAGAGCGTCAGGAACGGCCGCACGACGGCATTGAAGCCGTCGACCCAGGCGACGCCTGATGGCCTGAGTGCCGAGGCAAAGGCGGCCAGTTCGGTCGCCACATCTGCACCGGCGTTGATCTCGGCCATCTTGGCCGCGTGACCGGCCTCGATCGCGCGCATCTGGAAATCACCCTGGACCTTGAGCATTTCGATTTCCTGGAGATGGTTCTGCTTCTGCTCGAAGAAGCCGATCAGCCGCGGGGCGAGCGAACCCAACAACCCGACGATGGAACCGAATAGTGCAAGCATGAGAGAGCTCCTTTCGTTTCTATGACTTGAGCCTGGTCGACGCGAAGAACACGAGGGCGCCGATTACGACCAGCGCGATGCCCTGCCCGATCTGCTTGAGCGCGCCGTTGCGCACGACGCGGTACATGGCGAAGAGATCGCGCAGGCCCCGGATGTGATCAGCGGCCTTGTCGTCGTCGAGACCGACCGATACCAGCGCCCTGCGGGCACCACGCTCGGCCGCGTCCTCCAGCATCGCCTCGAGCGCGGCGCGCGACAGCGAAACGGGCGAATGGTCGTAATCGGGCATGATGGCCTCCTAGATCTCTCGCGGCGGCGGCGACTCCCCGGCCGCGCGCCGATTCTTCTGGCGCTTCTCCAGTTCGGCGATGCGCGCGTCCTTTGCCGCGCGCTCGTCGATCAATGTCGCCATGCCCAGTTCCAGCTCCGCGACGCGATTGATGAGGTACTGAAGGCCGGGGCTCATGCGTCGGTCGCTCCCACGAATTCCTCGCGGACCTTGGCGTCGACGTAGAGCTCCGTCCGGCCGATCCGCTCGGGCGCGACGCCTTCAGGCAACAGCATGGTGAATGGTTGCTCGCACAGCGGGTCCTTGCCCGTCGCGCGAGCGTCGGCCGTCAGGTATCCGGCGAGAACGTACCAGACGCTGCCCGCGATCACGTCGAAAGTCATACGCGTCACGCGCCAATAGGTGGCCTGCGCGCCCGTGCCGGTATCGATTGCCTTTGAAAGTGCCATGATGATTCTCCCTAGACGATGAGCCAGTTGGTGCCGTCGCTGTAGACGAGGACCTTGTTGCTGCCGCCGCCGGCCACGATGGACTGGCGTGTCGTGGTGGTCGCATCGATCACATAGAATAGAGAGCCGGCACCGGCTCCTGATGCCGCTCCGATTGTCGCGACCGTGTATGTGCTGAGCCTGATGTGCTTCAGCTCCACGCCGACAAACGCCGAGTCGTCGGCCGTGCGGAACTGAAACATGGCAGCCGACGGATAGCGCTTGATGGCCGGAAAGGACGACGTGCTGCCGCCGAATTGCAGTCGATCGAAGTCGGTCTCGGCAGTATTGGATATCTTGAAGACGCCTGACGCCACGCTTCGCACGAGGCCGTGAGAACCCCAGCCGACGTAGCCGCCGGCCGGCACACTGAAGCTGTTGTTGAAGACGATGGCGCCAGTACCGGCATTGACCGTAATGCCTTGGTTGAACGTCACCGCGCCAGTGAAGGTCTCGCCATTCCTGTTTGCGGGCGTGTAGCCGAGCGCGGCGACGATCGCGGCCGAAGTGATATTGAACGGGCTGTGAAAAACGTTGTTGCCCATGGTTCACCTACTGGCTGACCGAAAGATTGAAGCTGCCCGCGCCATAGGCCGAGCAGCGCAGGCGCACTTCCCACCACCCGGCGAGACGGCCGATCTGTGGGAAGTCGGCCAGGTTCGACGAGCTGAAGATCGCTCGCGTGGCGACGACCGAGTCATCGCCGCGTACGCGCCGCGTCTCGACGACGAACGTGCCGGCAGCACCGCCCAGGTCCTCGATGTCGCAGGCGAAGATGTGCTCGCCCAGGCCGCTCAACGGCATCCACGGCGTCTGCCCGGTGCCAGACAGGGTCCCCGACTCCGCCAGGTTGGGCGTTGAACCGTCTCTCTTCTCGATTAATGCTGCCATATCATTCTCCTTTGTTTTTGAGGTTCGGGGGACGTCAGCCGCCTGACTTTGGACCTCTCGTCGGGCGGCCTCTGCGCGGGTACCACAGCAGCAGCCGGAACTGCCGGGGACGTGGCTTGGCCGAGGGAACGGCGGCAATGCCTTCCGTGCGATGCCGTTCGCCAAGCTGCCAGCCGAACTGGAAATCGCTTTCTGGAAGGCCTCTCCGACGAGACCGTTATCGTTGAGTGAAAGGACATTTCCGTATGCAAATCGCGAGCGGAATTCTTGTAGGACGGAGCAGCGTACTTTTTTGCTCAACCCTTCATTGGCCTGCTCACCGATAGCCGTCGCGCCAGAGCACGACGCTGCGATTGCCTAACGTTTGTCAGGCGGCTAATGTCGCCGTTCCGACGCGCCCATTGCCACGCAGCTGGTGCGGACCCGCCGATGTCATCGAAATTGGGAAGTCCCATCGGGGCTTCCTGTCAATGGCGAACAATTGCGGGGCGCTGGAAGGCGCGCTTGCGAAGAGCGCCAGAAACGGTGGACTTGTGATTTCCACTGTTTTGCGAGGATATCTAGACGGCGCGTCTCCATACGTCTGCGAGGCCGACATCGAGCCACTTCCCCGACTTCGCATTCATGTTGCTCAGTCGGGTACGGATCGTATCCGCCTTAAGACTTTGACGCCAAGCCACGAGTTCTACGTAGTCCTCTCATTCCGGTGAGCGTCGCGCGGCAACGCGTGGTCAGGATCATGCAGACGCTTGTCGGGGCGCCCACATAGCGCAGTAGGAGGCCCTGATCCATCCTCTCCACCGCCTGTCTTGGTTGCCAACCCTTCACGCGCACGTGATTCGATAGACCACAGTCGTTCCAAGTGGGGTCAATGCAACGACCGCTCAATGAGCCGAAATCGATAAGCGCATAAACACACTATGCCTATGATTTGGATCGCGTTAGCTCTCGTGCCAAAGAAAACTCCCCTAGCGAAGCAACTTTGCCAAAGCAGCCCAAATCCGATGGCCAAGTGTCGCTATGCTATCGTCACCAGGCGTCCCTTTCGCTTTCTTATTCCAGCTCGGAATGAATGTCCCATCATAGTGAGAGATGATCGCTTCTGGAAAGCGCCGGCCCTTCGTTGGTCGCAAGTACGGATCCGCAATGACGTCGCGATCAACATATTCCCTGTACGAAAGACGCGACGACTTAACTTCTGGCACGAGCAGGTCCAAGAGCGTCGCGGCGGGCGCTATGGACTCAAATTCTGACCGGTGCGTAAGTATTAGTTCAGCGGCACAATCGCTTAAGCCAAACACTTCGAAAAGACATGCCATGCCAACGAGACGGCGCACCGATGGCACTTCTTGTGTCCCGACGAGATCCCTGAAGTACAGGGCATCGCCCCACATCACTTGCCCCTGAATCGACGGTCCCGCAGTGGGCGTTCCGCTTGCGCTGTAGTTCGAATAGAGAAAGGGATACGGCAGTGCGCGCTTGCTAAATCGATAAGTATCTAAATCGTACAGTTCGAAGCCGCATTCGCGAAGATATTTCTCCACCTCCCAGAATATCGGACATCCGGCTATTGCCTGTGACAGCCGAACCTCTGTGACCACGCCGAGTATTCCACCTGGCTTCATGAGTTCGCTAGCGCCCTGCAACACTTCGAGTTCAGCGCCCTCGACGTCCAGCTTTACGAAGTCCGGCGTCGTGATACCGCTCGCTGCCAAAGCCAGGGGAAGCGTGGTAGTCTTAATCATTATCTCATCGACGGTGGCGAGGGATGCCGTCTCCAGGTGCCGAGCGAAGAAAGCATGGTTGGGCTGATAGAGCCCACTTGAGGGAGGATGATTCGCGACAAACAACTTCCGCGTGTCAACGGCACGACCAAGTGCGTAAGGAAGGTACCGAACCCGGGAGTCGCCCTGAGCGTTAAGGCGTTCGCACTCCACCGGGTCGAGTTCGAAACCAACTATCCTTATGTCATCGCCAAAAACTTGCCAGTAAGCCTCGACTCCACCACGAGCGCCAACATCGGCAACCACGAAAGGTTCCTTGTGAAAGGCACCGCAGCGAACAAGATATTCCGTCATCCTTGGTGAATAGTTCACGTGCAAATTGGGCATGAGCCTGCGTCGTCTCCATCGCGGACATGAATCGACTCGACAATCGATGTCTATTCTGTCCGAAAACTATTCTCAACATCGTGTAGGCACTTGGATACGACAAATCGACCCGTCCAAGCCCGCCCGCTCATCACAAGTTCTTCCGCCAGGTCGCCACACACCACGACAGGCCGGCGAGAAACTTCCTCACCCCTATTGGCCTCGTCACTGCTATCGCATAGTGAAGTCCACGAGTCTGGATCCTAGTACCTCCACCGGTAGGATAGGCCGTGAACTGGAGAACCGTAGAAGACGTTCGAACCAGACGGAACAAAAGTTGCGTTCTCGACCGCCTGGAGAGAGTGCAGTCCTAGAATCATCGTCCCAAAGGTGCCAATCGAAACGCCGTAACCAGACGAACTGACCGACCACCCCCACGCGGTGGTACCATTCAATGAATTTGCGCCATCAAAACAGACACCCGCCGCAAACTGGCTGTAGCCAGTACTGTTGTAGGCAGATTGTTGATTGTGCGCCGAGAATGGATCTTCTCGAAACCCCGCTACTGCCGACACGCGGTTAGTCGACGAGCCATTTGTGGCTCGCCATGCAGTTATATTGTAGGCCCATGTTGCGGTCGTATCCTGCACAATGCTTTCAACCGAAACGCGGTTATAGGTGTTCCAAACACCAATCACAGCCTCGCCGCCACCGGCCGCCGCGCTGCCCATCTTGAAGTCGACCTGCGACGAGCTGTTGGTATAGATCGTGCCGACATACGTTCCACGGCGTGCCGTCGGTCCGTTGGTGATGTCGTACTTGTTGACCCAGAGGCCGTCGAGTCGTTCGAGTTCGGTCGTGGCCGCTCCGGTGCCGCGCACGGTTGTGTAATTTTCCCCGGTGTGAACGCCGGACTGTGCGCCGCTGGTCGTGATGAACGTGCCGGCAACCTGGTTGGCCAGCGTGGTGGAGAGCTTGAAGGAGTTGGCGTCCACCTTGGTCACGAAATAGTCGACGTTCGCCGCGAGCCCGGTCGGCAGGGCCCCGGTCGTGCCAAATCGCACCGTTGCGCCGTCGTGGAGCCCGTGGGCGCTCCACGTCACCACGCACGGCGCCGCGATCGTCATCGTGACGGTGCCGGACCTGATCCACTTTGGCCCGCGGGTCAGTCGGATGATGCCCGAGTCGTTCCACACGAACACGTCAATGACCTGGTACGGACCGGCTGCGACGGGGCCGGCCTTGCCGGCGGTGTCTTGCGTGAGATCATTCGACCGCTCGGCGAAGGCCGTCGGGACAAACGCCGCCCCATCGTAGATCGGCACAAAGCCGCCCGTGTAGGGCGTGTAGAAGATCGACGTCTTGCCGGTCTGATCGCCCGTCATCACCGGCTCTCCGGACGACAGCGTCAGCCTCCCCTGCGGTGCGACCGGCTGGCTGGGGACCGCCCATGACAAATCGGCGCCATCGACACCCAGGAACTGACCGGCCGTCCCACGTCCCAGTCGCTTGTACGCCGAGCCGTCGCGGGTCAGCAGGTCGCCCGATGCCGTCATGATATTCATCGGCTGGAGCTGCTGGATCAGGGCAAGGTTGCCCTGCTCCGTCGCCGGCTCGCTGATCGGAGAAAGGCTTACCCGGCTGACGCGCTCTTCGAGCTGCTGCAGCGCCATGTAGATCTGGTCGAATCGCCGTTCGACGACCTCCGGGTAGTAGCCACCCTGGTTGGAAAGCACCGTCGTCTGCGTATAGGGCACCGTGCGTACGATGGTCAGCTTGGTGCCCGTCGCGATCGCGGAACCCGACAACGGATACGTGACGTTGCCACCCGACGGGCTGCCGATGCCCGTAACGCCATAGAGAGTGGGAGACAGCATCGTCTCAACTCCGGAAGCATCGGTAAGAATGACGGCGAGATGATCGGGCTCGAGCACGGGGAAGGAAAACGGCCACTCAGTCGTGTCCGCGTTACCGACGTAGATTACCTTGTTGATGGTCGACGAGAGAGACACGGACTCCTCCTGTTCCTCATATCCAAAAGCGATGAAACATCCGGCCATCGACGCCCCGGGGGGCCGCCGGATCGATGGTGAAGCCCAGCCATGAGAGCCAGCGCACGGCCTGTGTGCGGCGGGCATCGACCTGATTCTCGAGGCGCGGGTAGTGGTCGCGCATATCGGCCAGCAACGGCCGGGACAGCCGCGCGATGTCGCGCCCGAGGGACTCGAAGGCATCAGCCGCCAGCAGCCAGGGGCATCCCCGGCCCTCGACCAGCGACAGCGGCCCGACGCCCCACAAGGCGATCGGCCGACCATCGAGCTCGCGCACTGCCCAGACATGCGTGCTGAAGTCGTACGAGCGGCGTAGCGCCACGGCCGGCAAAAGGCCCGACGCAGCACGAATCTCCTCCACGTCGGCAGTCCGCAGCCGGGGGCCGAGGCAATCAACATCCTTCGCCGTCGCCATGTCGATCATGAAGGCGCTCATTCACCGACCTCGAGCCGCGGCACAACGGCTACGATGGTGGCGGGCAATGGCCAGGCCTGACGCACGAGAATGCGCCCGCTGCTATTCCACGACGGATCAATCAGCACCCGCTCGTCGCCGGTCGTCAGCCGGGTCGGCGCTCCGTAGTTTTCGGAGGCGCGTTCCTTGATCTCCGTCAGTTGACTGGCATCCGATCCGACAGAAAGACCACGCGTCGCCTTGACCCGAAGGACCACCTCCTGCACGCGTTTCGCTCGCGCCTGCAAGGTTGGCGGCCCCGCCTCGATGTCGAGGGTCTCGAGATCGCAGACGTAGGGCAGTCCGGCGAGGATGCGGCCCGAGGCGCGGGGGATCTCCACCGTGCCGTTCACGACCGTGACCGGCGGCTGAACCGAGCCATCGGCAAGGATTGCCACCTGCCGGCCTTCGAGATGCCACAGACCGGAGAGCATGGCGCTGGCCGTTGCCCAATCGGAAAGCGCCACGGCCTGCGTCGCCGAGGGGGCCGCCGTGTCAAGCGTGGCGGTGACATGCGCCGAATCGCTGAACGACGTCACAGTCACGGTCGTCTGGTTCTGGCCGGCGCGAAGGATCAGCTTCTGGCCGATGCTCGCCATCGAGAACGGCGTATGGCCCGATGCCGAAACCGTAACCACGTCGCCGGCCGAGTATGTCGACCCGGAGATCATCACCGTCCTGGCCGGATCGACATTCCAGCCGTCGTATCTATATCCGGAATCGACACACCAGGCCGCCTCGACATCCGCGAACAGCCGCGACGCCATGCGCTCGACGTAGCGGACCGTCCTGTGTCCCACGACGCGCCGCACCGAGAGGTAGAGGGCGGTCTCGTTCTTCTCCTGGATGGCGCACACGCTCTCGACCACGCCATCGGTGACGTGGCGGGACCAAGCGTAGACGTCATGCTCCTTGAGATAGGTGAAGCCCAGCAGCAGGCCGTCGGAACGCGCGCACCAGACGATCGAATCGGGGTCACGCGCATGCGCCCATTCCTCGATCTGCATGCCCTCGAACAGGTGGCCCGCGAGGATGCCGACGTCCCGGCCCTGCCAGGAATCGACCCCCATGTCGTAGGTCAGATCGCGGACCTTGCGGCCCGACGGCGTGACGAACAGTGCCGAGTTGCCGCTGACGATCGGCGGCACGTTGGCGATCCCCGTGTAACCCTGCGGCTTGAGAGTGGTGTTGGCCGGCGTGATGACGTCGGACTGACTGCCAGCCCAGCATTTCCACTCGCCGCCAGAAGTGAACACCAGAAGTGAATTGAGACTGAGCAGAAATCGGATCTCGTTGACCTCACGACTGGCGATGGTGCGGGTAATGGCGTCGGAATCGCGCGTGGGCTCGGACACGCTCATGTTCCTGAAATTCGCCGACTGACTCGCCCACAGCGTCTGGGGCCCCTTGTCGGTGCGCGCGAACCACTGGCGGCCGTCATGCCAGGTCGAACAGCCCGGCCATTCTCCCGTCGCAGCGAAAGGGTTGCGCTGGATCGGTGGCGTATCGGAAGTATCGGGGGCGACATTGGTGTCGGTGAAGGTGCTCCCGGACTTCACGCGGCCGATGAAGCCGTAGATACCGTTCTTGTGCTTGTAGACGTTGTAGTAAGTGCAATCCGTGACGGGTGTGAAGACGATGCCGGAAACCGCATCGGCCGCACCGACCGCCACGCTGGCCAGGCTCTCCTCGCCGTTCTCGTCGTTCACGGCAGTCATGACGTAACTTTGAGCGGCACCGGGATTTGTGCTGACGAGCCCGGTGGGCGCGGCTGTCGCCGGCGCGAAGGCGATGGTGACGAGCGTCCAGGCGGTGTGTCCCGTGCGTGTAAGATTGCGCGGCGCATGGCCGTGATGAGTGAGCGTCATCGTGTCGGCGGATTGCACGAACTTCAGAAGCGGTAAGTCGACCGACGAGTACGGCGTGGCCAAAGTGTAGAAACGCGCCACCGTACCTCCCGCCGTCCAGGCGTCCCACGTAGAGGTGTCGGTATCGCCGAGTTCGAAGGTGGTGGTGGTCGCGCCGGCGACGGTGAACCGCCGGCGATTGATCGCCGACATGCCCGCCGCGCCGTCGATCCAGACGTGATCTCCGTTGCCGAGGCCGTGCGGCGCCGCCGTCGTGACGATGCCGGGATTGGACCGTGTGACGCCCGAAATCGCGATTTCGGCCTCCAGGACGTATCCACCATCGCGGATCACCCGCATCTTCTGATGCGCGAACTCCAAGACGTAGGTCTCGACAGTGTTGAACTGGAAGGGGATCAGCCGCGACCGAACCTCGGCATCAATGGCTTCTCCCACGAAGGCCGTGCCGGACCTCGTGCTGGCGCCGCCAAAGGGATGAATGAACCAGTTGAGACAAGTCGCCAGACCGACCTGGTACTTGGCGAGGTCGACACGGCCGTGCAGGGCCGGTGACAGCTCGCCGGCGGCGAAGCTCGGCAGAATGAGCGGATTGGGCATCTGGAAGGCTCCCGAGAGTCGTTGCCTCACGCGTGCGAGCGGCGCAGAATCGCCGCGCTTGCGTTGGAGGGATTGGTCATTAGGGTTCGCACGCCTGCACTGTTGCTGTCGGCGCTCGCCGGAATGGTTGCAGTCCTATGCGAGGCGGCAGCCCAGCAGCGTGTGCCGGAACCGGCGCGCCTGGGCTTCCGCGTCTGCAATCAAACCGGCAGCGAGATCGAGGTGGCCAAGGCGCTGAACACCGGTGCAACCGACGGCAAGAGTCGCATCATCATTTCCGAAGGCTGGTACAAGCTCGCTGGCGGGTCCTGCCTCTTCCTGTGGCCTGGCAAGCTCGAATATCAATACTATCTCGTCTACGCCCAAAACAAGGCGACCCATCGTGAGTGGGCAGGCAAAGTGCCGATCTGCGTCAGCCGCGACGCCTTCACCATCCGCTCCGACACCTGCGGCCAGGAGTACTATCGGCGGATGTTCATCGAGGTGAATACGGGGGACGAACCGAACCTGTTCACCTACAACTTCCGGCAATGAAGCAGCGGTGCTAGGCGCGCGCGGCAATCCAGTCCGGCACACGGTCGCCGGTTGCCGAGTCGGCCTCGTTGACGTCCGCCGCCATGGCATCGGCAAGGGCCGCGCGTGCCAGTTGCGCCAACCGCACCGCCGTCTCGGTCTTCTGGGTGATCGGATAGGCGATGTGGGCGGCGATTTGTTCGACCAGCGCCGACGCAAAGCCGGCGTCGTACAGGTTCGGATCGTCGACACGAGCGGTGTAGACCGCCTCAGCCGCAGGTTCGTCGCAGAGAACGAAGCGGCCGGTGGCGTCGCCCGCGACTTCGAAGCGGATCGAATCCATGTCAGGGTTCGCCGAGGCGAGCCGCAGCAGCCGGACGCAATCCGTCGGCACGGCGTAGCGGAAGGCCCACTCCGTCGGCGCGGCGCCCTGCTCGGCCAAAGTCACCCGTCGGCGGGCGAAATTCCAATCGTGAACGCGCAGTAGGGTATCGCGCGTCGCTGCGTACCAGATCGACGCAGTGCGCGCTTCGACGCTGTTCTCGTCGAGCGCCGAGATCGTCGCCCGTGTACCCAGTCGGGACAGCGCCCGATTGCAGATATCGACGTCGGTCGTCGCCATGGTCAGTCCTCGGCAGTTGAAAAAGGGACAGCGGCGGAGGATTGCTCCTCCGCCGCCGGGGAAGCGGCCACGACAGCGGTGCGACGCGCCCGATAGGCCTTCACGGCACGGCGCGCGGCGGCGTCGAGCGGCGCCAGGGCGGAGCCCGGATCGCCGGTGTAATCGACGACTTCGCCTACTTCGCGCAGCACGGCCTCCAGGAAGGTCGGTGCCGTCACACGGTATCGCGCCATGGCCGCCTCCCTGTTCCTAGGCCACGTAGCCCGAAGCGTAGGCGACGTTCGCCTGACGCTGCGGGATCAGGCCGGACGTGAACTTGCCGGCGGTGAGCGGCCCGGTATTCACCGTGTAGAAGAGCCGCAGGTAGCGCTCCGTCCCGTAGGGCACGGCCACGCGCAGCACTTCCGTGCCGGCGACCAGCGACGCCTTGGGAACGGCATCGCTCAGCACGAGATTGACGGGCGAGGAGAACGACGGGTTGTCGTCGCTCTGCAGCGCCACCGTGACGGTGGCGGCGCCGGCCGCGGTTGCATCCTGCGTGCACAGCACGAGGATCTCCGGCCGTTCGCCGTTGCCGATGTCGCGCGCCGCACCGAGGTCGATGTAGTCGGTGCTGGCGGCGCTCGCAGTGACGGCCTGGTCCTGGCCGAACAGGTTCTGACGATCGATGTACATGAATGTGTCTCCTTGTCGGATGAGGATGGGCGTCAGACGACGCGCGGCTCGGTATTCAGGATCTGGTCGCAGGTGCGGATCGGGATGCCCAGGAACTCGCGCACCGGCCGGCCCTCGAACTCCGAGATCTTGAGCATCACGTTGTCCTTGGTGGCGGCCTGGATATCGAGCCACTGGCGGCCGGTGCGGTTCATGTAGAACACCGGCTGGCCGGTCTTGAGCGACGGCACCTTGTGGGTCGCCTTGATCATGAACTTGGTGAGGTCGGGCGGCGTGACGGCGGAGAGGTCCGACACGTCGATGTTGGCGATGCGCACCGCGTAGCGCCAGTCGCGCACCGTGAGCCCCGCATCCCACTTGTAGTGCGTGCGATAGCCCTGGAACCGGTTGCCGTTGACGTCGGTCAGCGTCTGTTCGCCCAGGTCCCGCATCTGCAGGCCGGCCTTGCTGCCCTTGGGGAAGATGCCGTGCACGGTGAGATCGCCCCACACCACCAGCCAGATCGAGGTGTTGTCGGCACCGGTGCCGCCGGCGTCGATGACGTTCTGCGAGATCGCGGCCGACCCGCTCACGGTATTGAAGCGCGGCGCGAGCCCCATGAACTTCTCGGGGGCCGTCGCCGAGTTGCCGTAGAACAGCGTCTGCGCCAGCTGCTGGCTCAAGCCCTCGAGGAACGCCTTGTCCTCGGAGAGGCGGAACTCGGCGCTGTTGCCATTGAGGTCGGCCAGCGCCTTGTCGATCTCGCTGTAGGTCTCGAGCATGCCGCAGGCGTCGGTGATCTGCGAGGTCGTGCTCTTGGTCGGCTGGACGCCGTAGTTGAGCTGGCGCCAGGTGCCCTGCGGCAGGCCGGTGCGCACCGAAGTGCGGTGCCCGGTCGGCAGGTTGCCCTCGACCCAGCGCATGTCGTCGAGGATCTCGTTGGTCTGCGACAGAAGCTCGACGATCACCGAGATCCTGCCGTCGTTGTAGCGCTTCGCCCAATCCGTGTAGGTGAGCGCGGTGTTGCCGATGGCGGCCATTCAAATGACTCCTATTTGTCGTTGATGTTGGGATAGAGCGTCTCGGCGGCAGAGAGCCGCGACGCGCCGGGCTGCGCGCCCGCGTAGCGGTCCTCCGAAACCGACTGTCCGACGCGGACGAAGAAGCGGAAGAGCTGCGGGCTGTTCGAAACCCCCAGCTCGTCCAGGCTTCGCCGGAGCTCCGGCGTGCCGAAGCGACTGAGCGCCCGCTGGGCTGCGGCACGCGCGGACTCGAACCGCCGGCCGCCCAGGTCAGGATCGTTCTTCACTTCGGCGACCCAGGCCTTCTGGCGGCTCTCGGCCGCCGAGAGCTGGCGCTGGACCAGTTCGTTCATCTTGGCGGCGTAGAGGTCGACCAGCTTCTGCGCCTGGGGCTGGCTCAGCCTCGCCTCGGCGAACAACGACTGCGCCTCCTCGAGCGCAGCCGTGTCGACTTCCACGCCTTGCGGCAGCGCGAACGGCTCATAGCTGACGGGCACCGCCTCTTCGGCGGCGGGCGGGTCAGCCTCGGCCGCTTGCGCCGTCTCCGCCTCGGGTCCCCGATAGATCAGGGCTGCGGCCGCAACCGATGACGGCGCTGAATCGGATGCGGCACGATCCTCGGGACTGGGCGGAACGACTGTGTCCACAGCGCCTTGCGTGTCGGGGATCGGCGCGATCAGGGACTCGGTCATGGTTCACATCTCCTTCTGGGTTTCGCCCGCCATGCGGGCATGAAGCTCGGGGCAGAGGCGCACGATGTCGGCCAGCACCTGGAGGCCGACGTTGCGTTCGCCTTCGCGGAAGAAGGTGGCGCTGGTGCCGGTGAAGCTCGTTTCGTAGAGGTGGCAGAGCTGCAGCAGCCGCCACACGAAGCGGCGGCCCTCGCGCTGGTTCATCAGCCAGACGAGGTCGGCGTCGGCGCGCTCGTTCTGCAGGCGGCGGCGCTTGTGGCGTTCGGACACGTGGGTGCGATCGCCGGCGTCGTAGCCGGCGGCTGGATCGGTCATGCGGGACTCCAAAAATGAAAAACCCGGCCGGTCCGGGCCTCTTTCGAGGTCGGACCGCCGGGTGTTGGCGGGCGACTGCAGTAGGGCTAGTGTAGGTTTTTTCCTAGCCTATTCCTGCTGAACCTGCAACTTTGATTCTGTGGATAAGTGAGAACGAAAGGAGATTATCGGATTCGGCCCCGCCCCGGCAACTTTCCTCCGGGAACGATCCGGTCCAAGGTCCCGTCGCCATGAGTCCCCTCCTCCGACGCCGCCGGCTGTTGTCCGGCGCGCTCGCCCCGGCCGCGCTCGGCCTCGCGTTCCGCCCGGCCGGCGCCGTCGTCATCCTCGACAGCACCTGGCGCGCGGAAGGCGGCAGGCCCGGCCGCGAGAGCGCGGGCTTCGGCGCCCACGTGGCGCTGGCGAACCAGCCGCAATTCGCCAGTGTCATGGCATTGTCGGAGGACGGCGGCGAGACGTGGGACGATGCCTCCGGCACGTGGATCGGCAACATGGCGGGGCCGAACGGGAGGGCCCAGGGCGTGGTGCTGACGTCGGGGCACAATTTCGAACCCGGCGAGGGCGCGGACAACTTTCTCTACCGCACCGGCGGCGGCACGGTGCGGCGCGGCGTGCGGCTCGACCCGCACCCGCTGTACAACCGCAACAACAAGGAACGCAGCGGCTACGACGCGGCCATCGTGCGCCTCGACGGCCCGGTGGGCGATGCCGGACCTCAACCGGCGCTCTATGCCGGCCGCGACGAGATGGGCAAGCAAATCGTCATGGTGGGCTACGGCACCCGCGGCATCGGATCGGTGGGCGAGGACGAGACGTACAACACGTCGGGGCAGAGGGCGGCCGCGACCAACGTGGTCGACGAGGTGATGGACGCCGTGGTGCCGCCGCCCCGGGCGACGACGGCGGCAACTGGCTGCAGGTGACGCTGCGCCGCGAGAGCGAGGGCGCCGGCCGGCTCGACGGGCTGCTGGGCGCAGGCGACAGTGGCGGCTCGGCCTGGATGCGGACCGAGCGGTTCGGCTGGATCATCGTCGGCATCAACGCCAACGGCACGGGGAAAGCAACCTACGGCGAGCAATCGGAATTCGCCCGCGTCTCGGGCCTCAGGGATTGGATCCTGCGGCTGGCGCCGGGGGCGCGGTTCGCGGGGTAGAAACGACTCGCGGGCAAAGAAAAAGGCGGCCCGCGAGGGCCGCCTTTCCTTGTCCGAGGCCTTTCGCTGCTGCTGGGTTACCAGCAGCTTACTGGATGACGATCTCGACGCGGCGGTTCTGCGGCTCGCGGACACCGTCCGCGGTCTTGACCAGCAGGCCCGCTTCGCCGCGGCCGATCACCGCGATCGCCGTCGCCGGCACGC
>Ga0082335_1000633_pt1 | contig 85129 bp, 93 predicted proteins | sample Subgrocontami58m_FD_72375 | JGI IMG/M metagenome (GOLD analysis project Ga0082335, IMG submission 72375) | Subsurface groundwater microbial communities from S. Glens Falls, New York, USA - GMW37 contaminated, 5.8 m (SPADES assembly) (version 2) ...
TTGATCAAGTATTAAATGAACTGGCAGCGGGTTCAAATGGAAATCTACAGTTCAAATATGTGGGGCCCGTGCCGCCGTTTAACTTTGTCACGGTTAGGATTCGGTGGGAGTAATCCATGTTTATCATAGATGATATCTTGATGTCACCAGTGAACCTAGCGATCTGGGTAGCAGAGAAATTAAAAGAACAGACGAATGCCCAGATGTACGACGTGGCGGCGATCAAAGCCTCTCTTGAGCGGCTTCAGGAGCAGTTCGACATAGACCAGATCAGCAAACAGGAGTTCCAGAAACTAGAGACGAAACTCTTGGAGCGCCTGCAGGCCGCGCAGGAGTACCATAAAGCTCGGGCCGCTGATAAAAAAGAAGAGAGTCAATAAGGGATCAGTATGGGTGATTTAATTTATCTTTACGGGTTTATGGATCGTCCGAACGGGGAAACAATTAGCCAATGGATATCGCAAGGATTGTTTGTCATTCCCTATACGGATGTGGCGGCTCTGGTTCGATACGTTCCTGAAGAAGAGTTTGGCGAGGCCGTGTTGAATGAACGAATGAAAGACGTCAAGTGGTTAGAGAATCAGCTCTGGGCGCACGAAAAGATTCTGGAACAGGTGATGAAGGAGCAGACCATCATTCCCCTGAAATGGGGAACCATTTTCCGTAGCCAGCAAGCAGTTCAAAGGATATTGGAGGATCAACATTCCGTTATTCGGGAGCTTCTGGAGAAACTGCGAGGACGCCAAGAATGGACTGTGCGGGTCTATCTCCAACGCGAGCGGTTAAATGAAATCGCGAAAGCTCAGGATCCCCAGATTCAGCGGTTGGCAACTCAGGTATCGAAGTTGTCAGAGGGGACTGCTTATCTGATGTCTGAGAGAATAAAGCTCCTCACTAAAGAGGCGGGTCAGCGAATGCTGGAGGCAGTGCTTCAAGAGTTTTTGAACCAACTCACCAAGAATGTTGAGGATTCAGCAGTTTCTGATCCGGTGGGTGGCACGTCCAATCCTGATGGCCAGGAACTTGTTTTTCAAAGGGTATTCCTAGTCGCCGGCGAGAAACTGCAAGGGTTCAGTGACGCGATCTCCGAAGCGGCGAAGAAGTGGCGCCAGCAGGGGTTTGAAATCCATCAAGTGGGTCCATTTCCGCCGTACTATTTCAGTCATCTGGAGCTGAAAGGGAGCCAATCTCGTGGCTGAGTTGATGACACAAGCGCGGCACGCGACTTTACTGGATTTATTGGATCGCCTCCTAGGCAAGGGAGTCGTGGCGTACGGCGACGTGATCTTGTCTATCGCGGATTTGGACTTAGTGTATCTCAACCTGCGCGCGGTGCTTTCGGCGATTGGGACCTTGGAGAAATATGAGAATACGAGAAAAGATGAATTGGCGAGGGGGAAAAGCAGCGCTTCGAACGAGCAGAGTGAACTTTCTTCTCATGGGGGCGCCTCGGCGCCTCTTGACACTCCTCGAATAAAGGCAACGTTTGACGACTCACTCGAGAAGACCTCGCGCCTCCAGAAGATGGCGGAAGAACTAGGGAGCGAATTGAGTAAAGCGGAGCCAACCGACTCTAAGACCTGTCCTCCTACAGCTAGGAGGTTGGAACTTGACCCGCAGAAGGTGGAGCAGGGGTTGGCGAAGTTGGTCCTCTCGCTCATCAATCTACTGCGAAAACTGATGGAGCGGCAGGCCATTCGACGGATGGAACAAGGAACTTTGACAGAAGCGCAGATGGAGCGCTCGGGTCAGGCGTTTAAGCGCTTGGATCAGAAGATAGAGGAACTGAAAAAGCAGTTTGGTCTGGCCGATGAAGACCTGAATCTGGATTTGGGACCGTTGGGCGAGTTGGTTTAATAAGCGGGGGTACAACAATGGCAGAACAAGGAGTAGTGAGTGCTTTACAGCCGGTAGGTCTGGCAGATGTAATAGAACGAATCCTCGACAAGGGACTGGTCATTGTGGGGGATATCAAGATTAGTCTAGTGGATGTGGAGCTCTTGACGATTAAGATCCGGCTCCTCATCTCATCGGTCGAGCGAGCTAAGGAAATTGGGATTGACTGGTGGGAACAGGATATCAATTTATCGTCGAAAGCAAAACAGCTTCATGAAGAAAATCAGCTCCTGAGGGAGCGATTGGATCGGATCGAGTCAAAGCTGGAAAAGCGTTCGTCAAAATAACAGGAGGTCTTTTATGGATATGTTAAAAATCACAGAACAGGCGAAGGCAAAATTAGAGAAACTGACCGGTTTGGCCTCACCCGCGGTTATCGCGCTGGCCAAAGAAGAAGATCACTGGCTGGTCACCGTGGAGATCGTCGAAAAGAGATCCATTCCAGACGCGATGGATATCCTGGGGGTCTATGAGGTGCGGATGGACGAGGAAGGGAATATCCAGGACTTTATCCGGACCAGACTCCGCAAGCGCGGGGATACTGTGGAGGCATAAACCATGCCACAGCCAGAAAGCCCGTCTGAGTTTCAAACGATTCTCGAACCGTTAGTGGATCCGGGATTTGTCGTCACGCCGTATGTGAAGGACTTAGCTGACTACTCTCTTACCTACCTAAAGGCGGATCTTCCGGTTCATTTCTCTGGATCTGCCGGTACTGGAAAGAGCGCTCTAGCGTTATATGTGGCGGCGCAACTGAAACGCCCGATCGTCATGATCCATGGAGATGAGGAATTCAAGACTTCTGATCTGATCGGGGCAGAGTACGGTTTTCGCTTGAAGCGAATGAGGGATCAGTACATCCACTCAGTCACAAAAGTAGAGGAGGATGTGTCCAAACGTTGGGTGGACAATCGCCTGACCGTGGCTTGTAAGTACGGGTTTACTCTGATCTATGATGAATTTACCCGCTCCCGTCCTGAGGCGAACAATGCGCTATTGTCGGTCTTGGAAGAAAAGATGCTGGATATGCCCGCGATCGGCGGCGATGAAAATTACCTTCAGGTACACGCGGACTTCCGCGTGATTTTTACCTCGAATCCGGTGGAATATGCGGGAGTCTACACCGCCCAGGATGCTCTTAGAAATCGTTTAGTCACGGTCAATCTGGGGCATTTTGATCAGGAAACTGAAATAGCCATTGTCAAGAGTCGTGCCGGTATCAGTGCGGTGGATGCGCAAAAGATTGTCAGACTCGTTCGTTCCTTTCGTGAAAAGGGGAAGGGGATTTACAAATACGAACCGACGATCCGGGAGTCCATCAAGATTGCTAAAGCGATGAAGGTTAAGAACCTGTCCCCCTCAAAGAAAGATCCCTACTTCAGAAAGATCTGTCTTCATATCCTGACGACGGAGATCCATCCGGAAAAGGGGCTAGGTCAAAAGCATGGGACAAAAATGTGGCAATTCTTGAACGAATTGATTGAGGAAATGTTGTGAAAGGGGCGATGCAAACAGACCATGCGTTGGCAATCAGCGAGTTTAAGCAAATACTTAGGCGATGGAGTTTTTTCTAGACAGGGAATGACCATCCTCAAGCGAGAGGAAGGTCAAGTGACCCTCCGTTGTCCTTTCTGTCAGGGGACTGGGCAGTACTCCCATGGGGCGATCTGTCTGAGCTGTGGAGGACGAAAGATATTTGTCATGAGTGAGCCGATCGTTCCCTGCGGCTTCTGCCGAGGGAGTGGAAAGGCGGAGGTACGTACCGGCACATCCTGCCCCTCCTGCCGTGGGAGAGGGGCTCATTCGATGAACGGGCCCTTTAAAACGTGTTCCACTTGCCACGGGAGTGGAAGAAAACAGAGGACTCGATTCTCTTGCCATGTCTGCTCAGGTAAGGGTGTTGTGTTAGAATAACGGAAATCTACACGGAGGTTACTATGCAAAAACCAGTACAGGAAATTGCCTGTCCTATCTGTCGGAGGGCAAATTCTTCTATTGAATCATTGAATCGTCAGATCAATCAATCTCGCACCCCTAAAGAGAAAGCCCCGTTTGCTAAACAGCTCATTGCCAAGGTGGAGGAAGTCCTTCAGGAACATGGGCCAGCGGAGGATCCAATCGCTAAAGGATGCCGAACCGTTTTGAACCTTCGCAAGCAGACGGCAGAACTTATCCTGAAGGCGCAGAAACTGGGTTAAAAGGGTACAAAGCGTGAAGCGGACGTAGTCCGCGGGGGAGGGGTAAGGGATATATTTTTTGTATTTTTATGAAAATCTTCTTTCTTTACGTCTTATATAGTACGGTAAATGGGACGGTTCTCTTTTTCTGTTATGATTGCCTATTCTCTTTCAGCAATAACTCTAGTTGGTTTAGAGCATCTTTTCCATAATTTTTCAATAATTTCTTAAGCAATGGGAAGTTGATTCGGTCATAAGAGATTTCCAAGGCGCCGGCAACGTCACTCAAATCCTTTGGGCTACCCGCAAAGATTTTCATAGCAATAAAATCTTCAATTCCAATCAAGCGAATATTTGTCTCCATAAATTCTGTATCAATAGTTCGATGAAAAATGTCCTCTGCCATTCCATGAATATTCATTAATAGATCCACTCGGTTGTTAAAGTGATCTTCGACATTGATGACAGCGCCAATAGGATCATCTGAATCTCCCTTTCTATAGTTGGTTTTAAATTCTGCTTTTTGAAGCTCGTCAATCAATACCTTTATATCCGCCTGACTGTGTTGCAAGGAGATGACGGCATCTGCATCTATGCTCGCTCTGACCACACCATAAAAGGAAGCGGCAAAGGCTCCAATGATGGCATAAGAAACTTGGGATTTGTCTAGAACGTCAATAACGTCTAATAAAAGCAGAGCCGATTGGCCGGGTCCCTTTGCTTTCATCTAGGGAATATTCTTCTTGGTTAGTGGTGAAGGCCTTGTTCGGTAGTTTACACCTGCTCGATATATTTGACTCACTAACTGAGAATGATGAAAGTAAGCAATAAGCCTCTCTTGTGGCTTCATGCGCTTATAAAGCAAGATCATATCTTCGCGATCTTTTTGTAAAATTTTTGATTTTCTCATTCTTAAGATTTAACTTCGTTATTATAACACAGTAGGGAAGGAGCCTGGTACACCCTTCGGACGTAGTCCCTATTCCTTACAACCCTAAAGCAAGCTTCAGGGCACTGTCAACCTCTTTCATTTTAGATTCTGGTAATGCTGCAATCCGCTCACCAAGTCTTCTCTTATCAATGGATCGAATTTGATCTAACATGACTTTATTCTTGGTATTGTGGAGTTCTAATTCCGTTTCGAAAGGATAAACCTTATCCGTTTTACTCGTCATGGGGGCGACAATCACTCTTGAGGAAACCTCATTACCGATATCATTGGATACAACCAGAGCAGGTCTTGTCTTTCTTGTCTCGGTACCGATGGCGGGGTCTAACTTAACCCAGTAAACTTCCCCTCTCTTGGGAAAAGCAGTCATTGCCAGTTTTCCCCTTCTGTGATATTCCATTCATGAATAGCAGCCGTTCGCTTCCTATCTTTCTCGGCCTTCATATAGGAATACCTCAACTTCTTTTTTGCTTCGGAGATTTTTTCTCTCACTGCCCCACAAACAAATTGACTCATGTGCATAGGGCCTACTAGCACGCGCAGTTGCCAATGAAGATCCACTGGCATATTAAAAGTGACGGTTTTGGTTTTCATAGGGGTTAACCTCCTGCCTACATATTAAGTATATCATAATAAATAATAAATACCAAATCGGCTGAAGGTACCGGCTGAAGGTACCGTTTCTGCCAGTGCCAGGTTAGGGTCAATTCCTTCGCAGGTGGGCGGGAGGGATTCCCAGTGCTTTGCGATATTTGGCTACGGTCCGGCGAGCAATGGAAATCCCTTCAGCTTTGAACTGATCCACAATGACTTGATCGCTCAGTGGAATCTGAGAGTTTTCTCTGGCAACTGCCTGTTTAACGTATCCCTTCATTTGTTCGCTCAGTTTCTCTTCGCCGCTAGCAAGTTTGGCCTTTTTTGGAAAAAATTCTGATAGGGGGAAAATTCCAAATGGGGTGGCGATGTACTTATCTTTAATCGCGCGGCTGATGGTAGAAGGGTGCAGACCCATTCTTCTCGCGAGTTCATTGGCTGTTAGTGGTTTCAAAGCCGCGGGTCCTTTTTCAAAGAAATCATCCTGGTCCTTCACCAGGGCTTTTGCGATCTTCGTGAGCGTTTTTTCTCTAGCCTTGAGCGCCTCCACAAGCCATACGGCTTCTTGATATTTCTGTTTCAGTTCTTTGGCGCTTGGATCGTTCTTCTGGATTCCCTTCAACAGTTGGTTGTATTCATTCTGAATCGTTAACCTCGGGATATAACCATCACAACACTCCACATTTAAATGATCGCCCTGTTTTTCGATCGTTACATCCGGGATGACGGGTGGAGCGGTTCTTGCGAAGGAACGCCCTGGCTTAGGGTCGAGTTTCATAATTTCCTTCACTGTTTCTCGAACTAATTCGAGAGAGACTTTCATTCGCTTGGCGATTTGTTTAAATTGTCGTCGGCTTAAGGGGTCTAGGCAGGTCTCGACAATCCGCCAAGCGAGGCTCTTTTCACGGCTCTTTGCCTTAAGTTGGATCAGCAAACACTCTTTGAGATTTCTGGCCCCAACCCCATAGGGCTCGAAGGTCTGAATCATCCCCAGAACGCGTAACACCGCTTCCTCTGGAACACTAAGCCCCAGCGCGATTTCTTCGATAGGCGTAGTGAGATAGCCATCGTGATTCAGATTGCCAAGGATCTCACTGCCGATTTTTACATCCTCAGGAGAAGTGAGACTCACGCGGAGTTGCCTTTGGAGGTACTCGTAAAGGGTCACTGGAGAGGTTACGAGGTTCGAGATATAATCATGCTGCTTCTTTAACGTTTCGATAGCCGATGTGTCCTTTTCCTCTTGGGTCTCCTCCTCATCACTTTCGAGCCGGGCTTCATTTAATTGTTCGAGTGAAAGTTCACCCTCTGGAAGGTTCTCGGCCTCAAGAAAGGGATTCTCAGCTAGCGCCTGCTCGACGATTGCTTTTAGTTCAAGCATCGGTTTTTGGAGGACGATAAGAGAAAGCTTTAACTTTGGAGTGACGCGGACTTGCAAGGCTGGTTTCTGCTGCAGCTGTAGTTGTAGCTCCATACTATATGGAAGTATACCATTACCAGCTTCTTTTTTCTTGTTTTTGATGGATTCTTGTTTTATAATAATCAACAACTATATCTTGCTTTATTTTTTGCAGGTTAAAGCCGTTTTCTTTTTAAGGGGGAAGGGGGAAAAAGATGGAAGGATCAGAACAGTTAACAGGAAGTAAGGTGGAAGCGAAGCCGGAGATAAAAACGCCGAAGAAACCGAACCTGGCGGTGATCCTGACCAGTATCGGAACAGTTCTGTTTTTGGTTCTTTCGGTCTGGTTCTATGTCGCCAAAGAGGAAGAGCATGACAAGCGGGTGACGGCCGAGAAAAAATTAGAGCAGACTTTAGTGGCGAAGAGAGTGGTGGAACAAAATTTAAAAGAAACCACCGAAAATAACGAAAAATTGACCTCTCAAGTGCAAGATCTGGAGGATGAAGTGGCTGTCCTGCAAGAAAATATCGCGCAAGTCACTCAAGAGAAGAAACAACTTGTAAAAGAAGCAGAAGCGAAAAACGCGAAAATCGCGGAGATTTCGGAACTGCTCGAATCTGAGAAATCGGAGAAGACCACATTGGCGCGGGAGTTAGAGTCGGCCACAGCAGATTATGAGGAGATACAGAGGAAATTAGCAAGTTTGCAAGATGAAAAAGAACAGTTAGAAGGGCAGCTTCAGGAGGCAAAAAGCCAGGGGCAGCCTGCGGTAACTCAACCTCAGCCACAACCCGTGGTTGATCTCGGGAAAGTGAGCGTTGGGACGACTGTTTCACAGATGACCTCTCCGGATTTACCCGGAAAGATGGGGAGAATTTTGGTGGTCAATGATGAATTTAATTTTGTCGTGGTCAGCTTTGGAAAAAATGACGGACTCCAGGGAGGGGAAGTATTGAATATTTATCGAGATGGAAAATTGGTCGGCAAAGTTCAGGTTGAAAAACTCTATGACGCGATTTCCGCGGCAACCATCCTGGATGGCAAAGCCGGCGTCTATAAAGAGGGAGACACGGTTAAACTTTAGTTAAATGGCTTCGATTCTTGTCAGTCCCGCCTCATCGGTCAGTGGGATTTTGGCGGTTCCCGGTGACAAATCAATCTCTCATCGCGCGGTCATTCTAGGGGCACTGGCTCACGGTCCCACGACGGTGGAACATTTCCTGGAGAGCAACGACTCCTTTCGCACGTTAGAGGCGTTCCGAGGAATGGGAGTTTCTATTGAAAAGCTGAATGAGGAACAATATCTGATCAAAGGGGTTGGACTACGCGGTTTATCAGCTCCCCTGGAACCACTCCAAATGGGGGAATCGGGGACGACGATGCGGCTTCTTTTGGGGGTTCTGGCCGGGCAGTCATTCCGCGCGACACTCGTCGCGGATGCTTCTTTGGCCCGTCGTCCGATGTTGAGAGTCGTGGCTCCTCTCCGGCAGATGGGAGCGCGTATCGAAGGAAAAAACGGCGGGGAGTACGCGCCGATCACGATTCAGGGAGGGGGCCTTCGCCCAATTCGGTATGAAAGCCCCATTGCCAGCGCCCAGGTAAAATCAGCCGTTCTTTTAGCGGGACTCTACGCTTCCGGAGAGACAGTCATTACAGAACCGTACCTTTCAAGGGATCACACGGAGCATTTACTGGTTCGTTTTGGCGTTCCTGTCCGCCGGCAGGGGAAAAGTATTTCCGTGAAGGGGCCGGCCCGTTTGATGGGGCAAAAGATTCGTATCCCGGGAGATTTTTCCAGCGCCGCCTTTTTTATCGCGGCCGCCTCTTTGATTCCAAATTCCTCACTGCTCCTCAAAGACGTCAACCTGAATCCGACGCGGACAGGATTGCTGGCGGTCCTTTCTCAAATGGGGGCGAAAGTTCAGGTCGTGCATAAGGAAGTAACGGATGAACCCCGCGGAGATCTTCAGGTTGAGTCGTCTGGTCTGAAAGGGACGACGGTGCCGGCGGAATTGCTGCCAACGCTGATTGATGAAGTTCCTATTCTGATGGTGGCCGCCGCTTTAGCGGAAGGGACAACGACCATTCTTGGAGCCGGTGAACTGCGGGTCAAAGAGACCGATCGGATTGTCTCAATGGCAACCGGCCTCCGCGCCATGGGGGCGCAGGTGATTACCAAAGGCAATGATGTGATGATTCAAGGAGTTGCGAAACTCCACTCGGCCCGCGTTCATAGTTATGGAGATCACCGGACCGCCATGGCATTGGTAGTGGCAGGCCTGACAGCAGAAGGGGAGACGACTTTAGAAGAATCGGATTGCATCACTAAGTCATTTCCCGCTTTTGCGCGATGTTTGGAATCCGTTAAAAGAAATTGACATTGATATTTCGACTTTGTTATAATCGCTTTGCCTATCATCTTATTAAAGAAGGGATCGATGGCAAATCACTCCAACAACACACTCTGGAAACCGTTAAGCATTGTGTCTAAAGCAATCAATTATTTTCTTGGGATGTTCTCCAACGATATGGGGATCGATCTTGGCACCGCGAACACCCTCGTTTTTGTCAAAGGGGAGGGGATTGTTTTGTGCGAGCCCTCGGTCGTGGCCATTGAGCGTTCTACCAATGAAGTCCTCGCTGTGGGAGAAGAGGCCAAAAGAATGCTGGGGCGCACTCCGGGGAATATCATGGCGATTCGTCCGATGAAAGACGGAGTCATTGCCGATTTTGAAGTCACCGAAGCGATGCTCCGCTATTTTATTAAGAAGGTGCATCCCCGCCGGGTTTTGGTTCGTCCACGGATGGTGATTGCCATTCCGTCGGGCATTACGGCCGTCGAGAAACGGGCTGTCAAAGATTCCGCGGAGCGGGCGGGGGCCAGAGAGGTTTTCCTGGTGGAAGAGCCGATCGCTTCCGCCATTGGCGTGGGGCTTCCCATTGAAGAGCCGGCCGGGAATATGATCGTTGACATTGGCGGCGGCACGACGGAAATGGCGGTCATTTCTTTAGCGGGGATGGTTTTTTCAAAGAGTATCCGGATCGGCGGGGATGAACTCGATAACGCCATCATTCAGCATTTGAAGAAAACCTACAATTTGATGATTGGAGAACGGACGGCGGAGGAGCTCAAAATCAAGGTTGGATCCGCGTTTCCGCTGGAAGAGGAATTAACCATGCAAGTCAAGGGGCGTGACCTTGTCGCCGGATTGCCCAAAGTCATTACCATTACTTCTCAGGAAGTTCGAGAGGCCTTAAGCGAGCCGATTGCCGCCATCGTGGAGGCGGTCCGGATTACGCTTGAACGGACTCCGCCGGAACTCTCCGCCGATTTGATCGAACGGGGGATTATCCTTGCGGGGGGAGGGGCGCTGCTCCGCGGAATTGACAAGCTCATTTCGCAGGAGACGGGACTTCCGGTTCATGTCGCTGATGATCCCTTGACTGCGGTGGCTCTAGGCACCGGGAAAATCCTGAGTGAAATCAAATATCTAAAACGGATCTCCGTCAAAACCCGCAATGACATGAATAACCACAGCAATAACATGAATTGATTGGTAGGGACAGGTTTACCTTGCGGCGTTTCCGTGTTCTTCCATTCCTGGTTCCCGCCCTCCTGGTACTGACCGTTTTCTGGCAGACTCTCTTTTTGAGAGAAGCTTTTCTCTGGATTCTTAAAATGCCTCTGGGGGTTGTCCACGCCGTTTCCACCGAAGTCAAGAATTTGGCCGGTTACCGCTTTTTAGCCCGCGAAAATCAGGCTTTACGCGAGACAGTCGGAAAACTGACCGCTCAATCGGAAGGATTGAAAGCGGCCGCGCTGGAAAACGAACGGCTCCGGAAACTCCTCGACTTTAAATCGCCTCAAGTCCACCAGGTCATTCCCTGTCAGGTGATCGGGAGGGATGTTTCCGTCTGGACCCGGACGATCCTTCTCGACAAAGGAAAAAAAGAGGGTCTGCAGGCCGGTATGCCGGTGGTTTCTCATGAAGGGCTGGTGGGAAAAATCATTGATTTGGGAGAGTCGGTCAGCCGGGTTCTTTTATTAGTGGATCCCAATTCGCGCGTGGGTGTTGTACTGACCGAATCTAGAGAACAAGGGCTCTTAGTCGGACAGGGAAAGGAACTCTGCCGGCTCGAGTATCTTTCTCTGGAAGCGAACATTCAACTCCAGGGGGAGGTGCTGACCTCAGGCGTGGGGGGGATCTTTCCCAAAGGAATTCTAGTGGGACACGTCGTGTTTATCGGCAAGGAACCTGACGGAATGCATCAGTACGCGTGGGTCCGCGCCGCCGTTCGTTTTCAGACTCTCGAAGAGGTTCTATGTCTACGGTAAGATTTTGGTGGATCGGCGTCGGGTGTTTGACGGCGGTGGTTTTGTTTGGATCTACCTTTGGACAATGGATCCGCTTTGGGCCAAGCGCGCCTGATTTGCTGTTGATCGTTCTGGCCTGGTTCTCTTTGGATCTGCGGCTTTCCTCCGCGCTGGCATTGGGAATGGCGGCAGCCCTTGTTAAAATCGCCGCCAGCGGCGAGCCCCCCCTTCTCGTTTTGGTCACTTTAACCGGTTCGGCCGCCTTCTCTCATTGGGCGGCCGGCCAGTTCATTAAAGAAGTCCTCTCGGTGCAATTGGGGATTTTAGCCGCTCTCTGTTTTACGGTTTATCTAACGACTCTTATCTGGATTCATCCATTTGATTCCGCGGCGGCGGGAATCGCGTTTTTCTTCTCTCATGTTGTGCTGACGACTCTCTACACCGTCGCGGTCGCTCCGTGGATTTGGCGGTGGGTGAGGCGATTGTTAATTCGATGCGGCTGGGAATCCTCTACAAGATCTATCTCTTAGGTTTTTTACTTCTGGCGATTCGGCTCTTTTGGATGCAGGTAATCCGGGCGGAGTACTACAAGGATCAGAGCGCCCGCAACCGCATACGCTTAATTGAACTGCCGGCCCCCCGAGGGACCCTTTATGACCGCAACGGAGAGATAATGGTGGAGGACCGGGTCCGATATGATCTGGCGTTGATTCCGCAGGAAGCCGAAGATAGAGAAGAAATTTTTAAAGTAATTTCCCAGCAGTTGAATGTTCCCGTTGATTCCCTGCGGCAGGACTATCGCAAAAATTATCGAGCCCCATTCGCGCCGGTTTCGCTGGTACCCAATATTTCAAAGGAGCAGGCGCTTGGTTTCGAAGAAAAACTTTTCCGTCTGCCCGGTTTGCTGGTGGAAACACGCCCTACCCGTTACTATCACAACGGCCGGGCCATTGCTCATGTCGCCGGTTATTTGGGAGAAATTGGCGCGGAAGAACTGAAGCGGCTTAAGCCCTACGGCTATAAAGTGCGCGATTTAGTGGGCCGGACCGGTCTTGAAAAAAGTTTTGATCTCCAACTCCGGGGAGAAAATGGGGGGACGCAGGTTGAGGTTGATCACCGCGGAAGAATGGTCCGGGTCCTGGGGCATCGTTCTCCCAAACGAGGAAAAGATCTGCGGCTGACATTGGATGCTTCTCTCCAGGAAAAGGCAAGTTCTCTTCTTGCCGGGCGCCGGGGGGCGGTGGTAGCCATCGATCCGGAGACCGGCGAAATTCTGGCAATGACCAGTTACCCGGCATTTGATCCAAACGCGTTTCTGGATTCGAAGCGAAGGAGAGAGGTCAAGGAGTGGCTCCAGCAGCAAGACAGCCCATTTCTGAACAGGGCCCTGGGGGCCTACACGCCAGGTTCGATTTTTAAAATAGTGACCGCCAGCGCGGCTCTTCAGAAAGGAAAGATAAATCCTCAAACTTCTTTTGAATGTGATGGATTTCTTAGGATGGGAAATTATTCTTTTAGCTGCTGGAACGAGGAAGGACATGGGCCAGAGAATTTGTCCCAGGGACTGGCTCATTCCTGTAATGTTTACTTTTTTCACCTGGGACTGCTCATGGGACCGGAACCGATTGTGGAAGAGTGTCATCGGTGGGGATTGGGGAGAGGGACAGAGATTGAACTCGCGGGAGAAGCTCCCGGCTTAGTTCCCAATCGTCGTTGGAAATGGCAGATATTTCACCAACCCTGGTATGATGGGGATACGCTCAATTTTGCCATTGGACAGGGGTATCTTTTGATGACCCCGTTGCAGGCGGCGCGGATGATCTCGGCAGTGGCGAATGGGGGCAAATTAGTCAAGCCTTATCTGGTGAAACAGGTCGGCGCTATTGAGACGTTGCGCCCCACGAGTTCAACCATAGGCGGTAGGGGCGTATTGCAATACGCCCCTACTCTCGACGCCGTCACGGAAGGATTGCGGCGCACGATTGATGACCCAACAGGGACCGGGCAGATGGCGCTGTCCAGCCAGGTGAGCATTGCGGGTAAAACAGGAACCGCCGAAACTCCCGATGGGGTTGCTCACGCCTGGTTTGTCGGGTTCGCGCCGGTCGAGAATCCAAAGATTGCTTTCGCCGTTTTTCTGGAACATGGTGGAGGAGGAGGATACGCCGCGGCGCCGATAGCAAGACAACTCGTTGAATACTTTATTAAAGATGAGAAAAAACTTTAAGACATTCAGTTCGATTGATTGGGGAATTCCACTGCTGGCAGCGGCTTTATTTTTTCTCGGCCTAATGATTCTCTATAGCGCTTCTTTTCAAAAGGTCCAGGAGACCGGCGTTCACTTCCCCCTTCGCCAAATCAGTTGGTTTGTCATCAGTTGTATCGGTTTTGTATGCGCAGCCATCTATCCCTATCGCAAATTAGTTCATATTGCCTATCCATTGTATCTGGTGAACATCGTGTTGCTTTTGTTGACGTTGTTGCTGGGGGTAGTTCGTTTTGGGGCCCAGCGATGGCTGGCGCTTGGAGGATTTATTTTTCAACCTTCAGAGATTTCTAAACTGGTCGTCACTTTGACCCTGGCGCAGTATATGGGGTATAACCGTCAAGGAGTCGTTTCATTCCGCGGAACTCTCGTCTCAATGGTTCTCGTCGCCATCCCGCTGGTTTTGATCGCGGTTCAGCCGGACCTTGGAACGGCGTTGGTTCTTGTTCCGATTGTTTTTGCCTTGTTTTTAATCGCGGAAGTTCCCTTTCGATGGATTCTATTCTGGTTGCTGTTGGTTTTCCTAGCAACTCCGTTACTGTGGTTCCTGCTTCGAGATTATCAACGGGATCGTTTGATGGTATTTCTCAACCCCAATGTGGATCCCCTCGGGGCCGGTTATACCATTATCCAATCCAAAATTGCCATTGGCTCCGGCGGGTTTTTAGGGAAGGGATGGCTTTCAGGAACTCAGAATCAACTTAATTTCCTCCCCGAACGCCACACCGATTTTATTTTCAGTGTGATCGGGGAGGAATGGGGATTCGCGGGAGCGCTGATTTTATTACTGCTTTATTTCTGGCTGGTTCGCAGACTGGTTCAAATCACCCGTCAGACTCACGATCCCTACGGCAGACTTTTAGGCGCCGGAATCACCACACTGATCGCGGTGCATATTCTAGTCAATATTGGAATGGCCAGCGGTATCATGCCGGTGGTGGGACTGCCGCTTCCACTCATCAGCTATGGGGGATCGAACCTGTTAACCATCATGATTGGGCTTGGATTGATGGTGAATATCAAGCTTCGAAGAACGATGTTTTAGGGGCAGTATAGTAATAATGATAGGGTTGTATAATAGCAATAGTTGTGATAACATAAACTCCTTCATGTCCAGTGATAAAAGTCCTGTGAAGTTAGAAATTTTGAGAAAGCTGGCGCTGATACGTTTGGTGGAACAGACCATTGCCAAGCACTATCCAGAGCAGAAGATGCGATGCCCGGTTCATCTTTGCCTGGGGCAGGAAACGACGGGAGCGGTGTTTGGCGTGTTGGCCAAGAAAAAAGATCTGTTTTTTGGGAACTATCGCTCTCATGGGCACTATTTAGGAAAGGGAGGAGACTTGAGTAAGATGTTTTTAGAATTACTCGGTTCCTTTGAGGGATGTTCAGGAGGGATGGGGGGATCCATGCACCTCATGGATCAATCCTGTGGCTTTATCGGGTCTTCCGCTATTGTCAGTGCCACTGTTCCTCAGGCAGCTGGAGCTGCTCTGGGATTTAAACTCAGAAACGAACCTTATGGGGTTGTTGTTTTCTTCGGAGACGCGGCTATGGAAGAGGGGGTTGTTTATGAAACGGTTAATTTTTCGCTCCTTCATCAACTTCCTGTTTTGTTTGTTTGTGAGAACAATAGATTAGCGACCAATACACCCATTGAGCTTCGAACTAATGTGACCCAGCTTTATGATCGTTTCGCTTCCATGGGGCTTCACTCAGTAAAAGCTTGCGGTTCTTCTATTCAGGAGATGATGACGGCGGCGGAGACCGCTTTTGAGTGGATTCGTTCTGGGAAAGGTCCCTTTTTGGTAGAGTGCCAGTTGACTCGCTGGGTGGGACATGTGGGCCCTGTATATCAGGGGCCGACGGAGCATTGGTGGCAGAACCCAGGGGTCCCGGCAAATCCTCCTTGTCTGATCGCGGATGTTGTCGTTGATTTGATCAAGGAAAAGGTGATTACTGCAGAAGATGCCAGGCAATTATATAAGGATGTCCTCAAAGAGGTAGAAAAAACATTCCAAGAGGCATCCATGAAGACAGCGGGAGAGATACCCGATTTAGAAGAAGTAACCTATGCTTCCCCTCTCGCTTCTTCTTTGCCCCAGAATGGGAATTTCGGGAGCGCTATCCGGGTAGAACACTACCAACCCTCTAAATTGGAGAACCCTTTCTAGTGATGCCAGGAGCGGTCGCAACTCGCGTTCTCAGTTATTCGCAAGCGCTCTGTGAGGCCACTGATCAGGCGATGCAGATGGACCCATCGGTGATCGTTATTGGCCAGGGGACTCGTGACACGAACGCTATTTTCGGAAGCCTCGCGGGGCTCTTTGAAAAATATGGGCCTGGCCGTGTTATTGAAATGCCTCTGTCGGAAAACGCGATCACCGGCATCTGCGTGGGTGCGGCGCTCAACGGCCTGCGGCCCGTTTTTGTCCTCCAAAGAGCCGATTTTCTTCTTCTGGCGATGGATCAGCTCGTCAATCACGCTTCCAAGTGGCATTTTATGTTTGGGGGTAAATCGGCAGTTCCAATCACCATCCGATGTATCATTGGCAAGGGGTGGGGACAGGGTCCTCAGCATTCGCAGAGTCTGCATGCGATCTGCTCTCATTTCCCCGGGCTCCGCGTTGCTTTGCCTGCTTCTGCCTATACGGCGAAAGGGTTGCTGCTCAATAGTATATTTTCAAATGATCCGGTTGTTTTATTTGAAGGACGTTCTTTATTTGATTTAAAAGGGGAAGTCCCCGAAGAACCGTATGTTTATCCTTTTGGGAAAGCGGCGATCGTACAGCAGGGCTCAGACATTACCCTTGCGGCTGTTTCCTATTTGGTGGAAGAAACAAAAAAGGGGGCTGAGTTACTCAAAAAAGACGGGATTATTGCCGAAATTATTGATCTTGTCTCTTCCAGCCCCGTTGATTATGATACGATCTGTGCCTCGGTTAAAAAGACGGGCCGCCTCGTAGTCCTGGATATCTCTTGGGAACCGTTTGGGCTTGCCGCTCAGGTGAGCGCGGAAGTGAGCGGGAGACTTCTAAGAGACCTAAAGGGGCCTGTAGAGAAAATAACCCTGCCGTTTTCACCCACTCCAACGGCGTCGGTGCTGGAAGCCGTCTATTATCCAACCGCTGATGGCATTTATAAAAAATGCATGGATCTTTTTAAGAAGACAAAATAATTTACTCTAGCGATGCTGTTAAAATACGAAGAACTGATTTCTAACTACATGGCGACACTCAGGACGGAATTGCGCCATTTCTCGCCGGGACAGCCCTTTCTGGATATGTGGGTTCCGGATTGCGATGACGCCAATAGTATTCTTAATCTCGTTGAATCCGCTTTGATGCATCCCGTTGATCACCTTTCTCTGGAAGTAGGCGAGGAGACCCTGAGACGGATAGATGTGGACAAACTTCTTCAGTCACTCAACCACTTATGCAAAGTCTCCGTTAAGAAGAACGGGAAGGGGGTCGTCTTTGACATTATTTTGTCCAAGAGGGGGCTTGCTAATATTGAAATTATGGATGTGCCTCAGGCTTATCAAAAAAAATTTATCTCCATCGCGCGTTGCGGGGTTTATGACCGCTCTTTGACTGAAATGGATCCTTGGATTCTCTGCAAGAGTTCGTGGGAAAGCTTGGTTTTATATCTGAATATCGCTCCCGATTTTCATACGGTAAAAGAAACGGGATATCAAGGAGCGGTGACGAGAGTATCGAAATATTTGTTGGATCAGATGTGCCTTCTCCTCTTGGAAAAACCGGTCAATGAATGTTATGACCACGCGGTTGTTCAGTTGGAGTATGAACTGCGCGACAAAACGGCCCCAAGAACAATACCAGGAATTACGACTCCCTTTAATTCATGGGAAGCGTTTAAAGATTTAACTCATTTGGTCAGATCCGCTATAATGGAATACAGGAAGATCGCGGATTACCAGGAAACAAAGAATTTTTACGTCCCGAAACCATCCCAGCGGTGGTTGTCTCTGCAAGAAGAAGAAAGAACAAGGGAGCTGGCGCATTATATTCATGAATACTGCGAAGATAGAAACGTTGATTCTCGGAAAATCCGGATAGGGACTTTAGTGAACCACATACGTTTGATTGTGGATGTGGACAAGAATCTGTGCGGCGAACAACCCAATTTCCTCTTGGATCTGGAGTTTTATCTTAAAAACAAGATAGAACGAATCCTGACTTTGTGGACTCCCGAGGAATTTGACAAAAATAAGATACGCTGGAGCGAGGCGCGCAAAGCGACGGTCCAAGGAGGAGGGGATTCCGTATGATTCAAGATCCGCGTTATGTTTATGGCAGTCCTGCGTTGAAAGACCTGATTCTGGATGGGACGAAGATCGCTTGGCATATGGATCGTGTGCGAGCGTGGGAGCGGGGAGAACGGATTGCCCCCATTACCATTGATATGGCGTTGACCAGGGCCTGCAATTTTGGATGCGAGTATTGTTACGCCAAGCTCCAGGAAAACGATCGAAAGACCCTTACTAAGGGTGTGATGGACTCGTTTCTGGAGGACTGCGCCGGGATTGGGGTAAAGGCGATCAGCCTTGTCTCGGATGGAGAAAGCACAATCTCTCCTGTTTTTGTCGATACTATTGTCCGCGGGCGGGAGTTGGGAATTTGCGTGGCGGTCGGGACCAACGGCTATGTTCTGAACCGCCGCAAACTGGAGATGATTTTGCCGCACTTAACGTATCTTCGGGTCAATATTTCCGCGGGAGAACCGAAAAGATACGCAGAAATTATGGGAGTTAAAGAAGAGTGGTTTTACCAAATATGCCAGAATATACGGGATATGATGGAGATCAAAAAAAGAGACCATCTGCCGGTGACGATCGGAATGCAGATGGTCCTCATGCCTAAGTATAAGGATCAGATTATTCCTCTGGCAAAATTAGGGAAAGAACTCAGGCCGGATTACCTGATTATCAAACATTGCAGTGACAATGAAGACGGCGCGTTAGGGGTCGATTATTCCGGTTATCGGGCGTTGTACGATTTATTGAAGGAAGCTGAGGGTTATTCTGATGAAGAGTATGTGGTTAAGATAAAATGGTCCAAGATCATGCAGGATGGCACACGCAGTTATCAAAGGTGTTACGGGGCTCCGTTCATTCTTCAGATGTCCGGGACCGGACTAGTGGCCCCTTGCGGCGGCCTTTTTAACGAGCGTTACAAGAAATTCCACATCGGCAATATCACGGAAAAACGTTTTAAGGATATTTGGAGTTCAGATCAGTATTGGGATGTTATGAATTATCTCGCGTCGCCGGAATTTAACGCGCAGACGATGTGCGAATCACTCTGTCTCCAGCACAACGTCAATGAAACACTGGACAACCACATGAAAGAAAGGATACGGCTGGAAACGCCGCAGGGGGCCCCTCCTGAGCACCTTAATTTTGTCTGATGAGCGCGGGCGTTTTACTCAACGGTTTTCTGTTGTTTGTCATCCTGCTGGTGATTCACCTATTGATCCGCCGGTTCATCCGTGTTCAAAGAGAAATCTTACTCCTGTTCATGCTTTTCCTATTGCTTCCCCTGTTGTGTTTTATCATCCTGACCATCAAGAACGCTGACCCATCAGCAAATTTAACAGCGACAGCGGCTATTTATTTTTCGTTAGCGCTGGTCTATCTGCAGACTTATCCCATTCTTACTGCCGAAATTCCGTCCTTCAAAATCTTGAGGCTGGTTTATCGTCGAAATGGGATTACGGAGACGGAAATTATAGCTTCTATGAGAGATGACAAGGAATTATTCGACGCCAAAGTCGAGGAATTAGAAAAAGATTCTCTGGTCGTGCGGCGCCAAGACGGCCGTTATGAACTCAGTCGGCCAGGCAAGATATTAGCGGATCTTTTTATTCTATACCGCTCCTTGCTAGGAACTAAATGGGGGAAGGGATGAAAAAACTGCCGACTCTTTCAGTGGTGATGCCCTGCCTGAATGAGGAAGAGAATATCGAGGCGGCGGTGCAATCCACGTTAGCCGCTTTCGATTGCTATGGGATTGAGGGGGAGTTGATAGTTGTCAACGACGGCAGTACCGACAGGACGCGCGAGATTGTCTATCAATTAATGGCGCGGGACAAGCGCGTTGTTCTTCTGGAGCACGACAAGCCGCGGGGGATAGGATCTTCCTTTTGGGAAGGGGTGAAACAATCCAGGGACGAATACGTGACGATGTTTCCGGGAGACAACGAAAACAACCCTGAGGAAACTCTAGCGTATTTCGGGTTGACAGAGGACGTCGATATCATTATTCCCTTTGTTCATAACATCGAAATCCGATCGCGGGGGCGCCGTATTATCTCTTCGTGCTATCGTTTCATCATTAACATCTCTTTTGGGACCAGTCTCAATTATATGAACGGCACCGTCATCTATAATACGGCTGTCTTAAAGGAAATCCGGCATCATTCAACCGGTTTCTTTTACCAGACGGAAACGCTGATCCGGTTAATCCGCGCTGGATATTTGTATGCCGAAGTTCCGCACTTCTTACAGTACCGCGGCTTTGGACAGACCAAGGCGCTTTCCCCGCGGTCTCTCTGGAACGTCACAAGGGGCTATTTCCATCTCATGTGGGATGTTCACGTTCTTCGTAAAATTGGCGCCGCCACCCTGGAGATTAATAGGACTTCAGTGACCTACCGCCGGCGGTACCAGAACCTAAATCAGACGCGTGTGAGTGCCCGGACATGATGGATACCACTTCGGCCGCTCTTTTAATATTTTCGTTTTCCTGGATCGCGCTGGCGGTGGTTCTTCATATTCTTTGTTACCGTCTGATATGGAGAGGACTCGGTCCCCGTTCGCCCCAGGGGTTTCTCGCCAGATTGATTTTAGGAATGAATTTATTCCTGCCGCCGGGTGTTCTCGAGATCGCCCGCGTTGAAGGAAGATCGGCGCGGGAGACGGTTCTGATGCTGATTTTTGTTTTCCTGGTGTTTAATGGTTTTCTCTACGCTTATTTCCACTTTTTTAACATGAGCGAGACAGCGCGTCGGATTCGAATGCTCTTGCTGATTCGTTTTAAAGGAGCGCTTCAGGATGAAGAGATGAGGGAAAATTACTCCCCCGTCAGCATGGTGAAGGTCCGGTTAAATCGCCTCGTTGAAACGGGGCAGATTATCAAGAGATCGGACGATCAATATTATATTGCCAGCTTTTTTCTCCTAAGGGTTGCTTTTTTGATCGCGGCATGGCGTTCTTTATTAGGGTTTGAACAGCGGAGGAGAGAAAATGTCTAAAGTGCTTGTCACAGGGGGGGCTGGTTTTATCGGGAGTCATTTAGTGGAACGATTGCTTCACGATGGGGATGAAGTGACAGTTTTGGACAATTATTCAACGGGACGTCCTGCCAACATCGAGTTATTCAAAACGGAGAAAAAATTTCGTTTCTATCAAAGAGATATTGCCGACTTTAATTCGATCAAGGAGCTTTTCTCCGGTATTGAGATTGTCTATCACATTGCTGGACTGGCCGATATAGTCCCCTCTATTCAACGACCTCTTGATTATTTTCGCTCGAACGTCGATGGAACCGTGAACGTGATGGAGGCGGCGCGGTTGTCGAACGTGAAACGAGTGGCCTACGCCGCTTCTTCTTCTTGCTATGGGATTCCTGATATTTTTCCCACGCCCGAAACAGCCCCTGTTCGTCCCCAATATCCGTATGCTTTGACTAAGTTTTTGGGGGAGCAGGTAGTATTACACTGGGGCCAGGTTTACAAAATGGGAGTGAACTCTCTCCGGTTCTTTAATGTCTATGGGCCAAGGGCCAGAACCAGCGGGACCTATGGCGCTGTTTTCGGTGTTTTCCTGGCGCAAAAAATCCATGGCAAACCCTTTACCGTCGTCGGCGACGGCGCGCAGACCAGAGATTTCACCTATGTCACCGACGTGGCCGACGCGGTGATTACCGCGGCCAGAAGCCAATTAAAAGATGAGATTTTTAACATCGGTTCTGGCCGGTCGGTGAGTGTCAACCAGATCGCGGAGCTTTTGGGAGGAGAGAAGGTTTTTCTGCCAAAACGCCCCGGAGAACCGGACTGCACTTTCGCCGATATCTCAAAAATCCAGAAACTGCTCGGCTGGTGTCCCAAAATCTCCATCGAAGAGGGAGTTAGCCGGCTGCTCCAATCTATGAACGATTGGAAGGAGGCGCCCGTCTGGACTCCCGAAACCATCGCGACCGCGACCCGTGATTGGTTCCGCTATTTAGGATAAAAATGGATCTGATTATCTCTAGTTGACGTAACTCACTCTCCTATATTATACTAACTCCCCTATGATGCCCAAAGTTGTCATCCTTTGCGGGGGCAAAGGGACTCGCCTCAGAAACGAGGTGGATACTATTCCAAAAGCCCTTGTAAAGATTGGGGATATGCCAATTCTGTGGCATATCATGAGGATTTACGATTATTACGGGTTTAAGGAATTTGTGCTTTGTCTTGGCTATAAGGGAGAGATGATCAAGCAGTACTTCCTTACATTCCAAGAACTCTCCAACGATTTCACGCTGGATCTTCGTTCAAGGCAGCAGAAAGTGATTCACCACCAGAGTACTGTCCTGGAAGACTGGAAAATCAGTTTTATCAACACCGGCCTTGAGACTCCGACTGGCGGGCGCGTCAAGAAGATCGAATCGCTCATAGACGGGGATATTTTCATGCTGACCTACGGGGATGGCCTGAGCGATGTCAATATTCTCAAACTGCTGGAGTTTCACAAAGAGAAAGGAAAGATCGGAACGCTGACGGCGGTTCACCCGACGACCTCTTTTGGAACCGTGGAGGTGGACGGAAACGGGATCGCGAAGAGCTTCAAAGAGAAACCGATGGTGGAAGGGCTGGTTAACGGCGGTTTTTTCGTTTTCGATCGCCGGTTTTTTCAATTCCTTAATGAGGATTCAATCCTTGAGGAGGAGCCGTTGAAGGAATTGGCCCGTCGGAAAGAACTGGCTGTTTTTGTTGGGGAAGGATTCTGGGAATGCATGGATACGTTTAAACAGGCGGAGATTTTGAACAGAATGTGGGAACAGGGGAATCGGCCCTGGGCGGTTTGGGAAGAAAAGAAAAAATATGAAACCCGGTTTTTGGAACGATAAAAAGGTTTTTGTCACGGGGGGGGCCGGTTTTGTCGGCGCGCATCTGGCCGCCGAGTTAGTAAAAATCTGCCCCAATGTCGTTTGCCTGGTCCGGGACGACGTCCCCAATTCTCTTTTTTTCCTTGAAGGGCTGAATCAAAAGGTGGTCTCTGTCCGCGGCGATCTTCAAGATTATTTTCTTTTGGAAAGGATTCTATGCGAGTATGAGATTGATATTGTCCTGCACCTGGGGGCGCAGACCATCGTTACGACCGCCCTCGCCGGGCCTGTCGGGACATTCAAAAGCAACATCGAAGGGACATGGAATCTGCTGGAGGCCTGCAGGCGTTTTCAGAAAATCAAAGCGGTCGTGGTCGCGTCCACCGACAAAGCGTACGGCCCCAGTGAACAGCTCCCTTATCAGGAAAGTTTTCCCCTTCTGGCCAATGGTATCTACGATGTCTCCAAAAGCTGCGCCGACCTCATCGCGCAGGCGTACGCCCAATCCTATGGACTCCCTGTTTGCGTGACTCGCTGCGCTAACCTTTTCGGCCCCGGCGACCTGAACTTCAACCGCATTGTCCCGGGGACGATTAAGGCGGTTTTCTTCGACGAGGAACTTCAGATCCGGAGCGACGGGAAATTCTTGAGGGAATATTTTTACGTTAAAGATGTCGTGGCGGCGTATCTTTTGCTGGCCGAAAAGATGGTCGAGAGCGGTATCAAAGGGGAGGTTTTTAACTTCGGCGCGGAACACCGCTACGCGGTCAACGAGATCGTTGACGTGATCTCCCGGTTGATGCAAGCCGCCCATCTAAAAAAGCGGATTTTGAATCAAGCACAGACGGAAATCCGGGACCAGTATCTGGACGCGGCCAAGGCCGGAAAGTTACTCGGATGGCGGCCCCGATGGGAAATGGAAGAAGCTCTAAAGGAGACGATTCTCTGGTATGAAGAATTCTTCAGAAAAAACAGTGTCCAGCAGGGGGAAAAAACCCTCGCTCATTGACGGGGTTGTCGTCCAGCCGCTGAAGGTCATCCCCGACGACCGCGGTTTTGTCCTCCATATGCTCCGCAAAGATGATCCGCTCTTTGAGCAGTTCGGGGAAATTTATTTCTCCGCCGTCTATCCCGGCGTCGTGAAAGGATGGCATCTTCACCGGCGGATGACGCTTAACTACGCCGTTGTCTGTGGCATGATCAGACTGGTTTTATACGACAGCCGGAGAGAATCTCCGACGAACGGCAGGGTTCAGGAGATTTATCTCGGTGAAAGAAATTACTCTCTTGTCAAAATTCCCCCGCTGGTGTGGAACGGTTTTCAAGGACTGGGCGCGGGCCTTGCCATTGTGGCGAACTGTTCCACGCACCCGCATGACCCCGCCGAGATCGAGAGACTCGATCCGCTCAATAACGATATCCCGTATGATTGGGGTGTGAAGCACCGCTAATGGAAAAAACAGTCGCGATCATCGGCGGAAACGGCCTGGTGGGGGGCTATCTCACGCGGATTTTCAAGGGATCCCAAACATACAAAAAAGTTGTGCCGACCACCCACTCGATTCAAAAAGAAGGATTCTATTCTTTGGACATCACTCAACCGGCGCAGCTGGAAGAGTTCTTCTTAAATCATCGTCCTGACGTCGTCATTTTCGCGGCGGCCATGACCCATGTGGACCGGTGTGAAAAAGAAAGAGAACTTTGTTTGAAGAGCAACGTCGAGGCGGTGAAAGATACCGTTCGTTTTTTAAAGAAATTGGGAAAACCTTTTCAATTGGTCTTCTTCTCGACGGAGTACATTTTTGACGGGGAAAAAGGGCCTTATCGGGAGAATGATCCGGCAAATCCATTGAGTGTTTATGGAATGTCCAAGTGGAAAGCGGAAGAATTTATCCGCGGTGAGGTCGAAGATTATCTGATCGCCCGCGTCACCGGCGTGTTCGGTTTAGAAGAGAGCGGAAAGAACTTCTTTTACACGCTGGGACGGCACATCGTCCAGAAGAAAACCTTGAAGGTTCCCAGCGATCAAATTTCAACGCCTACTTACGCCGGGTTCATTGCCAGGGCTGTCCGCAGTCTGGTAGAGTCGGGGAAGAAGGGAACGTTTCATGTCGCGGCAAAGAACCGCATCGGCCGGTCCGAGTTTGCCTTCGCGATTGCCCGGCGGTTCGGCTGGGACGCCCAATGGATCCAGCCTGTTCTTACCGCGGAACTCGGGCAGAAGGCGAAAAGGCCGCTCAACGCGGGATTGGTTCCTTCGGTTATCCCCGGGATTGAGACGATGCCGACCGTCGAAGAGAATTTAGAGAAGTTCTACCTAGAATGGAAGAAATGGCGCTATCATGAACAACGTTCAGAACAAAAATGTTCTTCTGAAAGAAATTGAGCGTCTGACAAAAGAGTACTATCTGGCGGAGCACGGCGGCCGGGAGGAATTTATTCCGGGTGTCACAAAAATTCCTTACGCCGGCAGAACGTTCGATCACCAGGAGATCCATCAGGCGGTATCGGCGGCGCTGGAATTTTGGCTGACAGAAGGGAGATTCGCGAAAGAGTTTGAAAGAGATTTCTCCCGTTATTTGGGCGTTTCTCAATCGGTCTGCCTGACCAATTCTGGTTCCTCGGCCAACCTGCTCGCGGTCTCAGCCCTGACCTCTCCCTTGTTGAAAGAGCGGGCTCTTCAACCGGGAGATGAAGTTATTACGACCGCCGCCGGTTTTCCGACAACGATCAATCCGATTTTTCAGAATCAGGCGATCCCTGTTTTTGTGGATGTTGACAAGGAGACTTACAACACGACGGCGGAGCGGGTAGAAAGAGCGATTTCCTCAAAGACCAAAGCGATTATTCTGGCGCATACTCTTGGGTTTCCGTTTCCGGCCAAGGAAATCGCGGAGCTGGCCAAAGAGAAAAAACTGTGGCTGATCGAAGACAGCTGTGACGCGCTCGGCGCGGAATACGACGGACAAAAGGCGGCGACTTTCGGTGATCTGGGAACGTTCAGTTTTTATCCTCCTCACCATATCACGATGGGAGAAGGGGGGGCGGTGGTGACAAAAGACCGTTCTTTGTGGAAGATCGTCCGCTCTTTTCGCGACTGGGGAAGGGATTGCTGGTGCGATACCGGTAAAAGCAACACCTGCGGCAAGCGGTTTGACGCTCAGTACGGGGAGCTCCCGTTCGGTTACGACCACAAGTACGTTTACTCGCACATCGGCTATAATTTAAAATTGACGGAATTCCAGGCCGCCATCGGCGTCGCTCAGTTAAAAAAACTTCCCGAATTTATCCGCCGCCGCCGTGAAAATTTCGACTTCTTCAACCGGGAGCTGGCTCCTTACGAAAAATATTTTACGTTTGCTCTGGTACGGAAAGGGGCCAATCCGAATCCGTTCGGGTTTCCGATCACCGTGGATGAACAGGCCCCGTTTACCAAGAATCATTTGGTTTCGTATTTAGAAGGGCGCAAAATCGAAACAAGACAGCTCTTTGCCGGGAATGCCACCCGCCAGCCGGCTTATCTTGGAAGAAATTTCAGGACAGCGGAGGAATTAGTCAATACGGACCGGATCATGAAGCAGACTTTCTGGTTTGGCGTTTATCCGGGATTAAAGCAGGCGCATTTGGATTATATCGTCAGGATGATTCGAGAGTTCATCGAACAAAAACCCCAAACCACACTTTCTAAAGAGGCAAGTCGTTGCCAAACGTGGGAATAATAATAACACTGGTCAATGTTATTGCCCTGACAGGATGTTCGTCATCAATCTCTTCTCCCGGTCACTCCACTGATTTATCTCCCGCGTACGGAGACGCGTTCGTCACCGGCTCTATCGGAGACGCCCGTACCTTGATCCCCATTCTTGCTTCGGACAGCGCGTCGGGGGACGTTTGCGGTCTGATCTTCAACGGACTGGTGAGGTATAACCCGCGCTTGGAATTAGAAGGGGATCTGGCGGAGAATTGGGAGGTTTCACAAGATCATTTAACGATCACGTTTCACTTAAGGAAAAATGTCCGATGGCACGACGGGATCCCCTTTACGGCGAAAGACGTAGAATTCACCTACCGGCAATTGATCGCCCCAACCGTTAAAACTCCTTACAGCGGAGATTTCGAAAGGGTTGAATCGTTCCAAGTCGTGGACGATTTCACCCTCCAGGTGAAATACAAGGAACCCTTCGCGCCCGGGCTTGCCAGCTGGGGGATGGGGATTCTTCCACGGCATCTGTTGGAAGGAAAGGATCTCAATTCGACCGAATTTTCCCGTCATCCTATCGGTACCGGGCCGTATCGTTTCCTCCGCTGGAAGACCGGGGAGTTGATTGAACTAGAGTCCAATCCGGATTACTATGAAGGGAAACCGTACATCAGCCGATATCTCTACAGGATCATTCCGGATCAGGCGACGATGTTTCTGGAACTTCAGGGTTTAGGAATTGATTCCATGGGATTAACCCCATTGCAGTTCAACCGTCAGACCGAAACCGTGTTTTTCAAAAACCAGTTTCAGAAATTCCGGTATCCCAGTTTTGGATACACCTATCTCGGTTTCAACTTAAACGACAAACGATTTTCGGACCCTCGCGTCCGCCGAGCCATCACCGCGGCGGTCAACCGGCAGGAAATCATTAAAGGAGTTTTGCTGGGATTGGGGACTGAATTAACCGGCCCATTTCCGTCGGAATCGTGGGCTTATAATCACTCGGTACAGGCGATCCCTTACGACCCCGCTCTCGCGAAACGATTATTGGCCGAGGCGGGGTGGGAAGATCGTGACCGGGACGGCTGGTTGGATAAAGAGGGGATGAAATTTGAGTTTACGATCATCACCAACCAGGGAAACGACCAGCGGAAAATGGCCGCGGAAATCATTCAAAAACGCCTCGCTGAGATCGGGATTTCGGTGAAGGTTCAAGTGATTGAATGGAGTTCTTTTATCAGCGAGTTCATTGACAAACGCCGGTTTGAAGCGGTGTTATTGGGATGGTCGCTTTCGCGCGACCCCGATCTTTACGATATTTGGCATTCGTCAAAGACCAAAGAGGGAGAATTCAATTTTCTGGGGTACGCGAACTCAGAAGTGGATGCCCTGCTCATCGAAGGGCGGCGGACTTTTGACCAGCAGGGACGGCAGAAAAATTATGGGCGTGTCCACGAGCTGATCGCGAAGGACGCGCCGGTTATTTTTCTTTACGTTCCGGACGCCCTCCCGGCAGCGCACCGCCGTTTTCATGGGGTAGAGGTCACTCCCATTGGAATCGGATATAATTTTATTCAATGGCACGTTCCTCAAGGGGAGCAAAGGTATACTCGATGAAAGTTTTCTTTGTCACTCCGTATCCGTTAAGAAAGGGGCCGAACGTCCGTTTTCGGCTGGAGTGCTATCTCCCTTACCTGAAAAAGGCGGGGATTGGGTATAAAATTCGTCCATTTACCTCCGATCGTTTTTACCAGATTCTTTATAAGAGAAGGTATTTCTTTAAGAAACTTTTCTTCACTTTATGGGGGTACCTCGCCCGCCTGTGGCATTTTTTTGAATCTTTGAATTATGACGCTATTTGTATTTTGAGGGAAGTTTCGCCCTTTGGGCCGGCCGTTTTTCCTTATCTGTGGCGGCTGTTTGGGAAAAGAGTGATTTATGATTTTGACGACGCGATTTACCTCAAGAATATGAGCCAGGTCAACCGGATGGTGGCGTTTTTAAAACGCCCAGCGAATACAAAGACTTTTATCCGATTGAGTCAACGGGTGATTGCTGGAAATAATCACCTGGCGCGGTACGCGCGCCGATACAATTCTAGCGTCATTACGATTCCAACCCCCATTGACACGGTCCATTTTGCTCCGGTTCAAAATGAAAAAAGAGAAAAGGTATACATTGGCTGGAGCGGCAGCTGGACGACCCTGCCGCATTTTTATTTGGTGAAAGAAGAATTAAAAGAACTTACCAGCCGTTATCCGTTTATTCAGGTTAAAGTTTTCGGTTCTCACGCTGCGCATATTCCTGGAGTTTCGTTGGAAGCTCTTGACTGGGATCTAGAATCGGAGTTAGAACAATTGCGCCGTTTTGACATTGGAATCATGCCGCTCTCCGATGACGAATGGAGCCGCGGAAAATGCGGATTTAAACTTCTGATGTACATGGCTCTTGGTATTCCATCGGTTTCCTCGCCTATAGGAGTTAATGCCGAGATTATCCGGGACGGTGAGAATGGATTTCTGGCTTCCAGCGGGGAGGAATGGATTGAAAAACTTTCCTTGTTAATAGCGGATCCGTTACTGCGCCAGAGGATTGCCGCAGCCGGCAGAAGAACCGTCGAGGAAAAATACTCCGTAGCGAAATGGGGGCCGGAGTTTGTGAAGGCGCTTCAAAGGGGGTAAAAGAAGTTGATTCAGTATCTTGCGCGCCGTTTATTAGGTTTAATCCCGCTTTTGATCGGCATCACGCTGATAACTTTTTTCGTTATCCATCTGGCTCCCGGCAAACCGACCGATATTCTCACAGACCTTAATCCGAAAATTTCATCGCAAGCCCGTGAACGACTGGCCAAAATCTACGGACTCGACCAGCCGCTTCATGCGCAATACCTGCAGTGGATCTCGCGGATAGCGATGCTTGATTTCGGACGCTCGTTCGTGGACGATCGAGTCGTTTGGGATAAAATCGCCGAACGGATTCCGGTGACTCTTTGGATTAATTTTCTAGCGATGGCGTTCATTTTCTTAATCGCGATTCCGCTGGGAATCTGGGGGGCGGTGCGAGCGGGAACATTTCTGGATCACGCGGCGACTCTCCTTGTTTTTATCGGGTTTGCCGCTCCCACTTTCTGGCTGGCGCTGTTGTTGATGCAGTTATTTGGAATCCAATTAGGATGGCTTCCGCTTTCAGGGCTGGTATCGCTCGATTATGAACGGATGACTTTGCTAGAGAAAGGGATAGACCTTATCCGGCATTTAATCCTGCCTGTTTTCATCTCGGCATTTGGAGGAATTGCCGGGGTCTCTAGGTATATGAGAACCAGCATGTCAGAAGTCCTGCGTCAGGACTACATCCGGACGGCCCGCGCCAAAGGGTTGAGCGAGCGTCGAGTTTTATACAAACACGCCCTGCGCAACGCCCTGCTTCCGATCGTGACGATTCTGGGGTTATCGGTTCCCGGCTTGCTGGGAGGGAGCGTGATTTTTGAATCCATTTTCGCCATTCCGGGACTGGGCCGGCTCTTTTACGACGGCGTCATGGCGAGGGATTATCCGGTGGTAATGGGAATCTTAACCATAGGGGCGGTGTTGACTTTACTGGGGAATTTATTGGCGGACCTCGGATATGCCTGGGTGGATCCGAGGATTCGTGTGGGGGAGAGATGACCAAAGTGTTTTCCTCGCTCCGGGTCCCCGAAAGACGTTCGAGGTTCGAAACGGCGGCTGCGGAACTCGCTGGCAAAAAAGTGCCTGGCTCTTTTTTGCCAGCTCAGACAGTCCTCGCCGAAAGCCCCGTTTCGAACCTCTCACTCGGGGACATGGCGCTCGGAAAAATACTTTGGTCATTTAAACTGAACTGAAGAAGGTAAAAAGATGAAACTGAGATGGAAAGTTTTCGTCCTCCTTGCGTTACCAAGTATTATATTATCTGCCGTCATTTGTGGTTTGCTGATTTGGCAGCAGGATTCTGAAATGGATATAGGAGGGAAAAACAATCAAATTCCACTTCCAGTATTAGTTAAGATAATGGCTCTAAAAGAAAGAGAGGTCTATTTTAAATGGTGGATTGATAAAGTGGTAGCTCCTGATATCAGTGATCCAGAAGAGAAAATTGGTAAAATCTTCGAGTTTCTATGCCGTTTTGAAGGATTTAAAAATGAAAAATTTCCTGTGGGAGGTAATGTTGAACAACACGAGTACTACACACTGATAAAACAATACTCCGCGAATCCGAGTGATCTGGTTCGAGTGTTTTGTGTTATGGTAACCATTGCTGGTTATCAAGCCGTGCCCTTCGTTGGGGAAGAAAATGGTAAAGTTATCGTGCGGATTCCTTCCTCTGATAAGTGGTTCTGTTACGATCTCAAGAATAAAACAAGCAAAGATAAGGTTCAGTTAGAAGAGGAGGTTAAAGAAAAAATTAGAAAAATGAGTAGTTTCTTTGCAAGGAATGGGCATACTAGAGGTGAGAAGAATTTATTCGGCAGAAGAATTATGATTGAATTGATGAGGTCTCCATATGTGAGAGCGGTCGATAATCATGATCTGATCTGGAGGGGTAGTTCAATGTTGGCGGGAGAGAGAATAAAATGAAGCGTCTAGCGGTCTTAACCAGCGGCGGAGATTGTCCGGGGCTGAATGCTTGTTTGCGGGCGGTCATTCGCCGGGCTCTTCTGGCAAACTTGGAAATTTTAGGAATCCGGCGTGGATTTAAAGGATTGATGGAAGGAGAAGTGATTCCGCTCGATTACAAATCCACCAGCGGCATTATCAATCGTGGCGGGACCTTTCTTCTTTCGGCAAGAAGTGAAGAGTTTCATCGCTCCATCGGCAGAAAAAAAGTGGCCAAGACTCTGATAAAGCATAAAATCGAAGGGCTCGTTGTGATTGGCGGCAACGGTTCTTTGCGAGGGGCTTGGGAGCTGGGTAAAGAAACCAGCGTTCCGATCATCGGTGTCCCTAAGTCCATTGACAACGACATCGGGGGAACTGATTATTCGATTGGTTTTGATACCGCGGTCAACACGGCGGTAGAAGCAATTGACCGAATCCGCGATACCGCTACCAGCCATGAACAACTGTTTTTAGTGGAGGTGATGGGGAGGACGCGGGGATTTCTCGCGCTGGCCGCAGGCGTTGCCGGCGGCGCTGAGGAAATCCTGATCCCCGAGACGCCTACCGACATTCCAAGACTCTGCAGGAAACTGGAAGAGGGGAGAAAAAAAGGGAAGCGTTCTACCATCATTGTGGTTGCCGAGGGGGATGAAGCTGGCGGGGCGTTTGACATCGCTAAGAAGATTCAGCGGAAGACAAATTATCAGATTCGCGTTTCGATCCTGGGACATCAACAGCGCGGCGGCTCTCCGACGGCGTTTGACCGGATTCTTGCTTCTCAATTGGGGGTGGGCGCGGTAGAAGCCCTGCTCAAGGGAGCGAAAAGAAAAGTGATCGGGCGGGTGAATGGAAAATTGACACTCTCGTCTTTGGATATTGCTTGGAAAAGAGCACCCAAACTGAATCAAAATCTGGTTCGTCTGGCGGAGCTACTTTCGTGAATGGCTTGAAGATAGGCGCGACGATTATTGTGGCGCTGATCCTCATGGCCCTCTTTGCTCCGTGGGTCAGCCGCTATGAGCCCAACGACATTCAGATTACGCAGGCGTTGCTCTCTCCCTCCGCCGAGCATTGGCTGGGGACCGATCAGTTGGGGCGGGATGTCTGGGCGAGGATGGTCTATGGCATCCGGGTCTCGCTCTGGGTGGGATTGGTCGCGGTCGGTATCGCGACGATTGTTGGTCTGGCGGTCGGCGCGGTAGCTGGTTACTACGGCAGATGGATGGACGCGGTGCTGATGCGGTTCAATGACATCATGCTCTGTTTCCCGACTTTCTTTTTGATCCTCGCGGTGATTACTCTGCTGGAACCTAATTTAATCAACATCATGATGATTATTGGATTGACCAGCTGGATGGGGGTAGCTCGTCTCGTCCGGGCGGAAATATTGAGCTTGAAAGAAAGAGATTTTATTCAAGCGGCGAGGGCCATGGGAGCGAGCGATTTTTGGATTGTGGCTCGGCATTTAATCCCCAACGCCATGGGGCCTGTTTGGGTGAGTGCAATCCTGGGAGTGGCAGGGGCGGTTTTAGTGGAATCGGGTTTAAGTTTCCTTGGGATCGGAGTGCAGCCGCCGACGCCGAGTTGGGGGAATATGCTTTTAGAGGGGAAAGCCACGCTCGGAGCCGCGTGGTGGATGACGGTATTTCCGGGGCTGGCGATTTTGGTGACGGTGTTGGCGTTTAATCTGGCGGGAGAGGGATTAAGGGAGAGGAAATAAAATGAACCCCCCCATTGTTTTATTAACCGATTTCGGACATAAAGACCATTACGTCGGTGTCATCAAAGGAGTCATCCATTCGATTGCCCCGCAGGCGCCGATCATTGATCTTTGCCATGAAGTCCCGCCTCAAGACATTCGGTCGGGGGCGTATCTTTTAGGGGTTTCCTACCGGTTCTTCCCGAAAGGAACAATCTTTTTGTCGGTTGTGGATCCTGGCGTCGGGACCAACCGCCGGATTATCATCGTGCGACTGGGCGATTGGTATTTTGTCAACCCGGACAATGGGTTGTTGACACTGGTAATGGAAAGAGAAAAGCTCAAACAGGCGATTCAGGTAACCGAATCCCGCTATTGGCTGTCGCCAGTCAGTTCCACTTTTCATGGAAGAGATATCATGTCACCAGTAGCCGCGCATCTCTACCGAAATTCTCAGCCTAAAAAATTTGGGAGATCCATTAAAGCAGGGGCACGGCGCGCCGTGCCCCTGCTACGGCTCTCTACGAAACCAGCGGCAAAAGGTGAAAAAACAATCGAAGGAGAAGTCTTTTACATTGATCATTTTGGCAATTTAGTTACCAACATCCCTTCCCGGATGATCCCAGAGAATTGCCAGTGCCGCGTGAGCATCGCTCATAAAAAATTGCATCGGATTGTCCGTAGTTACGGAGACGCGGCCATCGGAGAATGGGTGGCCGTAGTCGCCAGCGCCGATCTTTTGGAAATCGCCGTCAATCAGGGAAACGCTCAGAAAGAACTTCAGGCGAAAGTGGGCGATCCGGTGAGAGTGGAGTGGGAATGAACGGAGAGTGGAAAGTGGAGAGTGGAAAGTGGAAAGACAAAGGTGAATTATTACAAATCAGGGACTTATCGGTTCGATATTATCCTAGTCTTCTTGCTGTAAGGAATGTGAATTTTGAACTACGAAAGGGAGAGGTTCTTGGCATTGTCGGTGAAAGCGGCTCCGGGAAAAGCACCCTGGCGTTATCCATCACACGGCTCATTCCTCCTTCCGTAGCCCAAATCCGGGGAAAAGTCCTTTTTTCCGCCGAAGGCGGAGAAGAAACGGATCTTTTGTCTCTTCCCGAGGAGAAACTAGCCGCCTATCACGGAAAGAAGATCGCCTATATTTTTCAAGAGCCGGGGACCGCGTTAAATCCTGTCTTAACAATCCAAGACCAGCTCGATGAGGTTCTTGAAATCCATCAGGGGGTCACCGGCAGACAAGCGGAACAGAGAGGGGAGTTTCTTTTGAGGGAAGTCGGGATTCCTCATCCGGAAGAGTTAATGCAATCGTACCCTCACCATCTCTCCGGCGGAATGAAACAGAGGATCATGATCGCGATGGCGCTTGCCTGTAATCCCAGTTGTCTGGTCGCTGACGAGCCGACCAGCCAATTGGACGTGACCATTCAGGCGCAAATTCTGCTGCTTCTAAAAAAAATCCAGAAAGAACACGGCCTCTCGATGATATTCATCACGCACGATCTGGGGATTGTGGAACAAATGGCCGATCGAATTGCGGTGATGCGCGCGGGGCAGATAGTTGAAATGCTGACTTGTTCTCGGACATAAAAATGCTTTTCTCAGTCCAAAATCTCAGGAAATATTTCCCAGTCCGCCAAGGAATGTGGCGGAGGGAAAAGGGTTTTGTCCACGCTGTTGACGGAGTCTCTCTTTCACTGCCGAATAATCAAACCATCGGATTGGTGGGGGAATCCGGCTGTGGAAAGTCAACCCTGGCGCGGTTAATAATAGGACTGATTGAACCGGACGCCGGCGAGATCTTCTTGGAGGAGCGAAAAATCTCGATTGCCGACTCTGGGCAATTAAAGGAACTTCGGCAGAGTGTCCAGATGGTGTTTCAGGATTCGGCGAATGCTTTTGATCCGAGGTTTACGGTGAGGCGGATATTAGAAGAACCTTTACGTATCACTGGGTCAAGGGTCAAGGGTCAAGGGTCAAGGGAAATCCGGATTGTCCTTGAAGCTGTTGGTCTCTCCGAGGAACTCCTCGATCGCTATCCGCATCAGCTCAGTGGGGGACAGCGGCAGCGAGTGGGCATCGCGCGGGCTTTGGTTGTGCGGCCAAAAGTTTTGATTCTCGATGAGCCGGTTTCTGCTTTGGATAGGTCAATTCAGGGGCAAATATTGGACTTGCTGTTGGATCTTCAGAAAAAATACAGTTTGTCTTATTTAATCATCTCTCACGATCTCAAAGTGGTTCGCCGGCTCTGTGACTGGATTGCCGTGATGTATTTGGGTAAAATCGTCGAGTTCGCGCCGCGGCAGAAAATTTTCAACGAATCCTACCATCCGTACACAAAATCCCTTCTCCAAGCGGCTCAGTTGAGCGTTCTAAAGACGGGATCCATCGGAATCCAGGGGGAACCCCCATCGCCTCTGCACCCTCCCAGCGGGTGCCGGTTCCGCACACGATGCCCTTTTGTCGAGGAACGTTGCCAGAAAGAAGATCCTCTGTTGACTTTTCGCGGAGCGGGGCATATGGCGGCTTGCCATGTGTTTACTTAACTAACTTTTCTTCGCAGGATGAGTGTGATATATTAAACAACGATTCCCATGAAATTTCTTACTACAAGTCGTATGCTCCTTCTGGTTTTCTTAGTCGGCCTTCTCAACATTCTTTTTGCGGAGAAGATAACCGTTGAAGGCGGGTTAGGATGGGATGGCTCCTTTTTTGGAGCATGGGCTAAGGACTTCTATAATGAAATCTTCGTCAAGAAAACTACATCGTACTTTACCCAGCGTATTCTTCCCTCGGCGATCGTCCATTACGGATTAAGATTATTGGGGTTACCCCTGGAAAATCAAACGGTGATCAGAGGATTTGAGATATTGAACTTATCGTTGTTATTGGTCTCATGCTATGTTTGGAAATTAATCGGTGAAGAATTGAAACTCAAAGAGAGAGGCAAATGGCTGGGTTTTTGCGCACTATTCATTAACTTTCCAGTTCTCAAGATGGGTTTTTACTACCCTGTGATGCAGGATATTACTGCGCTTACACTTGGGATCCTAACGTTTTATTGTTATCTCCGTCGATGTGCCTGGGGTCTCTTGACGCTGGTCCTGATAGGCGCTTTTTCCTGGCCGGCCATACCGATCATGGGTTTATTATTATTTATTTTCCCAAGGGATGTGACGCTGAAAATTTCTACTTCTAATACTAAATCCTATGCCTATATGGCGGTTCCTGTGATCATGACGTTTGTGGTACTATTTGGCGTGATTGTCATTCATTTTATAAAACGTTATAGCTACGTTCACCCAGCTATTTTACCGGTGTCGAACCTGAGCATCGCCCTGTTGTTGACGTACGTTTTTTTTGCGTACTTTTATCTTTCCAAAGGCGTCTCTTTTTCTTTTCGGGATTTACTTAAAATGATTCGTGTTAGAAGAATAATCATATCGTTGGTGATCTGGTTTCTTTTGAAATTTACTTATACTTATTTCTCTAATGGAATAACGGGAAACCGCTGGGGATATTTTTTTGAAAGGAATATTTCACTAGGCATTCAAAAGCCGTTTATCTGGGGTATTGCCCACGCCGTTTTTTACGGACCTATTTTCATAATTACTTTTTTTCTATGGCCGTCTTTCTGTCGAATCATTCGCGCCTATGGAGCAGGAATAGCGCTTGTCGTTACTGCGACCGTATTCTTGAGTATTAGTTCTGAATCCAGACACATCATTAACTTCTTCCCCGTTTTTGTCGCTTTCACCGTGAAAGCCATTGATTCACTGAATTGGAAGTTTTCCCATTATTGGCTGATAGCGGTATTATCGCTGCTTTACTCTAAGGTATGGCTCTCAATGAACGCTGCTGGAGCTTTTATAGGCACCAAGGCTGCTTCTTTAGAATTTCCGGATCAGTATTACAACATGAATCATGGGCCGTGGATGTCTAACCAAATGTATGTGTTCCAGGGGAGTATTGTATTAGCGACGGCTATTCTTTTGTATCTGCTTTTATTCCACCAACCAACAAACACAAGTAAATCATCATGCGGCGGCTTCTGACTTTTATCATGGCGGGAGGCAAGGGAGAACGGCTTTACCCCTTAACCAAAGACCGCGCTAAACCGGCGGTCCCTTTCGGCGGGATTTACCGGATTATTGATTTTACCCTCTCGAACTGTATTAATTCCGGCATCCGGCGAATTCATGTCTTGACGCAGTATAAATCACACTCGCTGGATTTGCATCTAAAGATGGGATGGAATATTTTCAACGCGGAATTAAAGGAATACATTGACGTGATCCCGGCTCAGCAAAGGGTGGGAGAGAGCTGGTACCGTGGCACGGCGGACGCCATTTATCAGAACATTTATACCATCGAGGCGGAAAAACCGGACCAGGTATTAATTCTCGCGGGAGACCACATTTATAAAATGGATTATTCGAAGCTGATCAATGAACATCGCTTGAGGGAAGCGGATGTTACCGTGGGATTGGTCAAGATGCCGAAGGCGCAGTCTCCAAACCTTGGGGTTGTTCAGGTGGATTCCGGGATGAAAATGATCGGTTTCCAGGAAAAGCCGAAAAATCCCATTACCATCCCCGGCGAGCCGAACCTGATCTACGCTTCAATGGGGATTTATGTTTTCAATCGGATGATATTAGAGGAAGAGTTGGTCAAAGACGCCAAGCGGACCAACAGCGCTCACGACTTCGGCCGTGACGTGATCCCTTCTATCCTGGATCACTGTAAAGTTTTTGGTTATGATTTCGGTTCCAATTCTGGAGAAACCATTCCCTATTGGCGCGACATCGGAACGATTGACGCCTACTGGGAAGCCAATATGGATTTAATCCAGATTACTCCGGTCTTTAACCTCTATGATAAACAATGGCCGATCAGGACTTATCAAGAACAATATCCTCCTGCCAAAACTGTCTTTGATATCGAGGAAGAAGGAAGAGTGGGACTGGGATTGGATTCTCTCATTTCTAACGGCTGTATTATCAGCGGCGGGCGGGTGGAGCGTTCTGTTCTTTCCCCCGGCGTCCGGGTGAACAGTTATTCTTCGGTGAGCGACTCTGTTTTAATGGAAGGGGTCAGCGTCGGGCGTTATGCCAAAATTAAGCGGGCGATCATTGATAAAGACGTCCAAATTCCTCCTAACGTGGAGATTGGTTACGATTTGGATCAGGACCGGAAATCTTTCCACGTGACAGAGTCGGAGATTGTCGTGGTGCCGAAAGGGACGATTATCAGTTCCGGAAATATGAAAGAAGTTACGAGTCAGGAAAAGGAGAGGGGAAAGAAAAGAGGAGCGTGAAATGGTAGCGACAGCGGCAAGCATTCAGGAAGGGGGATTACGAATCGGCGATCGCGTTTACCGTTCCCGGTTGATTGTCGGGACAGGGAAATACCAAACGTTTCAAATCATGAAAGAGGCCATAGAAGTTTCAGGGGCTGAGATCGTTACGGTGGCCGTCCGCAGGATCAATCTTGACGACCCGACGAAAGAGTCGCTTCTCGATCATATAGACCGGCAAAAGTATACTCTCTTGCCGAATACCGCCGGCTGTTACACCGCCGAAGAGGCCATTCGCGTCGCGCGCCTGGCTCGTGAAATCGGGCTCTCGAATTTGGTCAAGCTGGAGGTGATTGGCGACCAACAGACTTTATTGCCCGATACAATGGCGCTTCTGGAGGCGACGAAAATTCTTGTTAAAGAAGGATTCATCGTCATGCCGTACACCAATGATGACCCGATCATGGCGAAAAGATTGGAAGATGCCGGCGCGATCTGCGTCATGCCGCTGGCGGCGCCGATCGGATCGGGCCAAGGAATCTTAAACCGTATCAACATCGAGTTCATCAAAGAGGCGGTGAAGGTTCCCGTCATTGTGGACGCCGGCGTCGGGACTGCGTCAGACGCGGCGGTTGCGATGGAACTCGGCGCCGACGGAGTATTGATGAACACCGCCATTGCCGGCGCCAGGAATCCGGTCAAGATGGCCCGTGCGATGCGGCTTGCCGTCGAAGCCGGACGCCTTGCGTGGGAGGCGGGTCGGATCCCAAAACGCCGCTACGCCACGGCGAGCAGTCCGAGTGAGGGAAAATTGGAATGACGTAGGGGCGGGCCCCCGTGCCCGCCCAAATCGGATTGTAGGGGCGATCCGGCGGGTCGCCCCTACGAAGGGCAACCACAGGGGGTTGCCCCTACAATATCAAAAATGCCTGATCTCGGTAAACGTCTCCATAACATCCACTCCCGTATCTCCCAAGCCGCTCGCCGCTCCGGACGTAATCCTGCAGACGTCCAACTCATCGCTGTCACAAAAAACGTTCCCATCGAAACCATCCGTGAAGCCATCTCACTCGGCGTCCGCCACATCGGCGAGAACAAAGTCCAGGAAGCCCTTGAGAAGTTCAAAGAACTTGGAAAGTGGAAAGTAGAAAGTGGCCACTTTCCGTCTTTACAGTGGCACCTGATCGGCCACCTGCAGACTAACAAGGTCCGCGACGCGGTAGGGATTTTTGATTGGATCCATTCGGTGGACAGTTTGCGTCTTGCGGAAAAGATCAATCAAGAGTGTGAGAAAATCCAGAAAGTCATGCCGGTTTTAATCGAGGTCAATGTCTCCGATGAGCAAAGTAAATATGGAGTTCATCCGGAAGAACTTCCCGCTTTACTAGAACAAACCGCGGCGTTCAAATCCATCCGAATCGAAGGGCTGATGACCATGGCCCCCATCGTTTCCGACCCCACCCAAGCCCGGCCCTACTTCCAGCGTCTCGCGCGATTACGCGATCAACTTAATAGGGGTCAGACCCCTATTTCTCACCTCTCCATGGGGATGAGCCAGGATTTTGAGGCGGCCATTGAAGAAGGGGCGACGATGGTGCGAGTGGGTACCGCGATTTTTGGTAACCGGAGCCGTTGACTTTTCCCGCCTCAAGTGCCACAATAAATCCTCTATGGCAACATTCATCGGAATCATCGGTTGCGGCAATATGGGGACGGCGGTTATTGGGGGGATTCAGGGAAATTCTACTCTCCAAAAGAAATACCGGCTGATGGCGAGCGACGTGGATCCTTTCAAGAGAAAAAAGATCGCCTCTAAATACCATATTCCAGTCACCGAAGACAACCGTCAATTGGCGGAGAAATCCGATATTCTTCTTTTAGCGGTTAAACCCCAGGAAATTCATCAAGTCCTCACTGAGATGGCGGATAAGATTGGAAAATCAAAACTGATCATTTCCATCGCTGCCGGAATGACGACGGAAGTGATTGAGAAAACTCTGAATTCAAAAGTACGAGTGGTTCGGGTGATGCCGAACACGCCCGCATTGATCGGAGAAGGGATTTCCGCCATCGCGGGAGGACGGTTTGCCAAACGAGGCGATATTCAGCGGACTTTAGAAATTTTCAAAGCGGTAGGTGAAGTGGTACAGCTTAAAGAGAAAGACCTCGACGCTGTGACCGCTTTAAGCGGGAGCGGGCCGGCTTATTTCGCGTACTGGATCGGGGCGCTGGTTGAACAAGGAATCGCTGAGGGGCTCGATCTAAAGATCGCTTTGAAGTTGGCTTTAGCAACCGCCAAAGGGACGGCGATGCTTTTGCAAAAAACACAATTATCACCTGAAGAATTGATTACTCGCGTCGCCTCCAAAGGGGGGACGACGGAAGCGGCGCTGAAGGTGTTTGAGCAAGAGCAGCTTAAGGAAAAAATTAAACGCGCGGTTCACGCAGCGGTGGAAAGGTCGAGGGAGTTAAGCCAGATGTAGGGGCAGGCCCCCGTGCCTGCCCGAATCGAATTGTAGGGGCGAATAATCTTCGCCCCTACGTCAGACAATTATGATGATGTAGGGGCGTGATTTATCACGCCCTGCAAGGATAGGGCGCAATAAATTGTGCCCCTGCGTCGGGCAACCACAGGGGGTTGCCCCTACAAAAGGACAACCAGAAAGAAAATACATGTTTATTCTCGCTAACCTACTCACAGCCCTGGCGCAAGTGGTGGAAGTGATCCTAACGATCTATTATTGGCTGATCTTAATTCGCGCGCTGATCAGCTGGGTCAATCCTGATCCGTGGAATCCGATTGTGCGGTTCTTAGAGCGGGCGACGGAACCGGTCCTGGTGCCGATCCGCCGGGCGATTCCGATGTTTAATTTCGGGATTGATTTATCACCGCTGATCGCGTTTGTGATTCTGCTTTTCCTGAAGTCGTTTTTGGTGAGGACGCTGATGGATTTGGCGGTGAGAATGCGATGATAGAAAATAGGGCAACCACAGGGGGTTGCCCCTACGTTGATGTTAGATGATAACGATGACGTAGGGGCAGGCCCCCGTGCCTGTCCAATTACAATGTAGGGGCGGGGTAACCCCGCCCCTACAGAAGGACAAACAAAAAATGATCCTCAAAGCAAAAATAGAGGAGTCAGTAAATTATATCAAGCAATCCCTTCGGGTAACTCCTGAAATTGGAATTATTCTTGGAACTGGGTTGGGAAATCTCTCGGCGCAGATTAATGAAAGAGTCGAGATTGACTACAGTAAAATTCCGAATTTCCCAGTTTCGACTTCTGTTGGACACCGGGGAGTTTTAGTGGCCGGCAAGGTCGCCGGGCGCAGTATCATCGCCATGGAAGGAAGGTTTCATTACTACGAAGGTTATTCCATGCAAGAAGTGACTTATCCGGTGCGCGTGATGAAAGCGCTGGGGGCGCAAACGCTGATCGTCTCTAACGCCGCCGGCGGGATGAATCCCGATTACAAATCCGGCGATCTGATGATCATCACCGATCACATCAATCTAATGGGAGATAATCCTTTGATTGGCCCCAACGACGAGTCGTTGGGGCCGCGGTTTCCCGATATGATCGAGCCTTATAGCACAGAACTGGTCAATCTAGCGGAAGCGGCGGCAAAACAACTGAAGATTCGTATCCACAAAGGAGTTTATGTTGGAGTGGCGGGGCCGAATCTTGAAACAAGAGCCGAGTACCGTTTCCTGCGCAATATCGGCGCGGACGCCGTTGGGATGTCCACGGTTCCCGAAGTCATCGTCGGCGTGCACATGGGGATGAAGATCTTAGGGATTAGTTGTATTACCGATGAGTGTATCCCTGAAACACTCAAACCGTTGGATATCGAGAAAGTTCTCGCGGTGGCGAAAAGAAGTGAGCCGGTATTGTCGAAGCTCGTGATGGAAGTGATTAAAAATCTTTCATGAACCCCAATCAAACCGATTACAAATCAACTCTGAATCTCCCGACAACCGATTTCCCGATGAAGGCCAACTTGCCTCAGAAGGAGCCGCAGCTTCTGGAAAAGTGGGCCAAGGAGGATCTCTACGGACAGATCCGCGAAAAGTCGCTGGGGAAACCGAAGTTCATCCTTCACGATGGGCCTCCTTACGCCAACGGCGATATTCATATCGGCCACGCGCTCAATAAAATCCTGAAAGATATCATCGTCCGCTACAAAACGATGCGGGGATTTGACGCCCCCTACGTTCCCGGATGGGATTGTCACGGCCTCCCCGTTGAACACCAATTATTTAAAGAACTAAAAATGACCAAGCGAGATATTGGCCAGGTGGAGTTCCGGAAGAAAGCGGAAAGCTACGCGATGAAGTACGTCGGTATTCAGCGGGACCAGTTCAAACGCCTGGGAATCGAGGGGGATTGGGCCCATCCGTACTTGACGTTGTCTCACCGTTTCGAGGCGGAAATTATTCGGGGGTTCGCTAAGTTAGTCGAAGGGGGCTATATCTATAAAGGAAGGAAACCGGTCAACTGGTGCGCCGAATGCGAAACAGCCCTTGCGGAAGCGGAGGTGGAGTATGCTGACCATCAATCCCATTCCATCTACGTGAAATTCCCGCTCAGCGCTTCCTCGCAAGTAAAGAAGGAGAAAATCATCGTCTGGGACCGGGTTTCGATTCTAGTCTGGACGACAACTCCCTGGACGCTCATTTCAAACGTTGCTCTCGCGGTCCATCCCGATCTTGAGTATGTCTTGGTTTCCACCAGCGAGGGATTTTTCGTCCTGGCGGCAAAGTTATTGGAAGGGCTCAAAACAAAATTCAACTGGACCGACTGCAAGGTGGAATTGACTCTGCCGGGGAGCCAGATGGAAGGGTGGATTTGCCGCCATCCGTTCTTGGAAAGAACTTCTCAGGTGATCCTCGGAGAATTTGTCTCCAGCGAAGAGGGTACCGGTTGTGTGCATATCGCCCCCGGGCATGGGCAGGAGGATTTCGAGGCGAGCCAAAAGTATGATCTTCCGATGATCATGCCGGTGACTCCGGAGGGGCGATTTGACGTAACTGCCGGAAAATTTCAGGGGATGACGATTCCCGATGCCAGCAAAACTGTTTTACAGGAACTCCGCGATCAAGAAACGCTTGTCCACGCTGAAACGATCTCTCATTCCTATCCCCATTGCTGGCGGTGCAAGAAACCGACGATTTTCCGCGCCACCGAACAGTGGTTTATGAAAGTGGACCACGAGCGGCTGAGGGAGAAGACCCTGGAGGAGATCAAAAAAATCCGTTGGGTGCCGCCGATCGGAGAGAACCGGATTTCCGCGATGATTGCCAGCCGTCCCGATTGGTGTTTATCGAGGCAGAGATACTGGGGAGTCCCGATTCCCGTTTTCTATTGTCAAACCTGCCAGACAACCCTGCTTCATCCTGACGCGGTCGAGTCCTTCGCGCAGTGGGTGGAGAAAGAGGGGGCGGACGCCTGGTTCACGTTAAGCCCTGAGCAGATTATTCCCGCTCATCTTCAATGTTCCGACTGCGGCAAGCGAAATTTCCGGAAAGAAAACGACATCCTGGACGTCTGGTTTGATTCCGGCATCAGCCACCAGGCGGTTTTAAAAACCCGCGAGGATCTTTGTTATCCCGCCGATCTTTATCTGGAAGGGAGCGATCAGCACCGGGGATGGTTTCAGACCTCTTTATTAACCGCGATGGGGGTCGAGGGAAACCCTCCTTTTAAGGAAGTCCTGACACACGGTTTCGTCGTTGACGGGGAAGGATACAAAATGTCGAAGTCCCGTGGGAACGTCATTTCACCGCAGGAGGTCATCACTCAAATGGGGGCGGACGTTCTGCGCCTGTGGGTCGCTTCCTGCGACTACCGCGATGACGTCCGTATTTCCAAGGAAATTCTGCAGAGAACCCAGGAGGCGTACCGAAAGACCCGGAACACTTTCAAATATCTGCTGTCGAATTTATATGATTTCGAGGAGGATAAAAACCGGGTTCCTTATGAGAAACTGACTGAAATTGACCGGTGGGCGCTCTCGCGGACTCAACGGCTGATCGAGCAGACAACGCGATCCTTTGAGGGATACGAGTTCTACCAGGTGACTCATCTGATCTACGATTTTTGCGTGACCGAACTTTCCTCTTTTTATCTGGACATCTTAAAAGATCGGATGTATACTTATCCCTCAAATTCGGCAGAGAGACGATCCAGCCAGACGGTGTTTTTTGAAATTTTGTCGGTATTAACGAAACTCCTCGCGCCGCTGGTTGTGTTCACTTCGGAAGAAGTCTGGCAGATGGCGGTTTCGGTAGTTCGACTCGGCTCACTACAGGCAGGAAAGAGCGTTCACTTGGAATCGTGGCCTCAGCCAAAAAGAGAGTGGATGAATCAGGATCTGGAAACCCGCTGGCAGGAGCTCCAGTCGGTGAGGGCCGTGGTGCTGAAGGCGCTGGAAGAAAAACGGACCGCCAAAGCCATCGGGGGATCGCTGGAAGCAAAGGTGCGCCTGCGGATTAAAGAGGGGAATCGCCTGCGGCTATTAAAGGAATACGAGAGCCAACTGCCGATGCTCTTCATTGTGTCGCGGGTGGAGTTAGCCGCGAACGAAATGGGGGAAGAGATTGCCGTCGAAGTGGAAAAAGCGGAAGGGGCCAAATGCCAGCGATGCTGGCAATACAGCCCGGCTGTGGGGCGCAGCACCGAACATCCCACCCTGTGCCAACGGTGCGTTGAGGTATTAAAAAAAGAGGCCATGTTATGACCGATAAAGAATTAGCAAAATACAAACAGCTTCTCATCGAGCGCCGGGAACAGATATTATCCGGAATCAAGCATATCACTGACGACAATCTAAAGAAAACACCGCGTGATTCGTCGGGGGACATCTCTGGCTATCCTTACCACATGGCTGACATGGCCAGCGATGCCTACAACCAGGAACTCTCTCTGAACCTGGCCAGCAGTGAGCGGGAGATTGTGCTTTCAATCGAAGATGCGCTCAAGCGCGTTGAGGAAAAAACGTTCGGTGATTGTCTCGTCTGTGGGAAACCGATTGTCAAACAGCGCTTAGAGGCGGTCCCCTACGCGAAAAACTGCATCGAATGCCAGAAAAAACAGGAAGAGCGCGGGCGGCCGCGCTGAAACTCTTTTTTTTCGCGCTGATTCTCTTTGCGGACCAATCCCTAAAAGCGTGGGTCATAGGCCGGTTCCAATTAGACCAATCCCAGCCCATCATCCGCAATGTTCTTCATCTGACGTTAGTCCATAATACAGGAACTGCTTTTGGGTTGTTTCAGGATAGGAATCTTTTCTTCGTGGTCCTCTCCGCGGTAGTCATTGCCGGCCTTGCGGTATTATTATTTAAGGAAGAGAAGAAAACAAATTCTGTCTTTTCCTGGGCTCCATTGGTACTTCTTCTGGGAGGAGCCGTCGGCAACCTGATCGACCGGCTCCGGTTCGGCTACGTCATTGATTTTATTGATTTCCGTTTCTGGCCTGTCTTCAATGTTGCCGACTCCTGTATCACAGTTGGGATTGTCTGGCTTCTTTTAACTTCTATTTAACCCCTCTGTAATCTTGTTGTAATATGCCTAATGTAGATTTAACCTTGTTTGTTTTTATGTTGACATTAATGGGATAAGAATTATAATGTAGTTATTCATGGTCATCATCGGTGACTTTATTCTTCTGGCCGAGAAGGGGGGGGAGATAACAAGGGTCAAAGTTACCGAGGTGTGAAACGCTCGATCAAAATAGAAAAAAGAAAATCTGAAACTAGTATGAGATTTTTTCGATTAAAATTAACAAATGGAGGAAATAATGAAATTATTTAAAGGAATTTGCGCGCTGGCGGTGGTACTGGGATTGGCATATCCAGCATTCGCCGAAGTGCAAAACGTCAAAGTGAGTGGTGATGTCACGACTCGAAGTTTCTACAAATCGAACTTTGACCTCCGTGACGCGACGAGTGGGGACCTGGCCAGCGGTACTGCCGATGACGCCAGTTTTACCGCTTCGTTCAGCCATGTGGGGATCAACGCGGATTTAACGGACAATGTCTCAGCGGAAGTGGGACTCTCCAATCAAAGACTATGGGCTTTTGAGGGGACAACCGCCGGCGCGGGAGATATTGATCTGTATTCGTCGTATATCACGTTAAAGGAGTTTTTCTACGCTCCTTTAACGATCAAAGTCGGTCTTCAGCCGCTTCTATTCGGTCATGGATTTATTATGGGTCCTGGACCCTTGAACGATCCCAGTGGCGGTATTTCTTCGGGGACCTATGGAAGCGTCGGTTTCCAAGGAGCTCGTGAGTATAGCATTCTCAATAATTACGACGCAGTTCTGGCAACATTAGATCTCGAGCCATGGAAGATTGACGCGGTCGCCATGATGCACAACGAGACCGTCCGCAACAACCGGGATAAGACCATGTATGGGGTTAACGCGGGATATCAATTCAGCAGTTACAACGCGTTAGCCGAGGCTTACTGGTTCCTGCTGGATGATGAGGATTGGAACCAAACGCTTCGTAACCATCCCAGTGACATTGCATTAACTCAGCGTAATTTCGAAGAGAGCGAAACCCATGTTATTGGTATTCGGGGAAGCGCTGAGCCGATTTCCCGGTTGAACCTCAGAGGTGAATTTGGGTACCAGTTTGGGGAGATCCGGGATGACACACAGGATGGCGGCCCTTCTCCAGCGCAGGCGGCTTATCCCTATACCCGAGACCGAAAGGCTTGGGCAATGGATCTGTTGGGTGAGTATGCTTTTGATCTTGTTTACTCTCCGACTTTAGGGATTGGCTGGGTGACCTATACTGGTGAGGAAGCCGATAAACTCGGAGTAGATGGCAACGGCGACTATAACGCGTGGGATCCATTTGCGCCGAGCGCTTACTACGGCTTGATCCAGTCGAATTTCGCGGGGTTTGACGGATATAATAATATTTACGCAACCCAGGATCCCAATGACACGGTTTCTCTAAACAATCGCCATTTGTTGAGAGTACTGACAAGCGCAAAGCCACTGGACGCGCTCAAGTTAAATGTTGAGTGGATTCGCGCTTGGTTTGAAGAGAAACCAGTCGCCGGCAGGGATGACCACGCTGGAGATGAAGTGGACATTACTCTGACTTATGATTATACGGAGGATGTCAAGTTAGGGTTGACAGGCGCGTGGTTTTTCGCTGGGAAGTATTACGATGGAGAGACCAATAGGGCTAACAGAAGTAATGACACTGCTACTTTAGCGATGGGAACTGTTTCGGTAGTGTTCTAGTGTAGTTAGTTAGGAAAGTAAAATACCCCCTGTTCCGGATTGCGGGACAGGGGGTTTTTAGTGTAAAATAACAATTTCATGGCCATTCTTCCGATCAGCCAACTGGGGAATCCGGTTCTTAGGAAGAAAGCGGAACCGGTATCAAGAATTACCGCTAGAGAAAAAAAACTCATCCAGGACATGATTGACACCATGTATTTCGCGGAGGGAGTTGGATTGGCGGCGAATCAGGTTGGGGTGAGTCAGAGGGTTATTATCATCAGCCCTACCTATAAGCGGGGGAAAGAAACGGTGATTATCAATCCGGAGATCCTGAGCCAGTCGGGGAGCGCCACTGAACGGGAAGGGTGCCTGAGTGTTCCCGGTTTTATAGGGAAGGTCACGCGATCGAACCGGCTCCAATTGAAGGGATTGACTGCGGATGGAGAACCTAAATTTTGGGAGCTGGAGGGGTTCGCGGCGGTGATTGTTCAGCATGAAGTGGATCACATCAATGGGCATCTCTTCATTGACCGTTTGAAATCGTTGGAAAAGCGGAGAGCGGAAAAGTGGCTTCGGGAACGTGAAGAAACGCTTGGGCGCTAGTCAATGAGAATTGTCTTCTTTGGAACTCCACAGTTTGCTGTTCCTACCCTTCAAAAACTTGTCGAAAACCGTCATCTCGTTCCCGTGGTTGTCACCCAGCCGGATCGTCCCAAAGGGAGGCATCTTAAAGTAGGCCAGAGCCCGGTGAAGGAATTGGCTCGAGAAAAGAAGATTCAGGTTTTACAGCCTCAGACGATCGGCGATAAGTTCTTAGAAGAAATCGCGAATCTAAAGGCCGATTTATTCGTTGTGGTTTCTTACGGGAAAATTTTACCAGGCTCACTGCTTAAAATACCCCGCCTTTATTCTCTCAACGTTCACGCCTCGTTATTGCCGAAGTACCGGGGAGCTTCTCCTATTCCGAACGCCCTTCTCAATCAAGAGACGCAGACAGGTGTTACCCTCATGCGGATCACCGAACAGCTCGACGCGGGAGACATTCTTCTCCAGCAGACGGTTCCCATTGATCCTCAAGACGACGCGGTGACTCTTTCTGAAAAACTTTCTCATACCGGCGCGGAAGTAATGATTCAGGCGCTTGGTCTCATCGAATCCGGCGGAGCGGTTTTTCATCCCCAAGACGAAAGCCAGGTTGTGTACACCAAACGATTAAAGAAGGAGGATGGAAAGATTGACTGGAGTCGGCCCGCAAAAGAGATCGAAGCGCTCGTTCGGGCGCTGGTCCCTTGGCCCTCCGCGTATACTTTCTGTCAGGGAAAACGGCTCCAGCTCTGGAAAGTATCGGCTAAACAACGGGCTGGCTACGGCCGGTATGGACAGGTGCTGAAAATCAGCGAAGTCGAGGGGATTGAAGTTTCAACGGGAGAGGGTGTTTTAGCGCTGCTGGAGCTTCAGCCCGAGAGCCGCCGGCGGATGCGGGGGGCTGAATTCATCGCCGGTTATCGGTTGCGGCCTGGAGATGTGTTAGGGTAGAATGACAATTTCAAATGCCAGAGAATAGGGCCGCTAAAATAGGGAACGGGTTGTTGAAAGTTTTACGCAGGATTGGAGATTTTCAATCCAGAGTCCTGCTCACCCTTGTTTATTTTATTCTATTGCTCCCCATTGGGGTGATAGTTCGTTTTTTTTCTGACGTGATGCAGACGAAGCCGGCCGACAGACAGCTTTCTTCGTATTGGAAATTCAAACAGCCGGCAGACCGGCCGGATGCGGTGGAAAAAGCCAGGAGGCAGTCGTAGTGAATATTCTTGGGATTTCTTGTTTTTACCATGATGCCGCCGCGGCGCTGATTCAGGATGGAAAACTCATTGCCGCCGGGGAAGAAGAGCGGTTTTCAAGGATCAAACATGACAGTGATTTCCCTGAAAAAGCGATCGAGTTTTGTTTAAAGATGGGGAAGATTCGGCATGAGGAAATTGATTTTGCCGTTTTTTATGAAAAGCCTTTCCTGAAGTTTGAAAGAATGCTCACCATGATGCTGGAAACCTACCCCCGGTCCCACAAGGTGTTCCGCGAATCAATGATTCCCTGGTTTGGGAAAAAATTCTGGGTGAAGGACAAGATTCAATCTTTTCTCGGGCTGAGTGACGACAAGGTTTTATTCTCCGAACACCACTTGTCCCACGCCGCGAGCGCTTTTCTCTGTTCTCCCTTTGAGGAAGCGGCGATTTTAACCGTGGATGGCGTTGGGGAATGGGCGACAACCACTTTTAGTCACGGGACGTCCAGTTTTGACGGGAGAAGAGAGAATAGAATCGTCATTAAGAAAGAAATCCACTTCCCGCATTCCTTGGGATTGCTTTATTCCGCGTTCACCGCTTTTCTGGGGTTTGAAGTCAATGAAGGGGAATACAAAATCATGGGGATGGCCGCCTATGGGGCTCCCCGGTATGTCGAAGACATTTATCAGGTTATTCGTGTTGTGAACGACGGAAGTTTCTGGCTTGATATGGACTATTTTGATTTTGCCTGCCAGACGGAATTGCCGTTTACCAAGAAATTCATCCAGAAATTCGGTCCGCCTCGTCGATCTGAAGATGATTTCTTTCTTGACGGCGGACGGACGGAGCAAGGGGAAAGAAATCAGCATTACGCTGATATTGCGGCCAGTATTCAGAGGGTCACTGAGGAAGTCATGGTGCATCTAGCCAAGGCCCTTCACGCTGAGACAGGCGCGGGAAATCTTTGTATTTCGGGAGGGGTGGGGTACAATGGTCTTGCCAACGCCCGCGTGCTAAAGGAAACTCCTTTTAAATCGCTCTATCTGCATCCCGCGGCTGGAGATTCCGGCGGGGCTGTCGGCGCGGCCCTCTGGGTGTATCATGTTCTGTTCCAGAAACCAAGGGTTTTTGTCATGGATCATTGTTATTGGGGAGAATCTTACGGTAATGACGAAATTGCTCGGAGGTTATCCTCCATGGGAGTGAGTTATCAGCAAATTGACGATGAACAACAGTTATTGCGCCAAACGGCTGAAGCGCTGGCTCGCCAGGAAGTCGTCGGATGGTTCCAGGGAAGATCCGAGTGGGGGCCTCGGGCGCTCGGCAACAGGAGTATCTTAGCGGATCCTCGTGATGCTCGAATGAAATCCATTATTAATGAAAGGATTAAGTTCAGAGAGCCATTCCGTCCATTCGCCCCGTCGGTTTTAGATGAAAAGAAGAAAGATTTTTTTCAATTGCCGCAGGAAAAGGAGTCGCTGGCAACTGACTTTATGCTTTTAATTCCAACGGTGGTTGAGTCAAAACGAAAAGAGATCCCAGCGGTAACTCATGAGGATGGGACGGCGCGTCTTCAGACTGTTAAAGAACAAGCGAATCCTAAATATTACCGGCTTATTCAAGAGTTTGAAAAAATATCCGGGGTTCCTATGCTGTTAAACACTTCCTTTAATCTGAAGGGGGAGCCAATCGTCAATAAACCCGAGGAGGCCTTTCAGACATTCAATAAAGGAGCATTGGATCGGTTGGTATTAGGAAATTGTGTCGTGACTCGAAAATGAGACGGCGCTGAAATATGAGGAGGTTCAATGAAACGGCTCGGTTCGAAGTTTAAAATCGTTAAGGAATTGTTAACGTTCGCCAAAGAAAACAAAAAATGGTGGCTCTTGCCGGCAGTGCTGGTGATTCTGATCTTCGGCATTTTGATCCTCTTTGCCCAGCAATCCGCCGTAGCTCCGTTTATTTATACCCTCTTTTAACCATGTCCACTAATTATTTCATCACAGGCGTTTCGTTTGGAATAGGAAGGGAACTTGTCAAAAAGTTAGTCGCTAACGGTGATCGAGTTTTCGGCATCGCTAGGACTCGAGAAGCTCTCGAACGACTCCAACAGGAAGTAGGTGACCAGCAGTTTTGCTACGCTGATTTTGACGTTGGCGATTTAATGCGAGATCCTAAAGAATTACTCAATCAAATGGAAAAAAAGGGCTTCTTTCCGGATGCGGTTATTCTTAATGCCGCCATTAACATGAGCGATCTGTCTCCTCATTTTGATTTTCACGCGTTCAAAGAGGTTATCGAAACCAACGTCTACGGTGTCGTGAGATGGGTTGATCTTTTTCTGCCCGCTTTCTTACAGAGAAAAAGGGGGCACTTTATCGCCATCTCTTCGTTTTCGGCTTATTATGGAAGCCCAAAAGGCGCTGGTTATCCTGCTTCAAAGGCGGCCATCTCGCGGGCATTTGACAGTTTTCGCCTTCGATATGAAAAAGACAATGTTTATTTTACCTCTATCCATTTTGGCCCGGTGGATACTCGTTTGTGGCAGAGGAAGAAAGTTTCGGGTGTTCTTTCTATTGATCAAGCGGTGGAATGCATTCTCAAGGCATTGCGAGGAAAAAAGCCATCCTATCATAGTCCAGTGCTCGTGGGAAGTCTATTGAAATTCATGGCCGCCGCTTCTAGCTATTTCGTGAGTCGTTTTACCGAAGAGTTAGGGAAAAAGCTGATGCCCCCTGTAGCACAAAAAAAAGATGCAAAAAATGAGAAAATTTCATAAAGGTTCCGTCGTTGATTACATGAATATCGGGATTGGCGCGTCTTTTGTGATATCATATTACAGATTACAGAGGAGAAAAGAGGAAGGCTCTTTTTAAAGACAAGGGAATAATCATCGTATAAGAGGAGGAACAAAAAATGTCAGTGCGTGTTGGGATTAATGGTTTTGGAAGAATTGGCCGGAATGTGTATCGAGCGGGATGGAGTCGTCCCGGCATTGAATGGGTTGCTGTGAATGATCTTCCGGTTCCTGGAAACGTTTTGGCGCACCTGCTGAAATACGATTCAATTCTGGGGCAATTTGAAGGAAACGTGGAAGCCAAAGGAGATCAGCTTTTCGTCAATGGGAAGCAGTTAAAAGTCCTCAATTTCAAGAGCCCCGCCGAGATCCCCTGGAAAGATTTAGGAGTTGATATCGTCGTGGAATCCACCGGCGTCTTTACCGACGCGGAGAAAGCGAAGGGGCACCTTCAGGCAGGGGCGAAGAAAGTCATCATCTCGGCCCCCGCTAAAGATGAAGATATCACCATTGTCATCGGCGTCAATGAACAGAAATACGATCCGGAAAAACATCATATTATCTCGAACGCCTCCTGCACGACCAATTGCGTGGCGCCGATGGCGAAAGTTTTACATGAGAATTTCACCATTCTTCGAGGACTGATGACCACGACGCACTCTTACACGAATGATCAAAAAATTCTGGACCTTCCCCATAAGGATCTCCGGAGAGCTCGCGCGGCCGCCCTTTCGATGATTCCCACCTCGACCGGCGCGGCAAAAGCGGTCGGTTTGGTACTGCCGGAGCTGAAAGGAAAACTGGACGGGCTGGCGATTCGGGTTCCGACTCCCAACGTTTCCTTAATTGATCTCACCTGCGACGTCGCCAAGGATACCTCCAAAGAAGAGGTCAACGCCGCTTTGAAGAAAGCGGCGGAGGGGCCGCTCAAGCATGTGATGGATTTTTGCGAGATTCCGTTGGTGTCCAAAGATTTCAACGGGAATCCCAAGTCCTGCAGTCTCGACGCGGAACTCACTTTCGTCATCGAAAAACGGTTAGTCAAAGTCCTCGGCTGGTATGACAACGAATGGGGATATTCCAACCGTGTGGTGGACTTAATCGAATATATCGCCAAGAAATCCGAGAAACAGTTAAGGTCTCCCGCGGCCGTTGCCGGGAAGTAAGTTCGAACGGTTAGCCGTATGAAGAAACAAACGGTTCGTGATCTCGATCTAAAAGGGAAACGGGTATTGATGCGGGTTGATTTTAATGTGCCTCTGGACGAGAAGAGGCGCGTGACCGACGACACAAGGATCAAGGCGGCGCTGGAAACGATTCAGTTTTGCCTCAGGCAGGGGGCCAGTGTTGTCTTGATGAGCCATCTGGGGCGGCCTGACGGCAAAGTGGTTGAAGAACTTCGGCTGGATCCGGTTGCGAGGCAGTTAGAGAAGTTGCTGGGTAAGAAAGTGCTCAAGCTCAATGACTGCGTCGGTTCCCAAGTCACTGATCAGGTCAGAAAATTAAAAGCCGGTGAGGCCGTTTTATTGGAAAATCTTCGTTTCCACCGAGAAGAAGAGGAGAATGATCCCTCTTTCGCGAAAAAACTTGCGGCGCTGGGGGACATTTACGTCAATGACGCTTTTGGAACGGCGCACCGCGCGCACGCCTCTACCGAGGGAGCGGCTCACTATCTTCCGGCGGTGGCCGGTTTCTTGATGGAAAGAGAGATTGAATATTTGGGAGAGACACTGGCTCATCCTCAACGGCCTTTTGTGGCGATCCTCGGAGGATCCAAGGTTTCCGGGAAGATCGCCGTTATCGAAAACCTGATGAAGAACGTTGACGCGATTTTAATCGGCGGAGGGATGACCTATACTTTTAATAAAGCCAAAGGAATAGGAGTAGGAGGATCCCGGGTAGAATCCGATAATATCCAATTGGCCCTTGACCTGATAGAAAGTGCCAAGAAGAAAAAAGTTACTTTTGTTCTCCCGAAAGACCACCGGATCGCGAAAAAAATAGAAAAGGGGGCCGAGATACGAACAACCTCTTCTGCCGCGATTCCCGATGGATGGATCGGAGTTGACGTGGGGCCTCAGACAATTAAAGAGTATAAGAAGGTATTAGAGACAGCCAAAACGGTTATTTGGAATGGTCCTGTTGGAGTTTTTGAAATCGAGGGGATGGATTGGGGAACTCGCCAGGTCGCTGAAATCCTGGCGAGGCTAAACATCACCAAAGTGGCCGGGGGAGGAGACACCGCGGCGGCGATCGCGAAATTCGGCCTGGAATCGGCGATGACGCATATCTCGACAGGGGGAGGAGCCAGCCTGGAGTTTATGGAGGGGAAGGTCCTTCCGGGAATTGCGGTGTTAAAAGATCGTCCCCGACCCGCAGTCTCCGCCAAAGGCGGATCCGCCTCTGGCGGAAACAGTCCACAGTTAAAATGAACCTATTGAGAAAACCGATCATCGCCGGCAACTGGAAGATGAACAAGACTATCTCCGAGGCCATCGAGCTGGTTAATGGTCTTAAGAGAGAACTGTGCGATGAAGAGGAAATCGAGGTGGTGGTCTGCCCTCCGTACACGGTGCTTTCAGAAGTGGGGGAACTGCTGGGAGAGTGTTGTATTGGGTTAGGGGCGCAGGATCTTTTCTGGGAATCAAACGGGGCTTACACCGGTGAGATCTCCGCCTCGATGCTCAAAGATGCCGGCTGCCGTTACGTGATTATCGGCCATTCGGAAAGACGCCAGTATTTTGGAGAGACTAACGATAGAGTCGCTAAAAAAGTCCGACGCGCTCTGGATGAAAAATTAATTCCGATTGTCTGCGTAGGAGAACGTCTGGAAGAGAGAGAAAAAGGGAAAACATTCGAAGTAGTCAAAGATCACCTGGTCAACGGCCTTTCTTTGACAAAGAAAGAGGAACTCCATGAAGTAGTCATTGCTTACGAGCCCGTGTGGGCCATTGGAACCGGGAAAAACGCCACGGCCGCCCAGGCGGAAGAAGTCCATTCTTTTATCCGAAAACTGCTGGGCGATTTGTTTGATAAATCGTCAGCGGCGAAAGTGCGGATTCAATATGGAGGAAGCGTAAAGCCAGAGAACATCGCTGAACTCATGGAACAGAAAGATGTTGACGGAGCGCTGGTGGGGGGAGCGAGTCTTACGATCGAAAGTTTTTCTCAAATCGTCAAACGAGCGCACATTCGAGTGAGCTAAAAAAGGCAGCCCTATGTATACTTTTCTATTGATCGTCCACGTTTTTGTTTGTTTCTTCTTGATCCTGGTCATTTTACTGCAGGCAGGAAAAGGGGGAGGGATGGCGGAGACGCTGGGGGGGAATTTGACCCAATCCATTTTGGGGACCCGCAGTACCGCTTTCATGACTAAACTGACGGCGGTTTGCGCTTCTCTCTTTCTCATCACCTGTCTTTCGCTGACCTACCTATCCACGCAGAAGAGGTCGTCCATCTTCCGCGGCTATAATGGGGCGAAGTCAACATCTGCTCCAGTAACCGCGCCAGTCCCTGTACCCTCGACTCAAGAGACTGTTTCGCCGCCGGCGCAGGATTCCGAACCAACACCACTAGCCCCCGCCGAGGCTCCCGCCGCGGAGACCCCCTAAAAAGGAGACTTGAATGCTCGTTCCTCTCTCTGTGGTGATTGTCGCGAAGAATGAAGAGAGAAACATTGAGGAGTGCCTGAAGTCGGTCCAATGGGCTCCCGAAATTGTCGTGGTGGACGATTCCAGCGCTGACCGGACCGTTGAGATTGCGCGCCGCTGCGGAGCCAGGATCATTGAACGGGAAATGGATATCGAGGGGAGGCACCGTAATTTTGCCTATGCGCAGGCAACCCATCCGTGGGTGCTCAGTCTCGATGCCGATGAGCGTGTCACCCCTGAACTCAAAGAAGAAATTGAGAGAGTTTTATCGAATGGGACGGCGAATTCGGGTTTTACCATCCCCCGAAGAAATTTCATCGGTCATTACTGGGTGCGATACGGAGGATGGTATCCGAGCGGCCAATTAAAGCTTTTCTTAAGAGACAAGTTTAAATTCGAAGAAGTGGATGTTCATCCCCGCGCGATCATGAATGGCCCCTGCGGGAGCCTGCAAGCGGATATCATTCATTATTCCTACCGCGATTTTGGAGATTTTTTGAAGAAGATGGATAACCATACGACGCGCGAGGCGAAAAAATGGGTGGAAACAGGGCGTAAAATGACCTTGGGAAAGGCGCTCTGGAGAACGATCGATCGGTTTTTTAGAACGTACGTCGGGAAAAAAGGGCACAAAGACGGTGTCGTCGGGCTGGTTGTGGCTGTTTTTGCTGGTTTTTATCAAATTTTGAGCTACGCGAAATATTGGGAGATGCGTAAAGACGGAAAGGGTTTAACATGAAAATTCTCGTCACCGGCGGCGCGGGATTTATCGGTTCTCATTTAGTGGATGAACTAGTTAAATTAGGGCATCAAGTGCGGGCGCTTGACTTACTCGAGAAACAAGTCCACCACGGCAAAAAGCCGGATTATTTAAACCCAGAGGCTGAGTATCTTTGGGGGAATGTTTGTGATGAGCAGAAGCTGAAGCAGTCCTTAAAAGGGATCGAGGCGGTCTTCCATCTGGCCGCGCAGGTGGGGGTAGGGCAGTCCATGTATGAACTGCAAAGATACATCCGGGATAATTCTCTGGGAACCGGCATATTGCTGGAGACATTGCTGAAACAAAAGAAAACCATTCGTAAATTAATCGTTGCCAGTTCCATGAGTATCTATGGAGAAGGAAAATATCAATGTCGGGAGTGTGGCGTAGTCACTCCCAGAGAGCGTCCCATTTCTCAACTAAAAAAGGGGGATTGGGAAACGCGATGTCCGAATTGTCAAAAGACGGCGACTCCAATTCCGACCGATGAGGAGAAACCGCTCTATTGTTCTTCCGTCTACGCGATTACTAAAAAAGATCAAGAGGAACTTTGTCTGATCTGGGGAAAGAGCTACCAGGTCCCAACAGTGGCCCTGCGATTTTTTAATGTTTATGGGACGCGCCAATCCCTCTCCAATCCTTACACAGGAGTAGCGGCGATTTTTTCCTCCCGGATTAAAAACAACCATCCGCCACTGATCTTTGAAGACGGTTTGCAGACGCGCGATTTCATTCATGTCAGCGATATTGCGCGGGCAAACCTGCTCTCGCTCAAAAGCGACGCCATGAACTGGCAGTCGTTTAACGTCGGGACAGGAGAACCGATTGAGGTTCTTGATATTGCCAAGGCCCTGCTGAAAATCTATAAGAAAGATATTCCCGTCAAAATCGCCAATCAGTTCAGGGCGGGAGACATTCGGCATTGCTTTGCGGATATCCGCAAAATCCGGGCCATGGGGTTTACCCCCAAGGTTTCGTTTGCCGAAGGCATGAAAAAGCTAGTGGAGTGGAGTCATGGAGTCAAGGCCAATGACCAGGTAGAGCAATCGACCCAAGAACTGCAAAAACGAAAACTCATTTTCGCGACAATCTAAGATGCCAAAAGAGTGCGACATCGTTTTACTGACTTGGAATCATCGCGAGACAACCCAGAAATGCTTGGAATCTATTTTTCGGTATACCGCTACTCAAGTCCGTCTTCTGATCGTTGACAACGGAAGTGATCAGCCAGGGGCGAAAGAATATCTGGAGTCGGTTCGTCCAAGAGGAAATATTGCTGAAGTTGTCTTGATCCGTAATCAAGAAGATTTGGGTTTTTCAAGAGGAATGAATGTCGGTATTCGGTTTTGCCTTTCTCAACAACCGGCTCCCTATCTTTGTTTGGTCAGTAACGATGTGGTCATGACCCCCGGGTGGCTTTCTGAAATGATGCGAATTGCCGGTTCAAAGTCAGAAATAGGTTTAGTCAATCCAATCAGCACTAACTTTGGGTTCTATCCTCCTAGCGAAGAGGAAAACAATGAATATGGCGATAGAATCACTCGGGCATCAAAAGGAAAATGGCGGGAATTAGGATGGTGTATCGGTTTCTGCTTCTTGGTCAAAAGAGAGGTCTTTGAGAAAATAGGACTACTGGATGAAATATTCGGCATGGCTTATTATGAAGATGCCGATTTCAGTAAAAGGGCTCAAACGAACGGATATTTGTGCGCCCTTGCCTTAGGAAGCTACGTTTATCACGCGCAGGGCGGATCTTTTGGAAAGCACCCGCAAAAAAGCGCTCTCTTTCTTAGAAACGAAGAAATTTTTTATTCCCGCTGGCAGTTGGAAAAACCGGAAAGGATCTGTTTTGTGCTGAATCAGAATTCAAACATTTCCTCTAAAGCTCTTTTTCGGAAAATTCGAGACTCTGCCAACCGCCTCCATCGCGTCTGGGTTTTACACATCAATAGAAGAGAACCAGCAGAATTCCCGAACCATTGGAGTGTTCAGAAAATTGGTTTTAGCGGACCTTCTTTTCTTTTTTATCCCTGGGCGCTGACTTATGTCCTGCTGAAGAAAAAGAAGTTCAACAAAATTATAGTGGATCATTCAAAGTTATTATCTTTATTCAAAGGTTATCAACGGAGACATCATGTTCAATTGGAGCTTCTTTAATAAGTATAAAATCAGCGGCGCTGTGGATGCGAGATTTATTTCCAGTTATGAGGATTATCTTCTTCGTCTGTGCGGGAAGGATTTATTGCCGAATCCCAGAAATGCAAAGCATGGGATCTTCCATAATTATCGGCCATGGGAATACGATAAGGTCTATCAATATGGAGAATTTAATTCCAACGACGCGGTTTTAGACGCAGGAGCCATGCACACATATTTTTGTATTTATCTGGCGCAATTCGTTAAAAAAATCGAGGTGGTTGATAATTTTTATTGGGCTAAAAGAGAGTATTTAAAAACAGAAAAATTAATGAGCCCTGAGGAATGGATACAGTATGTGGAACAAAAGGGGATGGGAAAAATTCATGGCGGAGATGCGGATATTGCCCATCTGCCTTATGAAAGCAATACCTTTGACAAAGTGCTTTGTGTCAGCACGATTGAACATGTTTTAGAGGATCATCGCGGAATTCAGGAATTGGCTAGGGTGTTAAAGAAGAACGGAAAGCTTTTGTTGACGACGGAATTTAATTTCTTTTTTGAAAGGAAATACTGCGAACAGGACAATTCCTTTTTGCGCGTCTATAATTTGAATTTACTTAAAGAGTTAATCAGGGCTTCCCATTTGAAATTGGTCAGTCCGTTACTCGTCGAAAAAATAAACCTTCGTCGTTATCGAAAACATGCGAATGCCTTTGTCTGTTTAGAAAAATGAAAACGAACAAAAAAACCTATATCCTCTGCGCGGTAGAGCGCGGCTGGAAAGGGATGCGCCAGTTCGCGTTAATCATGGCAGAAAAAGGTTATCATGTTGATTTAATCCTTCGTGAAAAACTTTCACCCGAGCTGCTTAAAATCATATCTCTCAGAAGTGGCATCCAGATCATCCCTTGTGGCAAAAAGATATTTCCTTTTCGTTTCGCCGCGAAGGTAATAGGGAGGGTTTTGTTTCACAAGGTAAAATGGCTAGTGTTTAATCGTCATGAAAGACTTAAGAAAAACGAAAGGCTTTGCCGACTAGCAGCGGCGGAGTCTCTTATACTTGAAGAAAAGGGCAACCGCTATCATATTTTATCGGAAGGAGGCGAAGTAGCTGTGGAGGGATATTTAAACAACACAAAATAAAATAAGAGCGCTGTCCACAGTACAATGCTTCCCTGAGCGATATAGGACATATCCGACATAAAAGGGCCGTGGCTTAAGTAGTATTTCTGATAAGGAAATAATAAAACATTGCCATGATCTGATCCGGGCCCCAGCGGATTAATGTCAAACCAAACTTTTGAATACAGAAATGCGCCAATGCCGATGAGCCAATAATATGAAGTCTTCCATGAGAGGGTATCGGTCACTTTACAAGTAAATGCTATAAAAATTGGCAGGAAGTTAATCCAGTGTCTTGATTCGGAATCAATGCTAAAAAATAGCGCTCCTGTCACCATCAATACCAATCCAATTCCATAAGGTTGAATCGCTCTGCAAATGGGTTTCCATAGAAAAGCGGTCAGAATCAAAATAGGTCCGTAATACACAACATGCGCGACGCCCCAAATCAAAGGATTGCTGATGGCGACCGTATGATTTCGATAAAGATGTCTTATCGGAGTTACCAGATGTTCCTCAACAGCCAGGGTATGGATAAGCCACTGAACCACGGCAAAACAAGCGATAGTTGCTAAGAGTCTTTTCACGCTCATTTGGCTCCAAATTTCCCGCCAGCCAATAGGGGTTGCATTGAAAAGGTAGTGATAAACGAAAAAGATATAGCTAAGAAGCAGAACGATGCTCAGGTTTAAGACGGAGAGATTAGGAGGTTGATAAACATGCACTTTTGTCAACTGAGTAAAATAGTGTGTTTTGACGATAACTTTAAGCACAAAACCAAAGACTAACAGTGTCATCAGCAAAGCCATCGGCCATCCTCTCTTTGATGCCTTGGAAGAGACGTTTTCTTTTTGCCCCTTCCAATTTGAAAAAAGAAATAACAAAAGGCCGAAGAAGAAGATAGTTGGCCAAGTAAACGCTCCAATGAGTGACGTCGCTAATAATGCTTTTGAACGGCGAGTCAAATAAAAATAAAAACTCAGCATCCCCAGCGTAAAAGCAGTTGTATCGGTTAGAACAGGATAATAGAAATTCATTTTCAGAATCGGATAATTTATAAAAAGACCGCAAAAACCGAGCCATTTCCCTCTGTTGGTCAGGTTTAGACAATCTGAAATTAAGCCCCAGACATAGGCTGAAAGGACTAATAATCCCAGGTTCCAGACGCCGTAAGCGAAAATAATATTGGTTTCTTGCAAGGGTATCCCCAATGTCCTCAGTCCATAGTGGATAATAAAAGAAAGAAATATCCTTTGGACGGAATAGTCACTCAATCCTTTTTCGAAGGCTTCATGGAAGAAATCCTTGGCCCATGCTACATAAGAGACGCCGTCCCAATTATGCCCATTGAATAGTTCTATTTTTTCTGAAAATAAAAGATTCAAGAAACCTGTTAAAAACATCAAGATAACCATCCAGTGATTAATCCCTACTCTACGTTTGTTGATCATTGATCGGCATCGTCCTTTTTTAATGATGCGAGGTTGCAAAAACCAGATTGGGTTTTTTGCTTCGAAGGATATAATCTGGAAGACGTCCTCCAAATTGTCCCATCGAGTGTTCGTATCGGATAGCAGTTCCTGAAGGGTTGAAGGGAATATTCAGTTGCTTACGGATGTCACGCTCAACGAAATCCCGCAACTCAATCAGGTTTTCTGAAGAGAGCGAGTCCGTGTAGACGAATGATCGATATCCTCCTTGCGGGTTTCCTTTGTAGTAATCCGCTACTTGGGTATAGTCAACCTCATAGGCGTACAGTTGATCACCGGTTTCGGGATAGGTGTATACCCAAACATCCGGTTTCTCCGGGTGTCTAACAGCATAATCATAGTAGGGGGTGCCAGGATAAGTGGTAATGATGGTGACATCCAAATCATCCGGTTGTGTTTGGAGTAACCACTGGTGGGTCTCCATGATGGTTTCCCTTGTTTCTCCAGGGTGACCGACCGACATGAGCGCTTTGACCTTGAGGCCATGCTTCTTGGCGATCCGGATACAACGGGTATTTTCTTCTCGGGTGGCCCTTTTGTTGATATTTTGGAGAATCCTTGGGGATCCGGATTCGAAGCCGGTCAGAATCCATCGGAAACCAGCTTGGTACATGGCATCCGCTTGGGCTTCGGTGAAAAGCTGCGCTTTGATGAATCCTCTCAAACGAAATTCCACTCCAAATCCCTGTTGCGCGGATTTAATGGCACGCATGAGCTCAATCATCTTCGTATTGACATTCAGTTCGTCATCATAGAGCATGAAGCCTCTGGTATCATAATTTTTGTAAAGGTGAACCATTTCAGCTACGACGTTTTCTGTGGAGCGCATACGAATACGTCTTAGCATAGGGGATTCTCTTCCTCCGCAGAATCCACAGGCAAAGGGACACCCCAATTGAGCGATCATACTCAAGGCGCGAACCCCTTCAATTTGGTAGTGATAACTGTTGACATCAACAAGATGTCGGGCTGGCAATGGAAGCTCGTTGAGTCTGGCGTTGTTCAAGAAAAGAGGAGATTTGGGGTCATCCGCGTCAATACATTTAGGAGCATTGTTTTTAATCGCGTGAAAAATAGCCTCTTCACCATCTCCGGCTACCAGAAGGTCAAAAGTTTCCGCCAATTTCTGGAAGGCAACAGCGGCTCTTCCATGAATTCCTAGTTTCTTTTCCCTTTTGTAAGCGGTATTGACCAATGTAATGTGGGGTCCTCCAAGTATTATTTTGGCATCGGGCCTAACCTGACGGATCACACGAGTGATGTTTGTTGCTGCCGGCATTTGAGGGCTGGTGGCTGTCAGACCAAAGAGAGTTGCCGGGGAGGATTGGGCATGGACCCGCATGACTTCTTCATAGTTCTGAATACCGGAAAGATCGAGTACTTCTAGAGGATACCCTTCTTTCTCAAGGACTGCGGCGATCCGGAGAATCCCCAGATTCATGAAAACCCTCTCATCCAGCAAAAAGGCGGAGGGGGGAATGATCAAACAAATAGTTTTCATTTTATGGTCGTAACGCATGAACTATTTAGTAGTTAGGACTATACACTAACATTTTTAGATGAGCAAAGTCAAGGAAATAGGATATAATAATTCACTAATGAAAATTGCGGTGATCTTTGACAAGTTAGTGGAAGGAACTACGGGTATCTATGTCATTCGGGCATTAGAAGAGTTAGGACATGAGGTAGATCATTATTGGCTTAGAGACGCTAAGCGCATTCAAAAACAATATGAGCTGTATTTTCGGGTAGATCATGGTTACTATGAATTGGACCTTCCCCAACACCTCAATCCTTCTGTTTATTGGGCGTTAGACATTCATCATTCTCATTCTTTTAAAGCGGTCACCCAGATCCACTGCAACTACAATTACTTATTTGGTTGTCACCGATCCGAAGTAGAAGAACTGAAGTTAATGGGGATTAAGATTGAATGGCTTCCGGTGGGTTGTGATCCAGGAATTCATGCTAGAAAAGACAATCCCTCCACCTATGATGTTGTTTTCGTAGGAGGAGACGATGGGATTCCCCGTAAATACTTGCTTCAAGAACTGCGCGAACGATATCCAAAGAGTTTTATTGGACAAACCCCATTTGACCAAATGAGCGAATGGTATAGTTCTGCTAAGATTGGATTTAATTATTCCATCAACAACGATATCAACATGCGGTTTTTTGAGATCATGTCCTGTGGAGCTCTATTGTTGACCAACGATCTTCCAAGAAAAGATTTTGAATTACTCGGGTTGACCCCAGGAAGGGATTTTGTCGAATTTAAAACATACGATGAGCTTTTTTCGAGGGTGGAGTATTATTTGAAACATGACCAAGAGAGAAAACAAATCGCCGAAAATGGACGTCAAAAGGCCATCAGAGATCATACGTATCGCAAGAGAATGGAAATAGTCATGCGGAGAGTCAACCAGCAGTCTGCGCTAGGGACTTGAAGCGCGGAAAAAGACTTTACAAAATTGCTTGGTTGATGTTAGCCTATTAATTTGGGCACGGTGGTAAAATAATGTCTAAAAAATTAAACCTACGTAGTTCAATCATTACTCAAGGAATTTCACGCTCGCCTGCGCGGGCGATGCTCAAATCGCTTGGCCTCACGGATGAAGATTTACGCAGACCGATGATTGGGATTGCTAACACGTGGATTGAAACGATGCCGTGCAACTTCCATTTGCGCCGGCTTGCCGAGAAGATCAAGAAAGGAATCCGTTCGGCCGGCGGCACCCCTTTCGAGTTCAACACGATCGCGATCTCCGATGGGATTACAATGGGGACAGAAGGGATGAAAACCTCTTTGGTAAGCCGGGAAGTCATCGCGGATTCCATTGAACTAGTGGCTCGAGGACATTACTTTGACGGGTTGATTGCCGTTTCTGGTTGCGATAAAACTATTCCGGGGACTGTGATGGCTCTCTGCCGGGTGAATATTCCTTCGCTGATGATCTACGGCGGTTCTATCGCTCCCGGGAAATTCCAGCACAGGGATGTCACGATCCAGGACGTCTTTGAGGCGGTCGGCAAATGCAATGCCGGCAAGATGACTCCGCAGGAACTGCGCGAATTGGAAGACCGCGCTTGTCCCGCCGCGGGGGCCTGCGGCGGACAGTTTACCGCCAATACGATGGCAACCGCTTTCGCGGTGATGGGTATCTCGCCCATGGGTTACAACGATATCCCCGCCATGGATCCTAAAAAAGACGAAGTCTGTTTCGAATCGGGGAAACTGATTCTCAATCTCATCAGGAAGAATATCCGCCCCAGCGACATTATTACGCGGCACTCTCTTGAGAATGCGATTGCCTCAGTAGCGACGACGGGCGGCTCCACGAACGCGGTATTGCATCTTTTAGCGGTGGCCCGCGAGATGGGGATCAAGCTTTCCATTGATGACTTTGACCGAATTAGCAGCAAGACTCCCTTGCTTGGCGATCTAAAACCGGGGGGCAAATTTGTGGCAACGGATCTCTACGAAGCAGGGGGGGTGCGTTTAGTGGCCAAGAGGTTATCGGACGCGAAACTGCTTCACGCCGACGCTCTGACAGTGACTGGCAGGACCATCGGCCAGGAAGCGAAAGAGGCCCAGGAGAAAAGAGGCCAATGGGTTATTCGGACACTGCGCAACCCGCTTAAACCGACCGGCGGCCTTGTCATTCTCAAAGGGAATTTAGCTCCGGAAGGGGCTGTTTTGAAAATAGCGGGAGAGAAACGTCTCAGCCATCGGGGCCCGGCAAGGGTTTTCGATTGTGAAGAGGATGCTTTTGAAGCGGTGAAGAAAAAAAGAATTAAAGAAGGAGATGTGATCGTTATCCGCTACGAGGGGCCCAAAGGAGGCCCGGGAATGAGGGAGATGCTCGGAGTGACCGCCGCTTTAGTGGGGGAGGGACTTGGAGAATCGGTAGCTCTCTTAACCGACGGACGATTTTCAGGAGCGACGCATGGCCTGATGGCGGGACACGTGGCTCCCGAGGCGGCTTGCGGCGGGCCGATCGCCGTGATAAAAGAAGGAGATATTATTACTTTTGATATTCCAAAGCGGCGGCTGGATGTGGATCTGTCATCGGGAGAAATTAAAAAGCGTCTGGCAAAATGGAAGCCGCCGCAGGCTCGGTACAAGAACGGCGTCATGGCCAAATACGCGCAGTTGGTTTCCTCCGCCTCGAAGGGAGCGGTTACAGGTTAGGACTATGGATAAATATAAGATAGACAGCCATAAAATTAATTACCATGTGGACAGGATCCATGAGTGGTTGTATCAGACAAAAACCGTCTATCCCATTTATGTCGAAATTTCTCCTTCCGGAGCCTGTAATCACCGGTGCAGTTTTTGCGCGGTGGATTACATTGGATACAAAACTCGTTTTCTTGACACAGAATTGCTGAAAACACGCATTACCGAAATGGGAGAACGGGGAGTTAGAAGCATCATGTTCGCGGGAGAGGGGGAACCTCTTCTGCACAAAGATCTCGCCGAAATCATTGTCCACACCAAACGATCTGGAATAGAAACCTCTATTACGACCAATGCCGTCGCTCTGACGGAAAAATTTGCCCGGGAGGCGTTAGCTCATACCGCTTGGATTAAAGCCAGCATCAACGCCGGCGACAAAGATACCTACGCCAAAGTTCATCAGACCAAACCCCAGGATTTTGAAAGAGCGATCGCGAATCTCGCCAAAGCGGCGAAGATCAAGCGGGAAATAAATGCCGAATGCGTCTTGGGGGCCCAAATGGTTCTTTTGCCGGAAAACGCGCATGGAGCTTTGACCCTGGCAAAGACCGGGAAAGAGATTGGATTGAATTATGTGGTCATCAAACCTTATTCGCAGCATAAAATGAGCGTCACACGGCAATATGAAGGAATGCAGTATGATGATTATCTGCAGATGGCAGACGCCCTGGAGGAACTCAACGACGAGAACTTCCATGTGGTGTTCAGACGCCATACCATGGATAAACTAGCTGAACCGGAGCACTATTACACAAAATGCCAGGCGACGCCCTATTTCTGGGCCTATGTAATGGCCGACGGAGCTGTTTACGGTTGCAGCGCCTACCTGCAGGACGACAGGTTTTGTTATGGGAATATCAACGAGAGCACGTTCACGGAGATTTGGGAAGGAGAAAAACGGAAAAAGAGCATTGATTATGTGGAACATGAATTAGACATCACCGAGTGCAGGAAAAATTGCAGGATGGATGAAGTGAATCGCTATTTGTGGGATATTAAGCATCCTCCCGCTCACGCCAATTTCATTTAATGAGTGCCTATGCCTACATCAGAGTCTATTTCGGTTGTCATTCCCGCCTTTAATGAGGAGGAAAATTTAGCTAAAACTATTCAAACCGTGAAGGAGATTGTCTCTTCTCGGTTTAGTAATTACGAATTTTTGGTCTACAATGATGCCAGCACTGATCGTACCGGCGCCATTGCTGAAGAGTTATCTTGCCAAGACGCGCGAATTAAAGTTATTCACCATCAACACAATCAAGGTTTGGGCGGGTGTTATCGATCAGGGGCTCGTATCGCAGGGAAGGAGTTTTACATGCTGGTTCATGGGGATAACGAAATCTCCCCTCAGACGATCCAGTTAATCATTCAGAAAGCTACGGAAGCGGAAATTGTCATTCCCTATATCCAAAACCCATCGGCTAGACCTCTCAGCCGGCGAATTATTTCAAAAACTTATACCCTCCTGACAAACTTTATTTTCGGGCTCCGTATTCCTTATTATAACGGCCCTTGTTTGATCAAGACTTCTCTCGTTAAAGACCTCCCCATTGAAAGTAGTGGTTTTGGATTTATGGCTGAGACGCTTATTAAACTCATCAAATTAGGACACTCCTATGTTATTGTTGGGTTTAATTGCCGGTTAAGAGAAAAGGGGAAAACAAAAGCATTTCGCCTTAAAAACATCTTCAACGTCATTATGGGTGTTTTTTCTCTTAGAATGAAACTGAGATCTTTTCTGAGTTCTTACTTAAGAGAAAGAACGACCGCTTGTAATCACCCAGAGAAAATGGAGGTATAACATGAAGGAAGTCTTCTTGCTTGATTTATATCCTAACAAAAAAAAGCCGATTCAAGACCGAATTGCACCGGATATTGAAGATAGACGCAAGATCGCTAGGCGTTTTGATAAGGAGTTTTTCGACGGGGACAGGGGAAATGGTTATGGAGGTTATTATTACGATGGCCGATGGAAACCCGTGGTGAAACGATTTATTGATTATTATGGTTTAACTTCTCAGTCTTCGGTATTAGATATTGGCTGCGCAAAAGGTTTTATGCTGAGAGATTTTGTCGAAGCCCTGCCTGGAATGAGGGTGGCTGGCATAGACATCTCGCAGTACGGTATTGAAAATGCCGAGGAAATCGTCAAGCCCTATGTTCAAGTAGGAAACGCTGTAGTTCTTCCTTATCCAGATAAATCTTTTGATTTGGTGATTTCGATTAATGTCGTCCATAATCTGGATCGGGAAGGTTGCAAAAAAGCCATTCGAGAGATGATGCGAGTTTCAAAAAGGTTCAAGTACATCCAAGTAGACTCGTTTAGAAACGCGAAGGAAGAACAAAACCTAAAAAATTGGTATTTGACAGCAAAGCTAATTCTAGGAACAGAAGAATGGAAAGAGATCTTTAAAGAAGTAGGATATGATGGAGAGTACTACTGGACGATTATTGAGTAAAATCAGAAGAGAGATTGTAGTGCTCATTTGCGAGGATGGCTGGGAAGGAATCCGTAAATTCGCTTTGTTTCTTTCCGAGAGAAAAATTTCGGTTTCGGTGGTCATTAAAGGAAACCCTCGGCGCGAAGTCAAAGAAATAATTTCTCCAAGAGATGGAATCCAGAATTATTTTCTCGAACGAAACTTATATCGCGTTGTCCTTTATCCTCTTTTGGCATGGCTTTATTTGCGGCACCGATGGAACGTCTGTTGTGTCACTAAGGAAAAAACTTATAAAGAATTAGAAGCATTACAGCGGCTCTTCGGGTTTTCTCTCTATCGCTTCCTGGAATCAGGAGATAACTCCATGCTGGAGGACCGCTCTGGGAAGAAGTTCTCTTTTAATGATTATCTCCAGCATCTGAGTTAATTGGCGCCGGTAAGTGTGTTTTGTAACAGCCGCCTTATATCCTTGCTCAGCGATGGCTGTTCTTTGGCGCTCATGTGTCAGATAGTAATCGATTAACTGGAAAAGTTCGCGGGGAGAGTGATATAAAACCAAGTGCTCGCGGTCTTGTAAACCCAGTACTTCGAGCGTTTCGTCTTTGGGAGGATTTGTTAAGCAGAGAGCCCCGCAGGCCATGATCTCCAGAGAACGCATGGTCAGTGTTTCCCGCCGGATCGCGTAGCTGAAACCGATTTTAGAGCGGCTGTAGATGTCAGAAATTTTCCGGTAGTCCGCGTGTCCGATGTAACTATCGGGATAACGTTCTCTCAACTCTTGAAGGTAGAACTTCCTGGGGACTCCGCCGTCCGTCCCGACAAAGCCGACGTCTAAATCCCGCTCCCGATCAAGCTGTTTGTGGATCTCGGGATCACAGCATCCGCCGGGAATCCATACCACGTCAGCTCCCGCGCGTTTCAGCGATTCCACCCCTTCCTTCATGGGACAGAAGACAAGATCGTACTGAACGGACAGGGGTTTGATTCTTTTTAAAGCGAGGTGGGTGTCCGAAACCCAATAAACGGCCGGTCTCAAATGGTTTGGCGGCGGGGAAGAGTAGTCTCCGTCGTCCACGCGGAAATAAAGTTCACAAGGGGTCGTCAATTGCGTGAGCCGGCCGGGGGTTACCTGCAGAACTTCATGTCCCAACTGCCGGAGGGCTCGTTCAAAGTAAATACCCATCGTATCGGGCCGGTAAAGATTGAAAATCACCGCGATCCGCATTACCCATTTTCCTTAAACCACGCGATGGTTCGCGTGAGCCCTTCATCCAGTTCTGTGGTTGCTCTGAACCCAAGAATCTTTTCCGCTTTGCGGATATCCGGGACCCGGCGCTGGATATCTTCATAACTGTCGCCGTACACTTCACGCTGGGAGACAAAACGGACGGAAGAGTTTGACCCGGAGAGCTGAATCATCCGCTTGGCCAGTTCCAGCATGGAGGTTTCTCTGTTGTTGCCAATGTTAAAAACTTCTCCTTCTCCCTTTTCCGTCTCCATGGCCCTGATGGTTCCTTCTACCGCATCGTCCACATAGGTAAAACATCGGGTTTGGTTCCCGTCTCCGATGATGGTGACAGGTTTGCCCCGCAGGATCTGTCCCAGAAAAATAGTGACGACTCTTCCGGTATCGAGCCGGTCCATCCGGGGGCCGTAGACGTTGAAGTAACGGACAATGGAAACTCGAAGCCCTAGTTTTTTATAGGCAAAGCAGAAATGTTCCCCAATCGCTTTCGAAGTCGAATAACACCACCGGTCAATCGCGGTCGATCCAAGAACGCGGTCATCATCTTCCGAATAAGGAATCTTCGTGCTCCGTCCGTAGATTTCCGAAGTGGAGGTAAAACAAACTTTTTTGTTGTATTTATGAGCGAGCTGGAGAACGATCTGGGTTCCATTGACGTTGACATTCAAGACGGCGTAAGGATTGATCACGTAATGATGAACGCCGACCACTCCCGCCAAATGATACAACTGATCGCACTGGCTGATCAGATTATCAACGATCTCCCGGTTGAGGATGGAATCCCGGACAAACCGGAAACGGCGGTTCTTGAAATGGTGGAGGATTTTATCCTCGCCGCCGGAGGATACATCGTCCAGAGCGACGACTTCATCACCCCGCTCTAATAATTTGTCAACCAGAAAAGAACCCAAAAACCCCGCGCCTCCTGTGACTAGAATTTTCACCGCGGCTCCTTTTGAAAAACATACAGTTTCTGAGTGCCATAGTCTCCGACGCTTGGGAAAAGAGTAAAGAGTTTATTGATCTCCGAATCAAAACGGGGCTCTTTATCTTTACCGATGATGAAGGGCTGAAAAACCCGAGATCCGATGTAGTAGGTGCTGCTGAAGTTGATATTTTTGACTAATTTCATCCGTGGTTTAAGGTAGGGGAAGAGTTTTTCTTCATCGAGGTAGAGATTGTGCCACGGCTGCGGGATTTCGTTCAAGCCGAACTCCTTCCGGAGCCGGTTCATGTTCCTCCACCCCTGCGCCGACGCCTCCGACAAGAGCAGGGTTCCTTTTGGTTTCAAGACCCGGATGAATTCCTGAAGCGACTTTTGCTGGAGTTCCCAGCTCGGGAGGTTGATAATGCATCGTTTCGAGACGACCTGATCATACTGGGAATCTTTTTCCTTAAGACTCAGGACGTCTCCAAACCCGAACGAAACCCGTTTCTGGATCTGCCGCGGTGATTTCGCGAGCAGTTCCTTCGCGTCTTGAATCATCGCCTCTGAATAATCCACTCCACGAAGGGAAATAGAGGGACGGGCTTTAGCGAATTCCAGGGTGGAATAACCGTTGGCGCATCCGGCGTCGAGGAGCGGGCCGCGCCGAGTCAAATATTTCCGAAGCGTCTGATTTTCTAAATCAATCAACAACTGATCTGGCATGGAGACAGTCGCCTGCCCGCGAAAATTCTTGGAACGATCTTCATAGTATTCCTTGATCTTGCCGATTTGTTGAGGTGTTTCTTTCATTCTCTTAGGATCTCCTTGTTATATGAGCCAGTTGCCGGACGATGTAATTAATCTTCTGTTTGGATAAATCTGGATAGAGCGGGAGAGACAAGACTTCGTTTGAAACCTGTTCAGTTACTGGAAATGCGCCCCTGCGGTAGCCCAAGTATTGAAAGGCCGGTTGAAGATAGTAAGGTTTCGGGTAATTGACGACGGTTTGAATCCCGCGCGAAGCCAATTGCCTTTGGACAGTATCTCTGTTTTTTACTCTGATGACATACAGATGGTACACATGGTTTTTTCCGGGTTGTTCAACGGGATTGACGACGCGGGGAGCGTATTTTCGTATTTGCCGCGTGTAGTATCGGGCGAGCTGTCTTCTTTTTTGATTCCAGCGGTCCAGCGATTTTAACTTCACCCGCAGAATGGCGGCCTGCAGGGTATCCAAACGGGAGTTCTGCCCCGGCACCAGGTTGAGGTATCTTTCTTTCCGGCCATGGTCTCTGAGCATTCTCAACCGTTCCGCTACCGATTTCAGATTCGTAACCACAATACCGCCGTCTCCCCAGCAGCCAAGGTTTTTTGTCGGATAGAAACTAAAACAGCCCACATCTCCTAGATTCCCCGTTTTGCGGTTTCGGTATTCCGCGCCATGAGCTTGGGCGGCGTCTTCAATCAGCCGTAGTTTGCGGCGTTTGGCCAGAGCTTTGAGCTCCGTCATGTCAGCCGCCTGTCCATACAGATGAACCGGCAGAATCGCTTTCGTTTTTGGGGTGACGGCGTCGGCAACTTGCTTGGGATTGAGGTTGTAGCTGACAGGATCAATATCCACCAGCACCGGTTTAGCCCCCGCCAGCGCGATCGCGATGGCGGTCGCGATATAGGTAAAAGAGGAGGTAATCACTTCATCTCCAGGCCCGATTCCCAATGCCATCAGACTCAACCACATCGCGTCTGTTCCTGAATTGACGCCGACGCCATACCGGGCGCCGCAGTACTCGGCGAATTCTTGTTCGAAGCGGGTGACTTCTTCTCCTAAGATGAAGTCGCCGCGGCGGTTGAGTTGTTGGATGAGCCGCCAGTAAACCTGTTTTTGTCCGTTGAATTGATGGCTGAAATCCATCCAAGGGATCCGCATCGTTTTCAGACTCCTTACAATAACTTCTAATAGAAGAATTTATTATACCAGAGCTTCCTCTGAAAATCACCTAAGATTGAAAAAACTTGACAGAAACGGATTCTATCGGTATGATTAAAAACTCTAATCTTACGTGGCAGTTATGAGAAAAACCTATAGCGCGAAGCGAAATGGAGTGGAAAGGAAGTGGCGCCTGATCAATGCCGATGGGGCGATCTTGGGACGGTTGGCTTCCAAGGCCGCCTCGATTCTTCGCGGCAAACATAAGGCCATTTTTACTCCTCATATTGATTGCGGCGACGGAGTGATTGTCATTAACGCGGCTAAGATCCGGGTCAGCGGCAATAAGATGGAGGGAAAAGTTTATACCCGGTATTCAGGGTATCCGGATGGGTTGAAGACAGAATCACTGGCCCACTGGCTGAAGAGAGCGCCGGACCAAGTCATCCGGCACGCGGTCAAAGGGATGCTTCCCAAGAACAGTCTGGGGGATGATCTGATTCGGCATTTGAGGGTTTACGAGGGGGCTGAGCATGAGCAAGAGGCCCAGCAGCCAATAGAGTTGGCGATAGGATCCGCCAGAGGCGGATCCGCCTTAGGCGGAAACTAATATGACTGAGCAAGCAGTTTTAGAGACGCCGAAAGTAGAAATCCATTCCAAGATCAACGCGACAGGAAGACGGAAAGTGGCCATAGCCAGGGTCTGGCTGGTCCCAGGGACAGGTAAAATTACCGTGAATGGGAAGTTGCTTGAAACTCATTTTTCAAGGGATGTCCATCAGATTATCGTTCAACAGCCGCTGAAGCTGGTCAAAGCGGCTGAAGGATGCGACGTTGTCGCTTCTGTCAGGGGGGGCGGCCATACCGGACAGGCGGGAGCCGTCCGGATGGGAATTGCCCGCGCGTTAGTGGTGTTGGATCCAACTTCTAAGAAAGCGCTGCGCCAGGCGGGATTTTTGACTCGTGATCCCCGCGCCAAAGAGCGCAAGAAGTATGGACGAAGAGGAGCGCGCCGCGGCAACCAGTTCTCGAAACGATAAACAAAATAGTCAAGAGTGATCAAAAAGCCTGGTTCCGCGGCAGCGGGATCAGGCTTCTTTGTGTTATAATAAGTTACATTTAACTATCGAAGCGAGGATATTATGTCAATCAGAATTGGGATTTTAGGAGCGACAGGGTACGCCGGGGAAGAGCTCATAGAAATTCTTCTAAGACATCCCCAGGTAAAGATCACCGCGGTGACGGCTTCAGCGAACCTGGAGAAAGAGGAGCCGATCGGTAAACTATTGCCCCGGCTCGTCGGGAGAATCTCTTTGGACTGTTTTACGTTAGATATAGAGAGGATTTTACCGCTGGTAGATATGGTTTTTCTGGCTCTGCCGCATACTGTTTCGCAGGATATCGCGGTGGCCATCGTGGAAGCGGGGAAGAAAGTCATTGATCTTTCAGCCGATTTCCGGTTGAAAGACCCGTCTCTCTATGAAAAATGGTACCACATCCCTCACCACCATCCCGATTATCTGGAGAAGGCGGCCTATGGGTTAACCGAGTTGAACCACGCTAAAATTAAAGAAGCTGAGTTAGTGGCGAATCCGGGCTGTTACCCCACCGGGGCAATTCTAGCGCTGGCGCCGTTGTTCGATAAAAAGTTAGCCCAGGCCGATTCAATTATCATTGACGCCAAATCAGGGGCGACAGGGGCGGGGAAAAAACCTTCCCAGTTTCTTCACTTTCCGGAAGTTCACGGGAATTTAAAGGCGTACAAGGTCAACGCGCACCAGCATTCGCCGGAAATAGAACAGGAGCTGAGCGAGCTGGCGCGGGAAGATGTGGATGTCATTTTTACCCCTCATCTATTGCCGACGGATCGGGGAATTCTGACAACCTGCTATGCGAAGTTAAAAGAGGGAATGGAGACATCCGAAGTGATTAATCTCTATCAATCGTTCTATCAGAATGCCCCTTTTGTCAGGATTCATCCGGCGGGGAGCTGGCCGGAATTAGCCCACGTAGTCAGGACTAACTTCTGTGATATTGGCGTCACGATTGACGCGGAGCGGAAAGTAGCGATCGTCATTTCGGCCATCGACAACTTAGTCAAGGGGGCGGCGGGGCAGGCGGTTCAGAATTTAAACTGCATGATGGGATGGGATGAAAAACTAGGATTATTGCCATGAAAGAGACAGCGTACAGCGTACAGCGTTCAGCGTTCAACGGAAGGACGGGAGTGACGGCGCCGAAAGGATTTCGAGCCGCCGGCATTGCTTGCGGGATTAAGAAGCGGAAGAAAGACCTCGCGCTGATTTATTCGGAGGTACCGGCCGTAGCGGCAGGAGTGTTCACCACCAATCGTCTTCAGGCGGCGCCGGTTCTTGTCACCAAAGAACATATTCGACCCGGCACGGCCAGGGCGATCATCGCCAACAGCGGCAACGCCAATTGCGCCACAGGAAAGAAGGGGTTTGGGGATGCCCGCCGGATGGCCTCTGAGTGTGCCGGTTTGTTGGGGATCCAACCGCGGGAAGTTCTGGTTGCTTCCACCGGCGTCATTGGGCGGCCGCTTCCGATGGATACGGTAACTCAAGGGATTGGATCTGTCGTCAGAAATTTGAGTTCTCAAGGGAGCCGTTCGGCGGCCGAAGCGATCCTGACCACCGATCATACGGTCAAGGAAACGGCGGTTCGGTTCTCGGTTGGAGGCCATGAAATCTCTTTAGGGGGAATTGCCAAAGGGTCCGGCATGATTGCCCCCGAAATGGCGACGATGCTCTGCTTCATCACGACGGACGCGAAAATCGCCGGGCCGGTTCTCAAGAGAATTCTCAGCCAAGTGACGGAGACAACTTTTAACGCGGTCACCATTGACGGAGAGATGAGCACCAACGATATGGTTCTGATTCTGGCTAACGGGAAAGCGGGCAATCCGGCGATTCAATCCGGAAGCGCCGCGTATCAAAAATTCTCGGCGGGATTAGAACGGGTGATGGGAGAGCTGGCAAAGATGATGGTGCGGGACGGAGAAGGGGCCACTAAGTTCGTCGAAATTGACGTCACCGGCGCCAAAAATAAAGGAGACGCCAAGAAAATCGCTCATCGAATCGCCAATTCTCTGCTGGTAAAAACGATGCTGCACGGCGCGGACCCCAATTGGGGGAGAATCGCCGCCTGCGTCGGATCCAGCGGGGTACCGGTGCGGATGAACCGGGTGGAGATCACGATTGGAACGATTCTTGTATTTCTAAAAGGGGAGCCTGTGGAGCATAGCCGCGAGGAGCTAAAACAAATCTTGCGCAACCCGGAGATTCAAATCGGGGTGGACCTGGGAGAAGGAAAGGCGGACTTTACCGCTTGGACAACAGACCTCTCGGCGGATTACGTGAAGATTAATTCGGGGTATACGAGCTGATAAATGGACGAATTTATTCGCAAGGCTGATGTATTAATTGAGGCGCTTCCCTATATTAAGGAATTCCGCGGGAAGATCAGCGTGATCAAATTCGGCGGGAGCGCGATGGGAGATGAAAAACTGACCAAGGGGGTCATCGAAGATATCGTCTTCATGAGTTATGTCGGGATGAAGCCGGTGATTGTTCACGGCGGCGGCCCTCTGATCAGCGCCAGAATGAAGGAACGGGGGAAGACTCCTCATTTTGTGGATGGAATCCGGGTCACGGATGAAGAGACGATTCATATCGTTGACTCCAGTCTCGCGGAAGTCAACCGATGGCTGGTCAATCAGATTGAGCAGTTAGGAGGGAGAGCGGAGGGACTGCACGGCAGAAAAGCGGATTTAGTGCGGGTGAGGAAAATGCCGTCGCGCGAAGACGTCGGTTACGTCGGTGAGATCACGCTGGTTCGTCCAGCCCCCATTCTAAAAGTTTTGGAGGCGGGGCGGATCCCGGTGATTTCCCCCATCGGAATCGGGAGCGATAACCATCTTTACAATGTCAACGGAGATCAAGTCTCCAGCTGGGTCGCCGCGCGGCTGGAGTGCCATAAACTGGTTTTGATGACTTCGGTGGCGGGAATTCTCAAAGACGAGAAAAATACCGGCAGTTTAATCCCAACGCTGGAGACGGATCAAGTAAAACAATTGATTCAATCGGGAGTCATCAGCGGAGGGATGATCCCAAAAGTCAACGCGTGTCTGGAGGCGTTGGATAGAGGAGTGAAGAAAACCCACATCATTAGCGTCAATGTCCCGCACGCGCTGCTGCTGGAGATTTTTACCGACAAGGGAATCGGGACGGAAATCGTAAAGGACAGCGTACAGCGTTCTCTGCCAGAGGCAGATCCGCCTCCGGCGGAAGCGGACAGGGTACAGTAAAACGAACGACAGAACATTGGGTGTATCAGATGACAAATAAACAAATTCGACAGAAATACGAAGAGTATGTTCTTCCCAATTATTCGAAGGCCGGCATCGCGTTTGTCCGGGGATCGGGTTCCTGGCTTTGGGACGCGGACGGGAACAAATATCTCGACTTCTTTCCCGGCTGGGGAGTGAATGGCTTGGGGCATTGTCATCCCAAGGTGGTGAGCGCGATCCGGGATCAGGCGGGAAAACTACTGCATGTTTCCAATAATTACGATCATCCCTGGCAGGGGGCTCTGGCGGAGAAGATCTCTAAGAGTTCCTTTGGCGGACTTGTTTTCTTCAGTAACAGCGGCGCCGAAGCGATCGAGGCTTCGATTAAACTGGCAAGAAAATGGGGAAATAACGAAGGCCGGCACGAGATCATCGCCATGAAGAATTCCTTTCATGGAAGGACATTGGCGGCGGTCAGCGCGACGGGGCAGGCAAAATACCAGGAGGGGTTTGCTCCGCTGGTAGAGGGATTTCTCCATGTTTCTTTTAACGATTTAGGTGGGGTCGAGCAGGCCATCACCGGTAAGACTGTCGCGGTTTTAGTGGAACCGATTCAGGGAGAGGGCGGAATTCATGTCGCGACAAGGGAGTTTTTGCAAGGGTTAAGGAAATTATGCGATCAGCGCCGGTTATTGTTGATTTTAGACGAAGTGCAAACCGGTATGGGCCGGACGGGAAAGATGTTCTGCTATCAACATTACGGTATCAAGCCCGATGTGATGACGCTGGCGAAATCGCTGGGAGGCGGGGTTCCGATCGGAGCCATGGTGGTGGATAGAAAATTGAATAATGTTCTGGTTCCTGGAACCCACGCGACCACTTTTGGAGGGGGGCCGCTGGTCACGCGGGCTGGGCTGGCTGTTTTTGACGTGATTCAAAAAGGGAAATTGGCCCAGCGGGCGGTGAAGATGGGCAATGACTTGAGGAAACGTTTAGAACGGATGGCCGGGAAATATTTGGTCATTCATGAAATCAGGGGAAAAGGATTGATGGTCGGAGTGGAATTGGTCCAGTCCGGGAAAGAGATCGTTGCCGAATGCTTAAAGAGAAAGCTGTTGATTAACTGTACGCAGGAAAAAGTGCTGAGGATTATGCCTGCTTTGACGGTCACTCCGGCCGAACTGAATCAGGGGTTGGAAATCCTGGAAGGAGCGCTGGCGGTCACATGAAGACAAAAGATCTGCTTAATTTAGATAGTTTGGACCGGCCGGAGATCGAGGCAATTTTTGATTTAACGGCCAAGATCAAGAAAGAACCGAAGCAGTACCGGCAGGTTCTCTCTGGCAAAACGATCGGCCTTGTGTTTCAGAAACCGTCCACGAGAACCCGACTTTCTTTTGAGGTCGGCATGTTTCAGCTCGGGGGGAATGCGATTTATCTAGGGACGGAAGATATCCGCCTGGGAATCCGGGAAGATATCCGGGATCTGGCAAGGACTTTGTCGAGGTATCTCGACGGGATCGTAGCCAGGACATACGCCCAGCAGGATGTGGAGAATCTGGCAAAGCACTCTTCCATTCCCGTGATCAATGGGCTAAGTAATTCTTATCATCCCTGTCAGGCGTTGAGCGATTTGTTCACGATGAAAGAACGGTTTTCTTCCCTCGACTCTTTGGTGGTTTCCTATGTCGGGGACGGAAACAACGTCCTTCATTCTTTAATTCAGATTTGCGCCCTGACGGGAGTTTCTTTAAAGATCGCGACTCCCAAAGGGTATGAAGCGGACAAAGAGGTTTTGCGCTGGGCGCTGTCTCGCACATCGAAGATCAGCGCGGGTGATGATCCCAGGAAAGCGGTTGAAGGGGCGGACGTCGTCTATACCGACGTCTGGACGAGCATGGGGCAGGAGAAAGAGGCAAAGGAAAGAGCGGAGATATTCAGAGAGTTTCAAGTGAACCCCCGGTTGACCGCTTTGGCAAAACCCAAACACGTGGTGATGCATTGTCTGCCGGCTCACCGGGGAGAGGAGATTGCCGACGAGGTTTTGGACGGAGGGCATTCGATTATTTTTGATCAGACGGAAAACAAGTTGCATTTGCACAAGGCGATTTTGTATTTGTGGCTTGGAGGAAAATGATCAGGAGGTAATATGGCGCACGAAAAAGTAATATTAGCGTATTCCGGCGGGCTCGATACCTCAGTGGCGATCCACTGGCTCAAAGAGAAAAAGGGTTTTGATGTTGTGGCGGTTCTTGTTGATGTAGGACAGGGAAAACAACTAAAGCCGTTAGCGGCTAAAGCCGCTAAAATCGGCGCGGTTAAAACTTACTGCCTTGACGCCAAAAGGGAATTTGTCGAGCAATACGTCCGGCCGGCTCTTCAGGCCCACGCGGTCTATGAAGGAAAATATCTTTTAGCGACGGCATTAAGCCGCCCGTTAATCGCTAAGAAACTGATCGAAGTCGCGAGAAAAGAGAAAGCGGCCGCCGTCGCGCATGGCTGCACCGGAAAAGGAAACGATCAGGTGCGGTTTGATATGGCTGTCTTAACGCTGGCTCCGGATCTTAAAATTATCGCTCCCTTACGGGAATGGGAGTTGACGACGAGAGAAGAAGAAATTGAGTATGCCCAAGCGAAAGGGATTCCAATCCCCGTCAAGAAAAAAAGCCCCTACAGCTTGGATGAAAATCTTTGGGGGGTGAGTATTGAATGCGGTGTTCTGGAGGATCCTAACGCCGCCCCTCCTGAAGACGCGTACCAATGGACGCGAAACCCTCTGAAAGCCCCCAGAAAACCTCTTGAGGTTGAAATCACGTTTCAGAAGGGTACCCCGTATGGGCTTAATGGAAAGAGAATGGATCTCGTTGGGGCGATTCAGAAACTGAATGAATTGGGGGCTCGATATGGAATCGGGAGGGTTGATTCAGTCGAGAACCGGCTAGTCGGAATTAAGTCGCGGGAAGTTTATGAAGCGCCGGCGGCGACGATTTTACTGCAGGCTCATCGGGAACTGGAAGCGTTGACTCTGGACAGGGAACTGTTTCAATTTAAGGAGTCTTTGGGGGCTAAATACGCCCAGCTGGTTTACAACGGTCAATGGTTCACGCCGCTTAAAGAAGCGCTGGATGGATTCGTCCAGAAAACACAGCGCCGGGTTTCCGGAGTGGTTAGAATGCGGCTGTATCCGGGGTTCGCGGCGTGCGTGGGGCGGACGTCGGTTTATTCAAGATATTTCAAAACACTGGCGACCTATGAAGAGGGGGACCAGTTTGACCGAAAAATTGCCGAAGGGTTTATTAAAGTCTGGGCGATGCCGTACAAAAACGGATAGTGGTTTGTGGATAATGGATAGTGGATAAATAAAGAAGGAGTTTTTCATGAAGAAATTATGGGGTGGGAGGTTTAAAAAAGAAATGCATCCATTGCTGTTCAAACTGTCGGAGAGTCTTTCTTATGATAAGAAACTGGCTCGATATGACCTCCTTGGAAGCATCGCGCACGCGAAGATGCTTGGGAAGACGAAAATTATTCCCCCAAAGGATTCAGCGAGGATCGTCCGCGGGTTAGAGTCGCTCTTGAAAGATTTGGAAAAAGGGAAGCTTTCCCTGTCTGGTAAGTATGAGGATATCCATTCCCTCATTCAGGACGCTCTGGATAAGAGAGTGGGAATGGTGGGGCACAAACTGCACACCGCCCGAAGCCGGAATGACCAGGTGACTTTGGACACACGGCTCTACTGTCGTGAAGAGGGAGGAAGAATTCGGGCGAAGTTAAGAAAACTCCAGCGGGTTCTTGTTGATCTGGCGGAGAGCCATGTCGAGCATGTGATCCCCGGTTACACTCACAGCCAGCACGCCCAGCCGGTGGTTTTAAGCCATCATTTACTGGCTTACTGTCACATGCTGGAGCGGGATAAGGAGAGAATTCAAGACGCCTTGAAGCGGATGGATGAACTCCCATTGGGATCGGGGGCGCTGGCGGGAAGCTCGCTTCCGATTGACCGTTTCTACGTCGCTAAATTACTTGGCTTCTCGAGGATTTCGCAAAACAGTCTCGATGCCGTGAGCGATCGCGACTATTGCGTTGAACTCCTCTCCAGTTTTTCAATACTATCGCTTCATTTATCGAGGATGTGCGAAGAGTTCATCGCCTGGAGCAGTCCCGAATTCGGATTCCTGGAGCTTGACGACGCTTTCTGCACCGGCAGCAGTCTCATGCCGCAGAAGAAAAATCCAGACCCGCTTGAGTTAATCCGGGGAACGACAGGGAGGATTTACGGCAATTTAGTTTCCGTGCTGGTCACCATGAAAGGAATTCCGTTGGCGTATAACCGGGATATGCAGTTGGACAAGGAACCTCTTTTCGACAGCGTTGAAAGAATGGAGCTTATTCTGGACATCTTGAGTGAATTGCTTCCAAAGGTCGCTTTTCACGTGCTCCAGATTGACCGCCAATTAAAAGACGAGGGATTGTACGCGGCTGATCTGGTGGAGTATTTAGTCCGGAAAGGGATCGCTTTCAGAGAGGCGCACGATATTATCGGGCATTTGATCAGGGATTCGCTGGAGCTTGGGAGACGGCTTTCGGACCGTCCTTTGTCGGATTTCAAGGAGGCCTGTCCCAGGTTTGAAAAAGACGTTTATGATCTGATGGATCCTTACCGGTCGGTTGATTCCAAGAACGTCATCGGCGGCACCGCCAGAAACCGGGTGCGCCAGCAAATTCAGAGATGGGAAAGAATTTTGAAAAATGCATGATTTCGTTTATAAAAACGGAGAGATGGTTTGCGAAAAGGTCTCCTTAGCGCGCGTCGCGCGGGAGGCGGGAACGCCCTGTTATGTCTACAGCTTTAAGACATTGACGGAGCATTTGCGGAAATTACAGCGGGCGTTAAAGGAACTGAATCCTCTCATCTGTTTCTCAATGAAATCCAATTCGAACCTGGCTCTCTGCAAGGCATTGGTGGATCACGGGGCGGGGTTGGATATTGTTTCAGGGGGAGAGCTTTATCGGGCGTTAAAGATCGGTGCGGATCCGCGAAAGATCGTCTTCGCCGGCGTGGGAAAGAGCGATGAGGAGATCAAAGCGGCTCTCCGCCGGAAAATTCTATTCTTTAACGTTGAATCGGTTCCGGAACTGGAGAGAATCAACCGGATCGCGGAGCAAGAAAGAAGAACGCCCAATATCGCGCTGAGGGTCAATCCGAATGTGGAGTCCTCGACACACCACTATATTAAAACGGGAATTGGGACGAGCAAATTCGGCCTTGATTTTGAAACAGCGGTGAGACTTTTCGATGAGAAGAAAAAATATTCTTTCATTCGGTTCGCGGGGATTCATGTCCATATCGGTTCACAGATTACTGAAGCGGCTCCGTTTATCCGGGCTTTGCGCAAGACGATCGACTTAATAGAACGATTGCGCAAAATGGGACACAGTGTCGAGTGGCTCAATATCGGCGGCGGCCTTGGGATTATTTACCGGAAGGAGACTCCCTTGACCCCTCAGCAGTTTGCCAGGGCGGTCATCCCGATTCTTAAAGGGAGAAACCTTCGGATTATTCTGGAACCGGGGCGGTTCATCTCGGGCAATGCCGGAGTCCTGTTGACAAAGGTTGAATACATTAAGGAGACGCCGGCAAGGCGGTTTGCCATTGTTGACGCGGGAATGGGAGATTTAATCCGTCCCAGTCTCTATAATGCTTACCATGAGATTTTACCGGTCGTTAGGCGTCCATCGTCCATCGTCCATCGTCCATCGGTAGTTGATGTGGTGGGTCCTATTTGCGAGAGCGGTGATTTCCTTGGCAAAGATCGGCGTCTGCCAAGGTTACAACAGGGAGATTTACTGGCGGTGATGAGCGCGGGAGCCTACGGTTTTACGATGGCGAGCAATTACAACAGCCGTCCCCGCCCGGCCGAGGTGATGGTGAAGGGGAATCGCTTTACCGTCGTTCGCCGGCGGGAAACTTACGCGGATTTAATTCGAGGAGAAAAAATACCGTCTTTCGTGGAGGGATAACATGGGAAAACGTCTCTTGGTGATTGATGACGAAGTGGATATCGGGGAAACGGTGAAGATTCGTCTTGAGGTGAACGGTTATTCCGTGAATCTCGCCTATGATGGTTTGGATGGAATAGACAAGGCTGTCAAGACCAGGCCGGACTTGATTCTTTTGGATATTCTGATGCCGCAGGTGGATGGTTTCGAAGTCTGCCGCCGGCTTCGGAAAATCCCGGAGACCCAAAATATTCCGATCATTATGTTGACGGCGATAAAATCGCCTGAAAGCTTGCAAAAGGCGAAAGAAGCCGGGGCGCAGGATTATTTGGTGAAGCCGTTTGAAAGCGGCGAGTTGGTTGAGATTGTCCGGTTCTATTTAGGGAAGGAAAAAAGTGAAGGATAAAATTACGTTTACAAAAATGGCCGGGACAGGAAATGATTTCATCCTGATCGACAACAGTAGGGGCAACCCCCTGTGGTTGCCCTCTATCAGGGCGGGCACAGGGGCCCGCCCCTACGCAATTCTTGCCCAACGGCTCTGCCATCGTCAAAATGGCATTGGAGCGGATGGGGTTTTGTTCCTTGAGAAAGCGCGTCCGGGGACGAAAGCCGACTTCCGGATGCGGATCTTTAATCCCGATGGGAGCGAAGCCGAAATGTGCGGTAACGGGATCCGTTGTATTGCCGATTATGCTTTTCAACAGCGGATGGTTCCCCGCCGGATGAACATAGAGACAATGGCGGGGGTTTTGGCAGCGGAGGTTAAAAAAAAAGGGTGGGTCCGGGTCATGCTTTCTCCTCCGAAGGGATGGAAACTGCCGATCCGTTTTCAAAAAGAGGGGATTGTTTTAGAGGGAGGTTTTGTCAATACCGGCGTCCCTCACGCGGTATTCTTTGTCAATGATCTGGAGAGGACCGACGTGGCGGGATTAGGAAGCTGGATTCGGTATCATCGCGAGTTCGCTCCTCGGGGGACCAACGTTAATTTTGTCCACTGCGGGAACCGTCACAAAATAGCCATACGCACCTATGAACGAGGAGTCGAAGGAGAGACGCTTGCTTGCGGGACAGGGGCAACGGCCGCGGCGCTAGTGGCCGCTCAACGAGGAAAGGTAACGTCACCCGTTGAAGTTTCTACGCGCGGGGGCGAGATATTGTTGGTTGATTTTGTCAGAGAGAAAAATAGAATCACAAAGGTGTGGCTGGAAGGGGCCGTGAAAACAGTCTTTAAAGGAGAGATCGAAAATGTTTAAAGGAACTTTTGTAGCGATGGTGACGCCGTTCCATCATGGCAAAGTGGATGAAAAAAGACTTCGCCGGCAGGTTGATTTTCTGATCGGTGAAGGAGTCGAGGGATTAGTTCCCTGCGGGAGCACCGGAGAAGCGGCAACGCTGAACCATGAAGAACAGAAGACGATCATTTCAATCGTGGTGGAACAGGCGAAAAGGCGCTCGCTTGTCATCGCCGGGACAGGTTCCAATTCAACGGAGGAGGCGGTCGGTTTGACGCGCCACGCCAAGAAGGCGGGAGCGGATGGGGCTCTGCTGATTACTCCTTATTACAACAAACCGACACCGGAGGGGCAATACCAGCATTTTGCCAAAGTAGCCAAAAACGCGGATATCCCGATTGTGCTTTACAATATTCCGGGACGGACCGGCGTTAATGTGTCGCCGGCGACGATCGCGCGGCTGGCAAAAATTGAAAATATTGTCGCTGTCAAAGAATCCAGCGGCTCGATGGATCAGGTGAGCCAGATTCGGCAGTTGTGCGATATCACCATCTTGAGCGGTGACGATTCATTGACTCTGCCAATGATGGCGATAGGAGCGGTTGGCGTGATTTCGGTAGTGGCCAACATTCTCCCGAACGAGACGGCGGAGATGGTTCGCGCCTTCCTTAAGGAAGAGGTAGAGGTGGCGCAGAAACTGCATTACCGGCTTCTTCCGCTGGCGCAGGTTCTTTTTATTGAGACCAATCCAATCCCGGTCAAGACGGCGCTGGCGCTGATGCGCAAAATTGAGTTGGAATTCCGTCTGCCGCTCTGTCCGATGCGGGCGGAGAATGAGGCGGAGCTGAAGAAAGTGTTGAAGGAATACAAACTGATATGATTAACCTCATCGTCAGCGGCGTGTGTGGCAAGATGGGGAGCCGGATTCTGGCTCTGGCGCGAAAGGATTCTGATTTCAGAATCGTTGGAGCGTTGGAAGCCAACGGAAAGCCGGAAATCGGGAAGGAAATATTTTCAGGAGTCAAGGTAACGGATGATCTTGACCCGCTCCTGGCTAAAGGAGATGTTCTCATTGATTTCACGACGCCGGAGGCAACCCTGGCGCACTTGCGGCAAGTCGTGAAAGCCAGAAAGGCCATCGTGATCGGCACGACAGGATTTACGGATCAGCAAATGGAAGAGATTCACAAAGCGTCCAATGTCATTTCGCTTCTTTTGTCTCCGAACATGAGTGTGGGAGTGAATCAATTTTTTGAAATGATCAGAGACATCACGAAAAAAATAGGGCGGGAATACAAGATTGAAATTACAGAAACACATCATGTTCATAAAAAAGACGCCCCCAGCGGCACGGCGAAGAAATTAGCGGAGATTATGGCAGAAGTACTCAATAAGAAACCCGAAGAAATTCCAACCCGATCCATTCGAGAAGGAGAAGTGGTCGGAATTCATACGGTTACTTTTATAGGGAGCCAAGAGAGGATAGAATTAACGCACACCGCCGACAGCCGCGATACCTTTGCCCTGGGAGCATTGCGGGGGGCGAAGTTTGTCGCCAAGCAGAAGCCGGGGCTCTATGCAATGAAGGATGTTCTTACTCGGTGTTAATGTTGTTTGGAGTTAATTATCTGAATTCCCCGTGGTTTAACCACGGGGTTACCACACAAATCCCCTCTCCCCCTTTAGGGGGAGAGGGTTAGGGTGAGGGGGAATGGAAGCGATGCAAATCAAACCCCCCCCCCCCCCCCCTCCCCCTAAAAAGAGGGGGGGGTGAAAGAAAAAAACACCG
>Ga0082335_1000636_pt1 | contig 84768 bp, 65 predicted proteins | sample Subgrocontami58m_FD_72375 | JGI IMG/M metagenome (GOLD analysis project Ga0082335, IMG submission 72375) | Subsurface groundwater microbial communities from S. Glens Falls, New York, USA - GMW37 contaminated, 5.8 m (SPADES assembly) (version 2) ...
GTATGTCGCTGATATTTATCATGGTTCATACCATTTTATGAAAACATAGTCAAGGGGAAAATGAACTATTTATTAATTATTTTCGCTAGTTAACGTAAATGGACTTTTTACGAGTCCATCAAGTTTTATGTTTTAAGTATCTTAATTGATACGATATTCTAAAAGCTTAACACGTAAAACGTAACACTTAAAACGTGCTGAATTCGATTTTTACGAATTCAGCATCATTAGCACACCAGCACACCTGATAAAAAAAGGCGGCCCTGAAAAGGGACCGCCTTGGTTAAGGGCGGTGCGGGAAGGTGTTCTTTCCCGCACCGCACGTTAGTGTTTGTTGCCGAAGGTCTACCTAGCGTGCATGACCTTTACGTCGGCAACCCTGCCGGGACCATGGCAGAGCAAACACTGCTCGGTGTTGGATGTGCCCCGCGTCACGTCGATCAGGCCACCGTTGGCCACAATGTGGTTTCGGACAACGGTGCCAGCTGCGCCGTCATGACAGGCGATACAGGTTGCCGTGATCGGCGAGGTTACCCAGTCGGTGGCATTTACTTGGGCTCGCGCCGCTTTTGCGTCAGCCGGTGTGGCATCCTGGCCGTTTGCCACACCGGTGATGCGCGTGGTGGACCAGAGGGCGCTGGCTGGCAGATTAACACCATAGGTACCCGTTTTGTGACAGGTTTCGCAGTTTTTCAGTATACCTGGGAACGTCACATGGCTCATGTCATAGTAAAGGCCGCCGTTTCTGTCGCGGACAAAATCAAAATTCGTGGTCCGGGTGTGTGATGCATGAATGCCGTGAATCAGATTCTTGAAGTGCATCGACTCTTCCGGAAAGGTCAGGGGATTAGTCGCATCGTAGCCAGCCGCTGTCAGCTTGGCCGCTTCCGCCGGCGCCAGATTGGCCACCGTCACGCCGCGGCCGCTGCTGGTAAGGTTAGGATTGTGGCACATAATGCACACCATAACGGTTTTGACCCGGCTGCCGCCATGACCTTCGAACCATTCATGGCACTTGGAGCACTTGTCACTGTCCACTACTTCACGCCGTGCCGTATCGCCGGTCGCGCCTTTCCAGGCCGCTATGGCATGGCGGGCAGTAGCGGCGGCGATGCCGTTGGTGCCGGCGGCCTGGGTGAAATAACCCTGGAGAGCGACCGCCCGCATCTTGGCGCCGGCGGGGAAGTTAGCCGCCGTATAGGTGGCGGTGCCGATGGTGGCGGTGTAGTAGCCGTTGGCGTCAGGTGTACCTAGGGTACCCCGGGTGCCGTCCAGCAGGTTGGCAATGGAGACGGTAGCGGGCTGGGCGGCGGCGAGTAAGTTCCCCTTGTTGTTGTAGTCCGCCGTGGTATCGGTGCCGTCGGCGAAGGCCAGGAGGAAGCCCGGGCTGCCGGTGAAGCCGGTCAGGGGATTCGCTCCGCTGCCATCAAAGGTGACCGCGGTCCCGTCCTTAAGTATCCGGAACTTGACGACCGCCTGGCTGCTGGCATTGACGGTCAGGGAACTGATCTCGTAGGTAAAGTTGACGGCTCCTGCCGGTACGCTGGGGTTGTTCGGGGTGGCGTTAGAAGTCAAATGCTTCAGCTCGATGCCTATAGCGTCATGACAAAGGATGCAAAAAGAGTCGTCGGCCCTGGCACCGCCTATATGGCCGGTCGTCGCGCCCTTTACTGTTGTCCCCGTTCCGGTTGCCCAATCGATTCCGTCATGGCAGGCCCCGCAGGCCAGCCGGCTGGGCTTGGTTTTCCAGTTGTTTCCCTGGGGCGTGACTGCTAACTGCTCCGGCGTGTCCCCCTTGTGGCATTTGCGGCAGTTGGTCTGATCCTGGGGGAAACCAATGGTGTTGAAGGCTACGCCTGCGAAGTTGTAGCCCTGCTTGGTAAGCTTGTTGCCCATGTGGATCTTGTGGATCATGTTGACGAAGTTTCCCACGGCCTGGCCATCAGTAATGTAGGTGAGCACTTTTCCTAATTGCGATCCCGAGGTCGCGATGGGGCCGGTAAAAGTCCCAGCGAGTTCCGTAGAAGCCGTCTGGCCGATCCGGCGCTGGTCCGTATGGCAGACGACGCAGAATTTTGTCTCAATGCGGCCGCCGCCGTGCATGGCCAGTTTGCCGTGGCACTCGTTGCAGGCCGTAATAGAAACTATTTCCCGCTGGGTATTCGTGGCCGTTACCTTCTGCCCTGTGGCGGGAATGAAATCGTAGATGATGTTCGCCGGACTGTAGATCGCCTCCCCGCTGCCGGGCAGGGTGCCGGAACACTGGATCGCCAAGCGGTGCGTCAGATTCGGCTCATAGACGACGCCGCCAGTTTGCGTTGGATCGGTGATATTCTTGACAAAGGTGTAAGTATAGGTGCCGTCGCCCTTGTCCACTAAGGTGCCCGTATTCTCTGTTGTCGGCCGGGTGGTATCGGTCACCATGTAGCTGACCCACTGATCGGGGCTGCCATTTGTGCCGGGCACGAGTTTGGCCAGGGCAAAGCGCATATTGTTGAGGGCGGTGCCGGCGGCATTCTTCGTTGCCAGGCCGACGATGCCGTTGCCGTTGGCATCGGTCATGAAAAAATTGACCACCGGCGGACTGGCAATCGTGACGCCCGTAACGGTGCCCTGCATGGTGAAGGTGTCTGCTTGTGCGGCCGTCAGAGCCGCAGCATCTACGACGACACTGCCCGCCGGGCCGGCTGGGCCTGTTCCACCGGCCGGTCCTGTTGCGCCGGCCGGACCTGCCGGACCCGTGCTGCCGCTGCAACTGGTCAGGGCAAGTGCCGCCATCACTATCAGAATAATAAGAATGCCAAATCTACTTCTGTACTTATCTTTCATTGAGATCCCTCCTTAAAAAAAATTTCCAGCCCCTATTTTCCAAACGCTTCTTTCTGCGATTTTGCTGTGAGGAAGTGTTATTAACAATCCCCCCATGTTTTAGTGTATTTCTACTCCAACTATGCATATATTCAATAGAATTCTTATTCTCACTTAGGGGAGGCGATGTGAAGAACAGTTCACATCGCCTCTTTTATATGGCCTCCGTGGGGAGTTTCACGGTTACGGTTGTCCCCTTTCCCGGAGAGCTGGCAATTTCGATTTGCCCATGGTGCTGTTGGATGATGCCATAACTGACAGACAGTCCCAGGCCCGCGCCTGACCCCACATCCTGGGTAGTGAAAAAAGGTTCCAAGACCCGGGCCTGGTGAGCGGCGGAGATGCCCTTTCCCCTGTCGGCGATGCTTACTTCGATCAGTCCATCTTTCAACTGCGAGGCGATGCCCAGCTTCCCACCTTTGGGTGTTGCCGAGATGGAGTTCGACAGGATATTGACGAAAACCTGCTCCAGCTTTACCGGGTCCCCCATGATGTCGGGCAGCGGCGACAAATCCTCGGTGAGCTGGAAATCATGCAGCTTATACCGCAGCAGCGTCAGCGAACTGCGGATGACCTCGTTGATGTTCAGGGGGACACATTTCCCCTCCCGCTGGCAAGAAAATTGGAGCAATTCCTTGGCAATCAGCGATGCCCGGTCAATATTCCTTTCAATGGCACTTAACTTTTTCACAATGTTGTGGCCGGAGAGATCATTTTTCACTTTAAGTTTCAGGGTTTGAATTCCCAGAGAGGCATTCGTGAGCGGGTTATTAATCTCATGGGCGATGCCGGCCGCCAGTTGGCCGAGGGAGGATAGTTTTTCTGCCTGGACGAGAAGGTTTGCTTGTTCCACGGTCTTACTTCTCGTTTCAATGTCGAAAATGTTCAGGGCCTGGGAAATAAGGAAGGTTATCGCAACAGCCGCCATAATCCGGAAAAGCTCGACCGGAACGGGGAAATGCGGCATCCGGAAGCCGGACGAAAAGATGCCGGCAAAGAGGGCGTAGAAAATGAATGCGATTCCGGCATAATACAACCTTTGCGCCATCAGTCGGCTCAGACTTCCCTCTTTCCGCGCGTAGACAATCAGGGCGTAGGAACTAACCAGGCCGCTTGCCAGGCCAAAGGTATACCTGGTTGCCCTATCGGCGCGGTGCAGAAACTCCATTTCAATCAGCCACCCGTGCCTCGTGAGGTAGAAAAACCACAATATAAAAAGGAAGGCAGGCAGGGCCCGGGAGAAATATTTCCGCACACTCTCAGGGACCAAAAGGAGGGAGAGACCGAACTGAAGGAGGAATGTGAACGAAGCGATGAGCAGTGCCGAGGCGACGGTCCGCGCCACAATGATGTGTTGGAGGGTCAGATGAGGGCCTTCGATCCAGGTGCCCAGTTCGAGCCATTCCCGCATGCCGTGTAAAATCCCGAAGGTTGCCAGCAGCCAAAGACCTTCCGTGATCTTCAACTTGCTTCCCTGCATGTCTTTTGTGGCGACCGTTACCCCCAAAAAGAGGAAAACAGCTCCATACAAGAGGTACAAAAAATATATCGGCGTCAAGTCATTTCCTGCCTTTTTAGCTTACAACTTAACACGTAACACTTAAAACGTGACTAATTCTACGTTTTACAAGACCGTTTTTGACCGGTGTTGATGTTCTTCTTACGCTGATTGGCAAGGCATTCAATAGAATTGTTCTGCTAATTTATTGATAAATTGTGAATAAAATTTCACAAAGGTGTGGTAATGGCAGACTCCTGCAGGGTGGTGGGCAAGGGGTGTTGCAGGGTCAGAGACTTAAATAACGTTCCAGTGTCTTCAGGCACTCAAACAGGCGCTGGCCTTCCCGGGAGAGCAAATATGTTTTTCCCGTGCCCTGGGTGATGATGCCTGCCTCTTTCAACAGTTTAAGGTGAAAGACAACCTTCGTATGATCTTCTATTTTCAGCTCCCTGGTCATTTCCATAAGATGCAGGTCTTCCCGTTCTTGCAGCAACGCCAGGATCTTGCGGCGGATGGGATTGGCCAGGGTGCTGAGCGTTAAATCGAGATCCAGTTTTTTCATGCCCGCTTCGAATTTGGCTTCCTCGAGGACCCGCCGGATCGTCAACAGCAGCTCCTCGATTTTAAAGGGCTTGGAAATGTAATCACTGACGCCCTTCTTAACGGCATCGATGGCATTTTCAATGGAAGCAAAGGCGGTGATCATGATCACTTTTATTTTGGGGCACAGTCTCTTTATTTCGGCGAGGGCCTCGATACCGGTTTGCTTCGGCATCATGAAGTCAAGCAGGACGACATCGAAAGCTGTGCTGCGGAGCTGTTCGTAGGCCTCGCGCGCCGAGGCCGCGCTGCCCGTCTCATAGCCATTATCACCGAGCACTTCGCTGAGATGGGACCTCAATTCGGCATTGTCATCCACGATCAGGATTTTTTTCATATCCCTCCTTGGTGGGTAGTTTAACGGTTATGGTTGTACCTTTGCCCGGAGAGCTTGTGAGTTCGATCTGCCCACGATGTTGTTGGACGATGCCATAACTGACAAACAGTCCCAAGCCCGTGCCCGCCCCCACTTCCTTGGTGGTGAAAAAAGGTTCAAAGACCCGCGCCTGATCGGCGGGGGCTATGCCGCTTCCTGTGTCAGTGATGATTATTGCGATCATTCCGTCCTTCAGCTGTGAGCTGATGCCCAACTTCCCCCCTTTGGGCATTGCCGAAATAGCATTCGCCAGGATATTGATAAAAACCTGCTCCAGCTTGACCGGATCGCCCATGACGTCCGGCAGTGGCGCCAAATCCTGGGTGAGTTCAAAATCTTGCAGCTTATATTGCATGAGGGTGAGCGAACTGAGGATGACGGAGTTGATATTCAGGGGCAGGTATTTTTCCTCCCTGCTGCGGGAAAATTGGAGCAATTCCCTGGCAATCAGCGCTGCCCGGTCGATATTCAGTTCCACGGCGGTCAGTCTTTCTACCAGGTTGTCGTAGGTGCGGTCTTTTTTCAATTTAATTTTCAGGGACTGGATTCCCAGGGAGGCATTCGCGAGCGGGTTATTGATCTCATGGGCGATGCCCGCCGCCAGTTGCCCGAGGGAGGACAGCTTTTCGGCCTGGACGAGGAGGTTTGCCTGCTCGACGTTCTTGTTTCTGGTGGCAATGTCGAAAATGTTCAGGGCCTTGGAAATGAAATAGGTTATCAGCAAGGCCTCAAGGGTTCTAAACACCTCAATCGGCACAGACAGCAGCGGCATTTTGTAACCCGAGGGCAAGACGCCGGCCGACAGGGCATAAAAACCGAAGGTGATTCCTGCATAATATAAAAGTTGCGACATGGATTGGTTCAAAGACCTTGTGGCGCGGGAGTAGGTGATCAGACCGTAGGCGGTGAGCGCCCCGCCCACCAAACCGAAGGTATAGCGTGCGCCAAGCTCGGCGCGCCGCAGGAACTCTATTTCGATGAGCCAGCCATGCTTAATGAGATAGAGAAACCAAATCAGCAAAAGGAATGCCGGCACCGCTTTGAACCAGCGCGTCCATTTTTCATGCTGGATCTTGAGCAGGAACAGGCCGAACAGCAGGAGCGCCATAAAGGAAAGGACAAAAAAGACGGTGGATGCCATCCTTAACCAGGTAATTTGCAGTACCGACAGGTTGGGCCCTTCGATCCAGCTGCCCAGTTCGAGCCATTCATGAGCCCCGTGCAGGAGTCCGAAGGCGGCGAGCAGCCAGAGACCGTCTCCCAAAGCCAGCTCGCTTCCCTTCATGTCTTTCGTGGCGATGGATACCGCCAGGAACAAAAACGAAGCGCCGTAGAGGAGATAGATAAAATAAATCGGCTTCAGGTTGGCGAAAAGATTCAATATGCTTGAAACGTATTCCATGGGTTTCTCATTGAGTAGATAGTAACCCTATCTCGAAAGGAAAAGTTATCGCAATACCCAATGATTATGAGGGGAATATAGGTATAAAGCATATATTCAGCGGATGGAAAGCAGGTGGGTTCTGAGATTGCCTTTGTGATTCTTGATGCCCAGTTTTGCACGAATATGGTCGCGGTGGAAATCAGCCACGCCCTTGGAGATATGCAATATGTCGGCAATCTCCTTTGATGTTCTCCCTTCCCTGATGAGATCGGCCACTTGAATTTCCCGGGGTGTAAAAGCTAAGGTGTCCGAGGAGAGCTTATGGGAAAAAGGGGAAAACAGGTTATTCAACTGGGTTTCAATGATATTCAGATAGGTTTCGTTTAAGGTGCTGCTGAGATGATTCTTTCTTAATTTCTCGATGTAGGGGGCAATGAGGTGCTTCACATTCGAGGTCAGTTTTTTTTCTATGTCCTTTTTATCTTCATCAACTCGTTTGAGCAGTACTTTTAAGGCGATATTCATCTCTTCCAATTTTCTGGACCGTTCCTGCAACTCCGCTTCCCGTCTTTTCAAGGCTTTTTCCACCAGCTTCCGTTCCACCAGTTCCGCCTGAAGCTTCAGGTTGCTTTCCGCCAAGTCTCTGGTGCGGTCCGCCACCATTATCTCCAGTTCGGCCTTTATCTGCCGCAGGGCCTGTTCCGCCTCCTTGCGCGCCGTGATGTCTTCGGCGATGCCGTTTACCCGGTCCACCTTGCCCTGTTTATCAAACAGATTTACTCCATAGTCGTGGATCCAGCGCAGTGCACCGTCTTTTCTCACGATACGATATTCCACGTCGTAGGCAGCATATTTGTCCGGTCCGGCAATGGTTCCTTCGATCAGTTCCAGGACCCTGTTGCGGTCTTCCGGATGAATCGATTCCGCCCAGAGTTTTGGATTCCGATAAAGTTCTTCGACCGTAAATCCCCAAATTTTTTCCAGGGCGGAACTGACATACAGGACCTTCTCCGGCTCCAGTTGAATGAACCAAAATACATGGTCGATATTTTCCGCCAGTTGCTTGAATCTCTCCTCGCTTTCCCGCAAGGCGATCTCTGCTTGTTTCCGGTCCGTGACATCTGTGTCCAGACCTCGGTAACCAAGCAGGTTTCCCTGTTCGTCCAGAATTGGCGACCCGCTGGTTTCCAGGAACACCAGTCGGCCATCCTTATGGACATTGGTATTGGCAAAACCGCGAAAGGCTGCTTTGCTCTCGAACACGGCAAAGGCTGCCTCGGTCAGGCTTTGCCGTTCTTCGGGGACGAAGAAATCATAGAAATGCTTCTGGCCGACGATTTCTTCCGGTCGATAACCGAGGATCTTTTCCGCCGCCGGACTGGCATAGGTATACAGACCGGTGTTGTCAACTTCCCAGATCCACTCCTGGGCATTTGCGGAGACTTGACTGAAGCGTTCTTCGCTCTTCTGCAGAGCTGCTTCCGTCAGTTTGCGCCTCGTGAGATCCTTTATGAAGGCGTAATAATAATATCCTATCTCCTCGTCTTCGACGATGTGCAGGAGCAGTTCTACGGGCACGCGTGTGCCGTCTCGCCGGATGAATTCTTTTTCGTAACGCACCGGCTTTTTCGTCAGGCGCAATTCCGCAAGCATTTTCTTTTCCTGCTCTTGCCACTCCCGTGGGGTAAGGGCGCCGGGTAACTTCAATAAATACAATTCTCGTTCCGTGTAACCGATTAGTTCCGAGAAGGCTTTATTGATGATGGCCAGACTTCCGTCGGGGTAAGCGATACCCACTGGCTCCAGGGAACGCTCAATTATTTCGGCAAGTAACCAGTTGCGATTTTCCCATTTCGGCAAGGCATGAACCGTCTTGTGGCGTGCGGAGATCTCCCGGACATTGCACTGGATCATCTTCCGGGCTTCATCCAAATAGACGTTGCCCACAAACTCCACGGGAATGTCTGGCCCGCCTTTTGTTTTGATGCGCAAATCCGTCTGACGGAGATAACCTTTGTTTTTCAATTCATCAAAGGCGGCCTGATCGAGGGCCGTTTCTTGAAAGGGGCCACTGGTGAGCAGACGCTTCCCCACTAATTCCCCCCCGCTGTAGCCAACCATCTCCAGCAGGGCAGGGTTTACATGAATGATTTGGTCTGTCTCGCCGTCGAGGATCAATATGCCATCGGGCGAGGTTTCATAGAGGCGGCGGTAAAGGACATCGCTGGGCTGGGCAATAGCGAGCCCGAGGCGAAAGTCGGCAACTTGCACCTCCATATCCGTAAGCCGTTTATGCAAGGCCATGAACTCTTCGGAGAAACGCTCTTGTGACCGGGGCAAGCTGCCTCGGTCAGACTTCCGCAGACCCTCTGTTATGCTTTGGGGATTGCCTTTTTTGGCGGGTTTAAGTGGCGATACTCCTCTGCTGAACTTCAGATTGACTCCCCCCCAAGAGTTAGAGTCACTATAAATCATTTTTTCAAAAAATCAATAAAAAAAACTGGGAGGTATGATCATGTCCACGGAGTGGCCATTATTCCTTGACATAGAAGCAGTCTTTTTCTATACATAGGTGCTCTAAATCAGGTTCATGTTGGCTTTCGATGTTCCTATGAATTATGAGAGCCGTCCATCCATTACGCCGCACTAAACTGAAACAACTGAGGAGACGCCATGCATGACGATGACTTTGAACACGACCACCCCATCGGCCCCAACGCGGTCGTGGAGGACCTGGAAGGGGTGGAGATGTTCTCGCTGAAAAGCGTGGGTATCGACATCGGCTCTTCCACTTCCCATCTCGTGTTCTCGCGCCTGACCCTGAGAAGGCAGGGCGCCTCCCTTTCCGGCCGCTTCCGGGTCACCGAGCGGGAGGTGATCTTTCGCTCCGGGATCATGCTTACCCCCTACCTGTCCGGGACACTGATCGATACCGACCAGGTGAAGCAGTTCATCCAAGAATCTTACCGGGAAGCCGGTTTGGGGCCGCAGGAGGTGGATACCGGCGCCGTCATCATTACCGGGGAGGCCCTCAAGAAAGAGAATGCCCAGCCGATTGTGGAGTTCTTTGCTCAATATTCCGGTAAATTCATCTGCGCGGCGGCGGGGCACAATCACGAGGCCCTGCTGGCCGCCTATGGCTGCGGGGCCGTGGACCTCTCGCAACGGGAAAAGGCGCGGGTGCTCAATGTCGATATGGGAGGCGGCACAACCAAGTTTTCCCTGATCGAAGAGGGCATTGTCAGCCAGACCGCCTCCATAAACGTGGGGGCGCGTCTCATCGCCTTTGATGCCGCAGGCACGGTCACACGCCTCGAAGAGGCAGGCCGGCTGTTCATGGAGAGGCTCGGCTATCCGGTCGCGCTTGGGCAAAAGATCAGCCGGCAAGCGCAGGAGGATCTGGCCGCGTCCATGGCCGGGATCCTGATCGAGATGATCGAACAGGGACCAACTTCGGCCCTGGCGAAACGGCTCCTGGTGACCGAGCCCTTCACCGATTATCGGGGGCTGGAGCAGATCGACTATCTCGTGTTTTCGGGGGGCGTCTCGGAGCATGTCTATGATCGCGACCGGACATGTTACGGCGATGTGGGGCCTTTTTTGGGAGAAAAGATACGGACCTATCTCGACAGGCATCCCCGGAAAGATATGTTGAGAGAACCGCTCGAGGGGATACGAGCCACGGTGATCGGCGCCGGAGAATACACCATGCAGGCCAGCGGCCACACGAGCTATATTTCCCATCCCGGCGCCCTGCCTGCCTTTGGCCTCAAAGTCATCCGGGCGCCTGTGCAGAGGGGGCGCGCGGTTCGCGACGTGCTCAGCCGGTCCCTGGCAAAATTCGGTTTCCCCGTATTTACCGGGGGATTGGCTTTTGCACTCACCCTGGAGGGGCAACAGGACTACCATTCCATCCGGGAGGTTGCCGAGGGCATTGCCGAGGTCGTGCAGCAGGCCGATGACGACTTCTGTCCCCTGTACCTGACCATGGACATGGATGTGGCAAAGTCGCTGGGCGCGATCCTGAAGGAAGAGCTGAAGCTCGGGCGGGAGATCATCGCCCTGGACGGCATAGATGTGGGCGACCTGGATTACATCGATATCGGCAGCGCGATGGGGAATACGGAAGTGATCCCCGTAACCGTCAAATCCCTGATGTTTCCCGCGACGAAGGTGAAGTGATTATTCACAGAGGGCCAATTAATGCATAAGAAGGAGGTAAGTTCACCATGGCGCAAAAGATGAAAGCGGAACAGGCCTATTGGGGCAAGAGGTTTACCTATGACCGGTGGATGGAGTCTGTCGGCATCCCGATCCATCGCGGCTACTATGTGGAAGATCTCCGGACCCTGGAGCTGGGTTGGTGGGAAGAGCGGCAATGCAAGGCGGCCTTCTTTCAGCTCATGGGGCAGGAGGGGGTCACTTCGGCGCTGGTTACGGAGATCGATCCCGGCAAGACACTGCCGCCGCTGAAGTTTGCCCTGGATGAGATCGTTTATGTGGCTGAAGGCAGGGGGCTCACGACGATCTGGCCGGCAGAGGGCAGCCCCAAGAAGACCTTCGAATGGCAGAAGCACAGCATGTTCATGGTCCCCCACAACTACTGGCACCAGTTCAGCAACATGCAGGGGGACAAGCCGGTCCGGCTGCTGCGCTACAATTATCTGCCCCTGACTCTCTCGGGCATCAGAGACCCGGAGTTCCTCTTCAATAATCCCTACCGGGTGGCCGATTTCGTGGCCGCTCAGGAGGAAGACTTTTATTCCGAGGCAAAGGTGATCAAGGAGGAGAATTCGCAAGGTTCCTCCGTAAGCAGGTTCTACTGGTACGGCAACTTTTTTCCCGACATGCGGGCCTGGGACAAGCTCGACGCCAACGAACGGCGCGGCGCCGGCGGCCGCAGCGTCTTCATTCAGTTTCCCGATTCGGAGATGTCCTGCCACATGTCGGTTTTTGATGCCCGGACGTACAAAAAGGCCCATCGCCACGGCCCGGGACGGGTAATCGTGATTCCCGCCGGGGAGGGCTATTCGATCCTCTGGGAAGAGGGAAAAGAGAAGATCGTCGTGCCCTGGCATGAAGCGAGCGTCTTTGTGCCCCCCAATAAATGGTTCCACCAGCATTTCAACCTGGGATCATCGCCGGCCCGGTACCTCGCCCTGCACCCGCCTTTCCAGTTCTATGGGCATGCGGAGAAGGTCGAGGATCGCGCCAAGGACCAGATCGAATACCCCGATGAGGAGCCCTGGATCAGACAGAAATTCGAGGAAGAACTCGCCAAGCGGGGCCTTACATCCCTGGTGCCCGACGAGGCTTACAAGGACAGGAATTTCGGGTGGTCGAAGGCCATGGGGAAGTGAGCTACCGCGCCGGGCTTACTCTCTGGCATGGGATTGCTATTTTCGTAGATTTGGCGTATTAAAAAACACGCTCTTTGCATAGGTAATCATACTTCGTCAACACTGTCGGGCTCTGGTCTTCATAACATCTATGGAGGTACAAGCTATGGGTAAGTCAGTCGGTCAAGCCTGGGTGCGGGTGGATGGTTCAGTCAAAGCTACGGGACAAGCTATCTATATCGATGACGTAACAATGCCGGGCATGCTCTACGGTAAGTTCCTGGGGAGCCCCTATGCCCATGCCCGGATTAAGTCTATTAACCTCGAAAGGGCAAAAGCACTGCCCGGCGTGCGGGCCCTGGTGACAGGCAAGGATTTCCCTTTCCTGCACGGGGAAGCCATTATCAATATCCCTTTTTTGGCCATCGACAAGGTGCGCTATGTCGGTGATCCCGTGGTGGCCGTGGCGGCCGATGACTGGGATACGGCGGAAGCGGCCCTGGAACTCGTGGAAGTAGAGTATGAGGAATTGCCGGCAGTTTTCGATCCCGAAGAAGCCTTAAAACCTGAAGCAACGATAATCCACGAAAAACTTGCCGATTACAAGAGTATTTCCGCGATCAAGCTGGTGCCCGGCACGAACATCTGCCAGCACTACACCGCTATCTTGGGTGATGTGGAGCAAGGCTTTCGCCAGAGCGACTATATCTTTGAGGACCGCTTTACCACCCCCCAGATGCATCACGCCGCGATTGAACCTCACGCCTGTATTGCCCAGGTAGACGTGCGAGGCCGCATTACCATTTGGGGGCATAACGACGCGCCCCATCGGGCCCGCAAGGAGATTGCCCAAAGCCTCGGCATTGCCCAGGCCAAGGTGCGGGTGATCTCCGGCTATGTGGGCGGCGGTTACGGGGGGAAGGGCGGCCTGAAATCGGAAGGCATCGCCATACCGCTGGCTTATCATCTGAAAGGCCGGCCGGTGAAGGTGGTCTTCTCCCGGGAAGAGTCCTTTAAAACCCTCACCCGGTTGGGCTGCGTCATCTACCTGAAGACGGGTGTAAAACGGGACGGCACACTGCTGGCCCGGCAGATCCGGATAATTTGGGATACGGGCGCCTATGCCGAGAAAGGGCCGACCGTCACCCTGCACGGCAGCATGCAGGCCGCGGGCCCCTACGCCATCCCCAATGTGGACATCGAAGCCTTCGCCGTCTTTACCAACAAGCCGATGGCCGGGGCCATGCGCGGCTATGGTTTGCCCCAGGTCGCCTTTGCCCATGAATCGCAGATGGATATGATCGCCGAGAAGCTGGGCATGGATCCCTTTGCTTTGCGGATGAAGAATATCGTTGTCGAGGGCAGTAAAGTACCCACCGGGCAGCGCCTGGCCGCCGTGGGGCTGAAAGAATGCCTGGAGCTGGTCAACAGGGAGCTGGCCAAGGATACGGAAGTTTCCTTTGCCCCGGGGGGAGAGTTTTATCCCGAGGGCCGTTGGGTGCGGGGCAAGGGAATGGGCTGTACCTACAAGGCCACCAAGACGCCCACGGTTTCGTCCGCCTACGTAAAGATCGACGAGGATGGTTCTGCCAGCATCGTTTCCAGCACCGTCGAGGTAGGTCAGGGTTCACATACCATCTTGACGCAAATCGTTTCTGAAGTCCTGGACATCGACCGGGATGCCATCACCATGAGCTTTGCCGACACGGATGTCACCCCCTACGATACCTCCACCACCGCCAGCCGGAGCACCTTCCATATGGGCAATGCCGTGCGTTTGGCGGCGGAAGATGCCGAGGTCCAGCTGCTGGCCATGGCGGCCCCGCTCTTCAAGACGGCGCCGGATGACCTGCAGCTCAGCCAGGGGAATGTTGTGGGGCCCGACGGCCGGACCCTTTCCTTTGCCAAGGTGCTCATGGCTGCCTTCGGCGCCGGGGCGGGTGCTGCCATCCTGGGCAAAGGAGTTTACACGCCCAAGAACATTTTGGGGTTGGAGGATATGGGCGGCGATCCCCTGGAGGCCTTTTCCACCCTGAGCGTCTTTCACGCCTATGCCGCCCAGGGCGCCGAGGTGCTGGTAGATTTGGATACGGGAACCGTGCGGGTGCTGCGGGTCGTCGCTGCCGACGACGTGGGCAAGGCCCTCAACCCCGTGAACTGCTGCCAGCAGCTTGAGGGCGCGATCAGCATGGGGCTCGGGTTCTGCCTGACAGAGGAATTTATCTGGGACAGGGGACGGCTGTGCAATGCCAACCTGCGCGATTACCCTTTGGCCACGGCGTGGGACAGCCCCCGCATGAAGGTATTTCTCGTGGAGGAACCACACCCCCAGGGCCCCTTCGGGGCAAAAGGGGTCGGGGAAATTGCCAATACAACCACGGCTCCGGCGATCGCCAACGCCATCTTCAACGCCTGCGGCGTGCGCATTCGGGATTTGCCCATGAGGCCGGCCAGAGTCCTGGGGGAAATACGCGCCCGGAAAACCCCTGGCCGTGGCTGAGCCTTCAGGTTTTCTCGGCGGCCGCCTTGATGGCCTCGACGATCTTTTCGTAGCCCGTACAGCGGCACAGGTTGCCGGCAATGCCGGCCCTGATCTCCCTTTCCGTGGGCTGAGAATTTCGCTCCAGCAGAGCCTTGGCGGTGATGAGCATACCCGGCGTGCAGAAGCCGCATTGGATGGCGCCATGCTCAACGAAGGCCTCCTGGAGCGGATGAAGTTTCATTGTCCCCGGGGCCAAGCCTTCCACGGTGGTAATGTCCCGCCCTTGCGCCTTTAAGGCCAGCACCAGGCAGGCATTCACCGGCCTGCCGTCCATGAGGACGGTGCAGGAACCGCAGTCCCCGGCATCGCAGCCCCGTTTTGGACCCGTAATTCTGAGGTAGTCTCTCAAGAGGTCCAAGAGGGTTGAATTGGGCTTAACAAGCGCTTCGTAGGACTCGCCGTTCACCTTCAGGGTAATCATCTCTTTTTTCATAGCCTGCCACCCCTTGCCTTAGCTTTGTCAGGCCTGCGCCAGCGTCTGCTGGAGAGCCCTGGCGGTCAATACGTCAACCATGTCTTTGCGGTACTCCTTGGAACTCCGGACGTCCGAAATCGGCCGGGCTTCCTCCGCAGCCACCCTGGCTGCCTCGCTGATCAGCCCGCTGGCGGGCTTTTTCCCGCGCAGCAAGGCCTCGGCTTGCACCGCCCGGATCGGGGTGGGTGCGACGGCTCCCAGCACAATCCGGACATCGGCCAGGGAATGGTCAGGCGCAAAGGAGAGAACCACGGCGACACCCACCACGGCGAGATCCATGGCCCGGCGCGGACTTTGTTTCAGGTAGATTGCGGCAAAGCGGGGGGGTGGAGTGGGGACTTCCAGGCGGACGAGGATCTCCTCGGGCTTCAGGACAGTTTGCCCGGGGCCGGTGAAAAAGTTCTTGAGTTCCACCTCCCGTTCTCCGGCTGACCCGAAAATCCAGGCCCTTGCCTCCAGCCCGATGAGGATCGGCGCCGAATCCGCCGACGGCGAGGCATGGCAGAGGTTGCCGCCGATTGTTCCCAGATTTCGCACCTGCACCGATCCGATGGTTTGCACGGCCCGCGCCAGGGCATCATACTTGTCCTTGAGGAGGGACGAGGACTCGATATCGCTCAGGGGGCACAGAGCGCCAATCTTCAAGCCCCCTGTCGCGTCGCATCCTATCTTGTCAAGTCCCGGAACATAGGTAATATCGATCAAGTATTCCGGCGAGATAAGCTTTTCCTTCATCAGGTTTACCAGTTCCGTTCCACCGGCAATTATTTTTGCTTTACCATTATATTGTTCGAGCAGCGAAATTGCTTCCTGAAGGGTCCTGGGTTTCAGATGGGTAAATGGCCGCATTCTCATCCCGATGCACTCCTTTCTGCAATTTTTCAAAGAGAGGGTATTACTTTGTTGACTAAGGATAAACAACCGTCGTTGGTGGTAATTATTTGCATCTGGAGTATACGAAAAAGGCGCCTCATGTGTCAAGGAGATAATAATAACGGATGGTTCTTTCTTCTCGGGCCTCACCAAGCCGCCGGCAAAGATCAACCGGACAAGGAGGCCGCCATAATATTTTTGGTATATCGCTAAAAAAAATATTGTGCTATAGACACCGATCTCTTTGGCAGCCCTAAAGTGGAAAGTAGGCTAGGTTATAGGTTATGGGAGCTGAGGAGATCCTCGATCGCTTTAATAAACGGAGAAGCTTATGACGAAGATGCTTGACTATCCAGAGCCCGAGACTCTCGCCGAGGCCTTGACATTGCTTGCCCATTACGGGGACCGGGCCATGTGCATTGCCGGAGGGACCGATGTGATTCCCAGGCTTAAGAAGAAGCAGATCTCCCCCGAGGCGCTCATCTCTTTGAATAGAGTGGCCGGTTTAGGGAGTATTGATTTAAATGGGGCCTTGCGGATCGGCGCCGGGACGACGCACCGGACCATCGAAAAATCGGCTTTAATCAGGGAGAGATTTTCCGCTCTCACCGATGCCGTCGATGTTCTCGGTTCCGTCCAGATCCGCAACGTGGGGACGATCGGCGGGAATATTTGCACGGCCGCACCCTCGGCCGACACAGCCCCGCCCCTCCTTGTTTTGGGAGCCCAAGCGCGGGCCGTAAGCCTGAAGGGGGAACGGATGATCCCTCTGGAAACTTTCTTTCAGGGACCGGGGAAAAGCATCCTGACGCCAGAGGAAATCGTCACGGAATTCATCATTCCTACACCCTTACCCTGCTCCGCCTCCGCTTACTGGAAGCACCAGCGGCGTCTGGCCCTGGATTTGCCCATCTTGGGAGTAGCGGTGCAGCTGACCTTGGATAAGCGAACCTGCCCACTGCCCGGCAATCTGAACGACGAAGGCTCCTGGCCGGCGATCTGGCAAGCTTTGGCACAGGAGCGGCCTGTCTGCCGGGAGGTGAAGATAGCCCTGGGTGTGGCCGCACCGGTGCCGATGCGCGCCCGCAAAGCGGAAGCGCTGCTGCAGGGGCAGGTCCTCACGCCGGAACTGCTGGAGGAGGCCGCCCGGATCGCTTCGGAGGAGGCCCAGCCGCGTGATTCGGTGCGGGGCGAGGCCTGGTACCGCAAAGAGATGGTCAGGGTCTTTGTCAAGCGCATGGTCCTGAAGTGTGTGGAAAGGATCGCCTGCGGGGAAACTCCGGCGGTCGAACTGCCGGGCAAGGCGTAAAGGACTCGGAGAGTGAGGAGTAAGGAAGCATGAAGAGGAAAATCAGTTTTACCCTGAACGGACATACTGTTCAGACGGAAATCGATACGAATCTGACCCTCCTGGCGTTGCTGAGGGACCAGTTGGGGCTTAAGGGTACCAAGGAAGGATGCGGCATGGGCGACTGCGGCGCCTGTACGGTTCTGCTCAACGGCATGACTGTCAACTCCTGCATCTTTCCGGCCATGGAAGTGGAGGGCAAGACGGTCGTCACGATTGAAGGAGTGGCCGATAAGGAAGGCAATCTGCATCCCCTGCAGAAGGCCTTTGTTGAGCACGGCGCCATTCAATGCGGTTACTGTACGCCGGGTATGGTCCTGTCCGCTAAGGCGCTGCTGGACGAAAATCCCCATCCCACGGAAGAGGAGATCAGAAAAGGAATTGCGGGAAACTTATGCCGGTGCACTGGTTATGTGCAGATCGTGGAGGCAATCAAGGCCGCTGTTCATGATTAATGTTGATAGACTCGTAAGAGGAGGTAGTTTTACATGAGTTCCGGAATCGGTGAATCCCTGGCAAGAATTGATGCAGCCGTTAAAGTGACGGGACAGGCCTGTTTTTCTGCGGACTTGTCCCTGCCAGGCATGTTGTATGGCAAGGTGCTCAGGAGTCCATACGCACACGCCAGGATCAAGGCGATTAATTTGGAAAAAGCCCGGTCTCTGCAGGGGGTGAAGGCGGTGATCACGGGTCGTGATTTCCCTTTTTTGCACGGCGAGTGCATCCTGGATATCCCCTTTCTGGCCATTGATAAGGTGCGTTTCATCGGCGAACCCGTAGCCGCCGTAGCGGCTGACAATCTGGAAACGGCCGCGCGGGCTTTGGAGCTGATAGAAATAGAATACGAAGAACTGCCGATGGTTCTCGATCCCGAAGAAGCCATGCTGCCGGGGGCGGTGCTCGTCCACGAGGACATGAAGAATTATCAGAGTATCTCGGCCGTCAAGATGGTGCCCGACACTAATATCTGCCAGCACTTTAGTCTTTCTCTGGGTGATCTGGAAGAGGGCTTTCGGGAGAGCGACTACATCTTCGAAGATCGTTACACCTCTCCCCAGATAACCCATGGGGCGATTGAAACCCACGGCAGCATCGCCCAAGTCGATGTCAATGGCCGGATCACCGTGTGGGGCCAGAACGATTCCCCCCATCGGGGCCGGAAGGAAATTGCCCAGGCCCTGGACATCCCTCAGGCGAAAGTCAGGGTGATTACGGGATACGTAGGCGGCAACTTCGGCGGCAAAGGCGGCCTGAAACCGGAAGCCATCGCCATTGCCCTGGCGCACAAGGTTCCCGGCCGGCCCGTGCGGGTGATCTTTTCCCGGGAAGAGGTATTTCTGACTATCACCCGCTCCGGCTGCGTTGTGTACCTGAAGACGGGGGTCCGTCGGGATGGGACCCTGGTGGCCCGGGACATCCGCCTGATCTGGGACATGGGCGCCTACGCCGAAAAAGGTCCGACTATTTCTCTGCATGGCGGGTCCTTGGCCGCGGGTCCTTACAATATTCCTCATGTGCAGGTGGAGTCCTTCAGCGTTTTTACGAACAAGCCGATGTGCGGGGCTATGCGCGGTTACGGGCTGCCCCAGGTGGCCTTTGCCTATGAAGCGCAAATGGATGCGATCGCGGAAAAATTAGGCCTCGACCCCCTGGAAATAAGGATGAAAAACATCGTGGCCGAAGGCAGCAAGGTTCCCACGGGTCAGCGGCTTTATGCGGTCGGTCTGAAGGATTGTCTGGAAAGTGTGGGGAAAGATCTTTATTGCCCCGATGACCAGTCACGGGAGGAGAAAATAAAAAACCTTCCCTATGGCCGCTGGGTCCTGGGGAAGGGATTGGCCTGCAGTTACAAATCGACCAAGACGCCGACCGTATCGGCGGCCTATGTAAAGCTCGATGAAGACGGTTCCGTGAGCATCGTGACCAGCACGGTGGAAGTGGGGCAGGGTTCCCATACCATTCTGGTGCAGATCGCGGCCGAAGTTCTCGGGGTGGAACAGGATCAGATCACGGTGAGTTTCGCCGATACGGATGTGACGCCCTATGACACCTCCACCACGGCCAGCCGCACCACGTTCCATATGGGCAACGCCGTCCGGATCGCGGCGGAGGACGCCCGGCAGAAGCTGCTGGCGCTGGCGGCGGTGCTGCTGGAGAGCAAAGCAGAGGAACTGGTGCTCAAGGAAGGCGGCGTTTATGCTCCCGACGGGAGAAAGCTGTCTTTTGCCCAGGTGCTGAGAAACACCTATGGCCCCGGGGCCGGGGCGGCTGTTCTGGGTCAGGGGCTCTATACGCCCACGAATATCCTCGGTCTGGAAGATTTGGGGGATCCCAAACTGGAAGCCTTCTCCACGCTGAGCGCCTTCCATAGCTATGCGGCCCAGGGTGTGGAGGTGGCCGTAGACCTGGAAACGGGCAATGTGAAAGTCTTGCGCATGGTGGCCGCCCATGACGTGGGCAAGGCGATCAATCCGCTAAACTGCCGCCAGCAAGTGCAGGGCGCCCTGAGCATGGGCTTCGGTTACGGGCTGATGGAGGAATATCTCTGGCGCAACGGCGAGGTGATGAACGCCGATTTTCTCAACTATACGATACCGACAGCTATGGACTTGCCGCCCATGGAAATCACCATCGTGGAAGAGGCCCATCCCCATGGACCTTACGGCGCCAAGGGCGTGGGAGAAATGGCTATTGCTCCCACTGCGCCGGCGATTGCCAATGCCGTCTACAATGCCTGCGGCGTGCGGATCAAGAGCTTGCCCCTCAAGCCGGCAAAGATCTTGAAGGCCCTGCTGGAAAAAAGTAAGGGCAGGGGGGGCAGAGGCACAAAGGGATGAAGGAAAAAAATGAAGTCCTCTTTATCGGCAACTGATTTGCGCAGTGACGAAAAAATAACACCTCTGGCGGGTGACAAGACCGTCATCACTACCTGCAGCAGCCATTGCGCGGGAGCCTGCATCCTCAAGGTGCATGTCCGAAACGGTGTCATCACCCGGATTGCCAGCGATGACGGCGAGGAACCCCAGCTCAGGGCTTGCCTGAAAGGCCGTGCCTACCGCCAACGGGTTTATGCCCCGGACCGCCTCCTCTATCCGTTGAAGAGGACAGGCAAACGAGGGTCAGGGCAGTTTGCGCGGATCAGCTGGGATGAGGCGCTCGAGACGCTTGCCCGGGAGCTGATCCGGGTGCGGGACGCCTACGGACCCGAGGCGATCTTCCTGAAATCATCGGCGGGCGATACGGTCTCCCTGCACGGCGCCACGCCTTTCACGAAGGTACTATCCCTGATCGGCGGCTTTTCCAAGCACTGGGGCTTCAATTCCTTCGAACAGGGAATCTTCGCGGAGCTGGCGACCTTCGGCACCCTCTACGATCGCAACGGGCGGGACGATTTGCTCAACTCCCGGCTGATCATCCTCTGGGCCTGCGATCCGGCCATTACGGTCCACGATACCAATACCACCTGGTATCTCACCCAGGCCCGGGAAAAGGGGATCAAGATCATCGTCATCGACCCCCGCTATACGGATACGGCCGCCACCTATGCCGACCAGTGGGTCCCCATTATCCCGGGAACGGACACGGCCCTGATGATTGCCATGGCCTATGTCATGATCAGCGAGCAGCTTCAGGACCAGGACTTCCTCGCTGCCTACACGGTGGGTTTTGATAAATTCCGGGATTATGTGCTGGGAACGGAAGATGGCGTTCCCAAAACGCCGGCCTGGGCCGAGGCGATTACCTCTGTGCCTGCGGCGACCATCGTCGAGCTGGCCAGGGACTATGCCCGGACAAAACCGGCGGCCCTGATTACGGGGATTGCGGCCGGCCGCACGGCCTATGGGGAACAGTACCACCGGGCGGCCATGACCCTGGCGGCCATGACGGGCAACATCGGCATCCCGGGTGGAAACGCCGCCGGCCGGTCCTGGACGGCCCTGGGCATGTATCCTTTCTTGAAGAAGGGCGCCCTGTTGCCGGGTTTGGAAAACCCCGCCGAAAACGGGTATCCCGTCTTTAAAAACTTTCTCCCGGCCCGCAAGCAGTACCAGCGCGGCGTGGGCATGATGCCCGGGGGAAGGGTGGCCGATGCGCTCTGCAAAGGGAAAGCCGGCGGCTACCCGGCAGACTACAAGCTCCTCCTGATCGTCAATGCCAACTATCCCAACCAGAGTCCCGATATCAACAAATCCGTCCAGGCCCTGAAGAAGATGGAGTTCGTCTGTGCCGTGGAGCAGTTTATGACCCCGGCGGCCCAGTGGGCCGACCTCGTGCTGCCTTCCTGCACTTTTTTGGAGAGAAACGATTTTACCGTGGGGGAGGGCGTGCCTTTTTTCGGGGTCCAGAATCAGGCAATTACGCCCCAGGGCGAGACCAGGTCGCACCTGGAGATGGCCGTGGGTTTGGCTGCCAAGCTTGGGCTCACGCTCTTTGACGATATGACGGAAGAGGGGATTCTGCGGGAGATGATAGCCAAAACGGTCATTCCCGATTATGATGCCTTCCTGGAAACAGGTCTCCATCGCGTGCCCCTTGCCGAACCTTATGTGGCTTTTCGGAAGGAGATCGAAGATCCCGTGAACCATCCCTTTCCCACCCCCTCCGGGAAGATCGAGATCTATTCCCAGCAGTTGGCCGAGATGGAAGACCCCGGCCTCCCGCCTGTTCCCAAATACGTCGAGGCCTGGGAGGGCCGCAATGATCCCCTGGCGGCACAATACCCCTTGCAGCTGGTCACGGTCCAGTGCCGCCGAAGGGCCCATACCCAGAATGAGACCCTGCCTTGGCTCCGGGAACTCCAGAAGCAGGAGCTGCAGATCAGTCCGGCCGATGCTTTTTCCCGGGGCATTAAGGACGGCGACCCGGTAAAAGTCTTCAACGGGCGGGGCGCCATCGCCCTGCCGGCCCGGATCACCCAGCGGATTATGCCGGGGGTGGTGGCCATTCCGGCCGGCGCCTGGTATGATCCCGATGCCGAGGGTGTGGACAGGGGCGGCAATCCCAACGTCCTGCTCAAAAGCACGGCTTCGCCCGGGGGTGGCTTCATTACGAATACCTGCCTTGTCCAGGTGGAAAGGATGTAGTGCCGCTATGCAATTAGGATTTCATATCGATCAGACCAGATGTACGGGATGCTTCACCTGCGTGGTCGCCTGCAAGGACTGGCACGACGTTCCTGCCGGTCCCGCCAGCTGGCGCCGGGTGGCCGTGAAGGAAGAGGGGGAATGGCCCGAGATCTTTGTGGCCTACTCCACATCCTCCTGTTATCATTGTGCCGCACCGCCCTGCGTACCGGCCTGTCCGGCCGCGGCCATTACGAAGCTGCCGGAAAACGGCATCGTGGTCGTGGACCAAGAGGCCTGCCTGGGACGGGATAGCTGCGGCGGCGCCTGCCTGAGCGCCTGCCCCTATGAGGCCCCGCAATTCCGTGACGGAGCCGATCCCAAAATGGAGAAATGCGATCTCTGCCGGGAAAGATGGGCGGAGGGCCGGAAGCCCATCTGTGTCGATGCCTGCCCCACCCGGGCCCTGGATGCCGGTCCCCTGGAAGAATTGAGGGCCCGTTACGGCGACGTCCGCGAGGGGGAGCTATTCACCTATTGTGCATCCTGCCGTCCTTCCGTCAACTTCAAACCGAAGCGGCGCCGGACCGGGTAGGGGAAAGGTTCCAGCTTTCCCCCTCCTTCCTTTGTATTTCCTGATCGCGAGGACCGGCTGAAATACAGGATAGAGGGTAAATCTTTAAATGTCCGGGGGGACAAAGTAACAAGCTGTTCAAAAGGGGGGGGAAATGATCAAGGTTAAATATTGTTTAACCGTTGCAAAGGGCTTGCTTTTTTTGTGGCTGCTTGTTTTTTTTGTCGGGTATGAGCCCGCAGTAGCAAGGGCGGAGCAAGAGGAAAGGGCTAAAATAGAGGCCGCGAAAAAAGAAGGCGTGCTTTCCTTTTACAGTGTCATTGCTCTGCCTGATTCCGTAGCGCTTTTAGAAGGCTTCAAGAAAAAATATCCTTTCATAAAAACAGAATTATACAAATCCCAAAGCGAAAAGTTATTGAATAAGATTTTAATGGAAGCCACGGCCAAGAAAAATGCCGCCGATGTCTTCATAAATAATGACATGATTACCTATATTACCAAAAAGAAGAATTTGCTGGCCAAATACCTGTCGCCGGAAAGCAGATTCTATGACGAACAATTCAACGATCCGGAAGGTTATTGGACTTCCTGTTTCGTAGTTACCCGCGTGCTGGCCTACAATACGAACTTGGTGAAACCAAAGGATGTCCCCAGAAGTTATGAAGATCTTTTAGACCCTAAATGGAAAGGGAAACTAGGGGCACATTCTGAGGAAAACGCCTGGTTTCCCGCCCAACTCAAGATTATGGGGAGAGAAAAGGGCCTCGCCTTCATGAACAAGCTGGCCCAGCAAAATCCCTCGATCCGGACCGGCCGGATGCTGGCCCTGCAATTACTGGCGGCCGGTGAATATGAAATCGTGGTGGTCGCCAATGCGCATCTGGTAGAAGCGTTAAAGAAAACCGGAGCGCCGCTGGAATGGGTTCCCATGGGACCGGTAGTTACGGATCTCATGCCCATTACGGTAGCTGCCCAGGCGCCGCACCCCAATGCGGCCCGGTTGTTCGTGGACTTTGTCCTGTCTCAAGATGGGCAAAAGATTCTCCGGCACTTCAACCGAATTCCCACCCGGACCGATGTGCTTCCCAATCCGCCGCGCTTGCTCAAGGGCTTGAAATTGATTCCCAGTGATCGGGAATTGCTTGCCGGGGATGTGCAGCTCTATCGGGATATCTTCATGAAGGGGCCAAGACATCAAAAGCCTTGATAAGCCCTGGGCAAATGATACAGAGTGAAAGGATAGCCTGCATCACGTCGTTATCCTCCACTACTCATATTGACACACAATTCAATGTGTAATATGGTGTGTAAAAAAGGAGACATACAATGGCAACCAATTTAGCAATCGATGATAAATTATTATATGAGGCGTTAGAAATTAGTGGATTGAAAACCAAAAAGGACACCGTCAACCTGGCCCTTAAAGAGTTTGTGGATCGGCATAAACAACTTGAAATATTGAATATTTTCGGTAAAATGGATCCCGATCCCGATTATGATTATAAAAAGGGGAGATCTCGTTGAAAGTCCTTGTTGATACGCCAATATGGTCTTATGCGCTTCGTTCGAAGGATAATGAGTATCAAACCGAGATAAATGCACTTGCCGCCCTTATTCGAGATCAGAGAGCCCTTATCATTGGACCAATAAGACAAGAAATCCTATCCGGCTACGGCGATATGCGTAAGTACCACATAATAAAAGAAAATCTATCTTATTTTGTCAATACACCAATTTTGGACACTGATTACGAGCTCGCTGCAGAATTCAGCAATAAATGCCGAAAAAAGGGAGTTCAAGGATCACATATTGATTTTCTGATTTGTGCAGTGTCTAATAGAATAGACATTCCCATTTTTACCAATGATAAAGATTTTGAGCATTATCAAAATATAATAGCCATCAAGCTTTTTAAAATTGAGGGCTAACATATCACTGGTGCGCAGAGAACCAGGGTCAGGTCTTGCAATCCAACAATTCTTTGCGGTGAAGAAGCATAAAGCCTTGATGCATGATTGCAAGACTTGACCCCAAGCTTTACCGGTAGCTGCCCAGACGCCGCATCCCCATGCGGCCCGGTTGTGCGTGGACTTTGTCCTGTCTCAAACAGTCGGTACTATTGCGCCTTCTTCAAGATTTCCGCAAATTTTATGATCACCGGATATTCCTGTTCATAGGTGCGACGGAATTGCTCGGCCGACTGGGGATAGAGATCGATATTCATTTTTTTGATCTTTTCCATGTATTCAGGGTCTTTCACTGCTTTGGCCAGTGCTGTTTCCAGAATTTTTGCCCTTTCCGGCGCCATCTTGGGCGGTCCGTAGATCCCCGTCGTGTAGAGAACGATCTGCGTCTCTTTCGGGTCGTACCCCAGATCGGCAGGAACGGGAACCTGGGGATACTGAGCAGTGCGGGACGTGGCCTCGACCAGCAGGGGGCGAACCTGTCCGGAGCGCACCATGTTATAGGCCGTTGAGCCGATGGTCATCAAGGCATCGATGTGTTTCCCCATCAAGCTCGTCATGCCCGGCCCGCCTCCTTCAAAAGGAATGACGTTGAATTTAACTTTAGACAAGTGTTCGAGGAGAGCTACGTAAAGATGGGTCATCTCCCATTTCCCGGAAACTCCTACCTTGAGCCGCTTCGTTTTGGCAGCTTCAATGAATTCTTTGAAGGAAGGGTAGAGATCGGGATGAGTTACCAGGATGGGTGATTCTCTCACGAGGTTGTAGAGAAAAGTCATCTCCCTGGTACGGTAGCGGGCCGTAGTATCCCGAAAGTACTCCCCTGTTATCAGTTGCTGCAGGCAGGAAACCAAAAGCGTATAACCATCCGGTTCTGCGGCGAAAGCCTTGTTGCAGGCGAGGATACTGCCGGCGCCCACAAAATTCTCCACGACGACCGGCCGGCCAAGGTATTTCTGAATATAAGGGGCGATTGTCCGTATTTGAATGTCCGTTGATGGGAGAACCAGGGTCAGGTCTTGCAATCCAACAATTCTTTGCGGTGAAGAAGCATAAAGCCTTGATGCATGATTGCAAGACTTGACCCCAAGCTTGACTGACCCCAAGCTTGACAGGTGAGCCGCGGCTCCGTTGGAAACGGAACCATCGGGTACGACAACGAAGATAATTGCAATATAGGTATACTGAAGGTATAATTAATATATTATGAAATTCGAATTCGATCTGCAAAAGAGCGATAAGAACAAGAAAAAGCATGGGATAGACTTCTATGAAGCGCAAGAGCTGTGGGATGATCCCGACCTTATTGAGATTCCAGCGAAGACGAAAGATGAACCCAGGTTGCTGGTTATCGGAAAAATTGCAGGTAAGTTCTGGTCAGGGGTCATAACATATCGCGGCGATGGTGTGAGGATCATCTCCGTGCGGCGCTCCCGCGAAGAGGAGATTGATATATATGAAAGCTAAGGAATTCGATAAGAAATTTGATGAAGGCGAGGACGTTTCACCGTATCTGGACATTTCCAAGGCCCGGAGGCCAGTCCAAGACCAGAAGAGGGTGAACGTTGATTTCCCGCTGTGGATGATCCAACTTCTGGATAAAGAAGCTAAACGCTTGGGGGTGCCTCGGCAGTCTATCATCAAACTGTGGGTGGCCGAACGTCTCAAAAAGGCATCTTAAATCGTTCCAACCTGTCAATCCAGCGGATCGCCAATAAAGCCGGCTCCCGCTGATTTTCGCGTTGGGTGAAAGTAATCCAGAAAAGGAGATGACAAAATGCAGGTCCGTGAACTCGTTGATCTCGGTCGATTCTTCAAGACTTTCATACAAGAAAAGCAGCTCGCTAATCAGTACAAACAATTGATCAACGCAGTCAATCAGGCTGCTCAGAACCAGAACCCTCAAGACGTACAGAATCACCTTCAACGTCTCAAAGCAATTCACACAGAAGTTGAGCAGCGTATCTTAAGCCCAGCTCAAAGCAAGCTGATGTCGGATTATGGCGCAGATAAGCTGCTTGGAAGACGAGCCAATGAGCACATCGATGGGATTTTCGAGCAAAACCAAGTACATCCACAGGGGCTTGTGACAGCTTTGCAAGTTATGCTGAATGACACAAATACGCTTGCGAAACGAGCGGAACAACTAATCAACGTGTTGGAGCCAATGCTTATCGACTTAACCACCGGCGAACCAGGCGAGGGAGAAGGCCGACTTTGGCTGTATTTTGACAATGCTGCGAGTGTGAACACCGTCGATGATTTGGAAAAAGCAGCACAGACCTGGAAAGAAATTCTTCATCATTTTTCACGAATGCCCGGCGCCACCTCAGCCCCTGCACGCATTTTACAGATGCACAAGTACTCCCCCCTCGAGTTAGAGATAGCAGCGAGCATTGCCCTTCTTACCCCGTTGGCGATGGGAATCCAGTGGGTTCTTTCACGAATCGAGCATATAATAAAAATCTGCCAGGAGGCGGAAAAACTCAAACAACTCAAGGTTAAGACAAGGATTGTCAAAGATCTGTATGCTGAGGCCAATGAACAGAGGAAAAAAATCACTGCGGATGCCGCCGATGAGATTATGAAGAAATACAAAGCAGATAATGAAACAAGGAATGCCATCGAGCAAGCACTTAAAAAGATCGTTTTCTTCATCGAAGGTGGCGGGCAGCTAGACATAGGCCTCGGTGATGCTGAGCCGTCTACTGAAGAAACGGGACAAGAGTCACAGAAGGGCAATACACACGCTGAGATTCGGAGGCTTGTCGAAAGCATACGTAAAGACATTAAACTGCTCCCAGCAAGTACTGCGGGGGTTGTCGAGGACTGCGAGAACGATGACACAACCAACTCTGCCTGAGACTCTGCATGGTTGGGGTAGGGGACGGACCAAGCTAACAGGCTGATATTTAAAGGTAACACGCCGAGGTATTCGAAGGTATTCGGGGGACAGTATATATAATTAACCTTAAAGTACACGATATTTTACATATACTGTCCCCCGAATTACCCCAGAGGACCTCTATCACCCGCGAGAGGTCTAATAATTCTTGTTTGATACGGCTGTTCTGAAATATTCAATAGACATATCAATACCCTTGGTATAGATTTAATATCTAAATCAATGAGGTAAGGTGCTTATTTAATAGAATAAATCCATAGTGCAAGACCTCTTTTGAAATTGCATAATCCCGCTAAGTGGTAATTGGAGAATCGAAAATGATGATGGGACGCTTATTGAAGACTCTTAGCCACTATGTAAAACAAGAAGAGGCAGAATGGTATGCTAATAATACCATAATGCGGGATATAGCTTACGGCAGATTACGAAGTATCCTTATGATGTTTGCTGAGCATCCGCTGGGATGCTCACTGACGGCATTGTTTCTCACGACAACAGGATCTGTACTGATTTATTTCGTTCCTTACTGTTGGTTCCCTATCATCCCACAAAGTATTCAATTAACCGATCTTCTAACGTATTTTTCTGCCCTTTGGTCCGTTCAAGGTTCTATAGCGGCATTGCTATATCCCATTGTTATCGCATTCGTAACCCTCCTCCTGCAGCGTAGCCATAGTGGAAAAGGGATTTTGCACATTTATCTACACGATACAGCGGCAGTCTTCTCTGGCATGAGCGCCCTGTCGCTGCTCATCTTGATGGCCATCCAATACCTCTTCTTAACTTTAGTAAGCGTGGTTGTTGGAATCGCATGGCTCCTTATGGACGGCTCGTGGTTTCTCATCAATCTTGGACTTACCACTTATTTTTTGTTGCGAACCTTTGAGTACGTGCGGCCATCTCGCCGAACAGAGATTGTGAGGCGTCATACACTGAATGTTACATGGCCTCGGGAATTATCGGTTCACTTGAAAGGTTTCTTGTTCAGTACGGCTGTGGAGAACAATCTCTTACCGGGAACCAGCGTTCTTGCTGACACGAACCCAAAACAGCCCAGATTGTGGCTGGGTCGTACCGCCTACGGGATAGGCAAGGCCGCAGTAGAGGTAGTTTTACCGAGAAACTCGAGGTTAGTCGATGTGCGGTTAAGATTGCTGGCTTGGGCAACGTCCTGTTGGATGAAGAGAGCGGAAGCATCAACAAGAAACATGCCCTTAGAAAATGGTAGTTCAGAAACCGAGAAATCGCCGACACTCCTTTATCCGCTACACCCCGAATTCGTGTATGGAAAGGGGACCGTTTTATGTCGTATCGAAGGTAATGTTGAGTTATCAAGCATTGAAAAGTTACTTATCCGCTTCTCCTTTAGATTTCAGCGTAACTCTCCTCGATTGGAACTTTCTGTCATGGATGTGTTGAACGATATCAAGGCAGAGGCATTGACAGCCTTGCAAAACGGTGAGCTGAATGCATTTTCGGGGGCGTTTGATGATTTGTCGGAACTCTATGGCCTTATTATCGAGGCCAGTGCTTATAAAGATAATGATTTGAAGACAGATAATTATGCACGCATACCGGAGCATAGAGATTTATTTGGCACACCTATATTCAAAGAGTGGAGCCAGGTTATCGTCGATCTCTTTGAGGCCGCGTCAAATAAGATTAGTACTGATGATGCTTACTGTAATAAGGCCGTCCATATCCCCCACAAACTCTTTGCCAAGTTATATGACGTTGCCACATCCGACATTCTCCAGCATTTTGTCTTTTTGCAGTTAATACTTTTCTACAAGCTGGCTTCCTGGTGGGTGAAAACGATAGAGCAACAAGGCATTGTCGATCACAATGCCAATATTGCCGCCCAACTGAGACCACCTTTTTTCGGAACTTATGATTCACTCCTCAGGGAATTTGTTGGCGAATGGGAGCAGATGAAAAATTACTATTTCTTGCCAAAGATGGAAGGCACAGTTGATTGGCAGGATTTACAGAGAGTGAGTGTTTTCTATGAGCGACATCTTTGTGATACTGCGGAAATGATTATGAAAAGTGTTCATCAAGGTGATCAGTCGGGAGCTACCTGGCTGTTTGATGTCCTTATGAAATGGTTCGACCAGATTCAGCTGCATTTGGGAGACGAGCACTATTATTTTATTAAAACGGAACTCATAAGTTTTCAAATCATGACGAATACTTGGGAGGAGAATCAGCAAGTTATCGATGCGCAGGAAACCCGGTTTATCCCAAAGGGAAATGCAAACAAAGCGCTTTTTACTGTGGCACTAAAAAATTATTGGATAGATGTGTGCTGCATTATATCTTACATGCTGGCCACGCGGGGAACATTGGGACCTTGTGAACGATCACTTCCGGCGATTTTACTGAGAAGCATTGTACGCGGCACGACTCCATATGCAGGTGGAGAATCCGTTCTTTTCAAGCAACCCATCAGTACTGCAAATGATCTTTTCTTCTCTATATTACGGCAGTACCACGCAGAGGGGGCCTATCGTCGAGGTTATCGCGCCAGATTGGACCAGTTGGTTGATCGGCTAACCCAGATTACAAAAGTACCAATGGTTCCGGGAAGAATATACTCAGGTTGGGGTCTTAATGATCTTGATTCGTATCGGGACGGCCAACTTTTCATGTTGCTTCTATTTATGGTCAAGAATTGGGATCCTGCATCGAAGGTTGAGCGTATCAGTAGGAAGTGGATTGAAGATGAGGCGGATGAGAAACTCCGAGAATTGCAGGATAGTCTGAACCAGTGGAAAGAGCGATTTAAAACTCCTGAATTTAATGAGTATCAATCTTTATATGAATTCATTCGTGTAGATGTATCAGAATTATCTTTTAAAGAAGCTTCAGAATGTGCTGTCAAGGGAATAGAATCGATTATGAGTAAAATAGAGGCTATCCGATCAAAAACGCTGGATAATATGCCTATAAGCGCCACACGCCTTGCGGAAGTGTCCGGTTGGGCTTCAAACCGCGGTTTTTCGAAGGAACACGGAGAATTCCCGTTGCCATTGTTTTCCGAGATCGTTTCTTCAGCGGAAGATCTTAAGATAAGGTCTGTGGTATTGAAAAATGTCTCAAAGGGGGAATATACGGATCCCCCGATGGCGCAACGCCCCATCAATGAACAATCATACTTTGAAGAGCTCGTTGCCAATCACGCAGCCGGTTATGTTATGATGGATACTATTGAACAGTTGAGTCCTGAAGAAGTAGACGGAAGCTCGCCGGAAGCGTATTGGGGGCAAATGAAAAATTATGAGTACAGAGCAACACAAGTGAAGAGGAACCCCATTCTGCTTCTTGAAAATGCTGTCGTTCCGGATTGGATATTCGAGTGGTCTCATCCTTACCAAGGTGAAAAAATAACGATGCAACTACCACCAGAATTCAAGGTTTGGAAAGATCCGAATCAGAAATTGGACGCCTATATCTGTCACATAAATAGCATTGCAGTATACAGGGCTCCTCTCCTCCCTGGAGCTTCCGTGCTATTAACATTGGAATCGCTTAAAAAGGTTGTTTTTACTAAATTGCCGGGTAAAGACTTTGTACAGGCCGAAGTAGAACCAGTCGAATCAAAACCGGCCCTTATTAATCTCAAGCTTTCTTGGAGATATAAAGTCGAGACTGACACATTTTCCGCACTTAAACTAAAATATGGGCACAAGGAAAAAATCAGGCAATGAAAGAAAGTATCTTGGGGAATCGAGAAATCTTACCATGATCGTGGCAACGTATGGAGAGGCAGGGTCAGGTCTTGCAATCAAGCATCAATATCCCTTTCTTTTTATAGACGCAGAGAAATTGTTGGTTTGCAAGACCTGACCCCTGTATGTTGTTTTGACCCCTGTATGTTGAACAGTCGGTACTATTGTGCCTTTTTCAAGATTTCCGCAAATTTTATGATCACCGGATATTCCTGTTCATAGGTGCGACGGAATTGCTCGGCCGACTGGGGATAGAGATCGATATTCATTTTTTTGATCTTTTCCATGTATTCAGGGTCTTTCACTGCTTTGGCCAGTGCTGTTTCCAGAATTTTTGCCCTTTCCGGCGCCATCTTGGGCGGTCCGTAGATCCCCGTCGTGTAGAGAACGATCTGCGTCTCTTTCGGGTCGTACCCCAGATCGGCAGGAACGGGAACCTGGGGATACTGAGCAGTGCGGGACGTGGCCTCGACCAGCAGGGGGCGAACCTGTCCGGAGCGCACCATGTTATAGGCCGTTGAGCCGATGGTCATCAAGGCATCGATGTGTTTCCCCATCAAGCTCGTCATGCCCGGCCCGCCTCCTTCAAAAGGAATGACGTTGAATTTAACTTTAGACAAGTGTTCGAGGAGAGCTACGTAAAGATGGGTCATCTCCCATTTCCCGGAAACTCCTACCTTGAGCCGCTTCGTTTTGGCAGCTTCAATGAATTCTTTGAAGGAAGGGTAGAGATCGGGATGAGTTACCAGGATGGGTGATTCTCTCACGAGGTTGTAGAGAAAAGTCATCTCCCTGGTACGGTAGCGGGCCGTAGTATCCCGAAAGTACTCCCCTGTTATCAGTTGCTGCAGGCAGGAAACCAAAAGCGTATAACCATCCGGTTCTGCGGCGAAAGCCTTGTTGCAGGCGAGGATACTGCCGGCGCCCACAAAATTCTCCACGACGACCGGCCGGCCAAGGTATTTCTGAATATAAGGGGCGATTGTCCGTATTTGAATGTCCGTTGATCCGCCTGCCGAGTACCCGCAGAGGATGGTAACCGGTTTGGCAGGAAAGGCATCTTCCTTCCCTTCCGTAACGCCCAGCATCCCGCATACCAAGAAAAAAACGCACACGCTTGCTGCAAACACCTTCTTGAATTTCATCTTCCTTCCCTCCTTTTAAAACTTTTTCACCTCTACTAAACAGGTGTTGGTAATAAAACCTCCCCCGGGGGAGACCTCGTCTTTGAGCAGGACGTTGGGGCCTCCTCCTTTGTCCGTTCCCTGTTCATCCGGGTCGTACCAGGCTCCCTCGGGAATGGTGACTACGCCTTTCATGATCGTTTTGGTGATCCGGGCCGGCAGGACAGTGGCCCCGCGCGCATTGAAAACTTTCACCCTGTCCCCGTCGGCAATGCCGCGCGTCAGAGCATCTTCAGGACTGATTTCCATCTCTTGCTGCTGCACTTCCCGGAGCCAGGGAATAGTTTCATTTTGCGTATGGGCTCTTCTCCTGATGTGGGTGGTGAGCAGTTGGAGGGGATACCGGGAGAGCAAGGGATCTTCACGGCCTTCCCAAGGCTCGAGATACTTCGGAATGGGAGGCAGGCAGGGGTCGTTCATGGCTGCCAGGTCTGTGGAATAAATTTCGATCTTGCCCGAGGCAGTGGGAAAAGGATTGTTCCGGGGATCGGCGATCTCTTTCCGGAAAGCCACATAGGGCTCGGAAAGTTCGATCCGGTACACGCCTTTTTCCCGGAAGGCGTCATAGTCCGGAATCGGACATCCTTTAACCATCTCCCGCAGAACTTCTTCCTCCGTCTTCCCCGCGAATTCGGAGAGACCAAGCTTGTCCGCTAATTCAATGGCTATCTGGAGATGGGACTTGGATTCACCGAGTGGAGCAATGGCCTTATTCTGGCAGCCAAAGTAGGGCACGCTTTCCCCAAAGGTAAGATCGTTTCTCTCCAAGAATGTGCACGAGGGAAGAACAATGTCCGCCCACTTGGCCGAGGGGGTCAGGAACTGCTCCACGGTGGCGATGAATTCCATTTTCTTCAGGCCGGCAACGGCCTTGTTGATGTTCTGATTCTGCGTGGGATAGTTGGCGTTTACAATCAGCAGGAGTTTGTAATCAGCCGGGTATCCGCCGGACTTTCCCCGGAGCAGCGCATCGGGAACCATTGTTGCACACATGCTGCCCGAGCCCCGGTAGTATTTTTGGCGGGCCGGCAGAAAGTTTTTGAATGCCGGTTGTCCCTGGGCGATGGGATTGGCCACCTCCGTCATGAAGCCACCCTTTTTCAGGGAGGGATACATGCCCAGCGACGTCCAGGACCTTCCCCCGGCATTCCCCCCGGGGATGCCGATATTGCCCGTCATGGCGGCTAAGGTAATGGCCGCCCGGTGATACTGCTCTCCATAAGCGGTGCGTCCTGCCGCTATCCCGGCAATGAGGGCTGCCGGTTTGGTTGTGGCATACTCTCTGGCCAGCCGCGCAATCGTCTCGGCCGGGACGGACGTGATGGCTTCAGCCCAGGCCGGGGTCTTGGCGATGCCATCCTCCGCTCCGGTAACGTAGTCTCTGAACTTGTCGAAGCCCAGGGTGTAGGTGTCAAGAAACTTCTGATCCTGAAGCCCCTCGTTGATCATGACAAAGGCCATGGCAATGAGCAGGGCGCAATCCGTACCCGGAATGATGGGGATCCATTGCCGGGCCAATTGGGCGGCGGAAGCGGTATAGCGTGGATCGATGGCGATGATCCCGATGCCCTTCTCTTTGGCCTGGGTGAGATACCAGGTAGTATTTGTATCATGGATGGTGGTTGCGGGGTCGCAGGCCCAGAGGATGATCAGCCGGGAGTTTAGTAAATCGTCCCGGCCGTTCCGGTCATAGAGAGTGCCGAAGGTCGCCAGTTCGGCAAAGATGCCCTGCTCGAAGGAATTGAAACCCCAATTTGTGGAGAAACCGCCGCTCAGGGAAAGAACCTTGGTCAGCGGAAAAGAGCTATGCAGAAAGACTTGGTCGCCTGCCGAAGACTTCAGAAAGATGGCCTCGGGGCCATAGGTATCCCTGACCCGCACCAATTGCCTGGCCACTGTCTCCAGGGCCTCATCCCAGGAGATGCGTGCGAACTTGCCCTCACCCCGCGTTCCCACTCGCTTCAGCGGGTATTGTAACCGGTCCGGCGCATAAACCCGCTGGCGATAGGCACGTCCCTTGAGGCAGGCCCGCAACTGGGGCTCTTCTCCATCGTCGCTTTCAATCCTGGTGATGATGCCGTCGCAGACGTGAACCTTGAGAATACAGGCCCCCGCGCAGTGGCTGCTGCAGACAGTGGTGATTATTTTTTCTTCCTTCGATGGTTCGCGAGCAGCCTTGATCATCCTTCTGTCCTCTCCCGCAGGTCTTCAGATCAGGTACCCTGGCGCGCATGGTCCGGCCCAAACCAAAATGTACTCCCCCTTATTCTGGTCACTTCTAACTACGACTAACCATGGGTGAAATATCTTGTCAAGGCAAATCATGTGCCCCATGGCACCCGTTAGTTCCGGTTGAGTTCTCCCCGCCACTGTGGTTTAATGTCATGGGCGTGCTCTGGCGATCCCAGGCAAGCATTCCCAAATCAACTTCATGGCGAAGGGAGTTTTTATTAATGGCAAATCAGTCCAACATTGACATCCTGCTCGGCGCCCTTGACCTAAAGGGCAAGGCGGTCGTAGACGTCGGCTGCGGAGACGGCGAACTGGCCCACCGCATGGCCTCTGCCAAAGCCATCGTCACAGGTCTTGATCCCAATCCCAAGCGTATCGCGCGGGCCAGGGCAGCAGCCGGGCAGGGTGAAACCTTCCTCGTAGGAGGGGGTGAACATCTGCCCTGCGCCGACGCCTCCATTGACGTCGTTGTCTTTTTCAACAGCCTGCATCACGTCCCAGTGGCAAGTATGGATGACGTAATTGCGGAAGCGGCGCGCGTACTCAAGCCGGGAGGGATTCTCTATGTGTCCGAACCCATCGCTGCCGGGTCCTTTTACGAGGTGATGAAGCCCGTCCATGATGAAACCGAAATCCGGGCCAAGGCGCTTGCCGCGCTCAAACAGGCCGTGGCCAAGGGTGTCTTCCGTGAGGAAGACGAGCAGATCAACGAAATAGTCCGCTTTGAGGAAAGCTTTGAAAGCTGTTGCCAGCGTACCATCGACACCGACCCGGCCCGGGAGGCAATCGTCATGGCGAAGAAAGAAGAGATCCAGGCGCTGTTTCTGGCTTACGCCCGCACCACCGAAAAGGGTTATGAATTCGATACGCTGACCCGTTTCAACCTCCTGCGCCGCAGCTGATTTCCGTATGGTCACATCTTGACGACTTCATAAAAACCCCTGCCTCGTGGGGCGTCAGGAAGAATCGCTAAATGCGGGGTGAAAGGTGGCATTATTGGAGATTGCTTTTTCCAGTGGTCGCGGCTAAGGACTCCTTCCTGAAACATATAATAGACATGTCAATAAGATTCATGTAGATTTCATGCTGAAATGAACGAGGCAAATCGGTTTTCAATTGAAGCAGAAAACGCCGATCATTTCGCAATCCTCAGTTGCGATGCCTATCCTCGGCTGAACAGAATTGTAAGTAATTAACGTATGGGCAAGGGGAATTCTCAAATGTGGAGGGAGAAGAAATGCTATCGGCCGTATTAAGTGTTGTAGGTGTTAGAGTTTCCGACCACATCTCTTTTTTTCTGCTATTCCTCCTCCGCATTACGGATGAAAGTTGCTACGTAAGAGCATCAGCCTGCCTTATTAACTTCAATAAATAAGTCCGAAAATATTGTTCATCAGTTGGCTACAGCAGCCTCCAGGGTCTTTTTTTTTCCGTGATGGCGGTTGTTCGGCTAGGATCATCAGGCTGCTCTTTTAAAGGGCTTGATTTCAGCTTCCAACTTATCCTCAAGAGCATCACGAGCTATTTCGAGATCGTACCGAGCTTGCAGGTTAATCCAAAGCTGCGCGGTCGTGCCTAGATAGCGTCCCAGGCGAAGTGCTGTATCCGCAGAAATGCCACGCTTTTCCAGCACGATCTCGTTAATGCGCCGCGGCGGGACATGGATCTCCTTGGCAATTCGGTACTGGCTTATGCCCAGTGGAATCAGAAACTCCTCGCGCAATATTTCACCGGGATGGATGGGAGGAAAATCTCTTTTGCTCATATAAATACTCCTTAATGGTAGTCCACGATTTCGACATCGTAAGCATTATTGTCGCGCCACACAAAACATATTCGCCATTGGTCATTAATGCGGATGCTGTGCTGTCCGGTGCGATTATCCCTTAAAGCTTCCAAACGGTTTCCAGGAGGGGAACGCAAGTCATCAAGAGCCCCGGCGCCATCCAGATAGTCGAGCTTTCGCGCGGCAAGACGCTGTATTGCCTGTGGCAATTTGGAAGAAAATTTGCCGTTGAATATCTTTTCCATTTCTTTGCATTTAAAGGAATTGATCATTTCATATATATTAACGCAAACTGATATTAACGTCAAGCGTTATGGATGGGAGCGACGGGAGCGTTATGGAGGGGAGGTAAGGATTTTCAGTTACTGTTGAGTTCTCCCGGCCACTGTGGTTTAATGTTTAGTTGTAGGTTTCATGATGACGGTCTTTCTGAGGCGTCAGGAACAGCGTATCACTCCTGAAGATTGACTCTGGTCACGAAGGAGGTCCCAGCAATGAAGACTCGACCATTTTATAAAAACCCCACCCTATTTTCGATAATAATTTTATTTTTTATATTTCTGATGTCCACGTCTCATAGCAGGGCGGAGGAAGATTTAAATCCATCTTTGCAAAGCAGCGGCAATCAGGGAATCTATATATCCGACGCGCAGTTGATATACGAGGACAGCGAACTCCCCTTCAGTATGGACGCTTCATTTGCCACCTTGAAAAGAAGCAGCACAGAACAATACTTTTGGCATACCTTTGGAGACGTTAATTATAAATACCATGGACCTCTTTATGACCCGCTGCAAAATAAAGATTGGGTAAAATCTGCTGCGGAATTATTTGACTACAACGGGAAAGGTGATCCGCTTACAGATCGTATTTTCATTAATAACGTCTACAAAAGGGACAATGGCGACTTATTGGGATTCAGTCATCTGGAAAAATTTGATTTCACCATTCCCGGATATGTGGAATTTGCCATCGGCCTGATTTATTCGACGGACAATGGAGACAATTGGACCTATTGCGGTGAAATTATCCGTCCGCAAGAAGACACCTCGAACATTGGCGGAGTGCCCTATCTTACGATAGGAGATTATTTTTATGTATATTTCAATGAAAAACCAATAAATTCGGAAAGAATTATCAGCGTGGCCAGAGCGAAGATTAATGATGTTTTGAACGCGGCAGCCGGCGGAGACGTTGTCGCTTGGCAAAAATATAAAAATGGGGCCTGGAGCGAGGATGGTTTAACAGGCGCCGGAAGCAACATAATTCCTGATGCCCTTGACTGGCACCATGATGTCCATTCCGACGCCGCTTATAACAGGGCTCTGGGAAAATATATGTTGACAGTGCAGACACATAATTATGGCCAGCTCCTTCTCTATACGTCTGTTGACGGCATTAATTGGGCTGACAAGATCGTCGTCGATGAAACGGCCGCCAATAATTATATCCAGGCCTACTCATTTTTCGTAGGCTTGGTTGATGCAACCGATGACTCCCGCGAGGTGGGGAGCGAATTTTATATTTTTTATCCTCGGAAAGATTGGCCTGATAATTACGGTTATGATGAATTTTACAGGCGATTGGTTACTATTGGTTTTGCGAAGGATCCGCCTCCTCTTCCGGTTGTTTATACATACAAGTTTTCCAATGGTTTTAGCTCAACTCAGGGAGAAAATTTCTGGTATTACCGGTTCAGAAGCGGGGATGCCTATACCAATATGTCTTGGGATGGCAGTAATTATCAGTGGCAGGGAAACGAGACTTATCTGTTAATTGGCTATGGCTGGTTTCATCCGGGCAATAATGGGGAGGCCGCCTTGCAATGGCTCGCTCCGCAAAGAGGAAGACTTAAGATTAACGGCACAGCGGTCCACACTCAGACAGGCTGCGCCGACGCTGACGGCGTTGAGACAAAAATCTTGCACCGAAATAAAGAAATATGGTCGGCGACTTTGGGATTCCAGGGCAGTGCCGATCATAATTTGTCATTGGATGTTGTTTCCGGGGATGCCCTTTCTTTTATTGTCAACAAACAGGGCAACAATAATTGTGACACTGTTAATTGGGATCCAACCATCAGTCTGATGGTCATCCAACCAGGAGACATTAATGCCGACAGTGATATAACTCTGGCCGATGCCATCCTCTCCCTCAGAGCATTTTGCGGCGAGGATATCAGTGGGGAAAGCATAACGGTCAATGCGGATGTGAATAGCGACAATCTAATAGGATTGGCAGAGGCGATTTTCGTGATACAGACTGTGGCGCGGTTGAGATAAATTGATTTATTCGCCTGTCGGGATGAGAAGCAGGCAGAGGCGCCAAAATGTAGTTGATTTTCTCCAAAAAGTACAATAAATTGATACTTACTGGAGACAATTATGGTGAAGGACCATTTAACCCTGATGCACGAGCTTCGGGACTACGCCTCACCCAAGGCGCGCCTGACCCGGATGATCAAGTCGGGCGACGTGATTCAGGTGCGCCGGGGGCTTTTTCTCGAGGCGAAGGAAAGCGGCTATTCCCTCAAGAGCCTCGCTGCCGTTATCTACGGTCCGTCCTACATCTCCTTCGAATACGCCCTGGCCCATTACGGGCTGATTCCGGAGCGGGTCCAGGCCGTCACGTCGGCGGTGTACAACAAGAACAAGAATCGCCGATTTCATACCCCGCTAGGCGATTTTTACTACTACTATCTTCCTGCCGCCGTCTTTCCTTACGGCGTCGTGCTGGGAGAGGAAAACGGCCAGAGCTATCTGATTGCCACGCCGGAAAAGGCGCTTTGTGATACCCTATACAAGACGCGGGGCGTCGGCAGCGTCAAGTCCCTCAAGGCGCTGCTCTTCGAGGACCGGCGGATGGAACGCGAGGCTATCCTTGCGCTCGACCGGGAAAGCCTCCGTTTTCTCGCGCCGTTCTACAAGAAAGAAATCCTCCGGCTCTTCCTGAAATGGCTGGAAGGCGAGGCCTATGATGCATAGCGCAATTGAGGATATGCTCAAGGCGTATGACTGCCGCAGGGCTGATGACTGCCGCCAGGCGCTCAATGAAATCGTCCAGGAGATTGCGCTACTGGGGCTTTACCGCGGCGGTTTTTTCGCCAAGGCGGCTTTCTACGGAGGAACGGCCCTGCGTATATTTTACGGTCTGGACCGATTTTCGGAAGACCTGGATTTCTCTCTCCTGAAAAGCGACCCGAACTTCGATCTTTCCTCCTTCACCCAGGTCGTGCAGGACGAACTGGGCGCCTATGGCCTGGAGATGACAGTCAAGGAAAAGATCAAACGTAACGAGTCCCCGGTCAAGTCGGCATTCATCAAGGGCGGTACGCAGATTCATCTGCTCAAAGTCGCCTCGATTCTGCCGCCGGTTGCCGGCATCAATCCCCGGGAGCAGATCAATGTGAAGCTGGAGGTGGATACCCAGCCGCCGGCCGGCGCGACCTTCGAAATGAAATACCAGCTTCGCCCCATGCCTTATGCGGTGCGCCTCTACTCGCTCCCGGCGCTTTTTGCGGGAAAAGTCCATGCGGTGCTCTGCCGGTCCTGGAAAACGAGAGTCAAGGGGCGTGATTTTTACGATTATGTCTGGTTCCTGTCCAAGTTGGTTCCCCTGAACCTGGAGCATCTGGCAGAGCGGATGAAGCAGACCGGTCACCTGCCCGCCACTGACCAATTGACCGAACAGGAATTGAAGAGCCGGTTGCGCAAACGTTTCGCAGAGGTGGATTTCGAGCAGGCAAAAAAGGACGTACTGCCCTTCATAAAGAACCCCGAGGCCGTTCATCTCTGGTCGGCTGAATTCTTCTCCGCGATTACGGACGATAAACTGAAGGCTGAAATCATAGAGCGCTGGTGAAAAGCATGGCCCAAGAAGATCTGACAAAGCTCAAGCTCGACAAGTCCGGCATGGTTTACCGCTCCCATAGGTTCGGCAGGCCCGCGCTGTGGATCGCCGGTCTCCTCCTGCTTGTGGTCGCAGCCTTGGCATCGCTGGCCGTTTTTTATCGCTCCCTGGAAGTGGAAGTGGCGACGGTGACCGGGGTATACCCGGCCCAGGGGCTGTCGCTTCTGAACGCCAGCGGCTATGCCGTAGCGCAGCGCAAGGCCTCGGTGTCCTCGAAAGCCACGGGACAGCTCGTCTGGCTGGGTGTGGAAGCGGGCAGCAGTGTGAAAAAGGGAGAGATCATCGCCCGCATCGACGACCGGGATGTCCTGGCCGCCAGGGAACAGGCGGCGGCCAACCTCAACAATATCCGTTCCGCCCTGGATCAGGCCCTGGCGGAACAGCATGACGCCAAGCTGAACTACGAACGGAACAAAGAACTCCTGGCCAGAAACCTCATTGCGCGGATCGACTTCGATACCGCAGAAGCCCGGTACAAAAAGGCCCAGGCAGGCGTGGCCGGGGGGCAGGCGGCCATCGCTGCCGCCCAAGCGGCGTTGCAGGGCGCCGAAGTGGCCCTGGAGTATACCCGGATCAGGGTGCCCTTCGACGCGGTGGTCCTGACCAAAGACGCCGATGTGGGAGACATCATCACCCCCTTCGGGTCTGCCCTCAATGCCAAAGCGGGTGTTGTCACCATCGCCGACATGTCCTCCCTCCAGGTGGAGGTCGATGTCTCGGAAGCGAACATCGGAAAGGTAAAAGTCGGACAGCCCTGTGAAATCCAGCTCGATGCCCTGCCTGACTTGCGTTTCCGAGGGGCCGTGCACCGGATTGTCCCGACGGCGGATCGGTCCAAGGCCTCGGTCATGGTGAAGGTTCGTTTTCTGGAGAGGGATAAACGCATCCTGCCGGAAATGAGCGCCCGGGTTTCCTTTCTGGCGCGGCCGGTCACCAGGGAGGAAGAGCGTCCGCGGCTTGCCCTGCCTCCCGGCGCCGTGAGCATGCGGGCGGGGAAGCAGGTGGTCTTTCTGGTCAAGGGAAACAGGGCCAGTCTTGTCCCCATTGTTACGGGGGAGAAGTTGGGCGACATGGTCGAGGTAAAAGCCGGTCTCAAGGAAGGCGACAAGGTGGTGTTGCAGCCGCCGCAGAAACTGCAAGACGGCGCCAGGATTGCGGTTAAAGAGGGCTGAATGGAAGAAGGCCTATCGCCGCTCGTGGAGATAAAAAACCTTAGCAAGGCCTATCGCCGTGGGACCCAGCTGGTGCCTGTGCTGGAAGACATCAACCTTGATATCGCCGCGGGTGAATTTTTCGCTCTCATGGGTCCTTCCGGTTCCGGCAAGAGCACCCTGCTCAATATAGTGGCTGGCATTGACAAGGCAGACCAGGGCACGGTCACCGTGGGAGGCGTGGACATCTCCCGGCTGACGGAAGCGGAACTCGCCCGGTGGCGGTCGATCAATGTGGGGTTCATTTTTCAGTTCTACAACCTCATTCCGGTGCTGACGGCCTTCGAAAACGTGGAATTGCCGCTCCTGCTGACATCGCTCGCGCGGAAGGAGCGGCGTCAACATGTGGAAACGGCCCTCTCGATCGTCAATCTTCTCGGCCGCCGGGACCATTACCCGTCGCAGCTCTCCGGGGGAGAGCAGCAGCGGGTGGCGATTGCCCGGGCCGTCATTACCGATCCGACCATCATCGTTGCCGATGAGCCCACGGGTGATCTGGACAGGGTTTCCGCCGAAGACGTGCTCCGGTTGATGGCGCGCCTGAACAAAGAGTTCGGCAAGACCATCATCATGGTCACCCATGACCCGCGGGCCGCAGACAAGGCCCACGTAGTCAGGAATCTGGAAAAGGGTGTCTTGAACGATGTTCATCCTTAAACTGATCATCCGGAACACCTTCCGCCACAAGCTGCGCGCCATCCTCACCATCACGGGCATTGCCATCGCCGTCCTCGCCTTCGGCCTGCTGCGCACCCTTGTGGGACTCTGGTATCTCGGCGTCGAGTCGTCCTCCCCCTCGCGCCTCGTGACCAGAAACGCCATATCCCTCGTCTTTCCCCTGCCCCTCTCCTATAAAGACAAGATCCGGCAGGCCCCGGGGGTGAAGACCGTCTCCTACGGCAGCTGGTTCGGCGGGATCTACATCACCGAAAAGAACCTCTTCGCCAACTTCGCCGTGGAGCCGCGCACCTACCTCGATCTTTACCCGGAGTTCGTGCTGCCGCCGGACCAGAAAAAGGCTATGCTCCTCGACCGCAAGGCGGCCGTGGCCGGACGCAAGCTCGTGGAGCGGTTTGGCTGGAAGCTCGGGGACACCATCGTTCTGAAGGGAACCATCTTTCCGGGGCAGTGGGAGTTTGTCCTGCGCGCCATCTACCGCGGCGCGCAGAAGAACGTGGACGAAACGCAGTTTTTCTTCCATTGGGACTATCTGAACGAAAGCATGAAAAAAACCATGCCCCGCCGGGCCGACCAGATCGGCTTCTACATGATCGGGGTTAGGAACCCGGACCAGGCCGCCGGGGTTTCCCTGGCCATCGACAACCTGTTCCGGAACTCCCTGGCCGAGACCCTCACGGAGACCGAGCGGGCCTTCCAGATGGGCTTTGTTTCCATGACCGAGGCCATCGTGATTGCTATCCAGATTGTTTCCTATATCGTCATTGTGATCATTATGGCGGTGGCGGCCAACACCATGGCCATGACGGCGCGCGAGCGCACATCCGAGTACGCCACGCTCAAGACCCTGGGGTTCGGGGCCCGGCATATCGCCGGCATCGTGGCTGGCGAGGCGCTGTTCCTTTCCCTGGCCGGCGGCGCGGTCGGGGTGATCCTCACGTTCCCGGCCGCCCACTGGATCGAGACGGCCCTGACCCAGTTCTTCCCGGTTTTCCATGTCTCGGCCCGCACGGTCTATCTGGAATTGATGACGGCCGCGGTGGTTGGAACCGTGGCGGCGATTTTCCCTGCCTGGCGGGGAGCGACGATCCGGATTGCCGAGGGGCTAAGGAGGATCGGGTGAGGAAAGTAAAAAGTAAAGAGGCAAAAGGCAAAAGTAAAAAGGCAAAAGGTAAAAGGTAAAAGGTAAACAGATGGCCATTCCCTTTGCTTACAGTTACCGCAATCTCTGGACCCGGCGCTTGACCACGGCACTCACGGCCGCGGGCATGGCCCTCGTGGTCTTTGTCTTTGCCGCGACCCTCATGCTCGCCGAGGGATTGCGGGCCACATTGGTCGAAACAGGCTCTCAGGATAACGTCATCGTGATCAGCAAGGGCACGCAGTCCGAGGTGCAAAGCGGCATCGACCGCGCCCAGGCGGCGCTTCTGGAGACAACGCCGGAGATAGCCCTGGGACAGAAGGGCCGGGCACTCGTGGCCAAGGAACTGGTCGTACTGGTCACCCTGCCCAAACGGGGCAGCAACAAGCCCGCCAATGTGCAAATCAGGGGCATCGGAGCCATGTCTCTGTCCCTGCGTCCCCAGGTAAAGCTTGTGGCGGGGCGCATGCCCAGATCCGGTTCCTTCGAGGTGATCGCCGGGGAAAGCGTGGCAAAGCGGTTCCAGGGAACAGGCCGGGGCGAGACCCTCCGTTTTGCTTTGCGGGACTGGACCGTGGTCGGGATATTTTCGGCCGGCAAGACGGGCTACAGTTCGGAAATCTGGGGAGACGCAGACCAACTCATGCAGGCTTTCCGCCGGCCCGTCTATTCTTCGGTCCTCTTCAAGCTGCGCGATCCAAGGGCCTTTACGATCGTCCAGGGCCGGATAGAAGGGGATCCGCGACTGACCCTGGAGGCCAAACGGGAAAACAAATATTATACGGATCAGTCCGAGATGATGACCAAGTTCCTGAGTATCCTGGGGCTCACACTCACGGTCATCTTTTCCCTCGGGGCCATGATCGGCGCCATGATCACCATGTATGCCGCTGTAGCCAACCGGACAAACGAGATCGGCACCCTGCGGGCCCTCGGCTTTTCGAGAACGAGCATCCTGGCCGCTTTTCTGGCCGAGGCGCTGTTTTTGGGCCTCCTCGGGGGACTGATCGGACTTTTCTTTGCCTCCTTCATGCAGTTCCTGAGCATCTCGACCATGAACTGGCAGACCTTTTCCGACCTTGCCTTTTCCTTTACCCTGACGGGCAGAATCGTTCTTTCGTCCCTTCTCTTTTCCCTCGTGATGGGCTTCGTAGGCGGAGCCCTGCCTGCCTGGCGCGCGGCCCGGATGAGCATCCTGGATGCCCTCAGAGTAACATAGAACCATCTGCCAACCATCCTGCCGTTTTACACGTAGGTTTTCTTTACCATTATGCTTCCATTTAATCCTCATTGCCGGACCTTGCTCCGAGCAGTAGTTTATTATTAGTAAGTTAGAAATTATTTTCTGCGTTTTTCCGGCAAAAAATAATTTCGTAAACTTACTTATCCCGTTGATCGGGGTTAGGAGGATATAGTTATGAACAGAGTATTTCGGCTCTTGCTGTTGATTATGGGGGCTGCCGGTCTGATCTTGCACAGCCAGGCCGCAAGCGGAAGCGACGACGCAGGCCCGGAAGCGCGCCTAGATCTCACGGGGAGCAGGCAGGGGCAGGCGGTAGCTTTTGTGGATGCGGACGGAGACGGGCACGACGACAAGCTGGTAGGCGCCCCTTTTGCCGCTTTGCCGTCCCGCACAGGCGCTGTCCTGGTCTACCGGGGCCTGGCGACGGGGTATGACCCCTTGCCCATGCTGGTCATGACGGGAGACGACAATTTCGGCTATTCCCTCGTGAATCTCGGGGATGTGGACGGGGACCAAAAGGATGATTTTGCCGTGGGCGCCCTGAACGGCAGCCATGCGGAAGGCGCGGAACCGTCGCTCAGCGGCACGGTTTCCATCTACAAAGGGGGCAGTAAGGGCCGGCTCATCGGGAAGTTGGCCGGTGAGGGACCCATGGATAAATTCGGTCTTTCCCTGGCCGCCGGTGACCTGAACAACGACGGCTATCAGGATATCATCATCGGTGCTCCTTTCCATACCCCGGCACCTCACCTTTACCAGCAGGGGGCTGTTTATGTCTTTATGGGTCCTGCTTTTAAAAAACGCATCGCCCTCCCTGCCGCCAAGGGGGGTACCGGTCTGGGCTGGGCAGCGGCAGCGGGCGACATCAACGGCGATGGCAGCGCCGACCTGCTGATTGCGGCGAGCGGCAAGGTCTTGGGCTTTTACGGAGGCAGCACCTTTGCCCCTTCCCTCAACTCTCCCGATGTAACCATCAGCGGTTCCGCCACTGGTCTGGGCCGGGCCTTGGCGATCATCGGCGACCTCGATGGGGACGGGAAAAAAGAAATAGTTCTTGGCGCTCCCCGGGCGACAATAAGCAAGCAGCGCGACCGGGGAAGCGTCTTCATTGTCCGGGGAGGAACGGGCCGCCGCAATCTTGACCTCAACGCTTCCCCCCCGGATCTGATCTGCCGCCTTGATGGAAAAAGCCTCTTTAACAGGTTCGGTTACGCCCTCAGCCCCGTGGTTGACCTGGATGGTGACGGCCTCCCGGAATTGGCCGTCGGTGCGCCCCTTGCCGATGTGCAGGAGAGCGACTTGAGCGGCAAGGTCTACCTTTTCCGGGGGAAGGATATAAACACTGCCACGACTCTGGCGCAGGGTAAGGAATTTAACGGTGCGGTCAAGAATCAGGCATATGGAACAGCCTTGGCCGCCAACAGGAAAGGACAGCTCCTCATCGGCGGTCCCGCCTCGACCATGGGCACCGGCGGGGCAGCCATGGTCGACGCCCGCGCCGGCAGCACGGTCAGGGGCGGCAGCAGCGGCGGCAGTGAAGGCGGCGGCGAAGATTGCCATTAAGAAGCCAGGTCAGGGGGGAGGAGAAATATTGTCGGGGTCGGGGGCGCTATCGGCATCGGCATCGAAATAAGAAAAAGCCGAAAGCGATCCCGATCCCGATCCCGACCCCGAATAAGCAATGAATTAGAGGTATATTGGAGATGAGAGAAAAGATCTGGTACGCATTGCTGGTTTGCCTATTCCTGGCCGGGGCCTTTGCCGGTCCGGCGGTTTCTCAGGATTACGGCGCCGATAATTTTTCCGCCCTGGGACGCAAGGTCCAGCCCCCGCCGGCCGGTCACCGACCGGGCAAGGACAATGGTCCGGGAACGGGGACGCATAATACGGGTGAAGACTGCGGCATCTGCCACCGGCCTCAGGGAAGGGCGGCAAAGTATGTCTTTACCGTAGCCGGGACATTCTATGAGGACCGGGCCGCCAGGAAGACCGTGGCCAGCGGTGAAGTGATGCTCCAGGATATCGACGGTAAGGTCATCAGCATGACGAGCAACGGGGCCGGCAACTTCTGGACCTACGCGCCCATCGCCAGCAATCCGCGCTCCCTGGCCAGCCACGGTGGCAAGACAGTGCCGCTTTACCGTCATGATAAAGAGGGCGCCTTTATCCCGGCCGATCCCGCTGATTCTCGGACCTGGCAGTACAAGGCCTGGGTCCGGAGGGGCGACCGCTTCATCGGCATGGTCACCATCGCCCCGGTGGGCGGGTCCACGGATCCTGCCTCCAGGATGAGCTGCAACATGCACCATGCGGCCCTGGGCAACAGGGGAGGGCTGTGGGGTTCTGCGAAAAGCACCCTGCCTTCCTATCCGGCGGCCGGACTCAGCTTTAAGAAACATGTGCTGCCTGTCTTGAAAAACAAATGCGTACCCTGTCACATTCCCGGAGACACGCTGACCAGGCTGGTGACGGAGTCGGATGTCCTGTCCCCCGCGACATCCCTTGATTACAGCAGCGGTCTTGACCTCACGTCCTATGGCGGCTCAACCGTCCGGGGCACAACAAAAAGCGGGGCCCGAGACTTGGCGGAGCCCTATCGAGACAATCCCGAGGCGAGCCCGCTGCTGGCGATGCCCGCTTCCCCGGCAATTCATCCGGCAGGGCAGGTTTGGCACAAGACAGACGGCGATTACCGGGCCATCAGACAATGGATTGCCGAGGGCGCGCGGAACAACTGACGACTTCGTAAGAAGCCGTCACCCCGGTGAACCTCGGATCGGTGTCCGGGGCAGGCACCGGGGTCCAGGAACGTCATAAAGGAGGAAAGACATTGAAGCTCAAGGGCAAGAAGGTGGCACTCTTTGTCGCTGATATCTACGAGGATATGGAATTATGGTACCCCTACTACCGGATGAAGGAGGAGGGTGCGGAGGTGGCGGTCATCGGTCCGGAAGCCAAGGTTTACGCCAGCAAGCACGGAGTGCCGGCCAAGGCCGATCTCGCCATCGGTGATGTCAAGCCGGAGAAGTTCGACGCCCTCATCATTCCCGGAGGCTACGCCCCCGATCATATGCGTCGCAGTCCGGAGATGGTGGATTTTGTCCGGAATATCCATAACCAGGGAAAGCCGGTGGCCGCTATCTGCCATGCCGGTTGGATGCTCGTTTCCGCAAACATCATCAGGGACCGGAAGGTCACGAGCTATTACTCCATCAAGGACGACATGATCCACGCCGGTGCCGAATGGCTCGACCAAGAGGTGGTGGAGGACGGAAATATCATCACCGCCCGGCATCCAGGGGACCTGCCGGCCTTTTGCCGGGCGATCATCGCCGCGCTTTGGGTGAACCTCACCGGGGTGGCCCTGTAACCGAAAGGCCGGTGGACAGCCGTTCCGCGACAATTTTCCCTTGACAGACCCCCCACTCTTCCATAGAGTCAGCTCTGCACCGAGAGAGGTTGAGGACTGGAAAGGGTTTATGTTGCGGGAAGTCAGATTAAATTACGGCGGGCCGGCTTAGTTCATGGGTGGTAACAACCTTAAGGTATATACGGTTATCCCTAACGTTTCCGGCCATATCGGGCAGTGGAGAGAAATCTTGGCCTCAGTCAAGGGGATGGGTTTCGATGTTGTGCATTTTCTCCCTCTGACGCAAAGAGGGGGGTCGCTAAGTCCTTACGCCGTTTCGCATCCTTTACTTTTGGACAGGTGCCTTCAGGACCCGCAGACGCGAGCCGATCATCCCGGACAATTGGCAGAGTTGCTTTGCCAGGCGGGGTTAGCCGGATGTATCGATATGGTTTTCAATCATGTGGCGGTCGATGGCTATCTTGCAAAAAATTTCCCCCAGTGGATAAAGCGCAACAGCGATGGGTCCTTCAAGCACGCCCATTATGCCTGGCAGGGGGGAATTAAGGAGTGGGAAGACCTGGTTCTGCTGGACTACGAGCATCATGATGCGCAAGTCCGTAGAGACCTGTGGAATTACATGTTCCGGTATGCGGACCTTTGGGCGGGTATTTCCGCCAAGACGGGAGGGCTGATCAGATTGGATAATCTCCATGGGAGCCATGCCGGGTTCTTAAAGTTTACCTTGGAGAGATTAAAAGAAAAATATTGCCCCATAACGAGTATCGGCGAATTATTCACTTCCCAGGAGCAGATGACCGCTCTTTCCGGGGAACTGGGCGTCGATTACTTATTGGCGACGCAGTGGGAAAATGGTCATAAATTTGTGCCGGGCTTGAGGGGGTATCTCGCTTCCCTGCATCAAACAAAGGGCGCCGGGTTTTTCTTTCCCATCAGCACTCATGACAGCGGGACCCCGGCCCAGGAGTACGGCTGTGTCAGCGCGACGCTCCCGCGCTATGCCGTCTCGGCGCTCCTCACCATGGGCGCCACGGGCATCGTGCAAAGAGTCGAATACGGGCAGCAGGAAAAGATAAATTTCATTGGTCGGGAGGCAACTACAGGCCAGGGGCGACACGCTGATTTCCGAGATTTCTTTAGGATCGTCAATCAGCTTGGACGGAAAAAAGTATTCTATAATAGAGGCGATGTGAGATTTGTCGATCAGGGCCATGATGCCGTGATCGCCGGGTATCGGGAAAACGGCAATATCGAGGAAAAATTCCTGGTGGTCGCGAATTTTGATGTCTACAGCCATCAGCAGATCTCCATCAGGCCCAAAGATTACGGCATAGCTTTTAACGCCGCGCTCATGCCCGATGTGGAAGGATGTCATGGCTCGCAGGAAAAGCTTGATTTCCAGTTGCCGCCTTGCGGCGTGCAGATCATCCAGCTTCATCCGGCCAAATACATCTCGACAAGCTTTGCCTTCGACAAGGCAAGCCGGAGCGTATCGGTAATTCAATCCCTTAATTAAATTTCCCCTTCCGATAATCCTCTTTACCGGAGGGGCCGACATGGGGCAGCATGAAATTAATCTTTAAGAGCTTTATCGGTTTCTTCAGAGACGACGGACCCCTGCTCGCGGGTGCGATCGCCTATTTTTTCCTCATGTCCCTGGTGCCCTTCTGTCTTTCCCTCATCACGCTGTTCGGATATTTCCTGGGGGAAAACAAAGCCTTCTATGAATTTTTTTCCGCCAGGCTGATACGCTTCTTTCCCGCCGCGACGTCCGATATTTCCCGGGAACTGGCGGCTGTGGTGACCTACCAGCAGATCGGCTTTGTTACCCTCATCGTTTATATCTTGTTTTCCTATCAGTTCTATCTGGCCCTGGACGGCGCCGTGCATTTGATTTTCCGTGAAAAAAAGAAGAAGTCTTTTTTGAGTTCCCTGGTCCGGGCCTTTTTCATCTTTACTTTGATCGCCCTTTTCATCATTGTTTCCTTTGTGGCGACTTCCTTCCTCCACATGCTCAAGCCGGCCGTGGCGTCCCTCACGGGTTTGGAGATCGGCATCGTCACGAGTTTTCTCATCCGGTTCGTGATACCCGTTCTTTTTATCTTCCTCATGGCCACCACCCTTTACGCCCTGTTGCCGGTGAAGCGGCCCGCCCTGCGCGATGCCTTGTGGGGAGGCCTCTTTACGGCGATCTTTCTCGAGGGGGCCAGGCATCTCTTCACGATCTATGTCGTCACCACGGCGCCTCAGTTCGGCGCTGTCTACGGGTCTCTTTCGAGTTTTGTGATCGTTCTTTTATGGATGTACTACTCGGCCTGCATCTTTCTCATCGGCGCCGAGATCGTCAACCTTCTGAGGACCTCCCGGGGGAGGACGCCATGAACGGACGTTTCGGGACAAGCAGCGCTATTCCCCTTTTCCTGATCCTCTTTTCCTGCCTGATCTGGGTCCCGTCGCCGCGGGCGGCCGAGGTGCCCGTGACGGTTTTGGTCTTTGGTTTGGAGGATGAGATTCTTCAGAATGTGGAAGCGGCCCTGGCCCTTCCTCCGGGATTGGCGGAACTGGGAGAACTGAATCTGCCCTGGCTGGAGCGTTTCGAGCGCCAAATCCCGGAAAAGGTGCAGGCGGCCCTGGAACCCTTCGGTTATTACAACGCCCAGATTACAACGAAAAGCGAGACTGGGGCTGCCGGGAAGCGGATCATCATGGTGACAGTGGTGCTCGGTATGCCGGTCCGGGTCACGGAGGTGGAAGTGACCGTCCGTGGTCCCGGCTCCCAGGAAGCGGAGCTGAGAGATCTGGCGGCTGATTTTCCGCTGAAGAAAGGGGATGTGCTGCGCGGGGATATATATGAAAAAACAAAGGGGGCCATGAAGTCCCAGGCTAACGATCTGGGATATCTGGATGCGGAATTTCCGGTGGGCCGGATTCTCGTTTCCCGAGTCGCCTCCACGGCCCGGATCGAATTGGTGTTGGACACAGGTCCGCGGTATTTCTTCGGCGCCGTAAGCTTTACCGGGGCCGACATCTACCCCGAGGCTTTCCTGAGACGACATCTGGCCTTCAAGCCGGGCGAAGCCTTCTCCTACACCAAACTCGGCCTGACCCAGCTCAACCTGATAAACTCCGATCGGTTCAAAGAAGTTATCATCTCCCCGGAAAAGGAAGAAGCCCGGGACTTTGTGGTGTCCGTCGGCATACGCCTTGAACCAGCCCTTCCCAAGCGCCTGCGCTTTGGCCTCGGGTACGGCACAGACACGGGCGCCCGGGGCACGATCAGCTACAAAGATTTGAATGTCCGGCGGCGCGGGCACGAGTTCGATTCCGAACTGAACGTCTCGGAACGTCTCCAGGGACTCGCCGCAGGATACAGGATTCCGGGCCGGGATGTGGACAGCTACACCGGGCTCCGGCTGAAGCTCCAGCGGGAGGAGACCGTCACTTTTTTGAGTGAAGTGATTTCTCTGGAATTGAGCAGGACCAGGGGGTTTGGCAGAGGCAGGATCGGCACGGCCTACGTCAGCTTGCTGAACGAGGGTTCCACCGTGGGAGAAGAAAGAGCCAACGCCAAACTCATTCTTCCGGGCCTGCGTTTTTCGCAACAGGTCTACGACAATCATGTCCGTCCCGCAAAAGGATTCCGTTATGGACTGGAACTGCGGGGCACTGACCGTTCCTTTGGCTCCGACATAAGCTTAATGCAGGTCCTGGGGGAAGGAAAGATCATCCTGCCCCTGCCCTGGAGGTTGTCCCTCATCACCCGCGCCCAGGGGGCCATAACCTTTGCCAGCGACGATTTGACCAGCCTGCCCGCATCTCTGCGCTTTTTTGCCGGTGGGGACAACAGCGTGCGCGGTTTCGCTTACCAGTCCCTTGGTCCGAAAGATGAAATCGGCGCTGTCCTGGGCGGCAGACACCTGCTCGTGGGCAGCCTGGAGGTGGAGCGGGCGATCCTGCAAAACTGGGGCCTGGCTGGTTTCTACGATGCGGGAAATGCCTTCAACATCCTTAAGGACATCACCCTGGCCCAGGGGGCAGGCCTTGGCGTCAGGTACTACACGCCGGTGGGTGCCATCAGATTTGATCTCGCCCGTCAGGTCGGCATCGAGGACCCGCGTTTCCGGATTCATTTCACCCTGGGGTTCCAGCTGTGAGGAAAAAAGGGATTATATACGGCCTCCTCGGTTTGTTTCTCCTGGGGGCCTGCGGCGGGGCAATGTTTTGGCTGCTGGGGACCCCTGCCGGGGCGAGATGGATAGGGGAATTCCTGGCCCGCCAAGCGGCGATCCGGGTCGAAGTCCGGAAGCTGGAGGGCAGCATCTGGGGCGGCCTGGTCTGCGAAGATCTGAAATTAAGCCGGCCGCCCATAGCAGTGCAGATAAAAGACCTCCGGTTGCGCTGGCAGCCCGGATCACTCTTTGCCGGGCGTGCCACCTTTGAGGAACTGCTTATCCAAGGGGTGACGGTCCAGGATGACCGGCCCGAAACAAAAGAAGCGCCCGATCTGAGCTGGCCGGGCGTCACGGCCGTCATGGCCCTTGTCGAAGCTTCATTTTCCTCTCTGGAGGTAAAGCAGATCGTCTACACCAGGCGGCAACAGCCGCCTGTGGAAATCAGCCGCCTCACCGGTAGTGTACTCTGGCAGAACGGCAGGCTCACGGCCAAAAACATCATCCTGGCTATGCCCGGGGCCCTGATCACGGGAGAACTGACGGCCGGTTTCCGGAAGCCGGCGCTCCACCTCGATCTAGCCGTTGATTTGCAGCCGGCCCGGGCCGGGATGAAAAAAATTTTTCTGAAGACCCGCTTGGAACCGGCCGCCCACCCCGAACAGGTAGCAGGCGAGGTCACCATCGTAGGGGTCAGTTCTGCTGACCGGCGTGCGGCCTTAAGCGGAGAAATAGGTTTGACCCGTTCCTCCATGAACCTGAGAAAACTGTCCCTGAAGCAACCGGAGCAAAAGGGAACAATCACCGGCGAGGGTGAACTCACCTTTCCCCAAGGCAGCCCTTTCCTCCGGTTGCAGACGAAGCTCGCCCATCTCGATTTCATCCGGGAAGTCCGCCTGAAAACCGATCTGGGCGGCGTCCTGACTTTTGCCGGCACGCCGGAGATGTTCAGAGGGAGTTTTTCCCTGGCCAATAGGGGTAAAGGATGGCTGTCGGCCTCCCTGACCGGTGCGTATACGGGCGGCGGCGCAGGGGTAAAAGTGGATTCCCTGGCCGGTTTATGGATGGGCGGAAAAATTGGCGGTGGGCTGGCGATAGCTTGGAAGGAAAGGGTAACGGTCCGGGGTAACTTACAGGGAAAGGACCTGAACCCGGCGTTGCTGAGCCCGGAATGGCGCGGCGTGATAAATTTAACGGCCGAGGGCGATCTGCAATGGTCTGCCCAGACGCCCCTGGAGGGAAACATAGCCGGCCGCCTGCTGGCCAGCCGCTTGCGCGGACAGGCGCTCACGGGCGAGGTCAAGGCACGCTTCCGTGAGGGGGAACTCGTCTTGACCGGGCTCGACCTCCACGGCAAGGGATTCGACATTCATGCCAGTGGCGCGCTGAAGGAGCGGATCAACTATCGGGCGGATATCGGCGATCTCTCCGGTCTGATCCCTGACACGCGGGGTCGGCTCCAGGCCCAGGGCTGGGTAAATTTTCAAAAGGGAGTCACAGGGTTAGCGGCACGGGGCCGCGGGAGCGCCCTGGCCGCCGCGGGAGTGAAAGCGGATAACCTGACCTTCGATGTGCTCCTGGGTGCGGGAAAAGACCGCCCCGTGAAGTCCAACTTCGGGGTCAAGGGGTTAAAATACGGGAGTTGGAAGCTTACTTCCGCGGCGCTCACCTTGCAGGGCCCCCTCTCCCGGCACACCATAACTGCCGAACTACGGGCTGACCGGTCCGAGGTGAACGCAACGCTCACGGGCTCTTACCTGCCCGCCGGCTGGCAGGGGCGGATCATGAAGCTCTCCGGAAGCGACAGCTCCGGACCCTGGCGCCTGCAATCCCCTGCGGATCTTCGCCTCATGAAAGGGGGATTCTCCCTCTCCCCGCTGACCTTGCGCGGCAGCGCCTCGGAGTCTCTCGAACTCGAGGGAGAGATGCAATGGCAACCGCGGCAGGGGAATATCAGCGCCGACTGGAGCCGGATCAATCTTGCACGCATCAATGCCTGGGTCACGGACTTTGCCGTCCTGGGGGGAAGTTCGGGAAGCATGGAGGCGCTCTGGAGGGAGGGAGAGTTACGGCTGCTGGCAGCTAATCTCAACGCTGCCGGAACAGTAACGTCGGGAAAACATAGGTTCAACATCCGGGAAGCGACCGGAAAACTGGCTTGGGACAAACAGGGCCTCCTCGCCTCGACCCGTCTCGTCCTGGCGGAAAAGGGCCGTATCGAAGGGAGCATTTCTTCTCCAGCGAATGTCCTGCGCCTGGCTGTCCCGGAGGCCGGTGAATTTCAGGCCGGTTGGGAGGATATCGACCTTTCCCTGTTCCAGGTCTGGGTCCCCCCCCGCTTCTATGCCAAAGGCCGCATCTCCGGCCAGGTCCGGGGAAAGCTCTTGGCCGGAGGCCGCACCGATGTTACCGGTACGGCCACCCTTCAAGATGGCTTCCTCGGCTGGCAACAGGAAAAAGGCCAGTTCACCGCTGAACTCAGGAAGGCTGTGGTATCGGCAGCCTGGCAGGGAGAGACGGTGAGTGGGGACGTTGATCTGACGCTAAAGGAATACGGACAAGCCCGGGCGGTCTTTAAGCTTCCGATCCCTGCCCGTTTTCCCGTAGCTGCCGATGAAGCGGGCAAGCTCGCTGTTTCAGTCAAGGGACGGCTCCAGGAGATGGGTCTGATCACCTCACTCTTTCCGGGGCTCGTCCCGGAAAAGGGGGGTGAAATGGGTATCGCCTGCACCGTTGGTGGGACATGGAACAAGCCGGTCGTGGGGGCCAGTGCCGAGCTAACCCATCCCGGGGCCTACCTGCCTCCGGCCGGCATAAGATTGCAGCAGATAAGTCTTAAAGCGCGCCTCGAGGGTGAGCAGGTACACATAGATTCTTTCCGGGCCACCTCCGGCCCGGGAAACATGGAGCTGAAGGCGGTCATCAACCTGGAGCACTGGACGCCGGCCACTTACAGCGGCACGGTCAAGGGCAACCGCTTTCAGACCGTCTATCTGCCGGAACTCAGGATGCTGACGAACCCCGACCTCAGTTTTAACGGCACCCCCCAAAAACTGTCCGTGCGGGGCGAGCTAATGATCCCCGAATTGACGGCGCTGGGCGGCCAGGGGCCGGCCGTGGTGACCTCCAGCGCGGATGTGGTTATCGTGGATGCCCCCCAGCCGCAGGAAAAGCCCTTTCCCTTGGCGCTGGATCTGCGCATCAGGGTGACGATGGGGGAAAAGGTGGTGGTCAAGGCTGAAGGCGTGGAAGTGCAGCTTGGCGATAGCGTGGACCTGACGTTCGAGAGCCTGGGCAATATCCGGGGGAAGGGGGCGCTCAAGGTCATCAAAGGGAAGTACAATGCCTACGGTGTGGTCCTCGATAGGGTGACGGGCCGCCTGGTCTTCGACGGGCCCGCTGTTTCGCCTAAGCTCGATGTGCTGGCTCTGCGCCAGGTGGACGACACCACGATCGGGGTCCTGATCACGGGTCCGCTCGACGCGCCGGTGATCAAGCTCTACTCGCGGCCTGCCATGCCCGATCCCGACATCATGGCCTATCTTGTCCTGGGACACCCCCTGGGGGGCGATACGCAGCAGCTTACCTTAGTAACGAAAGTGGCTGGTTTGCTTCTTCCCAAAGGCGAGGCCACGTCGCTCCAGGCGCAATTGAAACGCCGGTTGGGAATCGATACCCTGGGCGTGGAAGTGAGCAAGGCGCCCGTGACGAGCGCCGGTCCGGCTGGTGCGAAAGAACCCGGTCCGGGGGCGATGGCCCGGTCCGTGGTGACCATCGGTAAATACCTGACCCCGAAACTCTATATCAGTTATGGGAGATCCCTCTTCAGCGAAGCCAACATAGTGCGGCTCCGCTATAGATTTAACAAGAATTGGGAACTGGAAACCCAGAGCGGGACCGTGAGCGGCGCCGATATCTTCTATAAGCTCGAATTTAGATGAAACAAATAAACTACCACCAAAAAACCGTTGCCGAAACCCTCGGGGAGTTGGAAAGCCGTGCAGAGGGGCTCTCCTCCCAGGAAGCCGGCCGGCGCTTGGCAAAATACGGGCCGAACGAACTGCAGGAGAAGAAGAAAAAGACGGTGCTGGCCATGTTCCTCGGCCAGTTTACGGACTTCATGATCCTCGTGTTGCTGGCCGCAGCGGTCATCTCGGGCTTCCTCGGGGACCTTGTCGATACCATTGCCATCATCGTCATTGTGGCGCTCAATGCGGTCATCGGCTTTGTTCAGGAGTACCGCGCGGAAAAGGCCATGGCGGCCTTGCGGAAGATGGCGGCCCCAAGCGCCCTGGTCCGCAGGGAAGGCAGCAGCGCCGAAGTGCCGGCACAGGAGCTTGTGCCCGGGGACATTGTCGTCCTGGAAGCGGGAAAGATCGTGCCGGCGGACCTGCGGCTCATGGAGACGGCCAACCTCCGGACCGAAGAGGCGGCCTTGACGGGGGAATCCGTTCCCGTGGAAAAGCACACTGCCCCACTGGCAGAAGAAAAGCCGCCCCTCGGGGACAGGAAAAACATGGCCTATAAGGGCACGACCGTGTCTTACGGCAGGGGCCTGGGGATAGTCGTGGCGACGGGCATGGAAACGGAGATCGGCAGGATTGCCGTCCTGATTCAGGAAGAAGAGGAGGTCAAGACGCCCCTCCAGAAGCGGCTTGCGCTCTTTGGGAAAAAACTCGCCGCCGTGGTCCTCCTCATCTGCGGCATTGTCTTTGCCGTGGGGCTGCTGCAGGGCGAGCCGGTCCTGCTCATGCTCCTGACGGCCATATCCCTAGCCGTGGCCGCCATACCCGAAGCCCTGCCGGCGGTGGTAACCATTTCCCTGGCCCTGGGCGCCAAGAAGCTGGTCAGGCAACAGGCCCTGATGCGCAAGCTGCCCGCTGTAGAGACCCTCGGCTCGGTCACCTACATCTGTACCGACAAGACGGGGACCCTGACCCAGAACCGGATGACCGTGGAGACGGTGTATCTGGACGGACGGACCGTAAAGGCCGGAAAACTCCGGGAAGGTGAGGGGAAGATCGTGCCGGGCGCCCCTGATCCCGCATCCCTTTTCCTGACCGCGCTTGCCCTTTCCCACGATGTGAGCCGTGATCAGGAAGGCCGTCCTTTGGGCGACCCGACGGAAATCGCCCTCTTTTCCCTGGCCGCGGATTACGGTCTGGATGCGGCCCAGGTGAAGGGGCAATTTCCCCGGGAGGCCGAGATCCCCTTCGACTCCGCTAGAAAATGCATGACGACCTTCCACCGCTGGCCGGACGGCAGTTTCCGTTCCTTCACCAAAGGCGCCGTGGAGGCCCTTCTGGACAAGACCCAAAAAGTCCTCACCTCTTCCGGGACAAAGGAACCGGACAAAGAGGAGCTGCTGCGGGTGAGCGAGACCATGGCTGCGGAGGGGTTGCGGGTGCTGGGGATTGCCATGGGACGCTGGGAAGAGCTTCCCTCTTCCCCGACCCCGGAAGAGGGGGAGAAGGACCTGGAAATGATCGGACTCTTGGGGCTGATCGATCCTCCCCGGCCCGAGGTTGCCGAGGCCGTGGCACTTTGCCAGGAGGCGGGCATCCGGCCGGTGATGATCACGGGCGATCATCCCCTCACGGCGCAGACGATTGCCGAACGTCTTGGCATCCTTGGGGACGACGGGTCCGCCGTCATCACGGGGCGAGAGCTCGGGGACATGACCATGGAGGAGTTCGCCACGCGGGTCCGGGATATCCGGGTCTATGCCCGGGTGGCCCCGGAACAAAAATTGCAGATCGTCAAGGCGCTCCAGGACAAAGGGCAGTTCGTGGCCATGACGGGCGACGGCGTCAACGACGCCCCGGCCCTGAAGAGGGCCGACATCGGCATCGCCATGGGCATTACGGGCACGGATGTGGCGAAGGAAGCGGCTCACATGATCCTCCTGGATGACAACTTTGCCACGATCGTCAGAGCGGTGCGGGAAGGCAGAAGGATCTACGACAACATCCGCAAGTTTATCAGGTACACGATGACGAGCAATTCCGGCGAGATCTGGGCGATCTTCCTTGCCCCCTTGCTGGGGCTGCCTATTCCCCTCCTGCCGATCCACATCCTCTGGGTGAACCTCGTGACGGATGGTCTGCCGGGCTTGGCCCTGGCTGCGGAATCAGCCGAGAAAGGGGTCATGAAGCGACCGCCGCGGCATCCCCGGGAAAGCATCTTCGCCCATGGCCTGGGCCTGCATGCCCTCTGGGTCGGGCTGCTCATGGGCCTGGTAGTGCTCCTGGTCCAGGCATGGTCCATCGGCGCCGGAAGCAGCCACTGGCAGACCATGGTCTTTACGGCTCTTTGCCTGACCCAACTCGGGCATGTGCTGGCCATCCGGTCCGAGCGGGAATCGCTTTTCACCCTGGGAATTCTCTCGAACAAGCCACTGCTCGGGGCGGTGGCGCTGAGTTTCCTCTTCCAGATGGCGATCGTCTATGTGCCGATCCTTAATCCCATTTTCCATACCCAGCCACTGAATCCGGCTGATTTAACGCTGACGCTGGCCCTGTCCTCGGTCATCTTTGCGGCCGTGGAGATAGAAAAATTCGTCAAAAGGAAAGGAGAAAGGAGAAGCAGGAGTGAACGAATCTAATATCCTCACGATGCTGGTGCTCGTCTTCGGCGTCTCCACGATCGTGGTTTTCCTCCTCCACCGGGTAAAGGTCACGCCTTTCATCGGTTTTGCCGTCTCGGGCGTGCTCATCGGCCCGCACGGTTTGGGTCTGGAAGCACATGTCGCGGATGTGGAACTCCTGGCCGAAATCGGCGTGGTACTGCTCCTCTTTGTCATCGGCATCGAGTTTTCCCTCAAGAACCTCATGAAGATGAAAAAAGCCGTGCTGTGTGGCGGCGGCAGCCAGGTGCTTCTCACGATCGGGCTGGCGGCGCTGCTGTTTTATCCCCTGCTCGGCATGAGCAAGGCGCTTTTTTTCGGGTTCCTCGTTGCCCTGAGCAGCACGGCCATCGTCTTCAAGATGCTGGCCGAAAGGGGAGATATCGATTCCCCCCATGGGCGGGCCATGGTAGGCATGCTGATTTTTCAGGATCTGATCGTCGTCCCGCTGATGCTTATCACGCCCCTGTTGGGCGGTAAGGGAGGCGATCTTCTCCAACTGGGTGCGATCACGGCCAAGGCAGCCGCTTTTGTGGCCATTGTGCTCCTGGCGGCACGGTGGCTTGTTCCCGTTATGCTGCACCAGATAGTTCATGTCCGAAGCAGGGAACTCTTTATTACCGTCATTATCCTCATTTGCCTAGGCACGGCGCTGCTTTCTTCGCGCTTCGGTCTCTCGCTGGCCATGGGCGCTTTCCTGGCCGGACTTGTGGTCTCGGAATCGGAATATGCTCATCAGGCCATGTCGGACATCCTTCCCTTCAAGGACAGCTTTATCGGCTTTTTCTTCGTTTCCGTGGGTATGCTCATGGATGTGGGTTATATGCTGGACAACTGGCTGAAGGTAACAGCCGGGGTGGCTGTCATCCTGCTTATTAAGGCGGTTACGGGTGCCGGAGCCGCCCTCGCCGCCGGCATGCCGCTGCGCACCGCCCTGCTGACAGGCCTCGGTCTGGCTCAGATCGGGGAGTTTTCCTTTGTGCTTGCCGAGACGGGGCGCGCCGTCGGTCTGGTCACCGGCGAACCATACCAGCTTTTTCTCTCCGCCTCCCTGGGGACCATGCTCCTGACCCCCTTCGTCATCAAGGCGTCGCCGGGAGTTGTGGAGTGGGCGGTGACGCGGGTTTTTCCCAGGCGGTTCCGCAGTCTTGGCGGAACGGGGAGACAAATATTTCCGCAAACCCCTTCCGGGCATGTGGTGATCGTCGGATTTGGGCTAAACGGACGGAACCTTGCCTGGGTCCTGCGGGAGGCGGGCGTACCTTATGTCGTGCTTGAAATGAATAATGATACCGTCCGGGAGATGAAAAAGAAGGGAGAACCCATCTATTACGGGGACGGCACGAGTCGCGAGATCTTGCATAAGCTCGGGATTCGGGAAGCGCGGGTCCTGGCCGTAGCGATTTCCGATGCGGCCTCGACGCGCCACATCGTACAGACCGCCCGGAGGGAAAATCCGGAACTCCACATCATTGTCCGGACGAGGTATCTGGCCGAGGTCGATGACCTCAAGCAATTGGGCGCCAATGAGGTCATCCCCGAAGAGTTCGAGACTTCCATTGAGATCTTTTCGAAGGTGCTAGATTTTTTTTCCCTGCCCAGAAATGTGATCAACGATTACGTCGCTATGGTCAGGAGCGATAATTACGGAGTACTGCGGAAAATCGATCTGCCGCGCAAACGCCTCTCGGAATTGCATGAAGTCATGGAGGGGATCGACACGGCCTCCTATCTGGTGAAAGAGGGGTCCGGGACGGCCGGACGCACGATCAACGAGACGCGTCTCCGGGCCGAAACCGGGAGCACCATCCTGGCGGTGCAGCGAGATGGCAAGATCCACCGCAATCCCCCGCCGGGGTTTACCCTGAAGGCGGGCGATACTCTCGTGCTCATCGGCAAGAGAGGCGAAATCAACAAGGCCCTGGAGTACCTGGAAACCTTAAATCTCCCCTAACCCCTCTTTGCCAAAGAGGGGAAGAGGAAAGGATGGCTTGTTACGGAAGTAGGCTTCGCATTGCTCCAGATTCCTTGCGTCCTGGCCGAAGGGGGTGAGAATCGGGAGGCATTCCGAGGCGGAGTCCCGGGCTAAGTTATATTTTACGAAGGTGGCCAGGGTTCCCGAAGGCCCCAAATCCAGATAAACGCACTCCTTCACCATCTCCAGTTCTTCGATGGTCTTTTGAAAGAGGATGGGCTGCCTGATGACTTCCCAGAGGTAATCGGGGCGAACCTCCTTGACGATACCGGCGCGGGTACAGGAAATGAGGGGGATCGAGGGGGGCCTGTAGGATTGCAGGCTAAGGTATTGGGTATAGGGTGCCGCACAGGCCTCGATCAGGGAAGAGTGGAAGGCGTAGGAAACGGGCAGCGGCAGGTAACTGATGACCTGTTCCCGTAGATATCCTTGAATTATTTGAAGATTGCGCCTCCAGCCGGCCACCACGAAATGAGAGGGAAAATTAAGGGAGGCCAGTTCACTGTTTTCGCGGATCAGGGGAACATTCCGGTAGAGGGCGGGATCATGCAGAATCGCCAACATCCCGCCTTCAGGGCAGCAGGCTTCGAAGATCTCCGCTTTTTTCAACAGGATGGCGATGACCTCTTCATAGGGCAGAACATTGGCCACCGCTGCCGCGGTGTACTCTCCCAGGCTTGCCCCCAGCAAATAATCCGGTTTGATCCCTTTTTCCAAAAGGACTTGGACCAGGGCATATTCGACAAGAAAGATCGATAAGCTGCTGTAAAGGGCAGGATCAAAGGTATCTGCTCTCCCTTTTTGCCCGTCGTAGAGGTATGGGAGGATGGATCTTCCGGCAAGCTTCCGGACCGTGCCGTCCAGGTGCACCATCCAGCGCCGGAAGGCAGGGTTCGTGTGGAAGAGTTCGCCCCCCATCTGAGAATACTGAGAACCCTGCCCGGAAAACATGAAGACGACAGATTTAGACACCGGCCTTTCCCTTGCCTCAGCCATCCGTTCCCAGCCTTTCGAGAAGCCGCCGATTATATTCACTTGATCATGCCGGACTTTTTCAAAATCCTGCTCGTCACCTCACGCTCGTTCAGGACTATTTTCGCTGTCTCTTCCGGACCCCGGTAATCGGGAATGATATAGAGCTTTCCCAGCTGTTCGCGCAGTTGGGTATCCTTACTCGCCTTTTCAAAGGCCTCGGCCAGTTTGGCCACGATGTTTTTGGGCAGGGCTTTCGAACCGAAAATACCGTGCCACAACTTCAGGCTGACCTGGGGATATCCCTCCTCCTCGAAGGTCTTAATGGCCGGAAAGCCGGCGATCTTGTGCGTACTGACGAGGGCCCTGATCTTACCGGCCCGCAAAAAGTTGACGTCCGTTGAAAAGGCATCCATGCACAGCTCCGTGTGTCCGCCCATCAGAGCGGCGATCTGCGAGACTCCCCCCTTGGTGGGAATGGTGGTGATCTCAAAGCCCGCCGTCGAAACGAAGAGGTCTGTCAACGTCTGGATGAATCCCCCGGCTGTGGCTACGCTGACCCTTAACTTTTCGGGATTCTTTTTCCCGTAGTCAACGAGTTCCTGCAAATTTTTCCAGGGGGCATTGGAATTGACAAAAAGAGCGACAGGCATGACTACCGCCTGGCTAATCGCCGTAAAGTCCGTATGCTTATAGGGCAGCTCCGGAGTCAAGAGCTCCTTGGTAATGATCGTCCCTGTGGGGCTGTACAGCAGGGTATGGCCATCGGGTTTCGCCTTGAGCACGGAGAGGGCGCCGGCCACACCGCCGCCAGCCGTGTTATTCACCACGGACACGGGGACCCCGAGGATCTTGGCCAATTTCTCGGCAAAGATCCGGGCCGGCACATCAACACCGCCGCCCGGCGCCATGGGCACGACCATTTTTATCTCCCGGTCGGGAAATTCCGCGGCCCAGGACGGTTGCGGCAGGGACAAGCCCAAGACCAGGCCGAGGAAGCATAAAGGCAGCAGCCCATAAAACAGGGCCGGCGTTTTTTTCGCAAACATAGACAACCTCCTCATCACTTCTTTCCTTTCAACGGTAAAGCTCCGGATATTTGGACCGTACCTTGGCGGCCAGTTCCGGAGAGCTCTGGCAGACCTTCGGGAAGGTATCGAGCTGCTCATAGGGCCGGCAGGCATCGATCACCATGCGCGTGTTATAGAGCCGCGAATAGTCCCTCACCAGAGTGTCGAGCCGTGATGACCAGCAGTGTTCCAGTACGGTGGTGCGGGTCTTCGGATCGCAGCGCGTGCCCATGGCCCAGATCACATCATGGATGTCCGTTGGGTCGATGTCATCGTCGACCACCACTATCCAGCGGCTGATGTAGCCGACCGACGCGACTTGGGAGGCGACCAAGCCCACCTGGGTCGAGTGGCCGAAAAAGCGCTGCTTGACCGCTACCACGCAAAAGGTGCGACCCGCCCCGGCCTGGTGCAGCCAGGCTCCCGTGACGTCGCTGATGCCCGCGCCCTCAAGTGCATCGAGCAAGGCTGCCGAACGGAGGAAACAGCGCTCGAACAGATGGGCATGCGGCGGCTTCTGGCTCGCTGCGCAGGTCAGGATCGGAGCATGGCGGTGGTAAATGCGTTTGATGCGGGTCACCGGTTCCTCCCGGGCGTCGCCGGCGTAATAGCCGTGCCATTCGCCGAAGGGGCCTTCCATGGTGGTCTCGTTCGGCATGATCTCGCCTTCGAGCACGATCTCCGAGCGTGCGGGAAAAGGCAGACCCGTTAGTTCACCTTTAATCAGCTCCACAGGTTGGCCCATCAAACCACCGGCCCATTCAAATTCCGGCACCGTCTCCGGCATGGTATAACCGGCGGCCAGATAGGTGATCGGATCGCAGCCGACGATGATCACTACCGGGCAGGGCTTGCCTGCCTTCAGGTACTTGTCGCGCTGAATCCGTCCCTGCTTGCCGTTCGAAATATAGGAGGTGCAGATGTTGGGTCCCTTCACCTGGACCCGGTAAGTTCCGACATTGATGCGGCCGGTGTCGGGGTCGCGAGTGACAACGCCGCAGGCCGTGCCGATGTAACGGCCGCCGTCATCCTCATGATGCACAGGCACCGGCAGCTTCAGCATATCGACTTCGTCGTCCCGCATGATGTTTTCGAGGACCGGTCCAGCTGTGACCGTCACGGGCGGTATCTGTTTGAAGCCCTTCTTGATGTGCTTGCGAAAATGATCGAGCATTTCCTTACGGTTGTCCGAAAGGGTCGGTTCCATGCCGAGCACCGTGGCCAGGCGGAAGGGCGAGCCGAACATGCCGTAGGCGCAACGGTATCCCTTGGGATAGTCGGGGATCTCGTCGAAAACCAGCATCGGGGCCTTCTCGACCTTCTGCCGGTAGAGCGTCTCGACTACGGCCCCGAGCTCCCGGTTCCAGTGGGCCTTGGTGACAGGGGCCAATTCTCCCCGTTCTGCCATGGCCTCGATAAATTTACGCAGGTCATTCTGTACTGTTGCTTCACCCATAGTATCCTCCTTTGCGGACAGGTCGTATTGTCAAATATTAACCACAGAGATCGCAGAGAAAATCCTCAGGTGAACTCACTTGGAGAACACAGAGTTGTTCTCGGTGTGCTCTGTGGTTTCATGCTTCATACTCTTATCGGACAGATCGTATTTTTTAGGTCAGGTATTTTTTTAACACTCCGGCATTGTCGTCATAATATTTAAAGATTTTTTTGACCAGACGTTCCGCGTCGGCGCCGTAAAGGGGGTCCGGTTCAAAGCTGATCTTTTTGGCCTGGGCCAAAAATTTGCTGTCGCTCAATACCTTTTTGAAAGCCGTAGCCAGGGTATTGGCTATCTCACGGGGCATGTTAGGCGGCCCGATGATCATCCGGTGTAAAAGGGCGGCTTCCGCCAGGTCAGGATACCCGAGTTGGGCCAGGGACGGCACGCCGGGAAAAGAACTCTTATCGGCGAAAACGGTCAATACCCGCAGTTCTCCCGCGTCAATCAGGGCCTTGGCTGATTCCTCCGTGGCCAGGCCCATCTGCACGTCGCCCCGCAGGATGGCATTGGCATTCTCCGCCGTGCCGGGAAAATTGATCAGGCGCGCCGGCACCTTCATGAATTCCTTCGCTAAGATGGCGGAGATATGGGCCCCGGCGCCGAAGTTGCCGCAGGCCCACTTTACTTCCTTTTCTTTCCCCGCTTTCATCATCTCTTCCCAGCTTTTAAAGCCGTTTTTGTTGGTGACGACGATGCGGGAGGAGACGCCGTTTCTGACGATGAAGGTGAATTTCCGGTAATCGACCTCGGACTTGGAAAACATGGTCTCGCAATAAGAACCGGTGTTCAAATCGCCGAGCGTATACCCGTCTGGTTTGGCCTTGTAAATAGTGGTATAGGCCCGCTGGCCGCCGGCCTCGGTGATGTTCCTGATAACGGCATCACCGCCTTTGGCGCCTTTGGCCACCTCCCGGAGATACTTTCCCAGATAGGGGGAAATGTTCCTGGCGATCAGGTCGAAGCCGCCCCCGGGCTTAGTGTAGACAATCCACTGAATCTTTTCCGCCGGGTAGACATCCTTGGCCATAGCCTGCGGCAGAGAAAGGCCGCTGAACAGGGCCACGCCTCCGCCGATTCCCAAAAGCCGTAAAAAATCTCTACGCCCTTTCTCAAACCCTTGGTGCTTTGCCATGAGTTACACCTCCTTATTTACATGATGAATCCATTCACCTGCTTGCGAGCTAGATTTCGTATCAGTAATATGCGATTTTGTCTATAGGGAAATCCGAAAGGTCCGGAAAGGACACAAATTTGGCTTGACATGCCCAGGGTGTTTTAGCTATTCCTTTAGTCTCAGGCGGACGGATGGTGCACCCGAAACATAAGGAGGCAGGGAAATGAAACAGGCGAAAGGGTTAATTTGCGTAGTGCTGGTTTTGCTCTTTGTCCAGTTCATCAGGGAAGAGACGGTGTTAGCCGAAGACTTTCCCACGCGGCATGTAACGGTCCTCTGCGGTTTCAGCCCGGGCGGATCAACGGATATCCAGATCCGGGGGATTATTCCCTACGTGCAGAAGTATTTGGACAAAGGCATGCTTGTGGAAAATCGTACCGGCGCCAATGGGATCATCGCTTACAATGAGGTTTTTAACGCCAAGCCCGATGGTCATAGCCTGTTGGTTACGAGCATTCCCGCCATCACGATTGCGGAGAAATACTTTCCCGAGACAGCCAAGTTTGAGGTAAAAAAATATACCCACATCTATGGCTTTGCCCGGGAAGAGTTGGTTCTCGTCACCAATCCGGAGATGTACAAGTCCTTTCAAGAATTCATCAAGGCGGGTGGGGAGAAGAAGCTGAAGGTGGGGACTTCGGGAAAGGGGCAGCCCACGCACCTGGGGGCCGTACTCCTGGAGATCGTGGCCAAGATAAAGACCAACATCATTCCTTATCAGGGCGGTAGCGAGAGCATGGCTAGTCTCGCCGGCAAGCATATCGACGGCGTGATCACCATCTCCTCGGCGGCGGTCAACATGGTGAAGTCGGGGGTCGTGAAGCCCCTGCTTATCCTAGGGGATTCCCGCCATCCCGGTTTCCCCGGCGTCCCGTCGGCCAAAGAACTGGGCTACGACATCAGCATGTTGGTTCCCTACCTCACGGGGGTCGTGGGACCGCCGAACATGCCGGCGGAGCGCGTGAAGATCCTGGAAAATGCCTTCGCCCATGCCGTCAAGACGCCCGAGTATGTCAAATGGGCTAAAAATTTAAACGTGGACATTGTGCCGCTTCCCTCGGCCGCCTTCCTGAAAGAGACCCTCAGAGGTTATCCGGCAGTGGCGAGCTATCTGGAGGTCTTAAAGAAATAACGAGATGGATGCAGGCATGGAGAAGGTGACGATTGTCGGGGCCGGGGCCATGGGCGCGGGTATTGCCCAGAAGATTGCCCTGGAAGGCATTCCTGTGGAATTAATCGATGTCAGCGAGGAGATTCTGGAGCGGGCCCGCGAGCGGATAAGCGTAAATTTAGAAACCCTCGTGGCCGGTGAATATTTAAATCCGGATCAGGCGGAAACGGTACTGCCCCGGATAAAGATGTCATCGGACCTGGAGCTGGTGAGGGAGGCCCGCTTGGTCCTGGAAGCGGTCGTGGAAAATTTGGCCGTCAAGCAGGATCTCTTTCGCCAGCTTGACTCCCTATGTCCCCGGGAAACGATCCTGGCCACGAATACCTCCACCTTGCGGATCTCCCAGATCGCTTGCGCCACGCAGCGTCCCGACAAGGTCATCGGGATCCACTGGGTGAATCCCCCCTATCTCATCCCCCTGGTGGAGGTCATCCGCGGCGACGAGACTTCCCAGGAGACGGTGGATTTTTGCCTGGCCCTTCTGAAGCGCATAAAAGTTGTGCCCGGCCTTTGTCAGAAAGACATTCCGGGATTTATCATCAACCGGATTCAAAAAGTGATTCTGAACGAAGCCCTTTCCCTTGTGGAACGAGGCATTGCCACCCTGGAGGATGTGGACAACATCATCTGGCTCGCCCTGGGGGCGCGGCTTGCCCTCTACGGCCCGCTGCGCATCAACGATCTTATCGCCAACAAGGCGCAGTCCTTGCACGGTTTCGAGTACATGTACCGGGAAACGGGGGACCCCCGCTTCAAGCCTTCCGATCTCATGAAAGAGAAGGTGGAAAAAGGGGCGTTGGGCATCGGCACGGGAAAAGGCTGGTACGACTATGCCGGTAAAAGCCCGGCGGAACTCACGGACGAGCGAACCGCGGCCTTTATCAAGATCATCAATTTCCTGCGTAAAGAAGGGTTTTATCCCCCCGAGATCTGCTGAACGCAATCCTGGTCGGCTTTTTAATGAAACTTGTTTTCCTGAAATAGTTTACACAGACGTCCGCTGCGGCTGAATCGTAGAGGATCCCTCGCCCCTTAGCGATCTCTTCCAAAGCATAGTCTATGCCTTGTGCCGGACGATAGGGCCGGAAAGATGCTGCCGCATCGACAACATCGGCTACGGCCAGAATCCGCGACTCAAGGAGTAAATCTTCACCCTTTATTCCATCCGGATATCCCGAACCGTCTATTCTTTCATGATGCTCCAGTACCATTCTCGCGATAGGCCAGGGGAATTTTATGTCCTTTAAAATGCTAAATCCGGATTGCACATGTGTTTTCAACAAGCTATATTCTATCTCCGTCAGCTTTCTCGGCATACTCAGGATTTCCGCCGGTATTGATATTTTCCCAATGTCATGGATCAAGCCTGCCATTCTCAGGCTCTCTCTCTGGTCCGCTCTAAGTTCCATCTCTGATGCTATCACACAGGCCAGATCGGCTACATTTCGTTGGTGGCCTGCGGTATAGGGATCCCTGTTTTCAATGACCAGAGCTAAAGTTTGAATGGTGCCCTTTAGGGCCTCACGCAACTCTCTTGTCCGTTCCTCCACCTTGGATTCCAGTCCGGCGCGCAGATGGTTTAATTCCAGATGGGTGTGCACACGGGCCAGCAGCTCATCAATCTGGAAGGGTTTGGCAATAAAATCAACTCCACCGCTGGAAAAAGCTTCCATTTTTTCTTTGTGACGAGCAGTGCCGCTGATGAATATTATGGGAATACCCCGGGTGAAATCTTGCGCTTTCAAATTCCTACATATTTCAATCCCGCTCATACCCGGCATGTTGATATCAAGGAGGATGGCCATGAAATTTTCAGCCGTCGCCAATTTTAGCGCCCGCTCGCCGTTATCGGCAAGAAAGACATGAAAACCATCGTCAGATAAAATGTCGGCGAGAAACTGCCGTGCAGATTGTTCATCATCAACAACCAATATTTTGTCTTTTTCGTGCATGATGGTAAACTTTCCTCCTTTGTTCATCATTCATGAGAAGACTCTCGGCATCGTCGTTATCGTTCCCGCCTGGGCAGTGGCGTAATTTTTCTTGGCGTCATGGTTTGGTTGTCGTATTGTCGCTCCCTTTCCGTACCGGCCAAACTACGGAATGGCAAGGCTGCTAGAATAAGGTGTTGAAAATAAAGCAAATTTTGTGCTAGAAAAATACCTGCTTGCGAATCTCAGATTAACATACTAATATTATTATAGTAATTTTAAATGTGAAAAAATGCTCTGTGAGCTTCTTCACAGAGCGTCAGGGGGAAAAATCAGAATTTTCCCCAATCAGGCTGTTTTTTTCAATAGGTTATTGTTCCCTTCCTCTTTCGAGACAGTCATTTTCGTGGTAATATAGAGCAAAATGGGAAGATGCAAAAAACTCTGCCGGAAGCTTAGGGAAAGGGGCGTACAATGAAGATAACAATCAATGGCTTAGAGAAAATAGTGGAGGAACAGCTAACCAAATGGAACCGTCTCCAGGCGCAGCAAAAACGCCAAGACGTGAAGTTATGCCCGGTGATCACTATTTCCCGCGAACCGGGAACGGGAGGTACCACCATCGCAGAAAAACTGGCCCAAGCTCTCACCATGGACTTCATGAGTGGCAAGATCATCGAGCAAGTGGCTCAGAATGCGCAGATGAGCGAGCAGGTTGTGCGCACTCTGGATGAGAAGGATGTCTCGCTGCGGGAAGACTGGCTGAAGATCATTTTCGATTCCCGTCACCTGTGGCCGGATATTTTTATCCGCCACCTCATGAGGGTCATCAGCACCATCGGTCGCCACGGCAATGCCGTGATTCTGGGCCGCGGGGCAAACTATTTTCTACCGCTTGAGGAGACCTTCCGGGTGCGACTCATCGCCCCCAGGGAGGCACGCATCGCCAAGGTTATGGCAGACCGGGATGTATCCCGAGAGGAGGCGGAGAAGTATGTGGTGCGCACGGAATCGGACCGGGAAGCCTTTGTCAGGAAGTACTTTCAGGCCGAAATCGGTGATCCTGCCCACTATGACCTGGTTATCGATACGAGTCGCCTGGGGATCGACGGTACGGTGGAGGTTATCAGGCACGCTTACACTGTTTGGACAGGACGCTGATCGCAGGGATTTGTGCGAAGAAGGGTCTTATCCCCCCGAGAGCTGTTGCACGTAATCCTTGACAGCTTCAGGCAAGGGAAACCGGGGGGTGTATCCCAACTCGGCCCTGGCCTTGCTGATATCCATGACACAGTAGTGACTCCGGTTGTCCATAAGGTAATCAACCCCCGGGCCGACCTCGATGACGGCCTGGGGAAAATATTTTTTTACCTCCCCGGCAAGATCGACCAGTGTGGAACCCTCTCCGGACCCGATATTGAAGACCTTTCCCTTGACACCTGGTTGGAGGCAAGCCAGGATCACGGCTGCAGCCACGTCCTTTACATAAACGACGTCGAGTTTCTGATCCCTTCCCTGGGGAATGTGCGTGGCTACGCCGCGGGCGGCATTTTCAATGATCTGGCCGTGGATGGAGGTGCCGGCATATCTCTGGGATTTACCGGGGCCGTAGATAAAGGCAAAGCGCAGGGCCACGACGTCGAGGCCGAACTTTTGTTCGTAATGGAAGGCCATGAATTCGGAGGCTACCTTGGTGGCGCCGTAAACGGCATCAGGCTCCTTCCGGTATTCCTCCGTGATGGGCCGGTAGTGCGGATGGGCATGTTCGCCCGTAATGGCGCCATAGACGGCCTTGGAACTGACGTAGACGACCCGTTCCAGATCCATGAGTCTTGCCGTCTCAAAGACATTGAGGGAGCCTTCCACATTCACCTTGACCCCGATCAGCGGCGTCGGCGGACTCGTCAGGGCGGCTGTGTGGATGATCCTTTTTACTTGGAACTTTTTTACCGCCGCCATGAGGTCGCTCAGTTCCCTGATGTCCCCTTGCACAAATGCGAATTTACCTGTGAGGTCCTCCAAGAAGGATAAGTCCGGCCGGGCATCGTAAATGACCGGCTTGTGTCCCTGCTCAATCAGCCCCCGGGCCACCCAGGAACCCATAAAACCCGTTCCGCCTGTTACTAAAATCGTCATCCCTGTCTCCTTCCTCCCCACCCCGATAAACGGGCGCGTGTATCTTTCCCGGCTCTTTATTGTTATCATGGAAGTGTAAGAAAATGCAGACGCCATGTCAATACAAAATCCGGTGGAGCTGTTCCCGCGCATGCGGGGAGCCGGAACCAATAACCATTTGAAAATACTGGATTCCCCCGGATCGAGTCCGGGGCAGGCTAAGTCAAGCACGGAATGACAAAAGAGGAAAAGCCCGTCATTGCGAGGAGCATTGCGACGAAGCAATCTTGTGATATCAGGTGGTTGCGAACGTGAGATTGCTTCCCCTTCGCCTTGCTCGGGGTCGCAATGACAGCTAAAAGGGACTTTTTACGAGGTCGTCAAGTTAGGTGAAAAAAAATGACGAAAGCCACCTATGCCGTCTTGTCTTTTGCTGGAGTCCATAATTAAAGATTCGGTCTATAAGGGTGACAATCACCACAAAGACCCTGTGCTTCTCTTTACGTTAACATCCAGTAGAATAGACTCAATACGTGCATCGCAGCATTTCGTCAATTATATCTAATCGTTCATCACTGATCTCAAGAGCTGCCTAAATTCTTGCAGCCCGATAATCAGTTTTACAGCTTGCGAACACTCTCCGCAGCAGGACCCTTAGCGCCTTGCACAACATCGAAACTGACGCGATCACCCTCGGCCAGCGATTTAAAACCCTCCGCCTGAATCGCGGAATGATGTACGAAAACATCCTTGCCACCGTCCTGCTCGATAAAACCGAATCCCTTTGAATCATTAAACCACTTTACTGTTCCTTCTGACATCTTTCGTTCTCCTTTGTTTTCGCCTTCTGATTTAAATTAAATGTTGCTACTTAACGCCTTTTAAAAAAAACCCCGTCACATTGTAATTGACAGGGTTTAGAATTCATTCTTTCCTCCCCGATAAGGGAAGGGCAATCATTAAATTATCTTGGTCAATCAGTATGTTGTCAGTAACATATACCCATTCCCCACAAAGTCAAGATTTATTATCATGGTCGGGTAATTTATTTCCGCTGGAAATCGTCGACTTTAAAGGTAAGCGAACCAGTAATCCTTAATCCGCTGAAAATTCCTAAGCACGTCCTCTTTTCCCACGATCAAGTCGCCATGACCGGGGAGAAGATATTCCACATCCAGGGAGCCGAGCATGCGGATGCTTTCCTTCAAAAGCTTACCGTTTCCACCGGGTAAATCAACTCGACCGATAGCATCCTGAAAGATCACGTCGCCCGCGAACAGGGCTTTCCTTAAGGGCCAATAAAGGCATACCGAGGCCGGGGAATGCCCAGGTGTGCTGATTATCTGGAACTGATGTTCTCCTGCCATAAACAGACCTTCTTCAAGGGAATAATCGGGATAGGGGAAGTTCAGTGCGGATCCGAAACGTTTTTGACTGAATAGGTATTCCTCCTGGTTCATAGCCAGCAGGGCCGGTTGGCAGCATGCACCGGCTGCACCGCAATGATCACGGTGTCCATGCGTTATGGCAACGACGTTAATCATGGGAGGAGCAATTCCTATTTCTCCCAGTTCTTCCCTGACCTTAGGAAAAAGATGTCCGTGACCCGGATCCACAAGCACTTTTGTGGCGCCGTCAATCAAGTATGTATTGCAGTTGTTCTCCTGAAAATCCTGCCAGAGAAAGGCATAAAGACCGTCAAAAACTTTCATAGATGTAGTTCTCTGCTTTCCCTGCCTTTACTCGCCCATGAGGCCCAGGAACCATTATAGGGTTGCAGGCCAAGGTCTGCGGGCGTTTCGGCAGGCGGGACAAAGGCATGCCGAACCTGCTTGGCATGGGCCTGGGTGCGGGTAAAGGCGGAAGCCGCCCGGGAAGCGTAAAGCAGGGCCTCGTTTCCCCAGGTGACCGCAGCTTTGTGCGACAAATGTATGCCTTCATGGTACTCCGCTTTGGCCAGGGAGAATAATTCAGTTAAGGCGGCTTGGCCGTCCGCGTCGCTATTCCGTGGACCGAAAGCGCGGTGGGCCGCGCCAAGGCAGGCCAAAGCTTCTAGGCGGGCCGCTTCGATGACTTCCTCGGGGCTTGTAGCCAGAGCGATCTGATAAAAAGAGTAAGTGGGATGAATGGGAAAGCACTGGCCGCCGGGATGGAGGGGATGGACGTTCCGTCCGGCGGTGCCGGTACAGATATGGGCGACCCCAAGCTTGCCCCGGTCGGGCTGCATAATGGCCACGCGGCGGTTGAACTGGTTGCCGATCTTCTGGTCCCAGCCGGCGCCGCGGGTCCGGTAGTAGGCCTCTGCATCGAGAGGCGCCGGGGGCGGATTGCCGGGAAAACGCCACATCATCTTGGCAAATTCCCGATCCACTCGGCCGCTGTAGTTGTGGAGCATGTTCCAGATTTGGAGGTTCCGGGAAATGCTCGAGATGCTCCAACCGCCCCCCAGCCAACCGCCATGCTCGATGAACCGGTCGCCGGCAATGGCGTCTTTCATCTCCTCCTTAAAGTAGTTGTTTGTGGCATAGAGGAAATCCTTCTCGCCAAAGTCCCCGGGCCTCCGGACACTCTTTAAGGCCGCCGTTATTTCTGCGACATAGGCGTCGCCGGTGACATCGGCAAAGTGTACGTTCGTGCAGCGGGGATATTTCCAGCCCAGGAAAGTTTCCAGGGCCTGCGCAGCGTTTTCGGCAAACCGGAGAAGATGCTGATAACCGCAGGTACTGGAGATGCCGTGGTCGAAATCCACTGGGCGCAAGGCAAAACCACCGCTGCTGGCCATAAAGAGCCCCTGGTCGTTCATGCAGGGTGTCTCGGCAAGTTCACCCAGCGGCGCTGTGGCCAAATAGCTGTGGCCTTGGTCGGGGAAGGCGATGATGGTCGCCTGGGCCTCGAACTCGGCATCGCTGCTCTTCGCGCAGAGCAGGCGGCCGTCGCCGGTGGTTTTGCCCCAGGCCGACCAACTGGAACAGCCGTCACCGGGCAATCCTGCCTCCCCTGTTCCGCTGTCCGCTGAAGGCGTGTCCGGCGCCGCAAGTTTCTTTGGCTTGGCATTGAAGAGCAGGCAATCGAGAAACGCCAGGTGGTAACCTGCCGCCGTTGCGCCGTCGGCCATGCCGTTTAGACCCTCTAAGGCGTTCGGTGTCGAGTCTTTAATGTATTGCCGGGCGATTGTTAACTCCGCTGCAACCTGCTCGCGGTTTCCCCATTCGCGCAGTACTTCCGCCCAAAGAGCATCTCTTTTCCAATCCAGATAGGGTGCCGCCTGTTGGCCGTACTGATAGCCCATCTCATAATCTGAGCCACGCAAGATGATAACCGGCATAACGCTGGGGGGCAGCAGGAGAGTCGTCATTTTTTAATTAAGAATATCTCCCGGAATAGTTTTATGTATCGTTCGTAGTCATCAACCAGCGTCGGATCGAAAGGCAGTACCTTGAGGCCTTTTTTCAATCTCGGTACGATGGGATCCATGTCGCTTCTATTGGGGATACGATAAAAACTGGCGATGACTTCCTGACCTTCCCGGGATAAGATGTAATCCACAAAGAGTTTTGCCGCATGGGGATGGGGGGCATGGGCCGAGATGGCAATGGGATTGATGTCCGGAATCACCGGTTCAATCGCCAGCCATTCGATCGGGGCGCCCGCGGTTTTCATCTCCTCGACCCGCTGATTGTAAAGAGTGATGCCGAGGCTAAACTCGCCCGCCGCCACCAACTGGGCGTTCAGGGTCCGGCCGGTGCGCAACTGGACGTGCTGTTCCGCCAGTTTTTTCATGTAATCGAGGCCCTTTTTTTCACCCTGCATCTTTAACATGGCGCCAAACCAGTAAAAAGGCTTGGTGTCCATGCCCATCTTGCCTTTCCAACGGGGGGCGAGCAGATCATCCCAGCTCTTGGGGGCTTCCTTGGGGGAAACGAGCTTGGTGTTATAGCCGAGCACATTAAGATTGAGATAGATAGATGTCCAATAGCCCTCGGCATCTTTCGTGCCTTCCGGGGCAAACTGCCGGTGGGGTGAAGAATATTTGGCCAGGACGCCTCTTCTCTTCAGTGTCTCGCAGTTCAGGACGGGAATGTGCACCACATCGAACATGTGTTTCTTGGCCCGGGTTTCGCTCATGATGCGGGTCATCATGTTTTCTTCACCGCTCCGATAGTAGGACGTCTCGATGAAGGGATACTTTTCCTTAAATTTCCTCAGGAGTTTGTCCCCTTCGCTGACCGTCATGGAGGCGTACCACGACAGTTTTCCCTCTTTTTTTGCCGCCGCCACAAGCGCGGCATCCTCTCCCGCTTCACCGGCCAGGGCCGGTGCGAAGCAAGGAAGGAGGAAAAAGAAGAAAATAAGCAAGGGGACCGAAAGACGCATTTTCCGACCGGTGCTGGCGACACTAAACATCCACTCATACTCCTTTGCCCGATTGAGGTTGCCCCGGAAGCCTGGGCGATAATGAGACTTTATGCCCCGGCCCCTGAGCCTGAGAGTTTTTTAAGCGGTTTGCCCAATAAAGTCAAGAATAACGTTTGGATGAAAATCCCCCCAACCCCCCTTTGCCAAAGGGGGGTTGGGGGGATTTTCATCCTTCGTTGTGCTCGTGCCGGGCATGGGGGTTAGTCACACTATTCGTTGGGATTCCCTTTACTATTTCTTTTTGGTTAAAGTCTTTGCCGCTTTTGCCCGGAGCTTCAGGCTCTTCTCACGCCTTCTCCTTTTGCGGTCCAGTTGCTTTGTTCTTTCGATCTTGTGCTGGCTCATAATTCCTCCTATTTCTTGATTTTATTAATACTTCTATCGGTTACCATGCGTTGCAGTTTATCTTTTATTTCCCCGTTAGTCTCACTTTCCATTTTCTCTGCCGTATCTTTCTGAAACATGGCCTTCGCGCAGTCATCATTTACTTTGACAATTGCGCCCACAGGGTTACCATGCCATTCACGCTTCAGCCTTACCCGTACTTCCATTCCCTTCTCCTTTTTCTACTCTATCCCTCTATTGAGGAGACCCCTTGCTGCCAGGAACAATGGCCTACCGCCGTTGCCAGCCAGACTGGACGTGACAACGGCGGTAGGCAGCTTGGCTGGCTGGTTCCTTTTAATTGCCCTTTTTTGTCATGTCCCCCATACCGATCAGGGGTACGGCTCCCCCGCCGGTAACCTGGGGAAGAATGCCATTCCATTTTTCTATGGCCTTTAAGTTGGCCTCAATTTTTCTCAATTCGATGAGATCAGATGAAATATTGGCTCGCTGCAATCTCAGGGATTCCGCTTCTGCCTTAGCCGCGGTAATTTTCTGTTCCGCTTCTATCTTTATTCTGTCAAGATCCCTGCTGGCCTTTAAGGCTAATTGCTCTGCTGCCTGTTTGGCTTCGATGGCCTCGATGAAGGTTTTCGAGAAGTTGAAACTGGTAATGGAAAAGGCATCCACGGCAATGTTATGGACCAGCAATCTTTCCATCAGGGCCGCCCGCATCGCTTCACTGACGGCCGGCCTCTTGGTGATAAGCTCTTCGGCGGAATATCTGGCCGACACGGCCTTCACGACTTCCAGGATGGCGGGATCGATGATCCGTTCCTTAAAATGGATGCCGATGTTTTGATAAACGATGTTTGCTTTGTCGGGAATCACATGATAATTCAGGGCTACCTTGGAACTTACGTCCTGCAGGTTGGAAGAAGCCGCATCGGCATCGGTAAGGGCCTTTTGCACCTTCACATCCATACGCACGATTTCCTGCATCACCGGTATCCGGAAATGCAAACCCTCCGCCAGCACCGTTTTTTGCACGGCCCCGAAATTCATGACGATCCCCCGTTCTCCCGCGCCGATCTGTACCCAGGGTCTCGAGAAAATAAGGAAGATCAGGATGACACCAATAATTACCACTCCTTTAGAGGGTACTTTACCTATCAGGGACTGCACCGCCTCTTTTGCCCGCTCTGCATCACTCTCGTTCATATGTTATCTCCTTATTTTTCCTTAATGTTACTTGTGAAAAGCTAATCTGGAAGGCAAACAAACTTTGCCTTAAGACATTATTGGCGGGGCTTTATTGGGATAGGCAAAGGCCACCTGGAACGTGAGATGGATGGGGTTACTTTTGGGTAAGATAGTGAATAGAATAAGGGGACCATCGAGCAAGGAAATATTGTCTATGGTTGCAGGAGGACCGGATTTGAACTTGTATTTGCCCTGTGTTCCCGTACCGGATGTCTGGAACTTACAGATTGAACAGGAACGGAGTAAGAAAAAGGTGTTATCAGTATGGTAGAAGATAGAGAGAAAGGCCAGGATAAAGCCCATGAGTGAAAGATAAACGATCTTTCTCTTCCGGGGACGACAGATAATCCAATAATTTCTCACATTGCTAAATACCATCCAGGGCAGCGACCTGTCAAGGATATTTGCAAAGACGTTGCTTCAGGATGTCGGCATATTCCCACAGGGCAGGCTTTACAGACCTTTCTTCTCAAACCATCGAAAAGTGAGCAGCCCGATGAGGACGAAAAGAATAATTATGACCCAGTGGTTTATTCCCAGTACCTGAGGAATGGTTATTTTCCCATAATCTCCCCACTGCAATACCGTCTTCTGCAAGGCCGGGTAGCATTCCGCATATATTCCCGCTCCGACAAGCATGCCGAGAATGCCCCAGAGGGCGTCCCATCTGCCTTCGCCGATGGCTCCCATCTGTGTCCCCGGGCAATAACCGAGCAGTCCCCAACCAATGCCGAAAATTAACCCGCCGATAATGTTGCCACCCAGAATGGTCGATTTTATCGAGAGCTTTACCAGACCAAGGTCTTTTAAGAGATAGACCCCCACCATGGCGACCAGGATTGTGGAAAGCATGAATTTAATAATAGTCATATCGATGAGGCGCAAGGCCCCCATCTGTTTGTCGTAACGAATTACCCTTCCTTTCTGCAGGAGGAAGCCAAAGATAATGCCCGTGGCAAATCCATAGATAAGCTCACTCATTTTTGGCACCTCCTTGGTAAAGAATCCTGGCGATGATTACGCCACCAATGAAAAAACATATCAAGGCAACATACCCGCTGACTGCTAACTGGAGCGAACCGCTCAGTCCATGACCGCTCGGTCAGCCATCGGCAAGACGCGCCCCGAACATAGCGATGGCGCCGCCGAAAAAGGCGGCAAGCCCTCTCTTTGCCTTACTCGGTCCGAAACGTTTGTCCCACATGGGAGGAATTGCCTGCAACCGGAAGGAATCCGCTGTTGTTGCAGCAATTAGCGCACCAAAGAAAATGCCCACAACAAAGAGGAACTGCCAATCTATCTTAGGAATTTCTTTTTGGAAATATTCCAGCGCCGCAACCCTTTCGGCATTGAAGAGCATCTCGACAAAGCCTGCCGAGCGGACGAAAGTTGTTGACGCCCCCACATACTTGCCCGTAAACCATACGGAGAACACAAGAAGTAAGCCCGTAAGAGCACCGGCAATGTAAGGGTTCCAGCCGTTGTTTTCCTGGTGAGGATCCATTTTTTGCCCTCCTGTTGGGGTTAATATTTCCGTGAATTGTTACGGCCAAACACTTAGGGAAGGCAGCTGCAAAACACGGCTGAGACCGAATGATCTGCCCAGGACCGCTTGCCTTATCACGGCGGGCAGAGAGCGCAGATGGAGCGGAAAACTTCCGTCGAGAGGTAGCGATCTCCCCGGTCGGGGAAGATCACGACGACCGTTGAGCCCCGGGGAAGATCTCTCGCCACGCGGAGTGCCCCCCACATTGCCGCTCCGGAGCTGATTCCGCAGAACAGCCCTTCGCGGAGAGAAAGATCCCGCGTCATATCGAAGGCCTCTTCATCGGCACAACTGATGATGCCATCCAGCCGTCCGGGGTCATAGATCTTCGGGACGATTGCCTCCTGCATGTTCTTGAGCCCCTGAAGGCGGTGGTTGAGCGTCGGTTCGACGCCGACAATCTTTACGGAGGGTTTCTTTTCCTTGAGAAAAAGCGAACAACCCATCAGGGTGCCCGTGGTGCCCATGCCGGCTACGAAGATGTCGATCTCGCCGGCGGTTTGCTGCAGGATCTCAGGTCCGGTCGTATGGTAATGGGACAGATAGTTTTGGGGATTATCGAACTGGTTAGGCATGAAGAACCGGTCGCCTGCGGATTCCATGATGTGATGAGCCCGGCGGATGGCGCCGTCGGTACGTTCGCTGCCCGGGGTCAGCTCCAATTCCGCTCCCAGGGCCTGTAAAACGGTCCGGCGCTCCTCGCTCACGCAGGTGGGCATGGTGAGTTTGATTTTGAAACCCAGCGCTGCCGCCACCATGGCCATCCCAATGCCGGTGTTTCCGGAAGTGGGTTCCAGGATCGTTTTTCCCGGAACCAGCTTCCCCGCTGTGATCGCCTCCTTGATCATGAAATAGGCGGGGCGATCCTTGACGGAACCGCCCGGATTGGAACCTTCCAGTTTTGCCATGATCCGCACGCCCGTGCTTGCGGAGTCCCAAAGATGCTTTATCTCTACCAGGGGCGTGTTTCCGATGGCATCCAGTACGCTCATGAGAGTTCTCCTTTATTCTGTGGAGGATCGCTTCCCTTGCGCAGTTTAAAGATTTTCCATCTCTATCCCGCGGTTGGCTTTATTAATGCGGAAATATACGCGGATGGTATGGTGTGTCAATGGAATTTTAACAGGCAGGACCGGACCGGGGATTGACAGGGCTTCATATTCATGAGATGAATGTAGACAAGGGAACCTAATGATGGGAATTGCGACGCCTCTTGCGCAAAAGGAGTTTCCTTTGAAAACCGCTTTTCTCTACACGGATCGGTATTTCGCCTATGACTATGGGCCGGGCCATCCGCTCAAAGTCGCACGTCTCAACCTGACTTTTGAGTTGTGCAGGGTTTACGGCCTCTTTGCCCTCCCTCAAGCAGCTCTTCTGGAAACCTTCCCGGCGGTGGAAACAGAAGTCCTTCGCTTCCACACCCCCGCTTATGTGGAGGTGCTCAAGGAAGCAAACGAAGGTTCCTTGCGCCGTGTTGATGGCCATGGCCTCGGCCCGGGAGACAATCCTGTCTTTCCCGGCTTGTGGGACTGGTCGCTTCTCCATACGGGTGCATCGTTGCAATGTGCCAAGCTGATTTTGGAGAAAAAAGCCCGGATTGCTTTCAATATTGCCGGCGGGCTGCATCATGCCCTGGCCGATCGCGCCTCCGGGTTCTGCTATGTCAACGATTGCGTGCTTGCCATTTACGCTCTTCTGGACCAGGGCTTGCGGGTGCTTTATCTGGATATCGACGCCCATCATGGCGACGGCGTGCAATGGGCCTTCTATCAGGATCGCCGCGCCCTCACGGTCTCTTTTCATCAGGATGGCAGCACCCTTTTTCCCGGAACAGGGAGGGCCGCGGAAATGGGAAAAGGGGAGGGGCTTGGGTATGCGGTGAACGTCCCCCTGCTTCCCGGCACGGATGACGAGGTGTTCCTGGAGGGTTTTCGGGCCGTGGTACCCAGACTTCTCGAAAGCTTCAGGCCGGACGTGATCGTGACACAGCTCGGCGTGGATTCCTTTAAGAATGACCCCCTGGCCGATCTCGAATTGACGACCAACGGCTTCTGTGAGGTGGTATCCTTCCTGGTCAAACACGCCCCAGCCTTGTTGGCCTTGGGCGGCGGAGGGTACCATGTGGGCAACGTGGCGCGGGCCTGGACCCTGGCGTGGGCCATCATGAATGGTCTCGATCTGCCTGATGAGGTGCCGCCATCCATGGCCGGCCCTCTTTCCGTGGCCGGAGGGACCTCGAAATTGCGAGATGGCAAGCACAAAAGCAGGAATCAAGATGCTTGCCGGAAACAACTGAAAGAAACGATCGGGTACCTGGAAAAGAATGTGTTTCCCCTTATCAAAGAGGAGTGACAAGGATCAATTGATGAAAGAAGAGAATTTACCCCCCTTGAGACGTGATCTGGAGTTTTTTCCCCTTTCCCATCAGGGCAAGCAGCTGCTCCTGGTCCGGGATCACCTCGGGCTGGTTCCCGAGGGGATAACCGTGGAAATCCCTCTCTATCAGCTCATGACGATGCTGGACGGCGCCACAACCCTCAGGGACCTCCAGATGACCCTGATGCGGGAAAGCGGCGGGATGCTGGTGAGCAGCGACGAAGTGCAAAGCCTCATTGCTCAGTTGGACGACTCTTTCATCCTCGCTTCGGAAAAGTTTGTGAGGGAAAAGGAACGGTTAGTAGCGGACTTCTTGGCGATGAAGACGAGGCCAAGCTGCCTCAGCGGCCGCGCCTACCCTGCCGAGCCCCGTGAACTCACGGCCAAGCTGGAGGAAATCCTGGCCCTTGAGGATTCTCCAAAGCCGCCAGGCAAGACCCTGGCTCTGGTGGCGCCGCACATCGACCTGGCGTCGGGAGCAAGGATTTACGCCCGGGCCTACCGTGCCCTGAGGGGTGCATCGCCCAAGACCGTCATAATAATTGGCATCGGACATCGCATGGCCGAGGGCCTCTTTGCCCTTTCGGACAAGGACTTTGCCACGCCTTTGGGAGTTGCCGAGTGCGACCGGCGGCAGGTGGAAAAGCTCCGGCTGGCAGCCGGGGCGGTCATGGCAAAGGATGATTTTGTCCACCGGGATGAACACTCCGTGGAATTCCAAATTCTTTTCCTGCAGCATGTCCTGCCCAAGGATTCCTTCCGGATTGTGCCGCTGCTCTGCGGCAGTCCGCAAATCGCCCTCGGCGAGTACAGCCGGCGGGCTTACCGGGAAAAAGCCGGACCGCTGCTCGAGGCATTGCAAGACATCCTCGCGCAGGAAGGGGGGGAAGTCCTGGTGGTTGCCGGGGTGGATTTCTCCCACACCGGCCCCAAATTCGGTCACGAGCTGCCGGCCCACTCCCTGCAGAGGCGGAGCGAGGCTCATGACCGGGCCTTGCTGGAGGCCTTGGCGGAGCGGAATGCCGACGCCTTCTGGGAGGAATCAAGGAAGGTTAAGGACCAGTACAATGTATGTGGTTTTGCGGCCCTGGCCTGTCTTTTGGAAGTCCTGCCGGCCTGCCAGGGCCACATCCTGGGCTACGAGATTTGGCATGAAGAAGCAACGCGCTCGGCGGTCAGTTATGCAGCCTTGGCCTTCACCGAGCGGACATCCCGCTCATAGACCGAGGGCTTCGGACAACTTATTTCTCTGTTTTTCGATTGCCTTCTGTCCCTGCTCAAGCGTTATTAAGATATCTTTCTTGGCTTTCTCCGACAGGTCCACTCCCTGATCTACGATATCTGCGGCTTTTTCTTTGAAATCACTTGCGAAGTCGTTGATATTATCGATGGTGTCCTCGATTAAATCAGCGGTGCTGTTTCCTAAACTGCGCGCCGCCCTTCTGATGCCCTTCCTTGTCTCACTGCCTGCCTTGGGAGCGTACAAAAGCGCCACCGCAGCGCCGATCATGCCGCCTACCAGAAAAGCCCCACCGATCAATGCTGTATCGTCTTTCATAATATCCTCCTTAGATTCGTTTCCCGCAACTTGCCATCTAAGATGCAATAATAGGGTGGTAAAAACAATAATGATTAGTTGGGAGTTGATTAGTAGGTAATAACTACTCTAAGACCTGCCGGCGGGACAGCGGAGAGCTGACGGGTTTTTTCCTAAACTTTTCCAAAGTTTTTCTTGACAGGGGATCACTTAACCATTATCTTTCAAAGTTTGCTGCCCGGTAATCATTTTTAGTAAGTTAGAAATTGTTTACTGACAGTAGGCAATTTCGTGAACGCACTTATCCCGTTTATCGGGGTCAGGCATACAGTTGACAAACCCATGGGAGAAATAAACGAAATGACACTCTTTGCCGAGCTTGGCATCCATAATGACATCCTCAGGGCACTTGCGGACCTTGGATTTACCGCGCCCACGCCGGTTCAGGAACAGACAATCCCCACCCTGCTGGAAAAACAGAGCGATATGATCTGTCTTGCCCAAACAGGCACGGGCAAGACCGCGGCCTTTGGCATCCCGCTGTTGCAATTGATCGAGACGCGCCGTAAACAGACACAGGCTTTGGTACTGTGCCCCACCCGCGAACTCTGCATTCAGGTGGCCAAGGACATGACGACCTATGCCAAATATCTACCGGGCATCGCCATCCTGGCGGTTTACGGGGGTGCAGGTATCGAGCCGCAGATAAAAGCCCTGCGCCAGGGCACGCAGATCATCGTCGCCACCCCCGGTCGCTTGCACGATCTGATGCGCCGGGGCAAGGTAGACATTTCCGCCATCCGTACCGTCGTGCTGGATGAAGCCGATGAAATGCTCCAAATGGGGTTTCAGGAGGAACTGAATGCCATTTTAGCCGAAACGCCGGCTAACAAAAATACGCTCCTGTTCTCGGCCACCATGTCCAGGGAAGTGGGGGCCATTGCCGGCCGTACCATGACCGACCCGTTGGAGATCACTGTTGGCAAGCGCAATGCCGGCGCGGAAAATATCAGCCACATCTATTACATGGTCCAGTCCAAGGATCGCTATGCGGCTCTGAAAAGAATCGTCGACAGCAATCCCGATATTTATTCCATCATTTTTTGCCGCACGCGCCAGGAAACCCAGGAAACGGCCGATAGGTTGATCCAGGATGGATACAATGCCGACGCCCTGCACGGCGATCTTTCCCAAACCCAGCGGGAACTGATCATGAATAAATTCCGCCGCAAGAACCTGCCGCTCCTGGTGGCAACCGATGTGGCGGCCCGGGGTCTCGACGTCAATGATCTTACCCATGTCATCAATTACAATCTGCCCGACGACGCCGCAAGTTATACGCACCGGAGCGGCCGCACCGGCCGGGCCGGCAAGACAGGGGTTTCCATCGCCATCATCCACCTGCGGGAAAAACACCGGATCAAGGAGATAGAAAGCAAATTGAAAAGGACTTTCCAGAAGGGCCTTATCCCCTCCGGTCAGGATGTTTGTGCCACCCAGTTACTGCGCATGATTGATACGATGAAACAGGTCGAGGTCAACCATAAACAGATTGATCCTTTTCTGCCGGCCATTACGGAAAGGCTGTCCATGCTCGATCGTGAGGAGCTGATCAAGAGATTTGTTTCCGTGGAGTTCAACCGTTTTTTGGAATATTACCGGAATGCCCCGGACCTGAATGTTTCCGCAGTGGAAAAAAGGCCGGAACCACGGAAGGGTTATCGGGAAAACAACGTTGGCAAACCCTTTGCCCGGCAGCAAGTTTCTCGCTTCCTGCTAAACGTGGGGAAGAAAGACGGATTAAATCCGAGCCGCCTGATCGCCGAAATCAATGACGCTGTCGGCCATAACAGTCTGCGCATCGGCAAAATAGAAATGATGAACCATTCAGCCATCCTGGAGGCGGAAAGCAATTTTGCGCCCCAGATCCTGGGCGCCTTTAAAAATCTGCTGATCAACGGCAAGCATGCGGCTGTCAAGCTTATCAAAGACAGAATGTCCGACCAGGAAGGAGAGGGCGCTTTCAAGATCAGGAAACCCTTAAATAATCCCCTCCACAGCCGCTACCGCCATAAACCCGCCCAGGGAAAGCAGTCCCGGGTTCACTGAACAGCCTGTGGAGTCTGCGTATTTCCCGGCCTTAACGCCGCCGTTCCGTTTTACAGCTTATTGTCGGGGAGTCATATTTGATGCTCTCGTAAAAAGTCACGCAGCGATTTTGAGCTCAAAGTCGCATGTATGTGACGATGGTGCTAAAATTTCAGCCAACTGATCCCAAGTGGCTATAAAGCGCTCTTTGAAAACTA
>Ga0082335_1000637_pt1 | contig 84748 bp, 72 predicted proteins | sample Subgrocontami58m_FD_72375 | JGI IMG/M metagenome (GOLD analysis project Ga0082335, IMG submission 72375) | Subsurface groundwater microbial communities from S. Glens Falls, New York, USA - GMW37 contaminated, 5.8 m (SPADES assembly) (version 2) ...
CGCCCGAACGCAAGCTCGACATGATCGACTGTTTGCAAAGCCGAAAAATCGTCTTGGTCAACACCGCAATGGGCGTGCTCGGCTCCGAAGGCTCTCAGCTTCTCGGCCGGTACATCATCACGCTCACGCTCAACGCTGCTTTCTCCCGCATCGCGCTTCCAAAGAAGGACTGGAACTTTGTCTCGCTCATTATCGACGAAGCGCAGGAGTTCATGGACGAATTGAAAACGCCGGAATTGCTACGGCTGGCCCGCGAGTACAATCTTGGCGTCACGCTCGCTCATCAGCAGATACAGGGGCAACTTTCAGAATCGCTTCGGGCCGCCGTCTCTACCAATACCTCGATTAAATATGCCGCCGCCGTTGAAGGCGCGGACATCAACTACGTCGCGCGCGATCTTCGCTGTGATCCAGATTTCATAACCTCTCAGCGAAGAACTCAGACGCACGCCAACTTCGCGTGCTACGTCCGCAATTTTACCGAGCGAGCCGTTTCTATTTCTGTGCCTCTGGGAAATATTGAACGTGAACCGAGGATGTCCGAGGCAGCGCTTGAGCTTCTATTACAGAGGAACAGCGAGCGCGTCTCAGTCCCCAAGGAAAAGCCCGCGCCCCCTCAGCCTGTAAGCGCCACTCCACCGTCAATCCAAAACCAACCCTCATCCAACAATCCCCACCCCGGAACGCACATCGAGGCGGGCAAAGACTGGTGACGGAATATTTTTTATATTCCGCGCCCCGCATCATAGCTACCCGCTCTCTCACATTTCTTCTCATGGCGAACGTTTACTGGTTTATTTTTTGACTTATTACTCTGGTGCATGAATGCCATCGCACCGAAGACAAGGCGCAATTCGCGCTGGGATCGCACGCCTGTTGTTGATAACGGCGCGAAGTCGGCTGTCGCGCACCTCACCGAGCGCGATATAGACATTTTCAAATGCCTGGCACGCCATCAATATCTTTCCTCTGACTATATCCATGCGTTTGTGCAGGGCGATTACAAATCCCTTATCCACCGGCTCAACCTCCTTTCACGCAAGCCCAATCTCTATATTCATCGGCCACAGCAGCAGCGCGAGCACGCCGAGGCCAACTATCGCAAGCTTGTTTATGAGCTTGATAACCGCGGCGCACAGGTGCTGCGCGATCGCGATATCCCTGTCTCAAAGAAAAAGGACCATCGCAATTTCTCTCACGAGCTGATGGTCTGCCAAATCGCTGCTTCGATTGAGCTGGGGACGATTACAAACCCTAAAATTAGGCTCATCCGCTGGCCCGCGATCCTAGCAAGCGACAAGCTCCCCGATTCGACCCGCCGCCTTGCCAATCCTCTCGGCATTCCGGTTGGCGATCACCGCAAAATACCGGACGGAGAGCCAATCGTTATCGTCCGCCAGTTCGAGCCGACAACGTTCATATTTCTCGTTCAAGAAGCAGACTGCGGCACAGAGCCGATAGATGCGACGGACAATGACCGATCATCCATACGCCGGATGTTCGAGGATTATTTGACCATCATTGAGCAACGGACATATCAAACGCACTTTGGCGCCAACACATTCATGGTGGCGATTGTCACCACGAACGAATCGCGCATGAACTCGGTGATGGCGCTTCTTGAGCGAATGAACCCCGGCCAAGCGGCCAAGCGATTCCTGTTCAAACACATTCCTGTTTTCACATCATACAAACCATCGGCTCCTGCCACGGGACACATACTGACGGACCCGTGGAAGCGGGCCGGGTTTCCCGATTTCTACCTGAACAAAGAATAGAAAGAGGGAGCGCAGACATGCCGCAGCCTCTTTCCAAAACTTCGCCGTCGTCCGTCGGCGGGATCTTCGCCGACAAGCGCGCCAAGATGATCGGACTAAACGACCAGCTCCGTACCACCTTCAAAGGCGGCCGAGTGCAGATGACGCCCAGCGTCTACGACCTCGACGCACGCTTGCGGGGCCGGGCGTTTTCGGTGATGGCGAAGTACAACAGGTTCGACGAGAACAGTGACCATGACCGCGGCGTTTTTATCTTCGCCGGATATTCCTTTGAGTGGCACATCGAGTATCGGGGCGTGAACGGCGAAGGCATCTCTCCCGATCCTTCCGACGCCTCAATAACTTTCAGGGTGTTGACCCTGTACGCGCTCCACGATGTTTTGAACGGAGTCTGACATGGTCATCTGTTGGTATCGGTGCCCTCGCTGCAAGAACGGCTGGGCTGGGAGCGGCACTGGCGAGAACCCATCCTCTACGTGAAGGGCTCTCCAGTTTCAGAAGCACCTGTCCACAGTGCGATGAGCGGCACATCAGGCCATTCGATAGCGCAGATGCTCGTGAAGTCCTGCCAACCCAGCAGGAGTGATTAAACAGAGCGCAGACCCGCCCATTTCCCTATTGGGGATAACTGGCGAGCGGTGCGACGAGCCGCGTTATTATTAGGGCAATGAACGACGACCCGTCGCGACCCGTCGCGACAACGCCCGACAGCGAATTCACTCTCACGATTGATGAGGCCGCTGTTCGCTACGAGCACGCCGGCCACCCGCGGACACCCCGCAGCATTCAGCGCTATTGTGCGAAGGGGCATCTCGACTGCCGGCGCATCGAAACATCCTTCGGCGACAAGTACCTGATCGCGCCGGCATCCGTCGCAAAGCACATCGCCTACATCGAGGAGGTGCGACCTACCGCGACCGGTCGCGACCTGTCGCGACCTGCCGCGACCGATGTCGCAGCGAAGGAAAGCCATGATGAGCCCCGACAAGAAGTGCCGACAGGCCTCGACCAGTCGCGACCTGTCGCGGCTGCGTTCGACGAGCGCCTTGAGAATGAGAACACTTTTCTGCGACAGCAGATCACGGTGAAGGACGACCAGATCAAAGACCTGACCGAACGCGCCCGTGAGACCAACCACCTCATCGCCGGCTTACAGAAAATGCTCACCCCGTTACTTGGTCGGGCGGCAGACCCGCACAGCGATGCTGTCGGTCATTCAGGCTCCTCATAGTCACCAGGGTAGGGGATAACTCGGGATGGTGCGCCCCGGTGCGCTATAATGCGCAGGTATGGAATTCCGGCAGGAGCGCCACATCGGCGACATTCTTAAAGAGCGCAACATCATTCTCAAAGGCGCCGACGCCGCCACCCGCGGCGGCTTTACCCAGGTCCCGAACTTCCTCCTCAGATCCAAGAAATTGAGCGCGGGCGACAAGATGACGTTCGCCATGCTGCTCAGCTACGCATGGCAGAACGATTACTGTTTCCCAGGCCAACAGCGGCTCGCGCAGGACCTCGGCCTAACAGATCGCAGCGTCCGTACGCACCTCAAGTCGCTTGAAACAAACACCCTCTTGGCCATCAAGCGCCGGGGGCAGGGCAAGACCAACGTTTACGAATTGAACCTCAAACCGAGGCGGCTGTGATCCGATCCTGACCGGAAGAAAACTTCCGGTCTAAACCGGAAAGAAACGTCCGCTCTAGAGCGGAAGAAATCTTCCGGTCCTCTATTAATGATACTCATTGAATGAGACCCATATAAAAATACCCAGTATTCAGAATGCAATTTCATTTAAGGAAAATCCAAATCCAAGGCCGCCATCATCCGGGAACGTTGGCGTGGTCGGTACCACGCCTTACGCCCCGCCTTTAGGGTAAGGCGGGGCTCGCTTGCAGCATGTGTTGATTTGACTTGCTGTGTCGGGTCGCGCGCGTCGGGCTACCCGCCCGACCTCGTGTCTTTTCGGCGCTGTGCTGGGGCTGCGCGCCGACTTCGGCCGCTGGGGCGTCCTCGCCCTCCAGCTCTCCGGTGAGAGCTGTTCGGGTTAAAGACCCGAGGTCGGGCGGGGTAGCCCATCAATAAAGTGACCGTTGCTCTCGCGTATCAACAATTCCTGACGGACAGCAGCGCCGACGCGCGCGACCCTGTGACGAGCTGAGAACAGCTCTCGATCGTCCGCAAAATTTTGGCTTAAAACCGTGCTCGACCGCTGGTCGATCGAGCACAAAGTTCCCATAAATTTGCGGTTCTTGACTTTTTCAGTTCTCGTTTTGTGGTCTTTCCAACTTTTTACAATATTTTGGCGGAGGCGAATGCAGATTTGGTCAATTCAAAATTTTTCCAATCGAGATTTGTGCTCATCGATGCGCAGCAATCGCGCGCTGTTTCGACTATCTTGTCAAACGCGTCAGCAGGCAATGGCTCAGCCGAGCCATTCCTCTTACGTCGCACACTCTACATTTTCCGACGTGATCCCGAACGGCCATCGGTCTAGTGCACTTCAGGAATCAACTCGCCGCACGCAGAGTGCATCACTCTCGGATTCGTACCGAGGCGATTTCGCAAAATATCAAACCGCTGTATCTTTGCGGCTCCCGGCCGTTGGCCGGGTCACGCTCTTTCGCGCGGCAACTTGGCCGCGCGACCGAGCCCCGCGTCGGTGTGCGGGTCTCGGCCCTCCGGGGATCGATCGTTGCCGCATTGCAAGCATCGGTGTGGCATCGATCTCCCGTCCAACTCTATGATCGCGCGCCCTGGCTTCGCGCCCGTCAAGGCAACCCGCCTCGCGGGCGGCCTACGGCCGGCCTTGACCGCCGCGGCCGGGTGCGCCCCCGTCGCAGGCGTATCGGCTCCAAGGAGAATGTCGCTCATGTCCCACCAAGGATAATGGAAGCCGCGGCACGCACGCTGGTTGTCATTGCGTTGTACCCCCCCCTTCCGGTAGTGTTGCTGCAATGTGTCACGGATGACGGGGGATATCGTGAGCGACATCAGCATTCCGGACGTTGCCCTAGCTGACAACACCAGCCAGCGTTTGCCATGTGTACTGCTTATTGACGGATCCGGTTCGATGGGCGGTTCGCCCATAGACGAGCTAAATGCGGGGCTGCGTCTGCTTGAGGACGAACTGAAAAAGGATGACATTGCTAGCCAGCGAGTGCAGCTACTGGTCATTCGTTTTGGCAATGATGTTGAGATAATTACGGATTGGACCGATGCAGGCTCTTTCAGCGCACCTCAGATAAAGGCGGCAGGCCTTACCCCGATGGGCGAGGCGGTACGATTGGCACTAACCAAACTTGACGAACAGAAGGCCAAATATCGCGCGAATGGCATAGCCTACAATCGTCCCTGGGTATTCCTATTAACGGATGGCGAGCCCACCGACGACAAGTGGCAGCAGGCGGCAGCCGAGAGTCGGGCCGCAGAGCAAGCTGGAAAGCTTGTGTTTTTCGGAATAGGTGCGGGCACTGAAGCTGACTTGGGAAAATTGGCGGAGTTTTCGACACGCGCACCAGTGCGCTTGCAAGGGTTGAAATTCCGCGAGCTGTTTCTCTGGCTTAGTCGCAGTACTAGCAGTGCATCAAAGGCGGCACAGGGTACAAACGTTCAATTGCCTCCGCCTTCCGATTGGATGCAAGTTTCCTCCTGATCAAACATTATATTTGCGGTTGGAAGGCTGAACGAATGCCGCCAATCGAATGGAAAATAATTGGAGCCTCAGTAGCGGGATTTTCGCATCAGGCGGAAGCCACGCCATGCCAAGACTTTCATACAGTCTCATTACTCACAAATGGTTGGCTGGTGGGAGCGGTTTCGGATGGGGCTGGATCTGCACCCCGCTCTGCTGAAGGCGCGAAGGCTATCTGTGAGGGCGTAGTTTCACAAATTGCTACTCACATATCGCAATTTAGCGACGACAAGGATGCTTGTCTTGAGCAGACTACAGTGCGCTCGTGGGTTACCGACGGTGTCGAATTCGTACGTACTAAACTTACGAAGATCGGAACCAATGATTCGATTGCGGATTTTCACGCCACGTTGGTTGGAGTAATTGCAGGACCGAACGGGGGGCTATTTTTTCATATTGGTGATGGCGCAGCATGCGCAACGGATACTGAAAATTTTTCCTCTAGTATATTATCATTTCCAGAAAATGGCGAATATGCCAATGAAACATTTTTTTTCACGCAAAAGAATTGGCATGAACATTTACGTCTAACGCCTTTTGATCAGAAATTTAACTTAATTGTGCTCATGAGCGATGGGGTAACTCCATTCGCTCTGGCACATGGGATGTCGGGGCCACATGCCCCATTTTTCAGTCCGCTTTCACGGTATCTGGTGGCACACACTCGGGAAGAAGGTGAAGCCGCGCTCGCTGCTACCCTAGAGAAAGACGCGATCCGGCACATAACGGGCGACGACAAGACCTTGTTGTGGGCACTGAGGATTGAGTCGGATGGCTAGCTTCTTCATCGATGATGGGGCGACGGCAGCGCGCTCGATTCGCCTCAGCGGTTTCATCGCCGAGGGTGCCGCGGGCACAATCCACCACGTGATCGGCGAACCCGGCATCGTGGTGAAGCTCTACAAGGAGCGGAAGGACCTGCCCGAGTACGAAGAGAAGATCGCGGCGATGCTCGCTGCGCCGCCCTATCTGCCGGCGTTCTCGTATAACGGACGAAGCTATGTGCAGATCGCCTGGCCGACGGCGAGAGTCGTCGATGGCCAGGGATTTCGCGGTTTCGTTATGCCGGAGGTGGATTTTAGAGCCTCCACCGAGCTTGAGAACATTCTCCAAAGGAGTGCACGACAGCGCAAGCAGCTCCCCGAGTTCTACGGCGCCCGCGTGCTGCTCGCAGCCAATCTCGCGGCGCTGATGGCCAATCTACACGCGCTCGGCCATTACATGGTGGATATGAAGCCGATGAACATGCGCTTCTATCCCCATGCCTGGTATATGGCCATTCTCGACACCGATGGGTTCAGCATCAACGGCACGCGTCGACTGCCGGCGCGGCAATTCTCAGACGAATACATCGCACCGGATGCCCGCGGGAAAAAGCCAGAGCAGCTGGGGTTAGAACAGGACCAGTTTTCCCTGGCCGTGATCATCTTCCGGCTCCTGAACAACGGCATTCACCCCTATCAGGGAATCGACCTCGGCAACCAACCAACGACGCTGCAAGAACGCATCTTTGCCGGGCTGTATGCATATAGTTTCAACGGTCATCGCAACGTGGGACCGGCTCCGTCTAGCATCCATGAGTACCTCGAAGACGATACTCGTGCGCTGTTTGATCGGGCTTTCCAGCCAACGGCATCACGCCCTACAGCGGCCGAGTGGCGCGATCACCTTAATAGATTGATCACGAACAAGGTACTTGTGAAGTGCCCGACCGATTCGAAGAACCACGCCCACTTCTCTAACGGGTGCGGGCTCTGCGCTCTCGAACACCGGATGGCGGGCGCAAGAGCTGCTGCAGCTCGCACCTCTGCTCGTCGACAACCAATTCAATCTTCGGGAGGCGTTCTCAACACCCTCTCGACCGGTACGATTGGCTCTGGATCGACTAGATCGAGTCAGACCGCGCACGGAGCAATTCAACCCATTGTACTTCAACAGCACCCATTTTTCATAAGTCTCTGGATTGGGCTCGCAACAATTATGGCAGTTGCACTAGGCTTATATGTGTCAAGCTTCCAGAAACAGGCGGCGGCTCTTCCCTTGGTGGCGGGCGATCCTCCGGATGCGCGTTATGTGCTCCGGGCTTTGGAAGAGACCTTTCCGCTCTCAAAATTCTGTAGAACGCCCGCGGAAGGTCGGGCACAGCCCATGAAAGTCGTTAAATTTGGCAACGACGCGTGGGCGCAGGTCACATTTTTTGCTGGTGACGAATGCGCGGGCCTCAGTGGAGGGATCGGGTACAATAGTGGTGGGATCGGGCACACTGCCGTTTTGAGACGGGATCAAAACGACTCTTGGGTTATTAAGTGCAACTGGCAACATGGCGATGTGCTGCGGTATGATGAATACTTCAAGGGTTGCGGCGGCATGCCACGAGAAGCATATAGAGGTTTTTATGGTAGATGGGGCATAGAATGATAAAATGCTTTTCTCCGACCATTCACTAACGAGTCGCGAAATATGGTCCACCTTTTCCTCAAGTTCAAAAGTCGCCGCCTTGGCCGATTCGGCAATAGCCCTTTGGGTCGCGTTCTAGAGTGGCTCACTATTACGTGGCTAAGATTTACTTGTTCGCTCGTGTCGGTGTCGTTTTTAGTATTTATCCCTTTTGTAAATCTTCCAGCGGATGAGAAGCTCCTGCTTATTCTGCTGGCGCCTATAGGCGCCGTGATTTACTGGTATATTTTTCTCTTTCTGTTATTGATTTCTGAATATTTGGGGACATTTGGAAAAATACTGGCGCATGTTCTAATTGTTTATTTCTATCTGTTCTCGCGGTTCGTCGTCCAACAGCCGCCAATAGTGGATCTTTCCCTTACGAAGCGATGATATGTGTCGAATGGGCTTGTCAGAGTAATCGGATTCGGTGCTGCTATTGGATTTTGAATTACTTGCATCTGCGCAAGGCTGGCGGGCTTTCAATCCTCGCCCTCTGGGATCGAATCGCAAGATTCAGAAAATGATACTTATGAATGAGTTTAGCCCACTCATGGGATTTTCATCGGGCAAGAACTCACCCAACCGATCTCTGTCGTGCTGACTTCCAAGTATCGCTATGGCGCGACAAATTTTCCTTTGCAGCCTACGCAAGTATTGTTGCTCATGGAGTTGTTTGAGCCACAGGTACTGCAGCGCCACATTTTAACGTCGCCCCTTGATGTATTGTAACGCCCCCGACATTTATCACAAAAATCAGCGTTCCAATCATTGTAATTTCCGCAGGTGCATTTCCAAATATAGCGGTCTGTCGACATGCTAACCTCCGAGGACCTTGTTACGTCTCAATCCTTGGCTTAACCGATATTGCGGAGATGAACTTTAGAACGTCGTGGTGTCAATCGGCCCCGTGCAGGGCAAATCTTCACACGAGGCGTGCCAACCTCGGAATACGCCCCGCTCAAGACAAGAAACCATTCAATCAGCACTCAATCCGGCTTTTTAACGGGGGATTCTCTAGTTCCAGATTTTTTTCAGCTCTAGCATTGGCCGAGATTCGTTGATTTCCCTCTTGCTCTCCTCGGCTGCTTGCTGTTCGGCATCGTAAGCAGAAATTTCGCCCTCAATCACACCGGCCCCGCCACAGTCCGGTGCACATCGGAAAGTTTTTCTTCCATTTTCATTTGAGGCGGAATATCCGGTGCGCGAGACGAGTGTCATCTAGTCGCTATCGCGCAAAACCTCAAAACGCTCGCAAAATATATCTGGCGGCCGCCTGATGCCGCGGCCGCTTGCGTTACGTGAATGTCAGTTACCGCAGGAGCAGATCGGTAGGGCCAATGGCAAGCTCCTCGAAGGGGAGCGACCAATAAATAAGACGGGGGTTCCCGTCGGAAGCTCGAATAAAGAGCCGTAAGCCTTCAGGGGCCGACTTTTTCAACGCCATCAGGCAGAAGCAATTATTTGAGATTTGCGTTCTATAAGAAGGCAGACAACTAGGCAGCCTATTTCTACTTCGCGCCGTCGTATCCAGCATTGAAGGCGTCCGTCTTCACGTCGCCGTCCTCACCAGAGTAGCTCACACGGCCTCTGTTTTCAGTGGCGTGCTTCTCGCCGACCACTTTGTAATAACCTTCGAAATACGATTGGCGCAATTCATCACCTCCCACCACATATGGCGATGTGCCTCGGCCTTCAGCCGCATCCTGTTCACCGCGGTCGTGTTCCCCTTGCTTCGTCCTGCTCATGGATAACCTCCAAGGTTCGGGTACTCATGTTACCCGACATTCCCCAGATGAACTCTGGAATGGCGTGGACGATAGCATACGGCGGGGTTCCCCGGAAGCCACAGGCGGGCTGCGCAGTGCTCCCGGCGTTCCAGTCGTCCCGAACGATGTCCGATTCGCCAATCTGGCCATTTTTCTGGCCATTTTTCTTGGCATTCTGACACACTCCTCCCGTCGTGATGACGCATCCGCTCCTCCAGTTGCTACGCTGGAGCTGGCCTTGGTCGCAGTCCATCGATCAGCCGCAGAATCTCCTGGAACAATTCCTTCGGCACTGCGACCTCGGCCATCTTGAAGATGACGTAGCGGCCATGGCGCACGACCTTGGCGCCGATCTTGATCAGCTTCTCCTTCAGGCTGGTCAGCGACCACTGCTTGACCGCCTCCGGCAGAGCCAACGTCCGCATGAAGTTGGCGAGATTGTAGGCCAGCGCATGAAGCTGAAGCCGGACGGCGTTGGCGGCGAACGAGCAGCATGACAGCCGCGTCCACTTGATGGCGTTCTTGCCTTCCTTGATCCACTGCTCCGTCGTGCCGCGCTGATTGTAGAAGCCAACGACGCGCTCGGCCGGGCGTGGCAGGTTGGTGACAATGAAGCCGACGCGGGGATAAAGCTCGCCCGGGTGCCACTCGACCTTGGCCACCACGCGGCGCGGTTTGGTCCAGCTTTGCGCCTGATAGCTGAAGTTAGCGTAGTACCGCCGGACCTCGATGGGAGGGCGACCGACAGGGCGCTTGAGCAGATACCCGATTCTCGCTTGAAGAATCTGATTGGCAGGCAGTCTGATCGCATACTTGAAGCCTTCGCCCTCCAGAAACTCATAGACCTGCGGGTTCGCGAAGGCGGCATCGGCGCGGAAGTAGCGGCGCTTGAACTTGCCCCGATAGCGGGCCACGACCGGTTCCAGCACGTCCTTCCAACCGTCCGCCGAATGGACGTTGCCCGAACGCAGCACGCAGCGTTCCAGATCACCGAACTGATTGAACACGAAAAGCGGATGATAGCAGGTGCAGGCGAAGTGACCGTTGTAGGCCGTGCCCTCCTGATCACCGTAGGTCGGGCTGACACTCGAATCCATGTCGAGAACAATTGTTCTCGGCGGTTGACGGCCATGAACGCGGTCGATCCACTGCCCGGAGAGATCGGCGAGCGCGACGAGGTTCTCATCACTCGCAAGCCACTCCGTCTCGAAGCGTCCCATCTGACTGGCGGATGCCGCACAGTCGTGGGCCGCCCTGCCGCCGACAATCCAGCGCATGGCCGGATCGTGCGCCAGACGTTCGGCATCGTTCACGTCCTCGTAGCCAGCGAGCCGCCCAAACACAGACTGACGCAGCAAGCCGGACAGGACATGCCGCGTGTTCTTACCGCGACGGCCGTCTGACAGCACAGCTCCAGCAAGCGCGGTCAATCCGAGAACGTCATCCAGTTCTCGGAACGGCAGCAGGCCCGCATCGGAGGTCACGTTGCAACCGTGGAACTCAAGCTTGAGCCGCCGGTCAAAATCGAGCCGAGGAGCGCCCGATTCCGATTCACCCGTTGGGTGCGCCATGATCGCCCTCGATCCGATGATATAAGGTTCTGAAACTTATATCTGAATCGCCGTGAGCGCGGTGCAGTTCAGTGGTTCAACCGGGGAATGCGGGTTGAGATAACCTTTGAACCGCACACAAGCCGATTGCACTTAGAGCATCGGACAAATTGAGGCCAGGTTTTGTGATTGCAGCAGGCACACCGCCATCCTGCAAAATCAAAATCCTTCGCATCAAAAGATTTTGCCTGAGACAAAGATTCGCCAGAAGTGAGCAATCCGAGTACGGTGCCCATCCATTCCATTATTTTCTTTAGATTTGACGGTGAATAAGTGAATCGTTTCGATTTAGAGCCTTGAATTGCATGAATACGGAATTTTTCCTTCTGTGATTTCCGACCAAATACGACGGAGAACTCAGCACCGTTTTCGGCACAAAAAAATGAGACTTTCTGTACCTCTGATTCTCTAACTTTCGTCTTGCTATATAGCGGATTTGTAGATTCCACTTGACCGGGGGCGGTGGGCGTCCAAGCCGATTCATTGTGGCACGACGGACAGCGAATTTTTTGGACGCCCCGATCCGCCCGAACTCGCAGCTGATGCCCACACAATCTACATGCGATGACGACAGATTGTTCGGTCATCAAAGCCTCCCCCAATCAGGCATTAGTCTACACCATCCAACACCATCAGACGGAACCCTTTGGCGGCTCTAAGTCTCGCACCAAGTCGGGTGTGAGCCTGTCGCTGTCCCCAGCTCTCCTACCAACCTTGCGGAAGCCGAAGGGTACAATCCGAAGAGGCCACCATCTCGAAAAGATCGTGGCCGGAAACGAGCCGGCAGTGAGCGGGGGGCTCGGCAGTCAAGTCATCACGCACAATGACGACGACGCCATGTAGCCCCGGCGCACTCTCAAAGGGAATGAGGGTGCTGCCCGCACCATGTTCCCAACTGCGGTGCGCACGGCACACCGGCTCCCTTCTGGCTATGACTGCATTCAATCAGCCCGTCTGCATCGGTGCCCACACGTTGGGCGGCGATGTCACGCTCGATCCCGAGGAGCGCCGCCGGCACCTCTACGTCATCGGACAGACCGGCACCGGTAAGAGCACTCTGCTGCTCAACCTCATTCGGCAAGACCTCGCCGCCGGGGAAGGTCTCGCACTGCTCGATCCGCACGGCGATCTCGCGCAAGCCGCGCTCGAAAATATTCCTCGGGCACGCACGAATGACCTGGTTTACATCAACCCGGCCGACATCCAACGCCCGATTGGGTTCAATCCCCTCGCGCGCGTGTCGGACGACCTCAAGCCTGTTGTGGCTGATGGCATCGTGTCGGCATTTCGACACGTCTGGCCGGACAGCTGGGGGCCGCGCCTCGACTACATCCTGACCAACGCCGTGCGCGCGCTGCTCGATGTTCCCGGTGCAACGCTGTTGATGCTCCCCCGCCTGCTCATCGACGAGGGCTTTCGCGTGCGGCTGGTCGAGCACCACGTCAGCGATCCGGTGGTGCGTTCATTTTGGGTGAACGAGTACGCGGGATACAGCGACAGCTTCCGCACCGAAGCCGTTGCGCCCATACAAAACAAGATCGGTAAGGCGCTCATGGTGCCGAGCCTGCGCAGCATGCTGGCACAGCCAAAGAGCACGATCACCTTCCGACGCCTCATGGACGAAGGTGCGATCGTCATTTGCAACCTCTCGAAGGGAGCCCTGGGCGAGAGCACCGCGCACCTCCTGGGCGCACTCCTGACCACGGCGTTCGCCCAAGCGGCCCTGTCGCGGACCGATCTGCCGGCCGCCAACCGTCGTACCTTCCACCTTTATGCCGATGAGTTCCAATCGTTCGCCACCGAGAGCTTCGCGCTCATTCTGTCCGAGGCGCGCAAATACGCTCTCACTTTGACCATCGGTCACCAGTATCTCGAACAGGTTCCCGATCGGCTTCGCGCCGCCGTATTCGGCAATGTCGGCTCAGTTATTGCCTGCCGGGCGGGCGCGGCCGACGCACCGATCCTGGCCGAGCAGATCGGACTGGGGGGCGCCGACGCGCTCCTCGACCTGCCAAACTTTTGCGCCTGGGCGCGGCTGTTGCGGCGCGGCGTGCCGTCCTCCCCGATCCGGCTCGACCTCTATAACGCCTCGCCCTCCCGCCGGCAGAGCGCGCACCGGCTCATCAGCACCAGCCGCATGCGTTTCGGCCGACCCCGTGCAGAAGTCGAGGCACGCATCCGGCAGTTTCTCGGAGCTTGAAACGCCGAATGCTCCGACCGCCCCTATGCCTACGCCTGTGGATACGCCTATGGTTACGCCTGTGGTTACTGTAACCACACCCTGTAGGCATAGGCGGCGGGCGAATTCGCGCGACATTTCAATCAGGTAAGTTTTTGACCCGCGCAGATTCCGGCCGCGACTGAATACGTTGTTGTTTGTTTTTGTTGTTGTCTCCAGCGTGCGCTGGTCGGCCGGGCCGAGCCGGTGGTTTGGCGGATCATGATCTGCCCTTCGGAGGCACATTGAGTGCCTCGGCAGGGCTATCGAACAGCCTTCGGCCGTCCGATAGTCCTCCTCGGTTCCCGCCAATCAACGAACAGGTGCGGGCTATCGAACACTCGCTTCGCTCGCGTCCGATAGTCCGCTACGGCTGTACGACCCCCCCGGCGCCGGTCGATGAGACACATCCCTCGGTACCTGCGGCCGGGGCCACACAATGCCCGCATCCCCCACCCGACTGGTCGTGCCGGGGGGCGCACTGTCTTCCTCCCCCAGCCTCCAATCTGTCGCTCGCCCTTGGGCGCGACATGCGGCAAGCGAGCAAGGGCATGCCCTTGAACACTTGCCGCGAGGCGCCCCAGGCGAGCGGGACGCGAATAGCCAGCCGGAGGCCGCCTGTGGCGGCGAGTCGGCCCGCCATTCGCGTCGCACCTGTGGAAGGCTCCCACCCACCCGAAGGAGCGCCCCCCGTTGCAGATCCGCAGTCCCGACCGGTCGCGACCAGCCCCGACGTGCCGCGTCCGGCCGAGGTCGCGTCAACCCCGCAGGCTGCTTACGTCCCATTGCTCGGCAGCGCTCTCCCCGTGGATGTGGTCGCCGCGCGCCGACTGACCGATGGCGTACCTTCCGTTGGGGCACCAACGACGATGGAGTTCGAACGGAGCAAGCTCATCCAAATCCTCCTTGAAGGAATAAGAGGTTTGGGGCGAGGCGGGGATAACGTGCTTGCACTTTCGAGCGTGCGGTATAATGGCGGTGTGAAGACACTCACCATTACACAGTTTGCGCGCATGGGCGGGAAGGCCCGCGCCAACAAGCTCACGCCCGAACAATTGAGCGCGATTGGAAAAATGGGCGGCAGGCCGAGAAAGCAGCGCCGACTTGACAGCGCACGCCATTCAACGCCGAACCCCTAATGTGGGGATAACCTGCTTGCAGGTTTCCGAGCGCATGAGACAATGACCGCAGAGAAATAAAGCGGTTGCGCAAAATCGGAACGCATCAAAGTTTTCCGGAGCTTCGTGTCTCGCAGCATAAAACACGCCGCATCATTTCTCACCTTGTTCTCTGACACACGAATAATTGCGGGCAGTTGAGGGGAATGCAGATACGGCGAATGTCAGATACAGCCCCTACGCGCACTGACTTCCCCGCACATGCCCGCAATACAAACGAGATAGGTTCATCGAAGCGGTGCGATATAGAACAGGGTAAATCTAATCGGAGTGCTAGCCCACAGGCGACACCGTACCGCCGTACTCAACAAATCGGCGCACCGATTGCCCGCTTCACTGAGCCTGTCTCGAATTATCAACTAACTCAGCAACCGCATGACGAACGTCTTCCGTGTCTTTATCAGCGAGACGCAGGGCTTCCATCACGACATCGAGGCCAAAACTGCCTACGACGCGAAGCAACAGGTGCGCGCCAGTTTCAGAGGCGTGGAGGGAGCTGCCGACATTCAGCCGATTGAGGATTCATCCTCGTACACCGGCTATCAAGTCGACGATGCGATAGAAATTCCCCGCGAAGATTCCGACCTCGCATGATTATCAATTAGCCATCAATTCCATGCAGATGCCGATATGCGCCAACTGCCCATCCCGGCACCCAGCACTATTGGAAAGTGGCGAGACTGCGCGGACGCTGCCAACACCGCGAATGCGATTGCGCCTGCTACCTACCGGACACCGGCCGACCCGCGCCCGTGAATTCCACCATCGGTCGGGCGCTGCGAAAGAAACATTGACCTGCCCACACGCTCTCGCGGTTTCCCCACCTGCCGCCCGACCCCGCGCTGGGGTGCCCGGCCAGCGGGTATAATGGCGGCATGGACGTGCAAACGCTTGTCGCACCAGCCCGCCGGCCGCGGTTCCGCCGTGCAACGGAGCCGCCGGCCTTCCGCCTCACCGATGACGACGTTGAAATCGTGCGCCAGTTGGCGCGGCATCGGTTCCTGCGCTCGACCCACATCGCCGCCCTGGTCGGCCGCTCGCTCGACCGCAGCAATGATCGACTCTCCCGGCTCTTCCATGCGGGCTACATTGACCGGCCGCGGGCGCAACTCGACTACTACCCCACCGCGGGCTCAGCACCGATGGCCTACGCCCTTGCCGACCGCGGCGCACGTCTTCTCATTGAACGCGATGGTGTCGATTTCGCCAACGTCGAATGGAGCCGCAAGAACCGTGAAGCCGGCCGCCCCTTCATCGAGCACCAGCTTGAGATTGTCGATTTTTACATGGCGCTACAGCGGGCGACGCACACCCGCGCTGGCATTCGCCTCATCCATCCGGCCGAGATGGTTGCCACCTTTCCAGACCAAACGTTCAGCGAGCGCAATCCCTTTGCTCTCCGGGTGACGCTTTCAGATCGGGGTACCCTGCATGACATCGGGCTGGTGCCCGATCTTGTTTTCGGTCTTATGTTCCCCGATGGATCGCGCCATTCTTTTATGGTCGAAATCGACCGTGGCACCATGCCAATCGTGCGCAGCGATATCCGGCAGACGAGCTTCGAGCGGAAAATGCGCGCCTATCTCACTGCGCATGCCGCCAAGCAGCACGTGAAGCATTTCGGGTGGCAGACGTTTCGCGTCCTCACCGTGACGACCGATCATCACCGCGCGCAGTCGATGAAGGAAGCGCTACGCCAGTTGCATGTCCCGCACAGCCCCGGCGCTTCCCTGTTCTTCTTTGCAACACGCGCGGAGCTTTGTGAAAACAATCCGCTCACACACTCATGGAGCGATGGCAACGGCCGCGATGCGCACCTGCTCTTGCCGCAGATCGCGCGGCCTATTCGAGCGCATTGAGCAAGGCACCCGGCAATCAACCTAGGACGGAACAAGCGCGCCACGGCTCCGTCCCGCACTCCGGCACCCGAATCAATGGGATGCCGGACAACGGGACGGAGGAAAGCCATGCCTTGGTTCAGGAAGCACCACACCTGCCCTTGCGGCACGGACTGGTGGGATGAGTGGGATTGCCTGTGCAACGACAGGTGTCCCAAATGCCATGCGGAGATCGAAGCCGACGATCATGAGGCGATCGAAGGCCAGGACAGCGGCAAGATTCGCGCGCTCAACGACCGCCTTCGCAGGTCACTGACGGGCGGCCGCGTCATGCTCACAGCGGCTGTCAACGGCTTGCCCGACGACCTCCGAGTGCGAGCGATTGATCGCATGCGGACGTTTGACAAGTTCAGTGCCGATAATGATCCGCACAAGGAGCACGACTTCGGAAGCTTCGAGGTCGACGGCCACAAGTTCTTTTTCAAGCACGACTACTACGACAAGGCGATGCAGTACGGCTCGGACGATCCGAGCGAACCTGAAAAAACAACACGCGTTCTCACGCTCATGTTGTCGAGCGACTACTGATCGCCAGCCATCATGACGCTAACGGATCACCGCTTGTGCAATGCAAGCGCCGTTGCGGGCTATGTCTGGAGAATTGCCGCAGGAGTGCTAATGCATGGATTTCTGCGCTCCCACCAGTGCGATCACGACCCCGCTTTCGAGCGGGGTCTCTCTTTTTGAGCACCGCGGCCGGCTTCCTTGACGAACGGCCATCGGCAAGTAGTGTGTTGGTAGTCCCCGCCATTCCCCGAGCTGCGATCCGCGCTGGCAGGCGTCAGGCCCCGCTTGACGCCTGCTCACGCAGGACATCGCAACCCACTCGATAGGAGTTCCCAATGGCGGACAAAGACCAACCGAGACGGCCGACACATCGCGCGTATTCGGTGATCAAACGCGAAGGCCAGGATGATTTCTGGCTCAACATCGGCCTTGTATTCGTTCACAAGGACGGCAGTGGCTACAACATCATGCTTCAGGCGTTTCCGCTCGACGGCAAGATCGTCTGTCGCGAGATCACTGCGGAGGATACGGCTGAGGAGCCTGCGCCATCAAGCCGGCCGAGGCAAAATAACTCAGGTCGTGGCGCACAAAGTAGCGCTCAACGCCGCTGATCCTTGACCCTTCGAGCCCCGCGCTATGCGCGGGGCTTCGTTTATTCTCAAAACGGCTATTCAAATCCTTTGTTCCCTGGGCCAAATATCGAAATATCGGAGCGTATCGATGCATGCATCTCTGGTAGAGACGAGCGGCACAGGCCGCTCGCGCGCCGCAGTATGGTGGCGACGAACGGCGTTCCGAAATTCAGACCAGCTCGACCCACGCAATCAATTCCGCGGTGTAAGCGCCATCACCGCTGAGCACGCCCCTTTGATCAAGTTCTCGGTCAAGCGCTGGCTCAATCTGGTCACGTAGACGGGCCAATCGTTCCACCTCTGTCCACCGCGAGGATGAGACCTTCCCTGCTAGATGACGATCGAGCTGGCGCTCCCATGGAGGCATGCGCTGGCCGTCGTTTCGAATGGCGATAGGCTGAAGAAAAACGCGTTGCTCGCCTTTTGGCATGCGTGCGTTGATCAGCCAACAAGTGATGACGCCGTGCGTCGTGGCGTCACCGCCCGCGACCGCGAGACCAATGTTTTCCGGCGGCGTGGCCCGATGGGCTGCGAGCAGGTCCGCGACTAGTGGATGGTCTAAGCCGAGCAAATCTGGACTATTCTCGGAGTTCGCGGCTTCCCGATCGGTAGTGAAACGCGTGACCACTGCACCGGCCTCGCTGCGCACCTCTAGGACACCGTTTGCGATTTCTGTTAACGTCATCCCTCGCGCGGGCAGCGTCGTTTGCAAGAAGGCGCGTAGAGCGCCAAGGCCAGCGGTCACATCCGCGAACGGTCGGTAATCTTCGAGACTGAAGCCCTCTAAATCCTGAAAGAGTTCGAACACAACCTGACGCGCCTCTTTTGCATTGTTCAAAGCTGCTTCCAGCTCAACTTTCGTGCGTTTCAGTTCTGGGTCAGCCAATGCCTGTTGATAGAGGCGTTCATAATTCAACTTCTCGGCAAGCTGGCCGAGAATTTGTGTGCGGAGGTCTTCCGCCACATTGCCTTGTTCGTCCACTTTTCCGAGCGCACCCGCGATGGCTACCAGCTTCTCGTCAAGCAGCAGAAAAATGCGCCCCTCAATGGTGTCGGACAGGATCAGATTGTAAACTTGTGCGGTGTCCTTCTGCCCGTAACGGTGGATGCGGCCGATGCGCTGCTCCACATCCATCGGGTTCCACGGCAAATCGAAATTAAACAGCACGCGGGCGAATTGCAGGTTGATCCCTTCGCGCCCGGCCGCCGTACAAATCAGAACGCGCGGGCCATCGGGATTGCGAAAGCGCTTCTCTGCCGCGACCTTTGCGCCATGATCACCGCCCCGTAGCAACACAACACCTTGACCTGGGTATGCTTTCTCGATTTCAGCGGCAAGTAGATCAACCGTGCCGAGATACGTGGCAAAAATAACCACCTTTTCTTTTGGATTGCGTCGCCAAAGCGTGCCGAGTGCCGCGAGCAATTTCTCCAACTTCGTTTCGCGCTCGACTGGAAATACCTGCAAAAGGTCACGTATACGCTGTCGCTCCTCCGGCAGATGCACCTTTACTAGTGCCCCAGCAAAATCCTCCGCAGCGTCAGCGTTCACCTCGGACGCATTTGGGTCGCCTATGGAAGCGAGCTCTTCGTTATCGATCTTCCGCAGCACGCGATATTTCATGTCAGCGAAGATGCGGTCCATGTCCCCTCGACCCATCGCGTCGTGCGCTAAGCCGAATTCCTCATGGATCAGCGCACGCGCCTCGGTAAACAGACGCTCACGCCCATCCACGTCCAGTTCTTGATCGCGCAACAAGCCTTCATGAATGGTGAGCGCTAACAACCGGCGACGTAATGTCCGTCGCACAGCGGCGAAACTAGACGCCGCGATCTTCTGAAAGATGGCCATCAGGAAGCCAAGCGCCTGACCCTTCCCACCTTGACGCTTGGCAAGATCAAAGCCGTCTTGCAAATATTCTCTCAAGCGTTCGTAAAAGATGCGCTCCCCGTCGCCCATAATGAAGCTCTCTGTATGCACGAGCCGGCGTGCAAATAGCGGCGAGCCATCGGGCTTACAGGCGTCGGCCTTGGTGCGGCGGAAGACCACTGAATTGAGACGGTGACGCTGGTCAACCATCTCCTCTGGGCTATTGAACAATGTTGGATTGAGAAGTTGGATCAGCATCCAAAAAGGAAAATGGTCCCCCTGATGAGGCGTGGCAGATAGCAGAAGCACATCTCGCGCATGGGCGCGCATCGCCTCCGCCAGCTTGTAGTTTTCGGTCTTTCGGACACGCCCCCCGGACTTCACCGCAGTAAGATGATGCGCCTCATCGAACACAATCAAATCCCACTTCGGTGCTTCAAGCAGACGACGCACACGCTTCGGCCGCTTCAACGTGTCAATGCTGGCAATAAGTCGGTCGTGCTTCGCGAAGGCGTTCGACTTGCGATCGGTCACATCGCCCTCGCTACCGAACACCTCGAAATTGAGATTGAACACCTCGTTGAGTTCACGATGCCAGTTGTTGACAAGGCCGGCCGGCACAATCATGAGCGCACGTGTCAGCTCGCCGCGGCTAGCCAGCTCGCGGAGGATCAGCGCGGTTTCGATTGTCTTGCCAAGGCCTACTTCATCGGCAATCAAGAAGCGGCGAGGGGCTGCTGTCGCGATGCGATGTGTCAGCACCACCTGATGGGGCAGGAGGTCGATCTTTGCCGAAGTCAGTGCAGCGGCGCTATCCAGCAACGGCAGCGCATGTGCCTGCCACGTCGCCCAGGCGATGGCCGGCCGACCCGGATCAGCAGAGACCGAACCGAGGATGCGCTCCGCACGGCTGCGCTCGCGGCGGAGGGTTTGCGCTGGAACGCGACGTTCGCCCTGTTTGAAGAATGTGCGAACGAAGCCATCGCGCGGCAACTCCAACACGACCCCTGTGCCGAACTCCACATGGGCAACGCGGTCGCCGGGTGTGAATGCTGCGCTTATGGTCACGAAACACGCGGATGATAGAGGCCAATCCAATTGGCGGAAGGCTCCGCCTGTCCATCTAAGATCGGCTGTAGATCGTCGTCCGCACCGGAAAATATCAGTTCGCTGAGCGGTAGGGTCTTCCCACCATGTCCGGTGGGCAAACGCCAATCGTAAGCCGCACTAGCCGGGCGATGCACAATTCTTGTCTCGCCCGATGGCAGCCAAAACGCCAGTGCTCCGTTGCCATCCCACGCATCCTGAAAACGCTCTAACACGGACCTGATACTGCCCGTTGTCCAGGCTTCCGCATCCTCGGGCGAAAGCGCATCAAGCGCGCCCTCCAGGCCCGTGGCGATCAGTAGTCTTCCATTGTTGCTTGGCAGCGGCTCGGTGAACCCTTCCTCCGCCATATTGAAAAGTTTGCGGAGTGGCACCACTTCCTGGGGGCTCGCCTTGGTCAAGGCGGACGCGCCCCAGAGCAAGCTAAGCCCCCGACGTGTCCAGATGTCGGCGAGAAGGGGTGGCATCGTTCATGCGTCCTCGAACAGGGATAGTTGCTTTGCCTTGGTTTCGTTCGACCTTTCCCATCCCTGATAGATTGCAAATGCCCGAGCGGCGGCAGTGCGAACAAGCGGCGAATTGCCCCGACGAGAAAGCCAATCGAGAAGCGCCTTCAGCGACGGACGCGGTGCGAAATTATCGTTCTTGACGGTGTCTGCTGCATTGATGCCGCTGTTCTCGAAACATGCTCCAATTAGCACCATTGCTTGATCGTAATCCCGCACCAGATTGCGCCGATGACGGCCATGCCATGCCTGTGCGAATTGCAGCGGCGAAATTGGACGAAATACCTTGTCTTTTTCTTCGCACCATCCGAGTTCGGCATACTCATCCGGGGCCACGCCCGTGCCACGAAGATATTTCTGCACTTGATCACGGTTCTGTTCCGATTTTCCGTCAAAGATACGCAAGAATTGACGCGTGAGCGGCTCCGCATTTCCTGGTGGCGGTTCTTTACCTCCACCGGCCTCTTCGTCAATTAGCTGATTGATGCCGACCAACGCCTCTTTGACACTAATCTGTCGTTCATCGTTGACGTAAACCTCGCCGTAGTGGCGAGAAAAATATTCGAGTGCTTTACCACGACGAATGACTTGCAAGTCGGCGGCCGGCAGACCCTCCTTTGCATGGTGTTCAAGAAGTTGCTGAAGCTGGCGCACATCCTGCAAAACTTCGCGTCGCATCTTCGCCCAGCTTACACGCGTCGGCTCTTCCAACCGCTTTCGACACACGTGAATGATGTCGTATTCAATTTTCTTCGAGCCATACTCGCCCTCTCCCTTGGTTTCATCGGAGCGAACGGGATAGGTGGCTTCGAGATAGAACCCAGCGTCGAAAAGCGCCTCCAGTACGGCAACCCAAGGCTCGTCTTCACTATGATGAAAGGTAAAGGCCAAAATTCCGCCTGGCTTCAGTACCCGGTTGGCTTCACTCCAACATTGTGTGAGAAGACGTTGATAGAAGCCGTCAGGATCATCGACTTCCCTCGCCCGATTTGAAACTGCTTCGAGCGCCTTCGGACTTTCACTCGCGCCAAATTCAGCGGGATAACGATCTTGCAGACTTGATCGCAACCAGACGTGGAAAAAATCGGCAAGCTCGGAGTAATGCAACAGCCCTCCAAATGGAGGGTCCGTTATGACCATATCAAAAAACTCTTTTCCGAATACCTCAAGTGAGGTTGCGCTCGCGCACGCAACTTCGGCACCCAATAGAGGATCACCCGTCGGAATTTTTATTCCTTTGGATTTGACGCCATCGAGCAATTCGCCAAGCGATCTTTCCCGATTAGCCGCATCACTCAATTCCATAACTTCCCAGGGATTAGCAGACCAATCCAAAGTCTCGATTAGCCCTTCAGTACATGAAGTCCAATTTCCTCGGCCAAGGTTTGCGAAGACGGAGTTTTCTACAGTTGTCGATTTGGGATGAAAGTTATTGTTGGAAAAGTGAGGCTCAAGCTTGTCGGCCCCGGAGTTCCAAATACAGAACATATTTTGATTGCGCAGATATTGTTGAAAAGCTCCTAGAACAAATTCTCGAACGGGCCAATGATGATTGCCAACAGTGGTGATCGCCTTTAGCAGAAGAGAATGGGTCAAAAGTTGGCGTGGGTTAAACATCATCCACCAGTTAGTGAAGCCATGATTTGGGACCCCACCCTGAAGATGATGCGTCATGAAGCCGTAAGGCAACGCTTCCCGAGGCCAGTATTTCTTTAGGTCTGCTTCCTTGCGTGTCTCCCATTCCCGAAAGGCCGCGTCGATTTGGCGAGAATTTTCCATTGCACAGAAAAATCTTCCCCCATATGGCGCGCCGCTTGCGTCTTGATTGGGAGAATATGCCTGAGTTGCATAGGCAGCCCAGGCTCCAGTTTTTTTGGATGCCTTGACCGTTGCCAGAACATCCTGCTTCGTTCCGCATTTCGCGCATAGAAAATTTGACTTCGTGGGAACAGTGCCGCCCCGCTTGTCAGGATGGAAGGTTTCGCCCGTTTCAGGGCAAGTCACTTGATCCGGCAGTGCGCCACGTACCTCCAGCAATCGCAAATGGCTCGCTCGTTCTGCATTCCATAGTGCTGTGCTGGCAGCATCATCTTGGGCAGCACCACCATAGGATCGTCCATCCGGACTTTTTGCAGGCGATCCTCTTAGCCAGCTAGGATGTACCAGCAGCGTCAGCTCAACTTTTTTCTTCTTGGTAGGTTTGCCGAGCACCGAGCGCTGGTGTCGATGGCCGCAATGGGGGCAATTCGTCCAGTCGTCTGGCTCCAATACTCCAAACGGTTCCTCACCCTCAGCTACAATCAGCGCCACGTCAGGCGCCATCCTTACCGCGTGTGGCTCAAGATCGAAGCGCTTCTTGCACTTCGGACAAGCACGATCGCCCCATGCCTTTACGCTAATCGTTTTCACAGCCATGACTGGGGTGGTCATGATCGGAGTTCGGTGGTCACACCCCGTTACCTGACATGGCCCATGCTTCGCCCAAAACGTGTATATGATTTCTGGGCCTTGATAGGCGTAGTGCTTGCGCTCTTCTGGCTTCAGTGTTAGCGGATCGAAATCGTCGCGCATCACTCGCCCGTCGGACCGTCGCGTCCACTTTCCAGTTTCGCCGTTTGGTCCGTGACACGCATTGAACGGCATGATTTGGGGCTTAACCTCTGCTTCGATGTCATCGAGCAGGGCCTGCACGTGCTCTTTCTTAAGCTTGGCAAATTCATTCTTCACAACAAACCAAGCGACAGGATTGAGATCGTTACCGTACATCTGCATGCCGAGGCGGGAGCCTTCTACAAGCGTCGTGCCCCCGCCCATGAAAATGTCTGCTACCTTGAGATGCTTTAGGGTCCCCTTTTTCTGATGATTTGCGTAATACGCATCCCACACTGCTTTCGCAGCTAGCGACGGATCGTCCGGTGCTTTCATTGCACCAGCGAGGAGCATCGAGCGAAACACGCTGGATCGCCGCCGTGCCCACCACTTCGACATTTGATAGATGGGCTTACTCGCATTCCCTTCAATTTGTGCAACACGGTTCACAGGCAGGATCGGAAAATCGACTTCGAGGCAAGTCTTGGGACGGTGCGGATCACTGAAATCGACAGTGTCCACCGCCATTGCCCGTCCAGCGCCAACGGCCTTGGCCACCTCTGCTGCGATCTGCTCAGTCTTAGTCAGCTTCGGGGCGTTGCGTTCGAGCATTACGTTTCCTTGAATGACAGTTCGATCCACGGGCACAGTGTTTCGAGCAAGGTCAGCCCCCCGTGCGCTAATGTGGGATACCCGCCTGCCACTTTCCACTTGCGCCGGCCTAGGACCAAGCGATGCGGCCCCGAAACGCCGGTCAGCGCGAGCGCCAGAGGTGGCGACCATGGTCCACAATCGCCGACTGCGCCCATCCGCTGGCCCTTAAAGGTGTCGGCGAGCCATTTGCCCTGTTCGCCTGACATGTCCGAAAATGGGCCGATGGCGGCATAGCCATGGTCGGACGTGATAATCAACTGACGCCCTTGAGCCAGCTTACGAACGAACGCCCAGAAGTCATCGCTCGTAAGCTGATCGGCAGCACGTTTGGCCAGTTCGGCATGGCTCGCACCCGGTTTGCTGAGTTGATGGACCAAATCGTCGGGCCAAGTGTGCCAGAAGCACCATCGTGGCTCCGCTCCCACCACGCCGCGAGCGTCCGCCCAAGGTGCATTCGTGCATTCCGTGCGAGCACCGGACAGCCGATGACTATTGCCAGCGCCGTTGTTCTCCAACGCCGAACGTTGTCCGAAACCGAGTGCCTTGGCGAATTCTGTTGTGGCCGCAGGCAACTCCGACGCGGCTGCGCTCACTTCGTGCATCGTGAATCCGCGTTCGGTTGCACCGTCGCGAAGCCACGGAAGCTCACGCAGGGAAAGCCCATCGAGGATCAACACTGCCTTCCCGCCAATCTGTTGCTGCCACCATGATGCGAGACGATCGGAGGTACGTGGGACGCTGGTCTGGAAGTCGCCCCATAAATCCCAAGCAGCGCTGGCCAGCACTTGATCAAGGTCTGCCACCGCTCGATCGCGGCGGGCGATTTCAGCCTCGACCCGGTCTATTTTGAGCGGCTGACTGCATATTGCCAGCGCCTCGCTCACGATCTCTTTCCACGCCGTTCCGGCGGGTTGTGTCAGGATCGCGTCGAGCTTGGCGGCATGAAGCGCCATAGCTTCTATTCCTCTTTGTCCAAGTGAAGGTCCCACAAGACGCCATCAGCCGGCAGCTTCTTGATGAGTGCCCCCAGTTGCGCGCCGGTCTTGACATTCACAACGAGTGTCACGTTGGCAACATTCGTGCCTGCGTTCACGCCCCATTTTTCAATCTGCGACAAGAGATTGAGTGCCGAAGTCGGCTTCTCCGACTGGTAGGTTTTACGCGGACCACCGCCCGTGCCGAAAATATCGCCGTTGGTGGGCGTGCCACTCGTCGGCTGCCCTGGGGCGGGTTGACCGCCGTTGGGCTGAACAGGGGGCGACGGTGCTCCCTCGTCGAAGCCGCCAGCGCTACTGGCAGGAGGAGCTGATGGACCGCCAGGAGGAAACAAATTCGGTTGCGCGAGCCCACCGGCAGGAGGTGGAGTCGCTCCAGCGCCGTGCGTCGCTGGAGAACTGTGCGGCAATGAAACCAAGGTATTGTCCAAGTATGCGCCACCACCGAGCTTGCCGCGCATGCGCGCCCATGCTTGCTCCTCATTCTCGCCGGGCTTGGCCTGCAACAATTCGAGCCCGCGATTGTCGATCGCAATTCGCCCCTGGGCACAAAGACGGACGATCTTTTCCACCATTTGTGTTTCGCCGAGCCACGGAATGCAGTCCTCATCGCCGGGACGCGCTTCCTGGCATTCCTTCAGGATTTTGGCGACCGAGGCACTTTCGTTCGCCTGACGCAGCACGAGATTGCGAAATGCCTCTGGCTCAAAAAGGTCATCGCGAATGGCAGTCTCGATGGCCTCGGGCACCTTGTCGCCCTGAACCTTGAGACCTTCAACGTTGAAAATCGCCTTTGCCGGGTCACCAAAATTCCAACGATGCAGGATTGCAAAGTGGTCGTAGCGCTTTCGAATTGCCTCATGCAATTGGGCGCGGAATTCCTTCTCTAGCCTGCCGTATTCCGGGCTATCAGCTTTCCAACTTGTGGCGGTCATAACGGCGCGAGCCAAAACCACAAGGCTCGTGTCGAGAAAGATACTGCCGTCTTCGGCGCGTGGCAGGAGATAGCGAGGGATGTTGCGTCGTTCGATTAGATGGGACTTCAGCCACACACCAAGTTTCGCTTGGAGGTTATCCGGCTCCTCCGGCAAGACGAGAATTGGCAGCCGGCCATCCTTCCACTCCGATGGCTGTTCCTCAGGCTCCAGCTTCGACCATGGATCGGTGTCCCAATCACGGGGTAGAACCACAATGCGCCAGCTTTTCGCGACCTGATCACCTCCCGCGAAGACGTAGCGTATTTCCTTCGCAAGATGCTGGAGGTCGCGACCATCCTGAAATTGGCGCTCGTTGCGCGCCGTAGCCATCACGCGAGCGCGCGGATTTTCCTCTTCCCTGAATTGATAGGTCTCGCCTCGTGGATGAATGTTGAAACTGTTATCGACGATGGTAAGCATTTCGCTCGCAAACAAATTGTCATCAAGCTCCTGAGTGCGGGTGCAATCCACTTGAAGGGTGCGAGCATCCGCGCCGGGCTGATTGCCGACGGAGATTGAGCGAACCCAAAGCGCGGACATGATGTCATTCAAGTCTGGCAACACGCTTGCATGGTGGGCGACTGCGGCCCGCACGGCCTCCAGGTTACGAACGGCTTTCGCTCGAAGGGTCTTGTGCTGATCGTTCGCGACACTATCGATCAGCGCACCAATACCAGCTGCGTCGTCCTCGATGTCGAAGTCTGCGGCTGTCAGCACAGGCACGTTCTTGCCGCGTGCTTTGAACAGGCTCGCGAGAATGCGGATAAGATCGCGGGTGTCTTGTGCCTGAGTAGCGACTAGAATTTGATCTTCGAGCAATTGAATGAGCTGTGGAGCGAATGGCCAATACTCCAAGTACTCTTGCCTCCACCGCTCATGCTCGGATGGAGCAATCTCCTTTAGCTTCAGGTGAGCTGCCAAATTCGGCGCGATGGCTGGCTCGATTTCGCTCGCCGGCACATTGATGCGGTTATCAAACAAACGGTGGAGTAGAAGCCGTCGGCGATCGACTTTTGATTGCACCGACTTGAAGTCAATTTCCAGCGGCGCAACGCGGCGCACCTGCAAATAGGCATCCGTCTTGCCATTACGAACGGAAATGACCAACACCAAAAGATCAGGATTGTTCTTGGCGATTTCCGACAGCGTCTGGATAAAATTGAATGCCCACGTTCGTTGTGGCTTTGCCGATGTTTCCGTCTGGCCATCGAACCAAGTTTGGAACTCGTCCAACAGGAGCATGACCGGCTGGTGCTGAAGTAACTCCAGGATCAGGGCTTCGGACGGAACATTGGTTTGTCGCTTGCCTTCGGCCTGCCATTTGCCGCGAATGAATTCGCCCTTGGGGTGATTGTCGAGCAGCAGATCCCACAGGAACTTGTAAGAATTGCTCGTCAGCTTCTCGCTGATTACCTTCATGCTCGGACGCAGCGCGATTTGAGCTAAGTCCGGCCGGCTCAGCGTCTTGGCCCAGTAGTTGAGCCATTTATGGGTTGCAGCGGGATCAGTACCTGCATGATGCAGGGCAGCCATCAAGTGAGACTTGCCAACGCCTCGCTCCCCGATCAGTACCACCGGCCGATCTTGATGCGGACCAATCGCCTGCAAGGCTTTGATCAGGTCGTGATTGGGGTAGGTGATGTTGAGAAAATCGGCAGCCGGGATTTGAGTAGCGCCGGTGTGACCGCGGGTCGCCAGTTCGATGGCAGTGCCCTTCAGCGCCGCGCTGCGAAACTCCGGTCGTAAGGTCAGAACTGGAATGGACAAACGGTCACCCCCGCCACTAGAACGCGCGCATCCCCTAAAAGGAGGAGAATAGAGCGTATCACGCCCTATTCATGAGATAACCCACGAATTTACAATTCAGGATCAAAGTTTGGATGGAAATGGGATTGACGAGGGCGCGACTCGCGCTTGCCTCAGCGGCGAAAAATCAGCGGCCTCGTAGCCCAAGCTGAGCGAACGCGCTCGTGGTACGTACCACAAGTGTGGCTCTCGCCGCTGAAACTAGAGCGAGCCTGACAGCGGGAAAACGCTGTATTTATACAGTCAGAACACGGTGTATCGAATTGCGGTGACCCAAATGGCCTTACCCCCGCTCTATAAATATCTCGATGTCCAGGGCGCGAAGCTTACGCTTGGCAACAAGACGTTCCGGCATGCGACGCCGTCCGACTTCAATGACATTGAGGACATGACTATACAGAGCATCTTTTCCGAGGATGTTGAGGCGGCACTCACGAAGCTTTCTAACGGCTTTACCGACGTCATCGTCGGGAACGTGAACAAGCCGCCGACTTGCAGCCCCCGATTGGCCGAGAAGGTCGCGCTCCTACAGCGCATCTACAGGGGAAATCCGAAGGCAGCTGACGCGGTGAAAGAGCAGATTAAAAGCGATCCCAAGCTGAAGGTCTTCGATGTCGAGCACATGCGGACGATGTCCAAGGCGTTCGTCGATGAGATAAATCAGTTTATGCAGGGTTACCGGGTCCTATGTGTAACCACTAACAAGGACTCAGAGCGCATGTGGGCGGGCTATGCACAGAAGCACGAAGGAATTGTGCTTAGGATCGAGCCCAACGTCGAGAAGGACTCCAAGTTTCAGAAGTTTTTCCCCGTCGAATATCGTGCATCAAGGCCGCCTCTGTATGACGACACTCTCGCCTTTCTGGAAGGCAGCCTGTTCGGCGACCAAGAGAGCAGGAAGCGGGCTATGCTGGAGAAGATCATCTATTCGAAGACATTGAAGTGGGAATACGAAAGTGAGTACCGGTTGGCCATACCGCTCCGCCAAGGCGAAGGTTGGAATACGTTGTCGTATCATCCTGAAGAAATCTCGGAACTGTACACAGGCTTGGCGATGACCAAGGAAAACAGAGATGAGATTGTCGCTAAGGCTCAAGCGCTGAATCCGAAGATTGCGATTTTCCAAGGAGGCCGAGACGCCAACAAGAAGCTGACTTTTGAGCGGACGTGAACTCGCCGCTGCGCCTTCCGATGTTCCCTGAACCTGCATTGCTACCAGGCTTCGACGAAGCTCGGCGGAAATCGCGGACCATCTACGGCTGCGCCAGCAGCACCGGGGATTTCTTGGTCCATCATTTCATAGGCTGAGGCGAACTTGGTTACGATCGAATGTGACAACGGGTCCTCGTCCATTCAAGTTCAACGGGGGCAAAATTAGAGTTCACCCTCGGACCGCCATGGATGCTGCAAACGAATGCTGCCGCATCACCACTGCACCGTGATTGGCTGTGCCGCGAAGAGGGCGGGTGATCGGCGATCCTACAAGCCGTGATATAATGAAGCTTCACTGCCACCGTATCCGTACTCACGAGCGAAGAGAGAATAGCAAGAGAATAAACGGGCTAAGTCATTGAAACCACTTGCAGCGAAACAGCTTCCCAAGCTGCACTACCACTCCCACTTGCTCGATTGGAAAGCCGTTTGAAATGTCCTCGCTGCGGATTACGTCGTGTCGCCGTGATGTTCGATGTACCCAACGTGCCGGCGCAAGCTCGCGTGGCAAAATAGAGATGCGTTTTGAGAGACAAAAAAGAGACAAAAGTTGAGTGGCGTCCCCGGCATGACTCGAACATGCGACCCTTGGTTTAGGAAACCAATGCTCTATCCGGCTGAGCTACGGGGACTTTCCGCTCCTGTCGTCTAACACACGTCCAGACGTTTTTCACCGCAGCCACTTGACGACCTTCGGTTTAGGAAACCGCTGCTCTATCCGGCTGAGCTACGGGACCGCGCGGATGGCGATGTAGCATAGGAAAATGCGCCGCGCATCCGGGCGCGGCGAAGGGGGGTAAACATGTCCGCCATGCCAGCGCCGCGGATAATCGGCCTGTTGGGCGCGCTCGCTCTGGCCTGCGCGCACCCCGCGCTTGCCGAGGACGGCGCGGCCCCTTCCTGCGGCCTCGAGACGCTCGGCATATTTGCGGCGGGGCCGGCCACCGACGGGCGCACCTTCCGGCTGAAGGACGGGCGGGAAGTCCGCCTCGCCGGCATCGAAGTGCCGCCCGGCGCCGCCGCCAAAGAAGCGCTGGAGAAGCTTCTCGGCGGGCGCCTGGTCGCGCTCAAGCGCCAGGAACCGAGCAACCGCTACGGCCATCTTGTCGCCCACATCTTCGCGCTACAGGACGGCTCCGAAGCGTGGATCGAGCACGAGATGATTGCCGCCGGACTTGCGCGCGCGGGTACGCGCATCGGCGCGCCAGCCTGCGCTGCGGCGCTTCTCGGGGCGGAGCGCAAGGCGCGCGAGGCCAAGCTTGGCCTCTGGGCCGATCCATATTATGCCGTCAAGCCGGCCGACGACGCGGCGGCCCTTTTGGACCAGCGGGGCCAATTTACCGTTGTCGAAGGCAAGGTGTTGTCTGTCCGCGAGAGCGGGGGCACAATATATATCAATTTCGGACGGGTGTGGTCGCGTAACCTCACGGTCACGATTTTGAAGCGCAATGAGCGCCTCTTTGCGGCGGCGGGCACAGACCCGAAAAAGCTGGAAGGCCGCCGCCTCCGGGTCCGCGGCTGGGTCGAGGAACGCGGCGGGCCGCGCATCGAAGCCGCCCGGCCGGAGCAAATCGAGATCGCGGATCAGGACTGACCAAGTGCGAGTGGTGCCGTTGTGGCCATGACATCGAGACAGGCAAAATTTCGCAGGCCGGGGCGGCCCGCGTTTGCGCTCGCGTTATTGCTTGCCGCGGTTCTCGCGGGCTGCACCAGCACGGGTCAGTTGTCGCCGCAAGCGTTGTCGGGCGAAACCTCCAAGCAGGCGGGGTCGTCACCGGCCGTCCAGCGCGAACACCAGCGCATTCTCGCAGCCTACGGGGGCGAATACGAGAATCCGCGCCTGCAAGCCCTGGTCGAGCACACGGTCGAGCGGCTGGTCGCGGCGTCGGAGCGGCCGGACCTGCATTATCGCGTCACCATCCTCAATTCAGCGTCGGTCAATGCCTTCGCCTTGCCCACCGGACAGCTCTACGTGACCCGCGGGCTGGCGGCGCTGGCTAACGACACCTCGGAACTCGCCTCCGTGCTGTCGCATGAAATGGCGCATGTGATCGCGCGCCACGCTGCGATCCGCGAGAACCAGGCGCGGCAGGTGGCGCTGATCGACAACGTGATCAACAAGGTACTGAGCGATCCGGAGACGGGCGCGCTGGCGCTGGCCAAGTCGAAGATCGCGCTGGCGAGCTTCTCGCGCTCGCAGGAATTCGAGGCCGACGGCATCGGCGTCGGAATTTCGGCGCGCGCCGGATTCGACCCCTATGGCGCCGAGCGCTTCCTCACCTCCATGGGCCGCCATGCGGAATTGAAGCCGTTGTCGAGTTCCGGCACCGACCCGCATACACTCGATTTTCTTTCCTCGCATCCCGCGACACCCGACCGCGTGAAGAATGCGGTCGATCATGCGCGCCAGCACAGCGCACCCAGCGCCGGCGAAAAAGACAAATCCGACTATCTGGCCGGCATCGATGGGCTCGTCTTCGGCGAGGACCCGAACGAAGGATTCGTGCGTGGCCGGCGCTATCTGCATCCGAAGCTGGGATTCACCTTCACCGCCCCGGAGGGCTTCACCCTCGACAACACCGCCCAGGCGGTGCTCGGCATCAAGGAAGGCGGCGGAGAGGTGCTGCGGCTGGACGTAGTGCGCGTGCCGGCGGAGCAGACCCTGGCCGAATACCTGGCCTCAGGCTGGATCGAGAACATCAACAAGAACTCGGTGGAGAAGGTAACCATCAACGGCTTTCCCGCAGCCACCGCCACCGCCAAGAGTGAGCAGTGGAGCTTCCGGCTCTATGCGGTGCGGTTTGGCAGCGATGTCTATCGCTTCGTCTTCGCCACCAAACGTAGGACCGCCGAGAGCGACCGCGCCTTCCACAATTCCATCGGCAGCTTCCGCCGCATGACGCTGGCTGAAATCGAAGGCGCCAAGCCGTTGCACATCAAGGTGGTGACGGTGACGCCGAGCGACACGATCTCGCGGCTGGCGGCCCGCATGGCGATTGCCGACCGGCCGATGCAGCGTTTCTTGGTGCTCAACAGGCTTTCGCCGGGGCAGGCGTTGAAGCCCGGCGACCAGGTGAAGATCGTGGTGGAATGAGGGTCGCACTTTCCTATGGCATGTGAAGGGAACTAATTTAGCGGATCGGCGTTCTGCTTTCAGCTTTTCCTCATGAGGGCGCTTTGTTCTCGTGATGCATGCGGGGGGCGAGGGTGCCGACGAGTCAACCAAAATTCCGAGGGCTCGCCCGCGTGATGCCGGTGACGGCCATGGCGATCCGGCCGCTGACGCCCATTTATCTCTTCGTTCTCCTTGCTGCAGCTATGCTCGTGATCGCGGGCCCCACGGTTGCCCGCGCCAACACCGAGAATATCGAAACCTGCCGCAAAGCCTCGGGCAGCGGTGCCATCAACGCCTGCACCCGCGCCATCGCATCGGGCGAGGTCCAAGGCCCGGATCTCGTCTTCGCCTATATCCAGCGCGCTATCCAACGGAGGAAGCAAGGCGAGCAAGACGGCGTCATCGGGGACCTGGACCGGGCGATAGAGCTCAGCCCGAACGATGCCCGCGCCTTCTACTACCGAGGCAATGCCTATTACGACCGGCGCGACTATACTCGCGCTATCGAGGATCTCACCCATGCGATCGCACTTGATCCCTCTTACGCACCGGCTTTCTTCGACCGGGACGTCATCAACTACGACCGGCGCGACTATGACCGCGCGATCGAGGATCTGACGCAGGCGATCCGGCTCGACCCGGGGGGCACGCTGGCCTTTTATAACCGCGGCATCGTCTATAAGGCCAAGGGCGACGTCGGCCGCGCCATCGCGGACTTCAATCAGGCGATCGGGATTGACGCAGAGAATCCCCTGCTGTTCTACAACCGCGGGCTCGCCTACAGCGACAAAGGCGATTGGGATCCTGCCATCCAGGATTTCACCCAGGCTCTCAAGCTCGACCCCAACTTCACCCTTGTCTTCGGCAGCAGAGGCGACGCCTATCGTAACAAGCGCGATTTCGACCGCGCTATCCAGGACTTCACCAAAGCCATCAAGGTCAATACCCGCGACGCTGCGGCGTTCAACGACCGGGGCAGCGCTTATGCCGGCAAGGCCGACTACGGCCGCGCCATGCAGGATTTCGAACGGGCGATCACGATCAAACCCAACTATGCCCCGGCTTTCAACAACCGGGGCTTGGTTAACTACAATCAGGGCGATGCCGGCCGCGCGATCCAGGACTTTGGCCAGGCGATACGGTTCGACGGCAGGTTTGCCGCCGCTTTCATCAACCGCGGCCTTGCCTACCGCGCTCAGGGCAATGCGGAGAAGGCGCTTGAGAACTTCGACGATGCCGTGCGGCACGATTCCAAGAATGCTTCAGCCTACTACAACCGGGCTTTGATCTACCGGGACAAAGGTGAGGACGAACGCGCCTTCAGGGACCTGAGCCAGGCCATACGGCTCGATCCAAAGAATGCCCTCGCCTTCTATTACCGCGGCATGATCTACAGCGCCAAAGGCGATGCCGGCCGAGCCATCGCGGATTTCGACGCGGCTATCGGACTCGACGCGAAATCTGTGGCCGCCTTCCACCAACGAGGCAAAGCGTATTACGCAAAAGGCGGTTACAGCCGCGCCATCGTGGATTTTAATCGCGTCATCGACATTCGGCCCAAGGACGTCATGGCGTGGTACGCCCGGGCGCTGGCGTATCGGGACAGTGGTGCTTATGACCGCGCCATCCGGGATTTCACCCAGGCGATAAGGCTGGAACCAAAATTGGCGCTCGCTTTCGCCGACCGGGGCGCCGCCTACCAATATAAGCGCGACTACGACCGCGCCATGCAGGACTTCAACGAGGCGATAGCGATCGATCCTCATCACGCATCTGTCTTCTATAATCGCGGAAATGCTTATGCAGCCATGGGCAAGCCCGACCGCGCCATCCATGACTTCGATCAGGCTGTCGAGTTCGCTCCCAGACATGCCGCGGCTTTCAACAGCCGCGGCGCGGCTTATCACAGCATTGGCGAAAGCGATCTTGCCATCCGTGATTTTGCTCAGGCCCTCACGATCAATCCCAAATATGCTGCCGCCTTCTACAATCGCGGCGTGGTTTACGCCAACAAAGGCGACAGCGATCGTGCCATCGCCGATTTCAACCAGGCGATCCGGCTTGACGCAACGAATGCTCTCGCCTTCTACGACCGCGGCGTAATTTTCCAGGCTAAAGGCGAAACTGACCGAGCGGTCCGGGATTTCGACGAGACGATCCGGCTCGATTCGCGACATGCTTCTGCTTTCTACCACCGGGGTAACGCGCGCTATGACAAGCGCGATTACGACGGCGCCATTGGCGATTTTGATGAGGCGCTCAAGGTCGACGCCAAGGACGTGCAGGCGCTGCTTGGCCGGGGCCGCGCCTACCGGGAAAGGGGCGCCTACGACCGCGCGATGCTGGACTTCGACAAGGTCATCAAGCTCGATCCGGGCTCTGCGCCGGCTTTCCGCGACCGGGGCAAAGTCTACGCGGCGATGGGCAAGATCGACCGCGCTTTCCGCGATTTCAACCGGGCGATCGAGATTCAGCCCGGCTATGCCGCCGCCTTCCACAGCCGCGGCCTCGCCTACAAGGGCAAGGGCAACTTTGACCGCGCCATCCAGGATTTCGATGCGGCGGTCAAGATCAACCCGAACTATGACCTGGCTTTCTACGACCGCGGCATCGCCCTGAGCGAAAGGCGCGACTACGAACGCGCCATCCAGGATTTCGATCGGGCGATCGAGATCAACCCCAATCGCAGCGTAGCCTTCTACCATCGCGGCATCGCGCACAAGAACAACGGCAACGACGAGCGCGCGCTCCAGGATTTCGGCGGGGCGATCCGGATCGATCCCCAGAATGCGCCGGCCTTCTACAACCGCGGCCTGATCCACAAGGCTCGCCACGACACCGAGCGCGCCATCTGGGATTTCGGCGAGGCGATCCGGATCGATCCGAAAAATGCTCTTGCTTTCTACCACCGGGGCCTCATCAACAAGGCCAATGGCGATACCGACCGCGCAATCGAGGATTTGGACGAGGCGATCCGCCTCAATCCAAAAAAAGCTCCGGCTTTCTATCACCGGGGAACGGCGTATTACGGCAAGCGCGACTACGCGCGCGCGATCCAAGATTTTGACCGGGCGATCGAGCTTGATCCCGGCGACGCCCAGGCGTTCCACGACCGCGGACTTGCCTATGGGGACGAGGGCGACTACGCCCGCGCGATCAAGGATTTCGGCCAGGCGATCCGGCTGGCGCCGAAGCACCGCGATGCCTCCAACAATCGCTGCTGGGCGCGCGCCCTCGCCGGGCAGATGCAGCAAGCGCTTGCGGATTGCAATCAGGTGCTGCGGCTGGAGCCCGACAATGTTACGGCGCTTTACCGCCGCGGCTTCGCCTATTTGAAAATGGGCAAGTTCGCCAATGCAATCAAAGACTACGACGCGGCCCTGCGGCTGGATCCGAAGATTGCCGATTCACTCTACGGCCGCGGCATGGCCACGATGAAGAACGGCAACAAGGCCATGGGCCAGGCGGACGTCTTAGAAGCGAAGGTGCTCAAGCCGGGCGTCGCCGAGGAATTCGCGCGCTACGGCATCCAGTGACGCCGCGCGGCGGGCTCTAGAGCACGATCCATTCTGGTGGAATCGGATCGTGCTCTAGATTCTATAAGTGGTCGCATTGTCTTCGGCGAACCGCTGCACACTTCGCCGGACAATGCTCTAGCTTTTGAGCCGGTAGCCGGTCCTGAAGATCCACCACACGATTACAAGGCACAGGGCGAGGAAAAACAGCGTCATGGCCAGGCTCACGCCCAGGCTCACGTCTGCGGTTTCGAAAAAGCTCCAGCGGAAGCCGCTGATCAGATACACGATGGGATTAAACAAGGTGACGGTCTGCCACACCGGCGGCAGCACGCTGATGGAATAGAAGCTGCCGCCGAGAAAGGCCAAGGGAGTGATGACCAGCAGCGGCACGATCTGTAACTTCTCGAAGCCGTCCGCCCAGATGCCGATGATGAAGCCGAGCAGGCTGAAGGTCACCGTCGTGAGCACGAGGAAAGTGAGCATCCAGAAGGGATGCGCGATGCGCAGCGGCACGAACAGACCGGCCGTGGCGAGAATGATGAGCCCCAGGATAATCGACTTGGTGGCGGCCGCCCCGACATAGCCGAGCACGATCTCAAAAAAGGAAATCGGCGCGGAAAGAAGTTCGTAGATCGTCCCCGTGAAGCGGGGGAAGTAGATGCCGAAAGATGCATTCATGACGCTCTGTGTCAGCAGCATCAGCATGATCAGCCCCGGCACGATGAACGCCCCGTAGGGCACGCCGTCGATGTTGGTGATGCGCGCGCCGATCGCGGCGCCGAACACCACAAAATACAGCGAAGTCGAGAGCACCGGCGAGACGATGCTTTGCAGCAGCGTGCGGCCCGTGCGCGACATCTCGAAAGTATAAATCGCGCGGACTGCCTGAAAATTCATTTTCCTCGCCTCACCAAGCCGACGAAGATGTCCTCCAGCGAGCTTTGCGTGGTGTGGAGGTCCTTAAAACTGATGCCCGCGCGCTTGAGGTCTTCGAGCAAAGCGGTGATGCCGATGCGCTCGCTCTGGGTGTCATAGCTGTAGATCAGCTCGCTTCCGCCGGCCGCAAGCGTGAGCCGGTGCGCCGCGAGCTGCGGCGGAACGGCATCGAGCCTCTGGTGCAGGTGGATGGTCAATTGCTTCCTGCCGAGCTTGCGCATGAGCTCGGCCTTTTCCTCGACCAGAATGATTTCGCCTTTGTTGACGACGCCTATCCTGTCGGCCATCTCCTCGGCTTCCTCGATGTAATGCGTGGTCAGGATGATGGTCACGCCGGAGGCGCGCAGCGAGCACACGACCTGCCACATGTCCTTGCGCAGCTCGACGTCGACGCCGGCGGTCGGCTCGTCGAGGAAGAGGATTTGCGGCTCGTGCGACAGTGCCTTGGCGATCAGCACCCGGCGCTTCATGCCGCCGGAGAGCGTCATGATCTTGCTGTCCTTCTTGTCCCACAGGGACAGGTCCTTGAGCACCTTGGCGATGAACTCTGGCTTGGCGCGTTTGCCCCACAGCCCGCGGCTGAAGGACACGGTGGCCCAGACCGTCTCGAAGGCGTCGGTGGTCAGTTCTTGCGGCACCAGGCCGATCATCGCGCGGGCGGCGCGGTAGTCCGTGATGTTGTCGTGCCCGTCCACCCGGACGCTTCCTGCGGTCGGCGTCACGATCCCGCAGATGATGCTGATAAGCGTGGTCTTGCCGGCGCCGTTTGGGCCCAGCAGGGCGAAAATCTCCCCGCGGCGGATCTCCAGGTTGACGTTCTTGAGCGCCTGAAACCCGGAGGCGTAGGTCTTGGACAGGTTTGCGACGGAGATGGCGGGATGCATGGGAAGCAGGCGCGCTACTTGGTTCAGATGTGAAAAAGCCCGGCTCTGAAACCGGGCTTTTCTATCTTGCTGTGGCGTTCTTAGACGTCAAGCCGCCTCTTCCTCTACCGCCGCTTCCTCGTCGGCCGGTTTCGGCCCGCGCCGCGGACCCTTGGCGAGCGCGGCCTCGATTTCCTTCACCGCCTCGGTCTCGGTAACGCGCTGCACCGCCGCGATCTCGCGCGATAGCCGGTCGAGCGCGGCCTCGTAGAGCTGCCGTTCGCTGTAGGACTGCTCGGGCTGCGATTCCGAACGGAAGAGATCGCGGACCACCTCGGCGATAGCGACGATGTCGCCGGAATTGATCTTGGCCTCGTATTCCTGGGCGCGCCGCGACCACATGGTGCGCTTGATGCGCGCGCGGCCCTTGAGCGTCTCAAGCGCCCGCTTCACAATCGGGCCTTCGGCCAGCTTGCGCATGCCGACGCTCACGATCTTGGCGGTGGGCACCCGCAGCGTCATCTTGTCCTTGATGAAGTTGATGACGAACAGTTCCAGCTTGGCGCCGGCCACCTCCTGTTCCTCGATGGAGATGATCTGGCCAACCCCGTGGGCCGGATAGACGATGAATTCGCTAGTTTTGAAGCCTTGTCTTTGGGTCGTCTTTTTGCTGGTCATCCCAGGAATTGCTCCTTCACCGGCCGGCTTGCGCTCGACCGGTTTGGCCACGGGAGCCGCACGGCGGGTAGCGCCGCGTGAGGCTTGCGGTGTCCTCCGGCTGATGCCGGCTGACTTCTTCTTGGTCTGCCGGACGGCCCGCACGGAGGTCTTTTTCCCCCGGCTGGCGCCAGCAGACGCCTTTTTGGAACGATGACGCGGTTTTCCTGCCACTGCTCTCGCGTGGGTTACACGCCCTCAATACGACGCCTCGGGAACGCACCGAAAAAATAGGCCCCCCGGGGGGAGCATTCGGTAGCGATATTCATTAATAACACTCTGTATAGCACATTTTCTCCAAAAATCAAAGCCTTATGGCAGTGCAAAAGGGCAATCCACGTATTCCAAAAGCGTAAAATCGTCGCGTTGGTTAAAAAGCCAGCAGCGGGTTTTGGTTCCCTTCTCGGTAAGAGCGGGCCTGGCCTATGGTTTCTGCCGCGTTTCCGCGGCGAAAGGATCGCCGGCGGGTAGGGAAATATTTTAGTCGCCACCGCCGGGAGCAGGAGAAAAATATTTTTCCTTGCCCGGCACGCCCTCCCATTCTTTGGCGTCTGCCGGCGCTTCCTTCTTCACGGTGATGTTGGGCCAGATCTTCGCGAATTCCGCGTTCAGCTCCAGCCACTTCTCCAGTCCCGGCTCGGTGTCGGGCTTGATCGCCTCGACTGGGCATTCCGGCTCGCAGACCCCGCAATCGATGCATTCGTCGGGGTGAATGACGAGCATATTCTCGCCTTCATAGAAGCAGTCCACGGGACAGACTTCGACGCAGTCCATCAATTTGCATTTAATGCAGCTTTCATTGACGACGTAGGTCATCTCAACTCCGGAAAAACACTCAAGCCTCAATATGGGGTGCCTACCCCAGGGACCAAGGACGCGCAAGGACGCGCGGCTTTCGCTCCTCATTCCCTTGGAGACGATCAATGGCGCGGTAGTGCTCGTGTTTGGTCGGCCGCCCGGCATCAATTGCTGCACAGCAATACGGGCCAGTCCATGTTCCGGTCCGTCTGGCGCGCTCGTTTACAACCGACAGCCGTCATGCTAGCGGAACAGCATGTATCGCTCGGCGCACATCGTTCTCGAAATGACCATGACCCGCTTCGGCGGGCCGATGGAGGACATTGCGCGCTGAGTTTTGCGATTTCGTCTTCCAGCAGGCCCCGCCGCCATCGGACGGGGCCTTTTTCGTTCGGCCCGGTCTGCGATGCCGGCTTCAGCAATGGAGCGGCCCGTGCCGACCGACCACGCCAATGAGCGACTAACCGATGCGTCCTTCACAGAACACCGCGTGTGCTCTGCGGGGCTGACGATTCGCGCCCGCGAGCCCAGCGACTGGCAGGAGATCGCGGCGCTGCTGCAATTGCCGCGCGTTCGCTGGGGGACGCTGCGATTGCCATTCGTCAGCGCGGAGCAGACGCGCCAGTGGATGGAAAAACCGCCCGAAGGTCATGTCGGCATCGTCGCCGTGCTGGATCAGCGGCTCGTCGGTTCCGCCGACGTGACGCAGTGCAAGGGCAGGCGCAGCCATGTCGGCGGAGTCGGGCTCATCGTTCATGACGACTTTCACCGCCGTGGCATTGGATCGGCGCTACTGAAGGCGCTGGTCGACACGGCCGACAACTGGCTTAATCTGCGGCGGCTGGAGTTGGCAGTCTATGTTGATAATGAGTCGGCTATCCGGCTCTACGAGAAGTTCGGCTTCGTGATCGAAGGTACGCGGAAGGCAGACGCCTTTCGCGATGGCGCTTTCGTGGATTCCTACGCGATGGCGCGGTTGCGCGGCGTTTGAAGAAGGCGCCGTTTCGCCGCAAGATTGCGCGATAAACTAAGGAATCTAGAGGCTGATCCGATTCAATCAAATCGGATCAGCCTCTAGCTGACATGGCAGGCATCCACTCTGAACGCGGACCGCTCTCAATGATCGTTGTCGCCGCGCCATCGATCAATGGCGCGGCGCTCGCGCTTGGTCGGCCGTCCCGCGCCGGGCTCTCGGGGAGCAACGGTTAGCGCGGCCGATTGGCCGGCCGAACCCAGTGCGGGGGTAAGGTCGGCGTAAAGCGCGCGGCCCGCCTCGGATCCGCCTCGCCGCTCGGTAAAGCCCGTGACCTTCAGCACCCGCACCCTTCGATCAAGCGCGACCGTCACCACATCCTCGACGCGCAGCGGCCGGCTCGGCGCGGTGACGCGTTCGCCGTTCACGCGCACATGACCGGAAGCGGCGAGCGCCGAGGCCGCGCTGCGCGTGCGCACCACGCGCGCGTGCCAAAGCCATTTATCGATGCGCTGGCGGTCCAATCATCAAGGCGGCTCAGCGCCGCTCCTTTGCATTCGCCTCAAGCTGCTCCTTGAGCGCCGCGAGCTTGGCGAAAGGCGAGTTGGGATCGGCCTGCTTCTCGCGCCATTCCTGGGCCGGGCGGGCTTTGGCGAAAGCCGCGCGTCCGGCATCCCGTTCTTGCCGGTTGGGCCGCTCCTGACGGGGAGGCCGCTCTGAGCGGTCGCGCCGCGGCGGCCGCGACTTGCGGCGGTGCGGCGGCGCCTCGCCGGGCTGGGATGGAGTTGCCTCTGGCGGCGCAGGGGCAGCCGCGGCAGGCTGGCTGTCAGCTGGACGCGATTGTTCCGGGCTGTCGCGCCGTTGCGGGCGGCGCGCCTTCGTATGACGCGGGTGGCGCTCCGACGGCCGCCCCGGCCGCCAAACTTCGATAAAGGCCAGTTCTTCCGTGGACGCCACCGCAGGTGCAGTCTCTCCGGCAACTGCGCCGGACGGCGGGACCTCAGAAGCCATAGCGGTTTCGATGGGCGGTGATGGCTCGCTTACAGGCGTCGACAAGTCCGCGTCCGGCAGAAGCACCGAAGATTCTGTTGGCGGTGCGGAAACTTCCGCTGATGCGGACTCCTGCGTCGCGCCCTCGCTTGGCGCCGGCGCGACTGGCTCAGCCGGCTTCGGCCGCCGCTCCATGCGATAGCCGAGCGACCGCAGGATCGACGCGAAGTCTTCACCGGACGCGCCGGTGAGCGAAGTCATCGCCGGTGTTGCCGTGAATCCGCCGCCCTCGACCGCGCCCGGCGGTTTCGGGCTTGGCGCGCCTTCACGCCACGTCAGAGCCGGGCGAATGAGATCGGCCAGCCGTTCCAGAATATCGACGCGCACCGCGCGCTCCCCGCACACGCGATAGCCCACCGTGCGGTAAAGCGGCTTCGGAATTTCCTTGTCGATCGGGATCGACGTGCGGCCGCCGGCGGCGAGCTGGCGCAGCTCGTCCAATCCCTTGCCCTCGGGGCCGGCATTCTTCAGCGCCCAAAGCTGCGCGGCGAGGATGCGCGGCGCGGGCTTGAGCAGGCCGGGAACGTAGATGTGATAGCCGCCGAAGCGTACGCCGTGTTTGCGCAAGGTAGCGCGCGCCGGCTGATCGAGGCCCTTCACTTCCTCGGCGACCCGCTGGCGTTCCAGCACGCCGAGCGCCTCGACCAGCTGGAAGGCGACGCCGCGGGCGATGCCGGTGATGTCTTCGGCCGCCGACAACGCGAACAAGGGCCCGAGCAGCTTCTCGATGTAAGTCTTCAGCCACAGGTCGAGCCGCGCCTGCACCGCATCGCGCGAGGCGCCGGTGAGCTGCTCGTCGGCGATGAGGCGCACGCGCGGGCGCAGCACCTCCTCCGCAGCAATGAGGCGACCAACCGCGTCGCCTTGCCAGCGGATGGCGCCGTCGGAAGCCAGCACGAATTGCTCATCCGGCGCCTGCGCGAGCCGGTTAGCGCGGGCGTCGATTTCTCCGGCGAGCGCCTTCTGCGCGGTAGCTTGCAGCGCCTTGGCCTCCGATCCGCCGGCGGAAGGCGCGGCGGCGAAAACGAAACCGTCGAGGCGGCCGATGACATGGCCCTCAACCACGACCTCGCCGGTTTTTCCGATTTCCGTCTCCAGCATCGTGCTTTCTTTCAGCCGCCGCATCAACACGCTGGTGCGGCGGTCGACGAAGCGTTCCGCCAAGCGTTCATGCAGCGCATCGGAGAGCTTGTCCTCGACCGCGCGGGTGACGCCTTGCCAATGCTCCGGATCGGCGAGCCAATCGGGGCGGTTTGCGGCGAAAGTCCAGGTCCTGACATGCGCGATCCGGTTGGAGAGCGTGTCGATGCCGCCCTCGGCATGATCCGCCAACGCCACCTGGCGGGCGAACCAATCGGCCGGGATCGTACCCTCTTGCATGAGAAATCCATAGAGGGTCACGGCGAGTTCCGCATGGGTCGCAGGCGCGATCTTGCGATAGTCGGGGACTTGGCAGACCTCCCACAACCGCTCGACGGCTTGCCGCGTTTTCGCCCAGGCGCGGACCTGCTCGTCGCGCGCCGCGTGTTCCAGCACCAGGATATCCTCGGCGACCGGCGCGCGCGTGAGGCCGGCTTCCTTTGGCGTTACGGCCAGCGACGCCTGTAGCGCGCCTAGCGAGGAAAAATCGAGGTCGGTATTGCGCCATTGCAGGATCTTCACCGGCTCGAAGCTGTGGCTCTCCAGCGCCTGCACCAGTTCCGGCTCGAAGGCGGGGCAACGTCCCGTCGTGCCGAAGGTTCCGTCGCGGGTGGCGCGGCCGGCCCGACCGGCAATCTGCGCGAGTTCGGCCGGGTTCAGGCGGCGGAATTGATAGCCATCGTACTTGCGGTCGGAAGCGAAAGCGACGTGATCGACATCGAGATTGAGCCCCATGCCGATGGCGTCGGTGGCGATGAGGTAATCCACGTCGCCGGATTGATAGAGCGCCACCTGGGCGTTGCGCGTGCGCGGGGACAAGGCGCCGAGCACCACCGCGGCGCCGCCGCGCTGACGGCGGACCAACTCGGCGATGGCGTAAACTTCGTCGGCGGAGAACGCGACGATTGCGGAGCGGCGCGGCAGCCGCGTGATCTTCTTCTCCCCCGCAAAGGTGAGCTGGGACAGCCGCGGGCGGCTCAAGATATGCGCGCCGGGCAAGAGCTTCTCGATCATCGGGCGCATGGTGGCGGCGCCCAGCACCAGCGTTTCTTCACGCGCGCGCCGGTTGAGCATGCGGTCGGTGAAGACGTGGCCGCGCTCTAGATCGGCGCCGAGCTGCACCTCGTCGATGGCCAGAAAGGCCACGTCGAGATCGCGCGGCATCGCCTCCACGGTCGAAACCCAGTAGCGGGGATTGGCCGGCTTGATCTTTTCTTCCCCGGTGACCAGCGCCACCGCATCGGCGCCCACCCGCTCGACCGCCTTGTTGTAGACCTCACGCGCCAACAGCCGCAGCGGCAGCCCGATGATGCCGGACGAATGCGCCAGCATCCGCTCGATGGCGAGATGGGTCTTGCCGGTATTGGTCGGGCCGAGGACGGCCGTGACGCCGGTGCCGCGGACACGGGCATCGCGGGAGGCCGGCGCAGAAAAGGAAATCGCCATCAAAGGTCCAGGCTACAGAGGAGGATCTTCGGCCCTCCACCACGGATTCTGTATCACAATGCGACGGTGGGGTTGTGTCAGCCTTAAGCTATGGAACGAGTCTCGAACGAATCGCGGCCGAATCGGTACTCAATTGTGAGTCAGATTTCGTTCACTGCGATATGTGGCATGCGGAGCCTGCCACCCTACCACATCAAGTAACGATAGGCTGGCACGGGCCGCCCCACCATGGCGAAAGGCTTAACGCCAGACGAGACCGGCTTCAGCGCGCGAGTCAAGGCCCTGCTCACCTTCGGTGCTACTGAATCTTCGCGCTTGTCGGCGTCGGCCGCGGCGTCACGGTCGAGACAAACTGGGTGGCTTCCAGGACACCCAGGCCCAAGGGGGTTGGGATGGAAATCCGGAAAGGCACCAACACGCGGGTGCCGGCGATGGGCGCAAGCCACACCTCCATGTCACGCAAGTCGGTGAGGTATTGGATCACCTTACGGCTGGGGATATAGCCGGCGAGCGGCGAAAAATAGATCGAGCAGACCACCACGGGGCCCTGATAGCCCTTCTCTGCCTTGACCGTCTCCATGCGCTTGAACGCCATTTTCAGGTCGTAACGCATGCGGCCGTCGAAAATGGGCGCCGAACGCTGGCAGGCCTCCGGCTTGAGCGGATCGCCGTTACCCGAGACACGAACGAGCGAGGCCGTCATCGGATCGGTAACGGCGTGGCGATGCGCTTCGGTGACGGGCACGCGCTCGGGGTGGGGTGTTGGCGGCGGATTGACCTTATAATCTTTCACGGTTCCGCCTTCGATCGACATCTCCACTTCGTCCGTCTTTTTGTCCGCAATGATGGTGGCGCCATATCTGCGTGGGATCGGCTCCCCCTGGGCGACGTTGCCCTGCGCCATGCTCCTGCCCTGGCCACTGGCAAAGACGCGCAGCAGCCCGGTCGTGGCCCCGCTTGCGGCAGCCGAATATTGATCGTCACGGATGTCGAGCACCCAGGCACCCCGGCCGACGGGGATTCCGGCAAGCGAAGCGGTGTAGCGGGCTTCGAGCTTCGCTTGGGTCTGAGCATGACCGCCGTCCGGACAAGCGACCGCAAAAGCAAAAACGGCGGCCCTCGCGTGAGCGAAGCGTCGAAGGTTAAGCCGGAATGGCAGCACGAAAGTTTGATCCTCTTGGGCCGGGGTCACCGGCGGGCAACGCGCGACGGCGGTATCATAAGATGCAAGCGCAAGCCAGAAGCAACGTCCGCGGCGCCAGCCTAGCACCATATTTGTCTCTGGCGCGATTGCGTCCTTTTATAGAATGGCTTTGGTGTCCGGCGGGGCCTTTGGCTTGACGCCCCGGGGCGGCGTCACTATACGTCCCCGCTCTCGAACAGATTGTCTTTTGCCCCGGGCGCGCCAGGCGCTGCCCCAGTAAATCCGAGGTTTCAGTGATGTCGCGGCGATGCGAACTGACCGGCAAGACCGCCCTCGTTGGTCATAAGGTGAGCCATTCCAACCGCAAGACCAAGCGGCGCTTCCTGCCCAACCTGTGCAACGTGACCCTGATGTCCGAAGCGCTTGGCCGTTCGGTGCGGTTGCGGGTGTCGGCCAATGCGGTGAAGACCATCGATCACCGCGGCGGACTGGACGCTTTCCTGCTCAAGGCCAAAGCCGACCAGCTCTCTCCGCGCGCGCTGGAATTGAAACGCCAGGTGCAGAAGAAGCGGTCACAGGTTTCAGAAGCCAGTGGTCAGCAATCAGAAGCCGGCGCGCAAATCTGATTACTGAATACTGATTACTGTCCCCTTTCACTCCCCCACCAACGTGAATTGCAGCAGCAGCGTGCGCTGCAACGCCGAGAAATTGTCGTCGGAAACCAGCGTGAGCACGATTTCCCCCGTGGCCGCGCGGTGCACGCTGAGCCCTTCCAAATTGTCGATCTGCTGACCAAGGTCGGTGGAGAAAATCACCGGCCCGTCCACTATCGCGCCGGGCCGCACATCGGCGAGCGCAATGCGGCGGATGCGGACAGCAATCCCGCGCAGCCAGGATGCGCGGCGTTCCAGCAACAGCAAATCGCCGCCGGGCAAGATGGCGCTGTCGCCTACGTCGAACTCGTCCGTGCGCTTGACGGCGAATTCGCCCGGGCTCGGCCCGCCGATCAAAAAGCCGCTGAGGTTGCCGGAGGCATCGCCGGTTTCCGAGACCGCAATCAGCGTCCCGGCGAGGGGGAACTCCTTTGGTACGACGACAAGCGCCTCAAGCCCCTTGTTCCGGGGCAAGGTGGCGACCTTCGCGGGCAATGGGATCGACACGCCGCGTGCGCGCAACCCGTCCTTGGCAAAATCGAATTTCACGATGCGCTGGACGCGCTCGATGCCGACATAGAGCATGCCGCCGTCCTCGGCGATCGACTCGGTATCGTACCAGCCGCGCGCGGCGAGCCGGTTGCCGGCGGCGTCCAGCATCGGCGCCATTTCAGCATCGGCGATGCCGGCCGGTCTTGAGCCGGCATAGACGATGCGTCCGCGCAGCCAGAGCGACTTGTCGGTCGCCGCGATGAAATGCGCTCCATCCGGCGCAACGCGGATCGCCGAGATGCCGCCGAATTCCTTGGAAGGTGACGTCAGTTCAAGCCCGCCGCGGAACTCAAGCATGCCGAAGCGGAGCAGTTCCTTATCACGGTTATCGAATGCCGTGATCGGCGCGGCGCGGATTTCGATCCGTCCGGGCGCGCTCGATTGAGCGAGCGCCGGGATGGCGAGCATAAGCAAGATCGCAGCGGCGGCGAGCGGCCGCATGTGCAAGTGCTGCGAAAGCCCCAGCTTCAAGCGAGCCCCCCAAGGCCCAGCCCGGCCCGCTCTCCTTTTCAGTGGAGCGAATCGGGAACCGCCGCCGATTTGCGCGGCCACGCATCCGCCTTGCGCCTAGGCGGCCGCCACGGCTCGGCCGCCGCATGTTCATCGAACAGCTCGGCCAGCTTGTCGGTCATCGCGCCGCCGAGCTCCTCGGCATCGACAATGGTCACCGCGCGCCGGTAGTAGCGCGTCACGTCATGGCCGATGCCGATGGCGATCAGCTCCACCGGGGAGCGCGTCTCGATTTCCTTGATGACCCAGCGCAGGTGCCGCTCGAGATAATTGCCGGAGTTCACCGACAACGTGGAATCGTCGACCGGCGCGCCGTCGGAAATCATCATCAGGATCTTGCGCTGCTCGCTGCGAGCCAACAGCCGCTTATGCGCCCAGTCCAGCGCCTCGCCGTCGATATTCTCCTTGAGCAGGCCCTCGCGCATCATCAGGCCGAGATTTTTTCGCGCCCGCCGCCACGGCGCGTCGGCGGATTTGTAGATGATGTGCCGAAGATCATTGAGGCGGCCGGGATTGGGCGGCTTGCCCGCCGCCAGCCAGCCCTCGCGCGATTGGCCGCCTTTCCAGGCGCGGGTGGTGAAACCCAAAATCTCGACCTTCACCCCGCAGCGTTCCAGCGTGCGGGCGAGAATGTCGGCGCAGGTCGCCGCCACGGTGATCGGCCGGCCGCGCATGGAGCCGGAATTATCGAGCAGCAGCGTGACCACGGTGTCGCGGAATTTGGTTTCCTTCTCGCCCTTGAATGACAGCGGATGCAGCGGATCGATGATGACGCGCGCCAGCCGCGCCGCGTCGAGCACGCCTTCCTCCAGGTCGAATTCCCAGGCGCGGTTCTGCTGCGCCATCAGCCGGCGCTGCAGCCGGTTGGCGAGGCGGGCCACGACGCCTTGCAGGGTCGAAAGCTGCTTGTCGAGATAAGCGCGCAGCCGTTCCAATTCGTCCGCTTCGCACAACTCTTCCGCGGCTACTGTTTCGTCGAACCGGGTGGTGAAGGGCCGGTAGTTGGGGCCGCGCGGTTCGTTATGGCCGTGGCGCGCGCGCCACGGCTGCGCCGCCGTGTCGCCTTCCTCGCCCTCGGTATCGTCCATCATGTCGGCGGAAGCAGCTTCAGCGCCTTCCGCGGATTCTTCCGGCAGGTCCTCGCTGGAGGATTCCGCATCCTCGGCGCGCATGCGCTGGGCTTCGTCGGATTCCTTGTTCTCGCCGTCCTCGCCCGCCTCTTCCTTGCGGCGGCGCTGTTCCTCCTCGTCGTCTTCCTCCTCGCCTTCAGTTTCGCTGCGGTCTTCGCCCATGTCGAGGCAGTCGAGCAGGTCATGCACGGCGTCGCCAAAGCGGCGCTGATCCTCGACCAGCCGTTCCAGGCGATCGAGGTTGTCCCCGGCTCTGTCCTCGATCAGCGGCCGCCATAACTCCACGAGCTTCTTCGCCGCGTCCGGCGGCGGCAGGCCGGTGAGCCGCTCACGCACCATCATGGCGAGCGCGTCCTCGATCGGCGCGTCGGCCCGGTCGGTGACCTCGCCGAACTTGCCGCGATGGAAGCGGTCGTCGAGCATGGCGGAGAGATTTTGCGCCACGCCCTGCATGCGCCGCGCACCGATGGCCTCGACGCGCGCCTGCTCGATCGCCTCGAACACGGCGCGGGCCTGCTGGCCGCCGGGCTGGATACGGCGGTGCATGGCCGGGTCGTGGCAGGCAAGCCGCAGCGCCATGGCATCGGCGTGGCCGCGCACGATCGCGGCCTCATGCAGGCTCAGTTTGCGCGGCGGTTCCGGCAGCCGTGCCTTGTTGCCGGCGAGGCCAGGGCGCTCGGCAGCGAAGGTGACCTCCAGCCCCGGCTTCTTGGCGATCGCGCGCAGGCACCCGCCGACCGCGCGCTTAAACGGCTCGGTCGGGGATTCCTTCGACGAAAATTTCGGCTTGCTGTTGGAGGCCATGGTTCTCGTCTCATCGCCGTCATTCCGGGGCGCCGCGCCAGCGGCAAACCCGGAATCCAGACCCACAAAAGAGACTCCGTCGTGCCGCTGGATTCCGGGTTTGCGCCTTCGGCGCGCCCCGGAATGACAAAAATTAACTCAGTGCCACGTTCACCGACGACTCTGGCAATTCCTGGCCAAAGCAGCGCTGGTAGAACTCGGCGACGATAGGCCGCTCCAGCTCGTCGCACTTGTTCAGGAAGGTCAAGCGGAAGGCGAAGCCGATATCCTTGAAGATGTCGGCATTCTCCGCCCAGGTGATGACCGTGCGCGGGCTCATCACCGTGGAGATGTCACCGTTCATGAAGGCGTTGCGGGTAAGATCGGCGACCCGCACCATCTTGCCGACGATGTCGCGGCCCTCGCTGGTGCGGTAATGCTTGGCCTTGGCCAGCACGATCTCCACCTCGTTGTCGTGCGGCAGATAATTCAGCGTGGTGACGATGGACCAGCGATCCATCTGCGCCTGGTTGATCTGTTGGGTGCCGTGATAGAGCCCGCTGGTGTCGCCCAGCCCAATGGTGTTGGCGGTGGCGAACAGCCGGAAAGCCGGATGCGGCTTGATCACGCGGCTCTGGTCGAGCAGCGTCAGCCGGCCGGAAGATTCCAATACCCGCTGGATCACGAACATCACGTCGGGGCGGCCGGCATCGTATTCGTCGAAGCACAGCGCCACGTTGTTCTGATAGGCCCAGGGCAGGATGCCGTCGCGGAACTCGGTGACCTGCTGCCCGTCCTTGATAACGATGGCGTCCTTGCCGATGAGATCAATACGGCTGATGTGACTGTCGAGGTTCACCCGCACCAGCGGCCAGTTAAGCCGCGCTGCTACCTGCTCGATATGGGTCGACTTGCCGGTGCCGTGATAACCGGTGACGATCACGCGGCGATTGCGGGCGAAGCCGGCGAGGATGGCCAGCGTGGTGGGCTTGTCGAAGCGATAGTCGGGATCGAGGTCGGGCACGTGCTCGTCGGGCTTGGAATAAGCCGGCACCTCCATGTCGCTGTCGATCCCGAATTGCTGGCGGACTGACACCTTCATGTCAGGCAGGCCGGCCACTTCAGTCGCGATAGCCATTGTTCCTCCGTGGGCGCGTGGGCCCGGGACATAGTATCGGGCGAACCGCCTGTCTACGCGAAATTCGGGGAAGCTATCCCCGCGCGCGGTTTTAGCAAAAGCCCACGGATTTCAAGTAGTTGTAGGCTTGGATAATTTCGCGCAACCGATCCTCCGAAGAGCGGTCGCCGCCATTGGCGTCGGGATGATGGCGTTTCACCAAGGCTTTGAACCGCATCTTGATATCGGCTTTGCTGGCTTCGTTCTCAAGCCCTAAGGCATCCAGCGCCTTGCGCTCGGCGTTGCGGACCATGCGGCTTTCCGGCCGCGGCCGATCGGCGTCGGGCGACCAGCGGCCTCCTCCCTCGCGAAAAAACCCAAAGGGATCGTCCACGCCGCCAAGGCCCGCGGCACGGCGGCCCCGGCGCTTGGACGCCTCATTGACGGGACCGTTCAACCCGATCTTCCAGGTCGGGCGGTGGCCGGTGATCGAGTCCTTTTGGTACTTTGCGACCGCGTCGTCGCTCATGCCGGCGAAGAAATTGTAGGAATGGTTGTATTCGCGCACGTGGGTGAGGCAGAAGCGCCAATATTCCCGCTCGTTTAGCCGGCCCTTGGGCGCGCGATAGGTCGCCGCGGCGTCGCAGCCCTGCCAATCGCAGGTCGGACTTGCCCGGCGCAGCCGGCGTTCCTGGTCGGGCTTGACTCGGATGCGGTCAAAATGAGGTGAGTCGAATTTCATAACCGGTCATTATGCGAGCGCGCCGTTCCCGGCTTCAAGTCTTGACAGACGGCCGGAATGCGATTCCGCCGACTTGCCGGTCAGGATTGACCCCGCCGCATGGCTCTGGCTAAGCCAATCCCATGCGAACCGAGCAGCTTATCACACGAAAGTTGATCGAGGCTTTCGCGCCGGAAAGCCTGACCGTGGTTGACGAGTCCGACCAGCACAAAGGCCATGCCGGCCACCGGCCCGGCGGGGAAACTCATTTCAGGATATATATCGTGGCGGAAGCCTTCCGGGGGAAGAGCCGGATCGAGCGCCACCGCATGATTAATTCGGTCTTGTCGGTGGAACTCGCCGGCGGCGTGCATGCGCTCGCGATCCACGCCGCCGCGCCCAACGAAGACGTCATCGCTCGGACAGCTTCTCCGCGAGAAAAGCCTTGACCTCCGCCTGATCGACATCGGGCGCCACGAAGCTCGCCCCGATGCCGCGCGTGAGGATGAGAGCGAGCTTGCCGCGTTTCACTTTCTTGTCTTGGGCCATCAGGTCCATCAGGCGGTCCGCTGCCGGCAGCTCGCCGGGTATGGAGGAGAGATGGTTGGGCAGTCCAACGGCCGCAAGGTGGCGGGCGACGCGATCCGCCTCCGCCTCCGCCGCCGGCAACAGGCCGCGCCGCGCGGAGAACGAGAAAGCCAGCGCCATGCCCAAGGCCACCGCTTCGCCATGCAGCAGGCGCTCGGAGAAACCGGTGGCGGTTTCCAGCGCGTGGCCGAAGGTGTGGCCGAAATTGAGCAGCGCGCGTTCGCCGGTCTCGCGCTCATCGCGCGCAACCGTGCCGGCCTTGGCGCGGCAGCTCACGGCAATGGCGTGCTCGCGCGCCGCCCCGCCGGAAAAAACCTCGCGCCAATTGGCTTCCAGCCAGGTGAAAAAGGCGGCGTCGCCGATCAGCCCGTATTTAACGACTTCGGCGTAGCCGGAGCGAAATTCGCGCTCGGGGAGCGTGTCCAGCAGCGCGGTATCGGCGATGACCAAAATCGGCTGGTGGAAAGCGCCGATCAGGTTCTTGCCGTGCTGCGAATTGATGCCGGTCTTGCCGCCCACTGAGGAATCGACCTGGGCCAGCAGCGTGGTCGGCACCTGAACGACATCAAGCCCGCGCCGCACCACCGCCGCCGCAAATCCCGCAAGATCGCCCACCACCCCGCCGCCGAGCGCCACCACTACGTCGCCGCGCTCGATGCGCTCCGCGATCAGGCTTTCGCAGACGCGCTCGAACATGCGGAAGCTTTTCGATTTCTCTCCCTCCGGCACGACGACCCGCACCGCGCCGATGCCGGCCTCACCCAGCGCCGCCTCCACCATGTCGAGGTAATGCTTCGCCACCGTGCTGTCGGTGACGATGGCCGCGCGCACGTTTGGCCGCAGCGCGGCGATGCGGGCGCCGAGCGATGGCAATAGCCCGCGGCCGATGACGATGTCATAGGCGCGCGCGCCGAGCGCGACGTTCACCACCACCGGCTCGCTGGAGCGCAGAGGCGCGGTCATGACACGCGATCTCCCGCCGCCGTGATCGCCGGGTCGGATTTTCCGAGCCGGGGCGCCAGAGCAGCGAGAATTTCAGTGATGATGGTTTCGTGCGGCACCTCGCGCGAATGCACGGTCACGTCTGCTTCCGCATAAACCGGGTCGCGTTCCTTCAGCAGATGCTTCAGCGTTCCTGCGGGGTCGTCGGTCTTGAGCATGGGCCGGTCGCTGCGCCGCTTGATGCGCCGCATCAGCACGTCGTAGTCCGCCTTCAGCCAGATGGAAATGCCTTTGGCGCGGATCGCGGCGCGGGATTCCGCATTCATGAAGGCGCCGCCCCCGGTCGCCAGAACCTGAGGCCCGCCGTCCAGCAGCCGCGCGATCACCCGCGTCTCGCCGGCGCGGAAATAGGATTCGCCGTGCTTGGCGAAGATATCGCTGATGCTCATGCCCGCCGCCTGTTCGATCTCCGCATCCGCGTCCACGAATGGCAGCCCCAGCTTGCTCGCGAGCTTGCGGCCGATGGAGGACTTGCCCGCGCCCATCATGCCGACGAGCACCAGCGAGCGGCCACCCAGGGCCGCGGTGATTCGCGCGTCGCAATCGGCTACAATAACGGCCTTATTATTCATCACTTGGGTCTCGCAAATGCCGTCATCGTTTCTTAAACCATTCACCGGACAAGCGGAACCGGCCCCCTTGCCAGGACCGCGGGAACGTGGTCGTAGTCCCCTTCTCTTTGAGACCCGCAATGTCGCGGACCGGGTGAGTTGACGATGCCAAGTTTATTCCGATTCCTGGTGTTCGTCGGGATCCTGAGCGGCATGGTTTATGGCGCCGTGTTTTCGCTGGCGCGCTACGTCGAGCCGAAGCAGCGGGAGATCACTTTCACCGTCCCGCCCGACAAGTTCTACAAGAACCACTGACGTCTTTTCCGGCCGCCGCATGGCCCGCCAGGTCAGGCATTCCGACGAAACGCTGATCGAGCTTTTTCTCGACATGCTGGCGGCAGAACGCGGCGCCGGCGTCAATACCTTGTCCGCCTACCGGCGGGACCTCACGGACCTTTCGGCATCCCTTGCCGCCGCCGGAGGTAACCTGTTCAAGGCGACAACTGAAGATCTGCGCGGCTATCTTGCTGCGCTGGCCAAGCGCGGCTTCAAGGCTTCCTCGGTGGCGCGCCGGCTGTCGGCCTTGCGGCAGCTTTATCGCTTTCTCTATGCGGAAGGCCGCCGCAGCGACGACCCCGCCGCCGTGCTGGAGGGACCAAAGCGTGCCTTCACCCTGCCAAAGGTCCTCTCCATCGCCGACGTCGATCGCCTGCTCAAGCATGCGCATGCGGACGCCACCGATCCCAAGCGGCAGCCGCCGGAACGCCTGCGCGCCGCCCGTCTCGCTTGCCTGCTGGAGGTGCTCTACGCCACCGGCTTACGCGTCTCCGAGCTAGTTGCCTTGCCTGCCTCGGCGGCGCGGCAGGACGCGCGCATGCTGGTGGTGCGCGGCAAGGGCGGCAAGGAACGCCTGGTGCCGCTCAACGACGCCGCCAAGCGCGCCATGACCGATTATCTCGCGCTGCTCGCGGCGCAGGGGCGGCCCGAGACGAAATGGTTGTTCCCGTCCTTCGGCGCGAGCGGACATATCACCCGCCAACATTTCGCCCGCGACTTGAAGGCGCTCGCGGCGGTGGCCGGGCTGCGACCCGCGCAGGTCAGCCCGCATGTGCTGCGGCATGCTTTCGCCAGCCATTTGCTGCACAACGGGGCCGATCTTCGCGTGGTACAGATGCTGCTCGGACACGCCGACATTTCCACCACACAAATCTATACGCATGTGCTGGAAGAGCGGCTGAAAAGCCTGGTGCGCGACCTGCATCCGCTTACGGATAAATAAGGACGGCACACGAAAAAGGGGCCTTTGCTTGACTTGAGCCCCCCTCCGGGCCAGTTTCGCCAGCTGCGGCTAGCGCCGCCCAACCCCTCGATCCGCCGCGATTTTTAGCTTTCATGCGCAGCTACCTCGACTTCGAAAAGCCGGTGGCCGAGCTCGACGCCAGGATCGAGGAACTCCGCGCCGTTGAAACGGACGGAGAATCGGTCGCGGTCGCCGAAGAGATCTCTCGGCTCGAAGCCAAGGCCACGCAGGCGCTCGAGGACCTTTACGCCAATCTCACGCCCTGGCAAAAGGCACAGGTAGCGCGCCATCCGCAGCGCCCGCACTGCATCGATTACGTCAACGCGCTCGTCACCGATTTCTATCCACTCGCCGGCGACCGCAAATTCGGCGAGGATGCCGCCATCCTCGGCGGCTTCGGCCGGTTCCGCGGCGAGAGCGTCTGCATCATCGGCAATGAGAAAGGCTCGAGTACCGAAAGCCGGCTCAAGCATAATTTCGGTATGGCGCGGCCGGAAGGCTATCGCAAAGCGGTGCGGTTGATGGAGATGGCCGACCGTTTCGATATTCCGGTCATTTCCTTGATTGACACAGCGGGCGCTTATCCCGGCATCGACGCGGAGGAGCGCGGCCAAGCCGAGGCCATCGCGCGCTCGACAGAAACGTGTCTTCGTCTCGGCGTGCCCAATGTGGCCGTCGTCGTCGGCGAAGGCGGCTCGGGTGGCGCCATCGCCATCGCCACCGCCAGCCGCGTGCTGATGCTTGAGCACGCCATCTACAGCGTCATCTCGCCGGAAGGCGCCGCCTCGATCCTGTGGCGCGATACCTCCAAGGCGCAGGAGGCGGCAACCAACATGAAGATCACCGCCCTGGATCTCGAGCGCTTCGGCATCATTGACCTCATCGTCACCGAGCCGGTCGGCGGGGCGCATCGCGATCCCGATGCCGTGATCGCCGCGACCGGCAACGCCATCGCCGCAGCCCTCGGCGAGCTGCGCTCGCTCAGCCGCGAGACCTTGCGGCGGCAGCGGCGGGAGAAGTTCCTGGCCATCGGCCGAACCTTGAGTTGAATGAGGCCAATGACCAGGCCGCCACAGTCTGGTCGTAATAACGTGGCGCGATGTGACCCTGCGGAGGCGGCTGCAATATCTTCGGCCAATGGGGGTAAAATCTTCCGATAAAGTTAAGCTAAACTGAGGGTTAAGTTTACCCTTTGTTCACCATGAGTATGCTCAACCCGGGCTGGGGAAATTCGTCACCTTGCGAACACGGAACCTTAAGGATAACGATTGCGCAATGAAGGCTTTGGGGATCCTCACCGGCGGGGAGTATTGCGTTGAACCGTAGCCCTCTGGCCCGCGCGCTGCTGGCGTCGGCGGCACTTGTCGCTGCGGTCGCGCTTGCCGGCTGCGATACCGACGGCACCAGTATCTCAGGCCGCGCGCTTGCGCCCATCCCGCACAAGACTCTTGCCGAGATGGCGCAGAAAAATATGGCCAAGGAATCCCCGATCCTTATCCGCCTCTTCAAGCAGGAAGCGGAGCTTGAGATCTGGAAGCAGGACAGCAGCGGGCGCTATGCGCTGCTCAAGACGTTTCCCATCTGCCGCTGGTCGGGCGAGCTCGGACCGAAGATCAAGGAAGGCGACCGCCAGGCGCCGGAGGGCTTCTACGCCATCACACCAGCGCAGATGAATCCGAGCTCGCAGTATTACCTCGCCTTCAACATGGGATTCCCCAATGTCTATGATCAGGCCAATGGCCGCACGGGCAACTTTCTCATGATCCATGGCGACTGCTCGTCGCGCGGCTGCTACGCCATGACGGACGAACAGATTTCCGAGATTTACGCGCTCGCGCGCGAGTCCTTCTTTGGCGGGCAGGAGTCGTTTCAGGTTCAGGCCTATCCGTTCCGCATGACCCCGGCTAATTTGGCCAAGCACCGCAACAATCCGAACATGCCCTTCTGGAAGATGCTGAAGGAGGGCCACGACCATTTCGAAGTGGCGCGGCTGGAGCCGAAGGTCGACGTTTGCGAGCGGCGCTATGTCTTCGACGCCGTCGCGCCGGGCGGTTCCTCTGCTGCGCTCAAATTCAATCCCCGCGGCCAATGCCCGGTCTTCGAGGTCCCAGAAGACATCGTTGCTGCGGTGGCGGAGAAACAGCGGCGCGACGGTATTGAAACCGCCGCGCTGATCAACCGCGGCATGCCCGTCGCGCCTATTACGACGGGCGCCGACGGCGGCATGCATGAGGTATTTGTCGCGGCGTTGGATGGAGGCCGCCCGGTCATGGATAAGGACGGCAATATCCATCGCCTGGTCCCTGTTTCAGCGCCAGGCACGATACCGTCGACGGTGAATCCCCCGGCGAATGTCGCCCTGAACCCCGCGACGCCTGTGGCCATGGCGTCGGTGGAGACGCAAGCTGCCAATGTACCGACGCCGCGTCCGGCGCCGCGCCAGCTTGGCCGTGTTCCGACGCAAATTGCTTCCACCGAGCCTGCGGCGCCGGCGTCCCGCAATTTCCTGGCCAGCCTGTTTACGTCCGACGGCTCCGAAACGACGTCATCGTCGCCAGGAGTGCTCGATCGCGCGGCGCGCGCAGTCGGGTTGCGCGGTTCCTCGACCGCCGAGGCTTCGCAAGCGCCGGCACCAGCGCCGGCACCAGTGCAAACACCTAAGCCTACTGCCGTAGCGAAACCCGCTCCTGTAGCTAAACCCATGCCGCTGATTGCCGCGGCCGTGGCCCAGCCCAAGCCTCAGCCGCTGACCGAGCGCGCCGAACCGCCGGCCAGAGTCGCCAATGTCGGCGCTATCAGGCCGCAGCCGGCCGAGCCGGCCACCAGAACCGCGGAAGCGGCCCCGACCGCCGCTGCAAGCGCGAGCCTCCTCTCCGGCGCGGCGCCAGTCGTCCCAACCGGCAGCTTCGGCACCAGCTGGTCCGCGCTGCGGTAATTCGTTTTCCGGAATTAGTTAATTGCCGTCATGCCCAGCCATGCGTCGGGCGTCCACGCCTACGTGTATCTTCCGTGGCAGTGCTTGTATTTCTTGCCCGAACCGCAGGGACAGGACTCATTGCGCCCGACCTTGCCCCAGCTTGAGGGATTGTTGGGATCGCGCGCGGCGCTGGGCGCGCCGTTGCCCGCGAGTGCCGGCGCCAAGCGTGCTTCCGCGAAGCCTATCTCGTCCTCGCCGGTCTGCGGATCGATCTTGTGCGCTTCCATATAGGGCAGCTTAGGCTCTTCTTGTGCCGGCGGCTGCTGCACGATCTCCACGCGCATGAGCTGAGCGGTTACCACTTCCCGCAATTTTGCGATCATGGTCTCGAACAGGTTGAACGCCTCTGCCTTGTATTCGTTGAGCGGGTCGCGCTGGCCATAGCCGCGCAGGCCGATCACCTGGCGCAGATGTTCGAGCATGAGCAGATGCTCGCGCCACAAATGATCGAGCGTCTGCAACAGGATCGTCTTCTCCACATAGCGGATGACGTCGGGACCCCACTGCGCGACCTTCGCGGCCATGTATTCGTCGGCGCGGCGCTCGACGCGGACGAAGATCTCCTCGTCGGCGATGCCTTCCTCTTTGGCCCATTGATCTACCGGCAGGTCTAGTCCCAGCACGCGCGTGAGCTCTTCCTTGAGGCCGGGGGTGTCCCACTGCTCAGGATAGGCGTTTTCCGGAACGTGCTTGGCCACCAGATCCTCGACCACGGCGCGGCGCATGTCGGCAATGGTGTCGGTCACCGTCTCGTCGCGCATCAGCTCGACGCGCTGGTCGAAGATCACCTTGCGCTGGTCATTCATCACGTTGTCGAACTTGAGCAGGTTCTTGCGGATGTCGAAGTTGCGCGCTTCGACCTTCTGCTGCGCCTTCTCCAGCGCCTTATTGATCCAGGGATGGATGATCGCCTCGTTCTCCTTCAGCCCCAGCTTCTGCAGCATGCCGTCGAGCTTGTCGGACCCGAAGATGCGCATCAGGTCGTCTTCCAGCGACAGGAAGAACTTGGAATGGCCGGGATCGCCTTGCCGGCCGGAACGTCCGCGCAGCTGATTGTCGATGCGGCGGCTCTCATGGCGCTCGGTACCGAGCACATAGAGGCCGCCGGCGGCCAGGGCTTTGTCCTTCAGCCGCGCCACTTGCCTGCGGATATCGTCGGCGCGCGGGCTTTTCTCGCGCTCGCGCGGATCCTCGATTTCGGTGATCTCCTGACGGATGCGCATGTCGGCATTGCCGCCGAGCTGAATGTCGGTGCCGCGGCCCGCCATATTGGTGGCGATGGTGATCGCGCCGGGAACGCCGGCCTGCGACACGATGTAGGCCTCTTGCTCGTGGTAGCGGGCGTTCAGGATGGCAAAGACCTTGACCTTGGAGGCGCCCTCGTCGCCGCTGTAAAGCGCGGCAAAGGCGTTGGGATCGGAGAAGTCATGCGCCTCCCAGCCGGCCTGGCGCAGCATGTCGGCCAATTGCTCCGACTTCTCAATCGAGGTAGTGCCGACCAGCACCGGCTGGCCGCGCTTCTTGCAGTCCTCGATGAGGGTGATGATGGCGCGGTATTTCTCGGCTGCCGTTCGGTAGACCTCGTCGTCGTCGTCGAGGCGGACGAGCGGCATGTTGGTCGGCACTTCCAGCACTTCGAGATTGTAGATGTCGAGAAATTCGTCAGCCTCGGTGAGCGCCGTGCCAGTCATGCCGGCGAGCTTCTCATACATGCGAAAATAGTTTTGGAAGGTGATCGACGCCAGAGTCTGATTCTCCGGCTGGATCGGCTGATGCTCCTTCGCCTCCAGCGCCTGATGCAGCCCTTCCGAATAGCGCCGGCCCGGCATCATGCGGCCGGTGAACTCGTCGATGATGACGACTTCACCGTTGCGCACGATGTAATCTTTGTCGCGCTGAAACAGCTTGTGCGCGCGCAAAGCCTGATTGACGTGATGCACGGCCGAGACATTCTCGATGTCGTAGAGGTGCTCGCCTTTGAGCAGGCCAGCCTCGCGCAGCAACCGCTCCATTTTTTCCATGCCGGATTCGGTCAGGTTGGTCGTGCGCTGCTTCTCGTCCACCTCGTAGTCGCTCTTGTCGAGTTTGGGGATATAGGCGTCGATGGTGTTGTAGAATTCGGAGCGGTCATCGAGTGGGCCGGAGATGATGAGCGGCGTGCGCGCCTCATCGATCAGGATGGAGTCCACTTCGTCAACGATGGCGTAGATGTGCCCGCGCTGCGCCATGTCCTCGAGACGGTACTTCATGTTGTCGCGCAGATAATCGAAGCCGAGCTCGTTGTTGGTGCCGTAGGTGACATCGCAGTCGTAGGCCTGCTTGCGCTGCTCGTCGTCGAGCCCATGCACGATCACGCCGACGGTCAGGCCGAGGAACTTGTAGATCTGACCCATCCATTCGGCGTCGCGCCTGGCCAGGTAGTCGTTCACCGTCACCACATGGACGCCACGGCCGGAGACGGCATTGAGATAAACGGGCAGCGTCGCCACCAGCGTCTTGCCTTCGCCGGTCTTCATCTCGGCGATCTTGCCTTCATGCAGGATCATGCCGCCGATCAGCTGGACGTCGAAATGGCGCTGGCCGAGCGTACGCTTGGCCGCTTCGCGCACAGTGGCGAAGGCGGGCATCAGGATATCGTCGAGAGACTTGCCTTCGGCGACCTGCGCCTTGAATTCGTCAGTGCGCGTGCGCAAGGCGTCATCCGAAAGGGCAGCAAGCTCAGACTCCAGCGCGTTGATCGCGTCAACCTTGGGCTGATAGCTCCGGATGCGCCGTTCGTTGGCGGAGCCGAACAGCTTGCGGGCGATACTACCGATCATCAGCATCCTTTCAGGTAGTTGCGCACCGAGTGGGGCTGCCGCTCAAAACCGCTTCGCGCCACGCCGCCGGAGCATGACCAGCACAACCCCGAGTATTCTGGAATTGCAGCACTTTTCAGGCTTCTGCCAAGCGGACGAAAACACCGTCCCCGCGGGCCGGCCGGGGAGATGGCCGAGAGATAGGAGGGGGTCCGACCCTTGTCAATTGCCGGCGACCCGCTTGTAAGCCCCTCTAACCTGCTTACATTGTGGCCCGTTGGGCCGCCTCCACGGCCATTGCCAAGCCCATCCGATTGCGCGACTGTCCGAGCCGCCCGCGCGGGCTCTCTTTCCCAAGGACCTTACCATGACCCTGACCTTGCTCTGCCATCGTTCGGACCGCGCACCTAGAGCGCCAAGTCTACGCTGGCTCGGGCTTGCCGCCGTGTTCGCCCTGACACTCGTCGCCAGCGGCTGCTCCAAGGAAGCGGAGAAAGCCTCCACCCCAGGCGCAAAGATGCAGAACACGGCAACCAAAGGCACGGGGCCGGTGGTGGCCAAGGTCAACGGCGTAGAGATCAGGGAAAGCGACCTCGCTATGGCCGAGGAAGACATTGGCCAGCAGTTGCCATCGACGTCTCCCGAGGCCAAGCGCGACTATCTCGTCGCCTATATCGGCGACATGATCCTGCTAACCGAAGCTGCCGAAGCCAAGAAGCTGCACCAATCCGAAAATTTTGAGCAGTACCTGGAATTTGCGCGCAAGAAGCTGCTGATGGGAAAAGTGCTGGAGACCGAAGCCAAGGCCGCCGTAACCGAGGCGGCCTTGCGCAAGGTCTATGACGACGCGATCAAGCAGATGAAGCCGGAGGAGGAAGTGCGCGCCCGCCATATCCTGGTGGAGACCGAGGACGAGGCGAAGGCCATCCGCGACGGGCTTCAGAAGGGCGCCGATTTCGCCGAATTGGCCAAGCAGAAGTCCAAGGACACGAGCACTGCCGCTGAAGGCGGCGATGTCGGCTACTTCACCAACAAGGAGCAGATGATTCCTGAATTTACCGAGGCTGCCTTCAAATTGGAGAAGGGCCAGCTTTCGGAGCCCGTGAAGTCCCCGGTCGGCTGGCACGTCATTAAGCTCGAGGACAAGCGCATCAAGCAGGCGCCGAAATTCGATGAGGCGCGGCTCCAGATCGAGAACTTCGTGATGCGCAAGGCACAGGCTGACTACATGACCAAGCTGCGTGAGAGCGCCAAGGTCGAACGCCTCGATAAGCCAGCCGCGCAGCCGCAAACGACGCCGATGGCGCCAGGCATGGCGCCGGAAGCCAAGCCCGCCGAGCCGGAGAAGAAGTAAGTCGCGACGGTAATCTATCCATCGTCATGCCCGCGCTTGTCACCGCAAGTTGGGTTTACCCGACTTGCGGGCAGCTCATTTAGCTTGCGCAACTCGGGCAAGCCCGAGTTGCGCGCGACATCCGCGTCTTCTAAGTATCGGCGAGCCGCTAGACGTGGATGGCCGGGACAAGCCCGGCCATGACGGTTCAACAACGCCATGCCTTCCAAAATCTCCCCTCTCGCACCGAAGTCCTATCCGGACATGCCGCCGGTCGCGGGCCTCAAACTCGCCACCGCGGCGGCCGGCATCCGCTATGCGGACCGCACCGACGTGCTGCTTGCCATCCTCGATGAGGGCACCACGGCGGCCGGCGTTTTCACCCGCTCCAAATGTCCCTCCGCGCCGGTGGAGTGGTGCCGCGCGAAGCTCAAAGGCGGCAAAGCCCGGGCGCTGGTCGTGAATTCCGGCAACGCCAATGCCTTTACTGGCCGCAACGGGCGCGAAGCCGCAAAGTTCACCGCCGATCTCGCCGCCAAGGCCGCGGGCTGCAAGGTCGGGGAGGTCTTTCTCGCCTCCACCGGCGTGATCGGCGAGCCGCTCCCGGCCAGCCAATTCACCGGCGTGATGGAGCAGCTTGCTGTCAATGCCGCGCCCGGCCGCTGGCTCGACGCCGCGCGCGCGATCATGACCACCGACACCTTTCCCAAGGTCGCCGCCGCCAAGACCAGCATCGGCAAGACGCAGGTGAGCATCGCCGGCATCGCCAAGGGCGCGGGCATGATCGCGCCCGACATGGCGACCCTGTTGTCCTTCGTGTTCACCGACGCGCCGATCAGTGCGCGGGTGTTGCAAAAGCTGCTCAAGGACGGCGTTGAAGATACTTTCAACGCCATCACTGTCGATGGCGACACGTCGACATCCGACACCCTGATGGCCTTCGCCACCGGCGCGGCTGCTGCGCGCGGCGCGCCAAAGATCACCAAGGCGAACGACCCAAGACTGCGCGGATTCCGCAAGGCGTTCGGCATGGTGCTGGCCGATCTCTCTGGGCAGGTTGCGCGCGACGGCGAAGGTGCGACCAAGCTGGTGGAGATCACGGTGGAGGGCGCGGTATCAAAACGCTCGGCGCGGCGCATCGCGCTGTCGATCGCCAATTCGCCGCTGGTGAAGACCGCGATCGGCGGCGAGGACGCCAATTGGGGCCGCGTGGTCATGGCTGTGGGCAAGGCGGGCGAGCCGGCGGACCGCGACAAGCTGTCGATCTGGTTCGGCGGCATCCGCGTCGCGCACAAGGGCGCGCGCGATCCTTCCTATGACGAGGCCAAGGTGGCGGCGGCGATGAAGAATCCGAACATCGCGCTGAAGGTACAGCTCGGGCTTGGCCGCGGACGCGACCGGGTGCTCACCTGCGATCTCACCAAGGAATACATCGAGATCAACGCGAATTATCGTTCTTAATGGGCGCTTAATCCTTCGCGTTGAGGCCAAATTAACCGTAAGCCGCTTAAGGCTAATGGCAAGGGTCGTGAGCGTGAAACTCCTTCTCGTCGCCGCGTGTGCCCTCATTGATGCCGATGGCCGCGTGCTGCTGGCACAGCGCCCGGCCGGAAAATCGATGGCGGGACTCTGGGAATTCCCCGGCGGCAAGGTGGAGGAAGGCGAGCGGCCGGAGGACACTCTGATCCGCGAACTGAACGAGGAATTAGGGATCGTCATCAAGGAAGCCTGCCTGGCTCCGCTCACTTTTGCGAGCCACACCTATGCGGACTTCCATCTCATCATGCCGCTCTACGTTTGCCGGCGCTGGGAGGGGATCGTCACGGCGCAGGAGGGCCAGCGGCTCGCCTGGGTGCGGCCGAACCGGCTCAGGGAATATCCCATGCCGCCCGCCGACGAGCCGCTGGTGTCGCACTTGATGACGCTGTTGTGAGCCAAGACCGCAGAGGCCGGAATGTGGGGTTGAACATGGATATGCTGGGTAAGTTTTCTCATCTCATCGCACAACAAACACTGCGTCTGGTTCGCGACGAGCCGGGCGCCACCTCGATTGAATATGCCATGGTCGCCTCGGGCATTGCCGTCGTCATTGCCGCTGCCGTCGCGGCGCTCGGGCTCATGACCAGGGGAATGTACGACTCCGTCGTCAATCTGATTAAGTAAGCGGTTCCCTATCGCCCCGCTTTCTCTCCTGCCGGAATTTCTCTGGTGCCAAGCGCGTCCGCGAGCCGCGCCTTGGCGGAGCCCGGCGGCAGCGGCTTTTGCTGGCTCTCGTGCGGCGCCCATCCGGACAGCCAGATGATTTCGAAAGTCGCGCGCAGCCGCCCGTCGGCGTCGGCAAAGCGTCGTGCATAAATCTCCGCCATCCGCATGAGAATATTTCGGCGCAAGGGAATGCGGCGCCGCTCGATCAGCGCGTTGGCCGCGCCCATGCGCCGCAGGTCATTCATGAGCGCGAAAGCCGAAGCGTAGCGCACCGTCAGCCGCTCCACATCGGTGACGGGCAAGGCGAAGCCGGCGCGCTGCAACAGAGCGCCGAGATCGCGCAGATCCGGAAAGGGAGCAACGCGCGGCGATATCCCGCCCTCTATTTCGGCTTCCGCCTCGGCGAAAGCCTGACGCAATTCGGTCAGCGTGTCGCCGCCGAGCAGCGCGGCGAGAAAAAGCCCGTCCGGCTTCAGCGCGCGGCAGACCTGAATGAGCGTTCCCGGCAAATCGTTGACCAAATGCAGCGCCAGCGCGGAGACAACGAGATCGAGCGAAGCGTCACGGAACGGCAGCGTCTCCTCGTCCGCGGCAATTTTCAGCGCCGCATCGGACACCCGCGCGCCGGCCAAGGGATCGGCAGCGATCAAAGTGCCGATCTTGCCACTGCCCGCCAGCGCGCGACGCGCCTGATCCCCCGGCGTTCCCAGATCAACCGCAAGTTCGAAGCGGCGCAGCACGCCGTCGAGCCGCTCGCCCAACTCCCGCGCGACGTGATCGAGCAGAAAGGTCACGGCGCCTTGCGCCATCGCGCGCTGGCGGCGGGCGCGAAGCAAAGCGCGATCAAAAATGATGGGATCCTGTGACATCGCCTTCTGACTCAGTGTGACCACACCAGGTTGAGCGCAGCTTCGTGAAAGGCTAGCGTATCGTTATGCGCCCCACAGCAACAGTAGAGAGATCATCGCGCTTGGCAGGGCTAGCCGGGGCGTTGCGCAGCACTTTCCGTTTCGCTCTCGATGTGGCGCTGCCGCCGCTCTGCCCGGCCTGCCGGGAGCCGGTCGAAGACCAGGGGCTCTGCGCCGCTTGCTGGTCCAAGCTCTCCTTCATCTCGCGGCCCTTCTGCGAGCGGCTCGGGATTCCCTTTGCCTATGATCCGGGCCCCGGTCTGCTGTCGATGGAAGCCATCGCCGACCCGCCGTCCTATCATCGTGCCCGCGCCGCGGTGCGCTACGACGATGTCGCCCGGGCGCTGGTGCATGCCTTCAAATATGGCGATCGCCTCGACCTCGCGCCCACCCTGGGCCGCTGGACTGCAAGTGCCGGGCGCGAGCTTTTGGCTGACGCCGATGCTCTGGTGCCGGTGCCGCTGCATTGGCGGCGGCTTTGGGCGCGCCGATTCAACCAGTCCGCCACGCTCGCCGAAGCCGTATCCGCGGTGAGCGGCGTTCCGGTCTTGCACGCGGCGATCAAGCGGGTAAAGGCGACCGCGCATCAGGTTGGGCTGTCGAAGCCCGAGCGCGCGACGAATGTTCAAGGCGCGTTTCGCGTGTCCGGCGAAGGCAAGGCGAACGTCACCGGCCGCCGGCTCGTTCTCGTGGATGACGTGCTGACATCCGGGGCAACGGTGGATGCGTGCACGCGCGCACTGTTGCGGGCAGGAGCAGCGAATGTCGATGTGCTGGTATTTACCCGGGTTGTGGCCGGAACCCGAGCGCCCATATAAAGGCAAATGGAACGACGATGCCCGCTGTTGAAATATATACGACCCGCTATTGTCCGTATTGCATCGCTGCCAAGGCGCTATTGACTCGCAAGGGCATTGCCTTCACGGAGATTGACGTTTCCGGCGACTGGAAGCGCCACCAGGAAATGGTGCAACGGGCGAACGGACGCATGACCGTGCCGCAGATATTCATCGGATCGGTTCACGTCGGCGGCTCCGACGATCTGTACGCGCTTGAGGCGGCGAAAAAGCTTGATGCCTTGCTCGCGAGCGAGAGAAATCCCGCATGACCGTGGCTGGAACCGCGACCTTCACCGCCGCTCTTGTGCAACTGCGCTCGGGGCATCACCCGCAGGCCAACCTTGATGCGGCGGTCAAGCTGATCGGCGAGGCCAAGCGCGCCGGCGCCGACTATGTGCAGACGCCGGAAATGACCAACATCATGGTGCTGCAGCACGATCAGCTTTTTGCGGCGATCGTGCCGGAGGAGAATGACGCGAGCCTCGCCATGCTTCGCGAGCTTGCGCGCGCGCTCGGCATCTATCTGCATATCGGTTCGCTGGCGATCAAGGCGTCGGCCGACAAGGCGGCCAACCGTTCCTTTCTGATTGATCCGAAGGGCGAGATCGTCGCGCGCTACGATAAGATCCACATGTTCGATGTCGATCTCGGCAACGGCGAGAGCTACCGGGAATCGCGCAACTACCGCGCGGGCGACTTCGGCATCGTGGCGGACCTGCCCTGGGGCCGGCTCGGCCTGACGATTTGCTATGACCTGCGCTTTCCCGCGCTCTATCGCGCCATGGCCGAAGCCGGCGCGTCTTTCCTCGCCATTCCCGCCGCCTTCACCCGGCAGACCGGCGAGGCGCATTGGCATGTGCTGGTGCGCGCCCGCGCCATCGAGAATGGCTGCTTCGTCTTTGCCGCGGCGCAGGGCGGCAAGCACGAGAATGGGCGCGAAACCTTCGGCCATTCACTCATCGTTGACCCTTGGGGGCGCATTCTTGCGGAAGGTGGAACGGAGCCCGGCGTCGTGCTGGCCAAGATCGATCCGGCGGAAATCGCCGCCGCCCGCGGTCGCATTCCGTCGCTGCAGCACGGTCGGCGGTTTGAAATCCACGAACCGATGGCGGAGCCGGTGCATCTGCGCGCGGTGAAAGGCCCCGCATGATCCGCTACGCCCTGGTCTGCGAACGCAGGCACGAGTTCGAAAGCTGGTTCGCCAATTCGGCTGCCTACGACAAGCAGGCGGCGCGCGGCCTCGTAACCTGCCCGGCCTGCGGCTCGGCCAAGGTCGAGAAGGCGATCATGGCGCCCCGCTTGGCGCGCACGAAAAAGTCCGGCACTGCGGCCCGGCGCGAGCCCGCGTCAGCGCCGGACGCAGCCGCCCCCGTCGCCATGATCTCTCCGCAGGAGCGTGAGGTCCGCAGCAAGCTGAAGGAATTGCGTGAGCATCTGACGAAGAATGCCGATTATGTCGGGACGAAATTTCCTGAGGAAGCGCGCAAGATGCATTACGGCGAGGTCGAGCATCGCTCGATCTACGGCGAGGCGACGCCGGACGACGCCGAGACGCTGCGCGAGGAAGGGATCGAATTCCATCCGCTTCCCGTGTTGCCGGACGAGCGGAATTAGACTTGCCGTCATCCTGAGATACCCGCCGCAGGCGGGCCTCGAAGGATGACGGTTCACCGGTGTCGCCGTCCTTCAAGGCTCGCGCACGCAAGTCGCGCCATAGCCGATTTGCGCAGTCAATACTGCCGATCTCGGGCAAGCCCGAGATCGGTGCGCTCGCACCTCAGGACGACGACTCTCAATACGCCCAGAGCAAGAGCGCGACTCCAATCACTATCAAGACAATGCCGAGCGCCTCGCGCGGCGTTGTCCGCTGCTTGAACATAAAATTTGAGATTCCCTGCGCGAACAGCACTTCGACCAGCGCGAGCGTGCGCACGCTCGCCGCGGTAGCGAGTGCGAAGGCGAGGAACCAGAAGAGCGAGGCGAAGGCGCCAAGAAAGCCGGCGAGCATCGACGGCCGCCAGGCGCGAAAGATCGCGATCAACACTTCCGGACTGCGCAGCAAGAGGTAGACAGACAACAGCGCTGCCTGAAGGGTGAGGCCGATCACAACACTGAAGGCCGCCGCCATGACATAGCTGGACTCGGTGAGAGTGAGGATGGCGCCGCGGTAACCAATCGCCGAGAGCCCAAACATCGCGCCGGCGGCGACCCCCAGCAGTGTCGGCTTCAGCCCGATGCCAGCCGCGTCGGGACGCAGCGACATCACCAGCACGCCGGTCGTTGCAATCAGGATGGCGACGGCCATCGGCAGCGTCACCACATCGCCGAGCAAGACCAGCCCAAACAGCGCGACCTGCACTGGCTCGGTCTTGATATAGGCATAGACCACGACGAAGGAGCGGTCGTTCATCGCGGTCAGCATCAGTGCGGTCGCGACGGTCTGCGCCAGCCCGCCGACGAGTATCCAACCCCAGAAGACGGCGCCCGGCAGCGGCAGCGGCGCGCCGGTTGCCATCAGCACCAGGGCGAGGAAGATCAGCCCGAAGGGAACACCGAACAGGAAGCGCACATGCGTCGCGCCGGCGGTGCCCAAGGTCGCCGTCAGCTCGCGCTGCGTGGCGTTGCGTGCCGTCTGCGCGGCGGCCGCGATCAGGGTGAAGATGATCCAGAGAGATCCGGCGTCGGGCATTGGCACCTGCGGGGAGAGCGAAGGCTAGGCTGGCATCATCATCTTACTCAACCTTCACCGCGCCGTCCTTTGACCATTCGGGGTCCTTAGCGTTGAAGTCGAGCAGAAATGCTTACGCGCCTGTCAGAATTGGCGCAGCGCTGGGTAGTTGGTGTGCTTGGCTTCTCGACCTCCTTGGCGTGGCAAACGCATTGGTCAAGGGGACGCAACCTTCACCGCGCCGTTGCCAGAGAGACCGAGGTTGCGCTTATTTCTTTGGGGCCGTCAGCACGCCGATCAATTTTCCAAAAGCGGTCACTCCTTGCGCGAATTGGTTCAACGCTGCCGTGGTCGCGACCAGCCTGTCATGCGCATTCTTGAGGTCGTCTTTGCGATCGCCGAATTCCTTGATGAGTTCCTTGATAGCTGGATTTTGTTCATCGAGCGTCGCGTTGGCGAGGTCGGTTGCGCGGTCGTCGATCGCCTTGGCCAACGCAGCCAAGAAAATTCTGTCGCGATTCAGCAATGCTGGGTTGCCGACTAAGTCCTCGATCAATTCGAGTATCGCGTCGATATCGGAATCGCTCAATTTGTCGACATCAATTGGGCCCAATTTAACCTCCCGCGATGTTTGATGGATTTAGCCCGATGCTGAGATCTTCGCTATTTCTTCTGTAGCGTTGGAGCCAGGGCAGCGAAATCGTCCGTCACTTTGGTGAATTTGGCGAGCGCATCGCTTGCGTCTGCATCTGGCTCAAGCAGCTCGGCATGCGCCTTCAACATGGAGTCGAGGACATTTTCATAGCCATCGAGCGCGACCGCCTTTGTCTGCAAATCGCGGGCTTCCGAGACTGCCACGCGGAAAGCGACGTAAGCTTCGCTCGTGGTTGACCGGCTAAGATCGTCAGAATCCGGTTTGGCCGCAATAATTCCGAGATTGGCTTTCTTTTGAATCCTCCAATCCCTGAACTTCCGTTCGTTATTTTTTCTGATTTCAACGACGCTTGCCTTTAGGAGGATCACCGCCTTTTTCAATGGCTCTTCCGCTTGCGCCATAACCTGACGAATTTCGACTGCATAGGCATTTCCGACGGCCAATCCGACACTACGGGCGACTATTTTCGTTGCAGGACTGAGCACGGGAATTGCCGCGCCCGCGAGTAGCGGCGTGACTGCCGTGCTGGTCGCCGCGCCCAAAGTCATGACCGCGGCTTCGACGTTATCAATGGCACCCTTGTCGGCAGCTTCTCCCAATGCCTTGGCATAGCCGCCGATGGCATTCATCAAACTAAGCCGCAGTTTTCTATTTTCGTCTGAAATCTGCTTAGTGCTTTCTGGCGGAAGCGAATACTTGCACGCTTTGGATGCGCTCTGAGCAGACATGCCTACCAATATTTGGGCAGTCCGCTTGGCGAGCGCAATACACTCGGCGTCATCCGCCGCCCCCCCACGCGCGATGTATACGCCGGCCGCGTTCTCCTCGCCGGTCTTCTCGGAAATATCTCGATTGAAACTGATGCTTTGAATGTAAACCGCCGCCGCTTTGTCGACCGCGCTGGCGAACTGTTTCACCTTCGCATCGCTCGGCAAGTGCGCGCACGCGCCGACCACCGCCGCCACGCTGACGGCTACGCCAATACGCAACCACGCAACCATGACATACGCCCCCTATTCCCCGCGACTATCGTCTAGCGCGGGTTTGCGTGAGTCAACACTTATTGCGAGCATCGAGGGTAGGCCGCATATCGCGGGCAGAATATTCTGATATTTCAAAAGGAACCGCGATCAAAGGCCAACCGGGCGTGCATCGCACTGCCGCGTGTCAGGCCGTACGTTCCGCCGTGATCATGTAGTTCACGTCCATGTCGGACGAGAGCTGCCACTTGTCGGCGAGCAGATTGTAGATCACGCCGGTTTCGCCGATGCGGCGCAATCCGCCGTGTTCCAGCGCCGTTTCCAGTTCTTCGGGCGTGACGAATTTGTCCCATTGGTGCGTGCCGCGCGGCAGCCAGCGCAGCACATATTCCGCCCCGATGATGGCCAAGGCAAAACTCTTGAGCGTACGGTTGAGCGTCGCCGTCAGCATCAGACCGCCGGGCTTCACCATCTCGGCGCAGCGGCGCATGAACAAATCCACGTCGGAGACATGCTCGATCACCTCCATGGCCAGCACGATGTCGAAGCGCTCGCCTGCGTCCGCCAGCGCTTCCGCCGTGGTGCAGCGGTAATCGACCGCCACCCCGCTCTGGGCGGCATGCAGCTTGGCCACCTCAATATTGTTGGCTGAAGGGTCGGCGCCGATAATCTCGGCCCCTATCCGCGCCAGTGGCTCGGACAAAAGGCCGCCGCCGCAGCCGATATCGAGAATGCGCAGGCCCTTGAGGCAATCAAGCCGCTTGGGATCTCGGTTGAAATGCGCCGCCGCCTGGTCGCGGATATAGGCCAAGCGGACCGGGTTGAACTTGTGCAGCGGAGCCATGCTGCCGCGCGGATTCCACCAATCGGCGGCAAGTCGGGAGAACCGCTCCACCTCAGCGGCATCAACCGTGGATTCGGAGGTGAATTCTCTCGCCAGCATGGCCTCCTTATTCCCTCTCCCCTTGTGGGAGAGGGAAAAACGGCGCGGTTGCGAGGACCGCACCGCACCGGTATGTATACCCGCCTTTTCCGGCCGGAAACTTAAGAAAAATCACCCCGTATGAGCCGTCTTGTCATGAAATTCGGCGGAACCTCGGTCGCCGATATCGACCGCATCCGCAACGTTGCCCGCCACGTCAAGCGCGAGGTCGATGCCGGCCACGAGGTCGCCGTCGTGGTTTCGGCCATGGCCGGCACGACCAATAAGCTCGTGGAATGGTGCCGCGAGGCGGCCATGCTGCATGACGCCCGGGAATATGATGCGGTCGTCGCCTCGGGCGAGCAGGTGACCTCGGGGCTGCTAGCCATCGCGCTGCAAGAGATGGGCGTCACCGCTCGCTCTTGGCAAGGCTGGCAATTGCCGATCTATACCAGCGACGCCCATGGCGCCGCGCGCATTCTCGACATCAACGGCGCGGAGATCGTCAAGCGCTTCAAGGAGCGCAAGGAGGTGGCGGTGATCGCCGGCTTTCAGGGCGTCCACAAGGAGACCGGCCGCATCACCACGCTCGGCCGCGGCGGTTCGGATACCTCGGCGGTCGCCATCGCCGCCGCTATCCGCGCCGACCGCTGCGACATCTACACCGACGTGGACGGAGTTTATACGACCGACCCGCGGGTAGTGCCGCGGGCGCAGCGCCTCCACAAGATTGCCTTCGAGGAAATGCTGGAGCTGGCCTCGCTCGGCGCCAAGGTGTTGCAAGTGCGCGCGGTGGAACTTGGCGCCATGCGGCAAGTGCGTATCTTCGTGCGCTCCAGCTTCGACAAGCCCGAGGACATAGATCCGCGCGCGGAGCCGCCGGGAACCCTGATTTGTGTTGAGGAGGAGATCGTGGAACAGCACGTCGTCACCGGCATCGCCTTCTCCAAGGACGAGGCGCAGATTTCAGTCCGCCGGGTGCAGGACAAGCCCGGCGTCGCCGCCGCCATTTTCGGCCGTTTGGCCGAAGCCAGTATCAACGTGGACATGATCGTCCAGAACGTATCGGAGGATGGGGCTACCACCGACCTGACCTTCACGGTGCCCGAGGCCGACTATGCGCGGGCCACCGACGTGTTGACCAAGGCCAAAAAAGAAATCGGCTATGAGAAGCTCGACGGGGCGACTGATGTTGCCAAGGTCTCGGTGATCGGCTTCGGCATGCGCAGCCATGCCGGCGTCGCCGCGCAGGCGTTCCGCGCGCTGGCCGAGCGCAACATCAATATCCGGGCGATCACCACCTCGGAGATCAAGTTTTCGCTTCTGATCGACGCCGCCTATACGGAACTGGCGGTCCGCACCCTGCATGCGCTCTATGGGCTGGATAAGGCGTGATTTTACGCATCATTCCGGAAACCGCCAATGGGTCGGCGCGAAGCGCCGCCCGATGCCAGGCCCCGCGGCCGTCCGGAATCCATAACCCCTGCCAATGATTATGGATTCCTGGGTTCGCGGGCACCGCCCGCGCCCCGGGATGACGACAATGTCTTTGGCTTGCAGTTTGCATCCCCTATTCGCTATGACCTAAGCGAAGATTCCGCGATTTGCCGGGTTTCGCGGGTTTTTCCTCTTCAGTGCGGACCGCAACCAAGGGGCTGCGGGTAGATCGGGTTAAAGGACCTTCACGCCATGCGAGGCGCGCTCGGTGGTCCGCGCGTATTGTTGCGCCGGCTTCGCGAGGTGATGGCGGAGCCGGTCAGCGCGCAGGAGCGCCTGGACAAGATCGTGGTGCTGATCGCCGCCAATATGGTGGCGGAGGTCTGCTCCGTCTACGTGCTGCGCGTGGACAGCACGCTCGAGCTCTACGCCACCGAAGGCTTGAACCGCAAAGCCGTCCACTTGACCGTGCTGCGCGCCGACGAAGGCCTCGTCGGCCTGGTGGCGCGTGAAGCCACGTCGGTCAACTTATCGGAGGCCCACAAGCATCCCGCCTTCTCCTACCGGCCGGAGACGGGCGAGGAAATCTACCATTCCTTCCTGGGCGTTCCGATCCTGCGCGCCGGTAATACGCTTGGCGTGCTGGTGGTGCAGAACCGGGCGCGGCGCACCTATTCCGAGGAGGAAGAGGAAGCACTGCAGACCACGGCGATGGTGCTTGCCGAGATGATCGCCTCGGGCGAGCTTTCCGTGCTCGCCAAGCCCGGTGCGGAACCGGCGGCGCATCATTCGCTGCGGCTTGCCGGCAGCGTGCTTGCTGAAGGCGTGGCGCTCGGTCATGTCGTGCTGCACGAGCCGCGCGTGGTCGTCACCAACTTCATCGCCGACGACGTGCAGAAGGAACTCAAGCGACTGGATGAAGCCATCGCGGCCGTGCGTGCCGACCTCGACCTCATGCTCGAGCGCGGCGATGTCGCCGACGGCGGCGAGCACCGCGACGTGCTCGAAGCCTACCGCATGTTCGCCTATGACCATGGCTGGATGCACCGGATGCACGAAGCGGTCATGACCGGCCTGACCGCCGAGGCGGGAGTGGAGCGCGTGCAGTCGGATACGCGCGCGCGCATGCTGCGGCAGACCGATCCTTATCTGCGCGACCGCCTGCACGACCTTGACGATCTTGCCAACCGCCTGATGCGGCAATTGATGGGGCGCGACCACGCCCCCACGCGCGAGCAATTGCCGGAGAACGCCATTCTCGTGGCGCGGTCGATGGGGCCGGCGGCGTTGCTGGATTACGACCGCCGGCGGCTGCGCGGCCTGGTGCTGGAGGAAGGCGGGCCGACTTCGCATGTGTCGATCGTCGCGCGCGCCTTGGGCATTGCCGCCGTCGGCGAGATCAACAACGCCACCGGCCTGGTTGATTCCGGCGATGCGATCATTGTCGATGGCACCAGCGGTGAAGTGCATGTGCGGCCCTCAACCGAGGTGGAAAACGCCTATGCGGAACGGGTGCGGTTGCGCGCGCGCAAGCAGGCGCAGTACCACGCCTTGCGCGACAAGCCCTGCGTGACCAAGGACGGCGAGCCGGTGACGCTGATGCTCAACGCCGGTCTTTTATTGGATTTGCCGCACATCGAGGAAACCGGGGCGGCGGGCATCGGCCTTTTCCGCACCGAATTGCAATTCATGGTCTCCCCGGCCTTCCCGCGCACCAGCGAGCAGCTCTTGCTCTACCGTGCGGTACTTGACGCCGCGGGCAAGCGGCCGGTGACTTTCCGCACGCTCGACATCGGCGGCGACAAGGTGCTGCCTTATATGCGCTCTTTCGAGGAGGAAAATCCCGCGCTCGGCTGGCGCGCCATCCGCCTTGGCCTCGACCGGCCGGGCCTGCTGCGCATCCAGCTGCGCGCGCTGCTGAAGGCCGCGGGCGGGCGCGAGCTGCGGCTCATGTTTCCGATGATCGCCACCGTGGACGAGTTCGACCAGGCTAAGGTCCTGGTCGAGCGCGAGCTGACCCACCTGCGCCGCCACGGGCATAAGTTGCCGAAGCTGGTGGAAGTCGGAACTATGCTGGAAGTCCCCTCGCTGCTGTTCCAGCTCGATGAATTGTTGTCGCGAGTGGATTTTCTTTCCGTAGGCTCTAATGATCTCATGCAATTCCTCTTTGCGGCGGACCGCGGCAATGCGCGGGTGTCGAGCCGGTTCGATCCGCTTTCGGCGCCCGTGCTGCGCGCCTTGCGCGCCATTGCAGCGGCGGCTCGCGCGCATGGCAAGCCGGTAGCGCTGTGCGGGGAGCTGGCGTCCAAGCCGATTGGCGCGCTGGCGCTGGTGGCGATCGGTTACCGCTCTCTCTCGCTGACGCCGTCCGCGCTCGGTCCGGTCAAGGCCATGCTGCTCGAGCTCAATTGCCGCAAGGCGGAGAAAATGTTGCAGCCGCTCATCGACAGTCCCGCCGGCAGCGTGCCGATCCGCGAACGGCTACAGGCTTTCGCCGAGGCGGAAGGCTTGCAGCTATAACTTATGGTTATTTAATTCGTTGAAGCACAATGCTCCCTGAACAGAAACTCGACGTCTTGCTCACCCGTCACGCCGCGGTGGAGGCGGAGCTTTCCGGCCAGCACAATTCCGAAACTTACGTGCAGCTCTCGCGGGAATTCGCCGAGCTCGGTCCCGTCGTCGAAAGCATCAAAGCCTATAGGGCAGCGAGCAAAGAACGCGCGGAACTCGAAGCGCTCATCGCCGATCCCGCCACCGATGCGGAAATGCGCGCGCTGGCGGAGGGAGAAAAAAGCGCGCTAGAGGCGCGAGTCGCCAAGCTTGAGCAGCAGGTACGCGGGGCGCTCGTGCCTAAGGACGCGATGGACGAGCGCAATGTGATGATCGAAATCCGCGCCGGCACCGGCGGTGACGAGGCCTCGCTCTTTGCCGGCGATCTGTTTCGCATGTATGAGCGCTACGCCGCCAAGCAGGGCTGGAAAGTGGAGGTGATCTCCGCGAGCGAAGGCACAGTGGGCGGATATAAGGAAATCGTCGCCGAGATTCGCGGGCGCGGCGCTTTCGCCAAGCTGAAATTCGAATCCGGCGTCCACCGCGTCCAGCGCGTGCCGCATACCGAAACAGCAGGCCGCATCCACACCTCCGCCGCTACCGTTGCGGTGCTGCCGGAGGCGGAGGAGGTCGATATCAAGATCAACGAGAGCGATTTGAAGATCGAGACCATGCGATCGAGCGGCGCCGGCGGGCAGCACGTCAACAAGACGGAATCCGCCATCCGCGTCACCCATGTTCCGAGCGGGATCGTGATCGCCGTGCAGGAGGACCGTTCCCAGCATAAGAATCGCGCCAAGGCCATGGCGCTGCTGCGCGCGAAACTCTACGATTCCGAGCGCGCCAAACTGGACGCCGCGCGCGCCGCCGAGCGCCGCGGTCAGATCGGCTCCGGCGACCGCTCCGAGCGCATCCGCACTTACAATTTCCCGCAAGGCCGCGTCAGCGATCACCGCGTCAATCTCACCCTCTACAAGCTGCCGCAGATCCTGGAGGGCGAGGCGCTGGGCGAGATTATCGAGGCGCTCGCCACCGAGCATCAGGCGGAGTTGCTGGCGGCCCAGGACAGGGTCCAGTGATTTCGGGCCTAAACTCTGGCGTGTCCGTCGCCGCGGCGCGACGCATCATCGCCGACATTTTCCGCAAGCACGGTCTCGATTCTCCGGAGCTCGATGCCCGCGTGCTGATCGGCCACGCGCTTGGCCTCAAACATGCGGCGCTTGCGTCGAATGCGGACCAGCTGTTGAGCCCGGATGAGGCTCGGGCGATTTCCACGCTCGCGGCGCGCCGATTGGCACACGAGCCGGTGACGCGTATCCTCGGCAGCAAGGAATTTTGGGGCCTGGAGTTCCGCGTCACCCCGGCGACGCTGGCGCCGCGTCCGGAAACCGAGACGGTAGTCGAGACGGCGCTCGCCGTGATATCCGCCAGCGGCCCCCGCACGCGCGCGTTTCGCATTGCCGATCTCGGCACCGGGTCGGGCGTGTTGTTGCTGGCGCTGCTGTCCGAGCTGCCCGACGCCTGCGGCGTCGGCACCGACATCAGCCTGGCCGCCTTGGAAACGGCCCGGGAAAATGCGGCGCGCCTTGGCCTTGCCTCGCGCGCGTGTTTTGCGGCCTGTGATTTCGCCGCCGCTTTGAGCGGCCCCTTCGATCTCGTCGTTTCCAATCCGCCCTATATCGCGAGCGGCGACATCGGCGGCCTAGCGCCGGAAGTCCGTGAATATGACCCGCTGCTCGCGCTCGACGGCGGCCGGGATGGCCTTGCCGCTTACCGCGCAATTGCCGCGGATGCGCGGCGCATTCTTGCTCCCGGCGGCATCCTGGTTGTCGAGCTTGGCGCCGGCCAGGCATCGCCGGTGGAGGCGGTTTTGCTCGATGGTGGAATTAAGGCCGGGCATCCGGCAAAAGACCTGTCCGGCCATCCGCGGGCCCTACCAGCCGCCCGATCCATGCAGGGAAAGCATTCCCACCGGCAAAAATAGCACTTGGATTATGCGGTGAGAGCGACTAGCTTTAAAGTACGACATCGGCCCGAGACGACCGCATCGCGTCAACGCCCGGAGCGAGGCTTCCAGCAGGCGAGCGGTGCGCAAGGCGAACGAAGATTAGCCGGTGATACGGCAGCGGAACGCCGAATTCGGGTCAGACGCTTCATCGGGTTAGGCGCGCATCGGGCATTATCCTGGTAAACGGCGCGTGGGATGAGGGGTTGCCATCGCCGCAGTTAAGCGCGGCCAAGGGGTTGTTGCGGCTATCGCAATAGGGATCGCACAGTTTCGTTGAAAGTGTATCGGCTTTGACCCTTTGGGCGAAGCCGATGGGATGGTTGTGTGCTTTCGAATCTCTTTCCTGGGGGCGAGAGCCGTCCAAAATTGGAGTTTGGCAAAAAGGCAGATCATGAGAAACGGTCAGAACAAGCGAACGCGTGGGCGTAACAATAACAACCGCAAGAGCCAGAATCCGCTCACGCGGCTCTATGAGTCGAACGGCCCGGACGTGAAGATCCGCGGTGCGGCCTCTCACGTCGCCGAAAAATACATCCAGCTCGCGCGCGACGCCCAAGGCTCCGGCGACCCGGTGGCGGCGGAGAATTACTATCAGCACGCCGAGCACTATTTCCGCCTGATCGCCGCCGCGCAGGAGCAGTTCCGTCAAGGACAGCAGCCGCCGCTCTATCGGCCCGAAGGCAGCGCGCCGAGCGACGAATCCTACGACGACGACGGCGAGGATCAGGGTCATCCCATGATGGGCGGCAGCGAACCGAACTACGGCAATCGCGAGCATCAGCAGCCCTACCCGCCGCGTGATAATCAGTCCTACCCGCCACGCGACGGCCAGCATCATCAGCATCGGGATCAGCAGTCCTATCCGCCGCGCGACCAGCAGCCGCGTCCGCATCAGCCCGCCGGGCCTGGCGGGGACACCCAAGGCGAGACGGACCGCCTGCCATCCTTCATCACCGGAGGCGGGCAGCCGCATCAGCAGTCTTATGGGCAGAACGGCCATGACGGCCAGCCCGACCGCTTCCCGTTGCATCGTCGGCGCCGCCGCCACCGCGGCCCGCGCGGCGACATGCCGGGCGGCTCGCAAGGTGGCGACGATATCGCGCCCTTGCCGCGCCCGCCGCAGGACTAAACTTTTTTGTATCGAGCTTTGGCGGCGCGATCAGAGAGAGCACGCTACGCCGCCCGGCGACGGCGCCAGTGCCGGCTCCAGTGCGGGCACGAGCCGCTGTTTCTCCCGCCGCGCCGGAATGGCGCGATAGACCTGTTTCGTCGCTTCGACGATATGTACGCCGGCAAACGGCGCCGAGATCGTCGCGCCTGCGCGTTCCCAGGCGAAGGCCGAGCGCAGGAACCAGCCGCGCGCGATGGGCGGCACGTATAGCGCCTCGTCCCAGCCCATCGGCGTGAACCAGGTTTCGCGCAAAAGATGGATGATTTGCGAGCGCGAATACGGCCGGCCATGACCAAAAGGCGTGGTATCCATGCGCGCCCACAGCCCCTGGCGGTTTGGCACCACCGCCAGCAATTTTCCGCCCGACGCCAGCACCCGCCAAACCTCGCGCAGCAATTGCGCCGGGTCCTGCGACATTTCCAGCGCATGCACGAGCAGAACCCGGTCCACGGCGCCGTCGGGCAGCGGCATCTCGCCTTCTTCCACCAGCGCGGTGAGCGCCGGCCGCGCCAGCGGCCATTTCACCACGCCCTGGGCGCCGGGCATGAAGGCGAGACAGCGTTCCGCTTCCTCGCGAAAGAGCCCGAGATACGGCGTCGGGTAGCCGATGCCGAGCACGCGCAGGGCGCGCGTGTCGTCCCACCGCCGGCGAACGCCGCGGCCGACGAAGCGCCGGGCCACGACGCCAAGCCGCTGAGCGTAGAAATTGCGCAGATCAACGACGTCCATGGACATGGGCGCATGCTAGCATGGAACGGCACTGGAGCCGTTAACGCATTGCCGCGCATATTTCGAGGATGACATGCCTGCGCAGATTCGTCTCTTTCTCTGCCTGAAGGACAATTTCGGCGTCCTGGTGCATGACCCCGCGAGCGGCGCGACGGCCGCCATCGATGCTCCCGAGGCCGCGCCAGTGGAAGCCGCGCTCAAAGGCAACGGCTGGAAGCTCACCGACATCCTCGTCACCCATCACCATGGCGATCACACCGGCGGCATTGCAGAATTGAAGCAACGTTATCGCTGCCGTGTCGTCGCTCCGCGCGGCGAGGCAGCCAAAATTCCGCTGGTCGATGTGGCGGTGAAGGAAAGCGAGACGATCCATGTGGGCGGGCTCTCCGCGCATGTGCTGGAGACGCCGGGCCACACGCTTGGCCACATCGCCTATTGGCTGCATGCGGACAAGCTTGTCTTTGTCGGCGACACGCTGTTTTCCGTCGGCTGCGGCCGCGTGATCGAAGGAACGCCGGAGATGATGTGGCGCTCGCTCATCAAGCTGCGCGACCTGCCCGACGACACGCGCATCTTCTGCGGTCACGAATACACGCAGGCGAATATCAAATTTGCCAAGACGATTGAGCCTAACAACAAAGCGCTGGCGGCACGCAAACGCGAGGTCAAGAAATTGCTTGCCGAAGGCAAGCCAACGATCCCGACGACAATGGCGCAGGAAAAGGTGGCCAATCCCTTCCTGCGCGCCGACGTGCCCGAGGTTGCCGCGGCGGTCGGGCTGGCGGGTCATTCGCCCGCGGAGGTGTTTGCCGAAGTCCGGGCGCGGAAAAACGTATTTTAATTTTTCTTCGCCACGGCCGGCGAGTCGCCTCAGGCCATGTATTGCCCGCCGTTGGCGGTCAGGGTTGAACCGGTGATGAAGCCCGCTTCATCGGCGGCGAGAAAGACCACGCAGCGCGCGACCTCCTCCGGCGTGCCAATGCGCCCGACCGGAATCAGCGGCAGGATTTTCTTCTCCATCACCTCCGGCGGGATCACCGCCACCATCTCGGTGCCAATATAGCCGGGACAGATGGCGTTGACGGTAATGCCGTTACGCGCCGTCTCCTGCGCCAGTGACTTGGTGAAGCCGATCTCGCCGGCTTTGGCGGCAGAGTAGTTGGACTGGCCGAACTGGCCCCTCTGCGCATTGATCGAGGAAATATTGATGATGCGGCCGAACTTGCGGTCCCGCATGCCCTCAATCAGTGGACGGCACATGTTGAACAACGAATTTAGGTTGGTGTTGATGACGGCGGTCCACTGCTCTGGCGTCATCTTGTGGAACATGCTGTCGTGGGTGATGCCGGCATTGTTGACCAGGACCTCCACCGGGCCGAGATCAGCTTCGATCTGCTTCAGCCCGGCAGCGCAGGCGTCGTAGGAGGAAACGTCCCACTTGTAGACGGGGATACCGGTTCCAGCCTTGAACTTCTGCGCCGCCTCGTCGTTGCCGGCGTAATTCGCAGCCACCTTGTAGCTGGCCGCTTTTAGCGCCTTCGCTATAGCCGCCCCGATCCCGCGCGTACCGCCGGTGACCACCGCAACGCGTACCATGACTCAATTCCTCTCAGACTCGATCTCCCTCTCCCCCGCACGCGGGGAGAGGTGAAAGCCAGTTACCGCTCCACGCACATGGCGATGCCCATGCCGCCGCCGATGCAGAGTGTGGCGAGACCCTTCTTCGCATCACGCTTACCCATCTCATGCAGCAGCGTCACCAGCACCCGCGCGCCGGAAGCGCCGATCGGATGGCCGAGCGCGATGGCGCCGCCGTTGACGTTGACCTTCGCCGTATCCCAGCCGAGGTCCTTGTTGACGGCGCAGGCCTGCGCCGCGAAGGCCTCGTTGGCCTCGATCAAGTCGAGGTCCTCGATCTTCCAGCCTGCCTTCTGCAAGGCCGCGCGCGAGGCCGGGATCGGGCCCGTGCCCATGATCGACGGATCAACGCCCGCATGCGCCCAGGAGACGATTCGCGCCAATACCTTGCGGCCTTCCTTTTGCGCCTGGCTCGCCTTCATCAGCACGACCGCCGCGGCGCCGTCATTGATGCCGGAGGCATTGCCGGCGGTCACCGTGCCTTCCTTGTCGAAAGCGGGCCGCAGCTTGGCCATGGCATCGAGTGTCGTGCCGTGGCGTGGATACTCGTCCGTATCGACCACCACGTCGCCCTTGCGCGTCTTCACCGTCACGGGAACGATCTCGTCCTTGAACCGGCCGGCTTTCTGCGCCGCCTCGGTCTTGTTCTGCGACTTGACCGCGAACTCATCCTGCTGCTGGCGGGTGATCTGCCATTGCTTGGCGACGTTCTCGGCAGTGTTGCCCATGTGATAGCCATTGAAGGCGTCCCAAAGCCCGTCCTTGATCATGGTGTCGATCATCTCAAAGTTGCCCATCTTCACGCCGTTGCGCAGATGGGCGCAGTGCGGGGCCTGGCTCATGGATTCCTGGCCGCCGGCCACCACGATCTCGGAGTCGCCGTTGAGGATGGCCTGATAGCCGAGCGCGACCGCGCGCAACCCCGAACCGCAGAGCTGATTCACCCCCCACGCAGGGCTCTGGACCGGAACACCGGCCGCGACTGAGGCCTGGCGCGCTGGATTCTGGCCCTGGCCCGCTGTGAGGATCTGGCCCATGATGACCTCGGAAACCTGGTCGCCCTGAACGCCCGCGCGCTCGAGCGCCGCCCTGATTGCAACTTTGCCGAGATCATGGGCGGGCAGGCTGGAAAGCGCCCCATTGAAGGCACCAACCGGCGTGCGGGCGGCGCTGACAATGACAATGTCGTCTTTCATCGGAAAACTCCTGTTATCTGGCTATTCTATGCAAAATGGGTGCCCGTCGCGGGTGTGGCCCGCTTAACTGACGGTTCCGACCGCATCGTGACAAAACGGTGGCCCGTCCTGAAGGAAAATGGTTATTCTGCCGATAGCAACAAGGCCGGAACCGACACCGATCGATATGGCAAAGTCCGAAGAACCCATCACCATCAAGAAATACGCCAACCGTCGGCTCTATAACACCGGCACCAGCACCTATGTGACGCTGGAAGACCTCGCCGTCATGGTCAAGAAAGGCGAGGATTTTGTCGTCTACGACGCCAAGACCGGCGAGGACATCACGCGCTCGGTGCTGGCCCAGATCATTTTCGAGCAGGAAAACAAGGAAGGGCAGAGCCTGCTGCCCATCACCTTCCTGCGGCAGCTGATCCGCTTCTACGGCGACAGCATGCAGACGCTGGTGCCGCGCTTCCTGGAGGTGTCCATAAGCTCGCTCACCCGCGAGCAGGAGAAAATGCGCGAACAGGTAGCGCAGGCCTTCGGGGCGAGCGGTTTCGGCACGCTGGAGGAGCAGGTACGCCGGAACATGGAGATGTTCGAGCGCGCCTTCACCATGTTCGCGCCCTTCGCCCACCGGGAGAACCAGGACGAAGAGGGTGAAAAACCCCCGCCGCGCGGCGGCGCCGAGATCGATGATCTCAAGCGCCAACTCGACGAGATGCAGAAGCGGCTCGATCGCCTCAGCGGCAAGGACAAATCCTAGACGCTCCCGTCTGCCGTCCTTCGTTTTCGAACGCCCTTTCCCGAAAAAACCCTTCACCGCCCAAAGCCGCCGCACTGGCATGGCAATTGCGACTTCATGTCCAACGGGCCTGCAATGTCCCGAAATGAGACAGGAGCGCGATCATGGTGCGTCTGGACGGTACCGGAGCCTCCGCGGGCTCGCTCGGTTTGTCCCAGCGCTCGTCACAGCAGGATGGCGCCGCAACTGAAGCCTCCCCGCGGAGGCACGCGCGCTCGTAGCCGTGCGGCCGGCCAAGGTCCGCGCCGGCACCGCAGGGCCTGGCCGCCGGCCTGCCGCGGCCTTCCTCGCCCAGTTGATCGCCGCCGCGCAGCGTGAGCCGCAGGCGCGCGAGCGGCGGCGAGCCGAGCCGGCCGAGGCCGTACAAGCCTACCAGGCGGCGTTGGCCGCTACATTGGAACGGAATGTTTCGCGCGTGATGTGAGCGCGGCCGTCCCCGCCGGAACGGGGCTCCGACTCCACGGCGCCAAGCTCAGGAAGAAATGATCCTGTCGGCCGTCTCGATGCCGATGTCGCGCTGCGCGGTGCGGATGCTGACCGTGAATCCTCCGAGCACATCGACAAAAGCAATAACGATCAGAAGAAAGAAGGTCGAAGTCGCCGCTGATGGCACCAGCAGAAATTCGATGATCATGGCGATGAAGATGAGCATCGACAGCATGTGATCGACGATGCTGCGGACGCCGATCCGTGTCGATTTCAAGATCTCGATGAACAGAACAAGAATCGCGAAAGCAACCAGGAGATCGCCGGGCGCGATCTTCCATTCGCCGCCGGAAATGATGGGAATCGAGGTGAACGGCGTCGTCCAGTTGGTGACGCCGAAGAGGAATGCAAACATGTTGTAGAGCGCAAAGGGGATAATCAGCAGCGGGAACCCGATCAGAAACATGGGTGCAGTCTCCTCGTGCTGGCTTTGCCGCCGCGCCGGGCCAAGGCGGCAATGTCGTTCTAAACCTCGGCCTTCTTCGGCTTGAGAACCTGGCGGCCCTTATACATGCCGGTCTTCAGATCGATATGATGCGGACGGCGCAATTCGCCGGAATCCTTGTCCTCGACATAGGTGGGCTTTTTCAAGGCATCGGCGGAGCGGCGCATTCCGCGTCTAGAGGGTGAGGTTTTTCTTTTCGGAACGGCCACTGTGATGTCTCCTCGAACGGACACCGGCACGCGAGCGCGAGGCGTCTGGAATGGGTTAAGAGTTGGGGGGCTTATAGAGGAAGCATCCCGCGAAAACTAGGGGGTGCGCCGCGGCCTCAGGCAGTTCCCGAGCCCAGGCGAGGCGGCGGCGCGCGCGGCGTAGATACCGGCCAGCCGGCGCACGTTCGACCTGCCGGCATTGCGGTGCACGGGATCGGGCAGCACCGCGGCGAGCACGGCCGCCTCCCCCGCGGTGATTTGGCGGGCCGGTTTGCCAAAGGCTTGCCGCGCCGCGGCTTCCACCCCGAATTGCCCGCTGGGACCCCATTCCACGATATTCAGATAGATTTCCAGCACGCGGCGTTTCGGCAGCACGAAGTCGGCCCACAGCGCCAAGGGAAATTCCAGAACTTTGCGCGCGTAGCTGCGCCCGTGCCACAGGAACAGGTTCTTCACCGTCTGCTGCGTAATGGTGGAGCCGCCGCGCAAGCTGTCAAAATCCTCCGCCTCTTGGACAATTTCCCGAAGCTCCTGGAAATCAACGCCGATGTGGCTGCAATAGCGGGCGTCTTCCGCCGCAATCACGGTGAGCGGCAGCGCCGGCGCCATGCGTGCCAGCGGAACGTAGGTTCGCTCGACGCGCTGCCCGGTCACCCAGCGCCAGGCCATCAATGTGGAAACCGGATTGACGACACTGTAGAGCACGACGAGGAGATACGGCGCCGCCAGAATGGCGGCGACGAAGGAGACGCTCGCGCGCAGGGCGCGCGAGCGGCGGTACAAGCCCATCCCCTGTCGCAGAAAATTCATCAATTTCGAGACTACCTCAATTCTGCTCCCCATAGCTTAGGCTGGTGTCGTGGCCTTGACGGGCAAGCGGCCTTTCGGGCATTTCCATCAAATGCCAGCTTCCGCTGCCCCCGCCAAATTGCGGGCGGCTTTCAAATCCCGGCTTGCCACCGTGGCCGCCGGGATCGAAAAGCTGCTCGATAGCTTGCTGACGCGCGATCCACGGGATGGCGAGGTGGCGCGCCCTCTCCGCCTTCTCGAAGCGATGCGCTACGCCTGCCTTTCGAGAGGCAAAAGGTTGCGACCGTTTTTCGTAGTCGAGACCGCACGTCTCTTCGGCGTGCCGGACAACCAGGCTTTGATGGCGGGAGCCGCCGTGGAATGCGTGCACGCCTATTCACTCGTGCACGATGACCTGCCGTCAATGGACAACGATGCGCTGCGGCGCGGACGGCCGGCGGCACATAAGGCTTTCGACGAAGCCACCGCGATCCTTGCCGGCGACGCCTTGCTTACTTTCGGTTTCGACCTGCTGTCGCGCCCGGAGACGCATCCCGACCCAGCCGTGCGGATTGCCTTGGTGGCGGAACTGGCTCGCGCGGCGGGCATCGGAGGCATGGCGGGCGGCCAGCTTCTCGATCTCGCCGCCGAAGGCCGCTTCGGCGACGTCCCACCCCGCCCGGCAGGTGAAGAAGAAGTCATGACGCTCGAGGCCATGAAAACGGGCACGCTGCTGCGGGCCGCCTGCCGCATGGGCGCGATCCTTGGGGCTGCGCCGCCTGCGGCGCGCGAAGCGCTCGACCGTTATGGCTCCGCGCTCGGACAGGCTTTCCAGATCGCCGACGACCTGATCGATCTCGAAGGCGATCCCGCCACGGCCGGCAAAGCCACGCGCAAGGATGCCGCCGCCGGCAAGGTGACGCTCGTCGCTGTTCTGGGTGCGGCCGGCGCGCGAGAGCGGCTCCCCGGGCGCGGGG